>Ga0180215_1000478_pt1 | contig 51579 bp, 47 predicted proteins | sample eDN3rd37CBELigBY_FD_128871 | JGI IMG/M metagenome (GOLD analysis project Ga0180215, IMG submission 128871) | Enriched backyard soil microbial communities from Emeryville, California, USA - eDNA 3rd pass 37_C BE-Lig BY (version 2) (version 2) | ecosystem: Environmental > Terrestrial > Soil >... | reverse complement strand
AGAACAGCATAAATAGAGGGAAAAATCCCCCTTAATTAGCAAATGACATTGAGAACAGCATAAATAGAGGGAAAAATCCCCCTTAATTAGCAAATGACATTGAGAACAGCATAAATAGAGGGAGAGTTTACCCTTATTTGACTCAGAAACGTGAAAATAGATAATTTTGCTTTGTATAGGTGGAAAAACTCCCCTTATTGACTCCCAAAACGAGCTCTAATCTACATTTAACGGAAAAATTTCCGCTTACTTTTCTATCGCTACAACCCTTGTTTAGGACCGTATCTGACTTTAAATAAGGTTTTTGTATCTCTAATTAAAAAAGGAAACTCGCCAATTACTATGGCGAGTTTCCTTTTTTATACCAATTACGATATCAATATAATTTTCATTTCTGCGCGTATTCTAAGAAAAACACCCCAAAACGGTACCCTTTATGAAAAGGAATCGGCTTCTTTTTTAGTGGCGTCAGGGTCCACTTCATGCCTTTTAAAACCATTTTATTCTTTTAGCGGAACGGGGATTCACTTCGCTGACTTGGCGGATTCTCATTCCTCTATATGCTCTAAAATCCATCGTTATGAACAAAGGCTAGGATCCTCGTTCCATTAATTGTCCTTTTTAACCTCAAATTCCTTCGGTTTTGTACAATTAGTGGAAATAGGATCCTCTTCACACCTTTAGGAACGGGAACGGGTTTTTTCCCATTTAGCGGAATGAGGAATCACTTCACTTACTTAACGGTAAAGGATTCTCTTCATCATAATTAAATTGCCCAACCTATTCCACCTAAACCTTCTAACATACAAAAAAACAAGTGGTTCTATTGTAAATCCACTTGTTTTATAGTGTGTGCACCTTAGAAAAACGGAAACCTTTATAAGCACGCACTCTATCTTCGATCTATTGCTTCTGTAACGAGGCAATATAATTATATGCCGCTTCCACTTCTTCGTCTGTATACCGCTGCTTGCTTTTTAGTGTAAACACCTTTTCCTTCACTTCGTCCTTTTCCAAATTATCGAAGAATAAAACGGTAGAAACAAGCTCTAGGAAACGGGCATTTTGTTCGTTTAAATTTTTAAACGTTTCTACTAATGGAGGCATGTCCAATTCATAGTGACTCAAGAATTGTTCACCTGTGTCTGTTAACGAGTATCGATATTGGAAATAGCCACCCTTTTTTTCTTTTATCTCATTTAAGAATCCTAAGTTACAAAGTTCCTCTACACGCAATGTCAATTCCTCTGAATAAGGTCCATAGAAATGAAAGTTGTATTTTTCGTAGAATGGTAAATTCAATTTTTTAGCAATATAAATCATTTTCTGCAGCTTTTTTCGACCAATAATTTCTCCAGCTACAGCAAAAGCTTTCATAATTTTTGCATGTTCTGTTAACAAACCCCTGTCATCTCCTTGTAAAATTGCTTCTTACTATCATCTATATTTTTAGACTAGCTATAAACCAGTATATGGTAGTCATTTAAAGGTCTAGTAATTGTATAATTCGACGCTTCACCGATTCATCTGGCAATTTCTTGATTAAGTCCTCAGGAAAATAGAGCTTATGATCTGTGCGTCGCTTTCCTGAGATAGCATCGACAATTTCTGATTGCCTTGACAATTCACGAATTTCGCCTGAGGGCATTAATAAATGAATGGGTAATCGTTCTTCTTCCTCCCCAGGTCGATAAAAATCATATGGTAAATCAGAAGATGAATCAACAACTAAATAATAATCAGGGTCAATTCCTGCCTTTTTAAATAAACTTGTCAGTTCCATTAACATCATCATTTGGTGGTTAGATGGATTAAATTCAACATATTTAAACAATTTACGGTCTATAAAGCGATGACATAAATCTCGTAGAGTCGGGTCATCTTCTTCCAGCCAAGCATGAAAATAGAAGACAATAATGGATTCATCTAATTTTACATAATCTTGAACGGTCACTTCATTTTTAAAAATGGAATGAAAGTGTATCGGATTTGTTTTAAAGATGTAATTCTCCTCATAAAGTTGTTTTGCACGATGGAGAATCTTTGTCAATATTACCTCTGCGCTTCTTGTTACCGGATGAAAATAAACCTGCCAGTACATTTGATAGCGACTCATAATATAGTCCTCAACCGCATGCATCCCGCTGCTTTTAATAACTACTTGATCTTCCTGCGGACGCATGACACGCAAAATACGCTCCATATCAAAGTGGCCATAGCTTACTCCTGTATAGTAGGCATCACGCTGTAAATAATCCATCCGGTCCGCATCAATTTGACTTGAGATCATGCTAACAACAAGCTTATTTTCATACGTTTTGGAAATTACCTCAGCTACTTTCTTAGGAAAGTCATCTGAAACTCTTCTCAAGACTCTATGAACCTCTGTATCACCTAAAATAATTGCCTTTGTAAAATCCTCATGATCGAGATGAAATACCTTTTCAAAGGAGTGGGAAAATGGGCCGTGGCCTAAGTCATGGAGAAGCGCTGCACATAAACAAAGAAGGCGCTCATCATCATTCCAATATGGGCGATCTTTAAATACATCATCAATCATTCGTCGAATAATTTCGTACACTCCAAGCGAATGATTAAATCGACTATGTTCGGCTCCATGAAACGTGAGATAGGTTGTTCCGAGCTGACGGATACGACGAAGTCTTTGGAATTCGGTTGTCGCAATTAAATCCCAAATTAATTTATCACGAATATGGATATAACGGTGGACTGGATCTTTAAAAACCTTCTCTTCAGTAAGTTTTTCATGTGAATATGTCATCTTCTACCTTCTTCCATACCGGAATTTCTATACTCTATTATAGTAGGTTGTGTCAGACAAAAAAACCTAAACTTCGATGATTTTTTGAAAATAAGAAGTGGGTCGTATAAAAGTATTGAAGAACCATGGTGATTTTTATATATTTTTCAGCTGGTGATTTAGGGCTTCAATGATACTTTACCATCTAAAAAATTGGTAATTTAGCCAATTTATCATTACTAGTATCACCAATAAAAAAATCACCCTTTCTCCAAAAGAGGGAGCACAAGGTGATATTACTTTCTTAGTTTTTGTTCAATTTTTACAATAAGCTCATCTTCCGTTGGAGCAGAGACAGGGCGGTTATTAACAAAGGCAAAAGACTTTTTCCGACCTGGGCCACAATAAGATTGGCAACCAATATCAATCGGGGCCTCACCATCGAGCTCCTTTAAACGTGGAACTAGCGTTTTTATATTCGTAGCTTGACAATCATCACATATTCTAAATTCGTTTGCCATATTTTTTACAATCCTTTCTATAAGAAAAGCGTAAGAGCCTTGTTCATCGCAAGATTAAAAGTTACGGTATGTACCCTATAACTATAGGGTATTTTACATTTCTTTAGGTCTTAATGCAAGTCTCCCAGTGTTTTGTTACATCTTTCAATAAATTGGTGATGGATTCTAAATTACGCTTTTCTTAGAAATCTACTAGCCTTTTAAGTTTTTGGTATAAAGAGTGATTCATTTGTCCATGATATAACTAACCAAACTAAATTAAGGAGTCCTTCAGGGTTCAGATTACTATTTTCATTACTTGTTTTGCTATTTTTCCTGTAGGGTTCTCCAATCGTTATCTACTATATTAATTTGTAAAGTGGGAGTTGAGGAAGAATGAAAGAAAGACAAGATGCTTGGACAGAAGAAAATGATTTGTTATTAGCTGAAACTGTACTCAGACATGTTCGTGAGGGAAGTACCCAGCTGAATGCCTTTGAGGAAGTGGGTGACCGATTAAATCGTACATCTGCTGCATGTGGTTTTCGTTGGAACGCTGTTGTTCGCCATGATTATGAGAAGGCGTTACAGTTAGCAAAAAAACAGCGAAAACAACGACAACGTGCACTTGGTGAACATAATCAACCAGCAAAGAAGAAGTTGCTTTATACACCACCAACACCATCACTTGAAGACTTAGAAGTGCCAATGGAGGTTAATTTTACAAACCAACCAAACACACCAATAACAGAGGAAACCATTCAGTCAACAAGTAGGCGCACAACACTTGAACAGGTAATCTCTTATTTACAATCTCTTGATGGACAAAGTAGTTCGAATGAAGCTCTGAAAAGAGAGAATGCCAGATTGAAACAAGAAAATGAAGAAATCCGTAAAAATAATGAACAACTAGAAAAAACAGTGGCGCAGCTTGAGAAGAATGCTGCTAATATTCAAGAAGACTATGAAACCCTTATGAAGATTATGAATCGGGCAAGGAAACTAGTATTATTTGAAGAAGAAGAGCGTCCAACTACAAAATTTAAAATGGACCGTAATGGTAATTTAGAAAAAGTTGCTGAATAGCTCTTAAAGAATCTGATTCAATAATCAATGATGTATAGACGCACTATCTTGTCCTTCATAACGTTATGCGTTATGAAGGACACATTGGTTATTTTTTGCTCTTTTTACCTTCATTTGCCATATGGTATAGAGAGCATTCCAATTAATCATTTAATAAAGGCGTGAATTCAACTTTTATGTTAAGTGAATTCACGCCTTTTTTTGTTATCAAAATTTATTAAGTGCTTTTCTGTTTCTTTCAATCACTCTATGATAATTTTGCTCAAATAAGCCAATTTCTTCCGTTGATAATTGTGAAGCAAAAATAGTTGTGCAATTAGATTTTAGAGTCTGAAAGAGACGTAGCATCAAAGTCTGTACTGACAATTCTCCATTTAATAACTCGGTTAGCGATGCCATCGTATGAGGCTTTATTACTGGGTAGGTAAACTTTGTCACCTCATTCATCAACCCATGTTCATAGAACCCTTGAATCACCTTCGCACGTTCTGACCCGCTTCCAGTCACGCATAAGTATATTTGAACAGCCACTCCACCGCGAAGTCTGCGTTGTGAAATTCCAGCAAACTTTTGACCATTAATACTTAGATCATAGCTACCAGGACAATATGAACCAACAATTTCCCTTGCCTCGACTTCCACATTATATTCAGTAAGCATCTGATTAATCAGTTCCACCATGGTATCATAGCCACGATCAATATCAATCCCTTTTTCAGAATCAGGGAAGATGAGGGATATATTAAGCACACCTTCATCCAACACAACCGCGAGCCCACCTGAATTTCGAACAATGACACGATATCCTCTGCTTTCTAAAAAATCGACCCCTGAAGACAAAAAGGGAAGTCTTGTATCCTGAATCCCTAATACAATGGTATTGTGATGGACCCATACACGTGCAGTAGCCGCAGATTGCCCTTTTCCAACTGCGGCGCAAAGCGTGTCATCGTAAGCAAAAGATTGCATCGCATCAAACTGAGGTCCATGGCTCGACTGATCAATAATCCGCCATGTTGGTTGCTGCAATAAACTACCCTTCATCGTTTTATGCTAATGTTTGTGCCGCAGTAATGAGTGCAAGCTTATATACATCATCTGCATTACAACCACGTGATAAATCGTTAACAGGTTGGTTCAAACCTTGAAGAATTGGGCCAACCGCATCGAAATTACCTAATCTCTGTGCAATTTTATACCCAATATTTCCTGCCTCGAGGCTAGGGAATACAAATACATTTGCATCACCTTTAATCACAGAATCCGGAGCCTTTTTCTCAGCTACTGATGGGACAAATGCAGCATCAAATTGGAATTCACCATCAAGTGTTAGATCAGGCTTCGATTGTTTTGCAATTGTCACAGCATCCATCACTTTTTCAGTTTCTGGTGATTTTGCAGATCCTTTTGTAGAAAAGCTTAGCATTGCTACTCTTGGCTCAATATCAAACATTTTAGCAGTAGCAGCACTTTCAATCGCAATTTCTGCTAGGTCTTGGCTGTCTGGCGTAATATTAATTGCACAATCAGCAAACACATACTTCTCATCACCACGAACCATGATAAACACACCAGATGTTTTCTTTACACCTTGCTTCGTTTTTATAATTTGTAGTGCAGGGCGAACTGTGTCAGCAGTAGAATGAGCAGCACCACTAACTAACCCTTGTGCTTTTCCTGTATACACTAGCATTGTGCCAAAGTAATTTTCATCTAGTAAAATCTTTCGAGCATCTTCTTCTGTTGCTTTCCCTTTACGTCTTTCGACGAATGCTGCAACAAGCTCGTCAAAGCCTTCAAAATTATGTGGATCATAAATTTCAACTTGGTCAACAGACACTCCAATTTCAGCTGCTTTTGCTTCAATCTCTGACTTATTACCAATTAAAATCGGACTCATTACCTTATCCGAAGCTAAACGGCTAACTGCTGTTAAGATTCTTTCATCCAATCCTTCTGGAAAAACAATCTTACTATTTTGACCTGACACTTTATTTTTTAGACCCGTAAATAAATCACTCACATTAAATCCTCCTAGTCATTACTTAAATAAAGAAATATATAATTTGACATTGTGTCCAGCTTCAGCTCCTAGAGGCTCGAGTCATAAGTCAATCCGCCCAGAAGGTTATCATGCAAACCTTCTTGTCGTTTTGGCTTATGCTTGTCGCCTCTGACCAAGGAGCTTTTAGCCTTTCTATGTACCATCCATTAGGATATACCTTTTTCATTCATTTGCAAAACAAAGTGACTAATTTAATATGAACATTTTGTGAATTACTAAATTATTTTGCCTCGAACTGCAGGATTTATACTTGTTTAAAGCCCGTGTTACCACTTGTATCTAAGGCTTTAGGAACGTTCCGAAGAGTACTTTGGAGGATAAGCGTTTAACTACCTTGCTTAAGGAGAAACTGATATAGTAGTGATGTTACATATCATTTAAATTTCGACAAATAGGAGTGATATCAATGAGCGAAGCAGCCCAAACATTAGATGGATGGTATTGTTTGCACGATTTCCGTACAATCGATTGGTCCCTATGGAAAAGCATCTCTAGTGATGAGAGACAAAGTGCGATCTATGAATATCAGGAACTACTTAAGAAGTGGAATCTTACACAAGATGAAAAACAAGGTAGCCATGCTTTGTATACAATTGTTGGTCAAAAGGCGGACTTTATGATGATGATTCTGCGCCCAACAATGGAAGAGTTGAATGAAATAGAGACTGCTTTTAATAAGTCAAAGCTTGCTGAATACACAATTCCAGTTCATTCTTATGTTTCTGTCGTTGAATTAAGTAATTATTTACCAGCAGGTGAAGACCCATATCAAAATCCACAAATATTAGCTCGCCTTTACCCAACATTACCAAAGGCTAAATATGTTTGCTTCTATCCTATGGATAAGCGCCGCCAGGGTGAAGATAACTGGTACATGCTTCCAATGGAAGATCGTCGTACTATGATGCGAAGCCACGGTATGATTGGTCGTCAATATGCTGGAAAGGTAAAACAAATCATTACTGGCTCTGTAGGCTTTGATGACTATGAATGGGGAGTTACGTTATTCTCAGATGATGTTCTTCAGTTTAAAAAGCTTGTTTATGAGATGCGTTTTGATGAAGTAAGTGCGCGTTTTGGTGAATTTGGTGCATTCTTTGTTGGAAATATTTTAGAAGAAGATAGCATTTCGCAATTTCTACATGTTTAAAATGAATGAGAAAAAACTAGGCCGTAACTAGCCTAGTTTTTTTCTGACCTTATCCTCCTTTCCAACGCAAACAGGCTTGCTCTTTTTTTATCAAATAGTCATAAATTATTTTTTCCCCTCATAGTAATCTATTGAAATACGCCTAACTATCTCCCAAAAATTAGGAACCCATTTTCTACACTTACGATAACTTAATAAGGAATTATTATTGATACTTTTTCCCTTAGTTAGTGAGGTGAGGAAATGGCAGTCATTGCTCATAACGAGGAGGCTGTAATGTTATTAGCAAGATTGTTACGTACTGAAGTAGAAGGTGAAGGCGTTTAGTCCATAGGATGCAACAGTAGTAACGGGTCTAATAGGTGGTGCCTTATATTTTGGTTTTATAAAGAGAAAAACTTCTTTTTTACTTACATCTTTTGAGGAGGGTTCAAATGAGTCAACAAAATAAAGATAATGAAACAAGACAGCAAAATCCTTATGCCCAACAAAATCCATATGCAGCGTATGGCTATGACCAATCAGCTGCCTATAATCCGTATATGGGATATGCGGATCCAACTGCACAGTATGGTGCCTATGGCTACCCTGGTGCTTATCAATCACCATACCAAATGCAAGCACCCTTTCAACAACCTCAAGCTGCGGTTCCAACACCAACACCTGGGTTTCCTGCCCCGCAGACTCAAGGAGTTGCAGATCAAGTTCCAGGGATGCTGCCGATTGAACAATCGTATATTGAAAATATCCTACGGTTAAATAAAGGTAAGCTGGCAACAGTTTATATGACTTTTGAAAACAATTCCCAGTGGAATGCGAAAATTTTCAAAGGAATCATTGAAGCTGCAGGGCGAGATCATATCATCCTAAGTGACCCGCAAACAGGTATGCGTTATCTGTTATTAATGGTTTATCTCGACTATGTAACTTTTGATGAAGAACTAGAGTATGAATACCCATTTGGAGCTGCTCCAAGCTTAAGCACGTTTCCACCTAGATAAAATAGCGCATGCGCCTTGGCCAGCCTGTTAAGCATCAGTCAAATCAACAAGAAGGTTTCTTTCTTTAATTTTTTGGTGCCATGCTAGAGCCTAGAGGAGCTAAACACCGAAACTATGTTCAAAAAAGGTTGCCCCTAATGTCACTAATCACATTAGGGGCAACCTTTTTTCTATTTAGAAGTTGTTACATTAAAGATACTTCACAGCTACGACGCCTACTAAAATCCAAGAAGCTAGAAACGCGACGCCGCCTAATGGAGTAATTGCGCCTAATACTTTTATCCCTGTAACACTTAGAACAAATAAGCTACCTGAGAATAAGATAATTCCGACTAACATTAACCAACCTGCAGTTACTATCATGTTCACTTGTGGAAGCTTATCGGCAAGAAAAGCTACCGCAAACAAGCCTAGGGCATGGAACATTTGATATGTAACACCTGTATTCCAGGTCTTCAAATACTTCTCCGTAATTTTTCCTTCTAGCCCATGAGCTCCAAATGCACCTAGCGCAACTGCTAAGAATGCATTGATAGCACCTAATATGATAAATAGCTTCATAAGATCCTCCCCATTACATAAGATAACCCTATTATTATACATAAGAGGAGTAACTGCAATCAAAGTGGCATTAGGGTAGAAAAGGAAAAAAGATGACGGTAAGGTAACCACCAACATTCAGTGTATTAACTCCTTCTGTCATCCTTGTCATATCATCGATTACGTACGTACACAGATATCGCATCTTGAATGCCACTTTGATCATCAGCAGCTGCTTCGATTTCGTAATGGTCACCTTTTAAACTTGTTGTAAAATTCGTGTATCCCTGTGCTTTTAAATAATCATCAACATCACTAATTTTATCATTTGCATTTAACAAGGTTTTATTGCCGATATACTGGTTGTTTACATATAGTTCATAACGATCGTGATTTAATTTCGCATTATTTTCATCACCACTAAGGGCATCAAAGTTAAAGAAATAATTACGATCACCGAATATATTGTCAGGCATGGGTCAAACCTCCTTCAAGATTCTACCCATAATGTCCCCAACACCTTGTCAAACTATGAGCAAAAAATATAGATAACTCTAAAAATCAAAAAGTGAATCACCATTACCACCTTCATCAACCAATTTCACTGTCTTCTGTGTTACAGGTGAGTGATAAACGGTTTGTGTCACTTGAGGAGTGCTTCGGTCTGTGTCAGACTTTTCATCTAAAATGACATCACATAATGTGCGAATTGCAATAAGTCTCTCCCTCAATTTTGACTTTTCAACGTCAGACCTCGCTTTTGAAACCTCATCAGCCATTTTCATTAATACTTTATCAACAGAAATTTCCAACGTATTTCTCTCCCATTCATTTCATTTTTTCCAAACTCACACCTTAAATCCGTCAAAAAACCTTAGTAAACGGAACCTTTGTGTCACTCACTTATAGCCAAAGAAATGCAAAACAACCATATCCAATATTTTCAACTATGAAATGCACTTATAATTACGTACTATATGGTTAGTCATTCTTAATGACATAACTCGCTTTTTATTACGTGTAGTAATACTTTATCAAACTATCTACCATACTTCCATCTCCGGTAAAAAAACAGTTTTTTATAGTACAGTTTTTTTAAAACGATGAACTGTTATACAATTTACCTTTTACCATCGATTATCTTCTACCCTTATTCAATTACTTTTCCCGTTCACAAAAAAGACAAACAAAACAGCCTCTTAACCTTTGGTATATCTAGTCCCTTTCTCTTTGCTCATTTATTCACAAATATGTCACTTCTACCCCCTGTTACTTTCTTCACAAACGTAGTATTCTATTTATAGAAACTGTTACATTAAATTTAACTAAACTGTTATATAAACTTATTAGGAGGTACTATAAATGACACAAGTACTAGATAAGAAACAGGAACAAACAAATCCATGGCAAGGTTTTAACGAAGGAAAATGGAACAAAGAAATTAATGTACGCGATTTTATTTTAGCAAATATAACACCATATGATGGTAATGATACATTTTTAGCTCCTGCTACCGAGAACACAAAGCTTCTTTGGAAACAGGTGATGGAACTTACAAAACAGGAACGTGACAATGGCGGAGTGCTCGATATGGACACAGAAGTTGTTTCTACCATTACATCACATGGTCCCGGCTATTTAAACAAAGATCTTGAAACTGTTGTTGGTGTTCAAACTGATGCTCCATTCAAACGTTCTCTTCAACCATTTGGTGGAATTCGAATGGCAGAACAGGCAGCAGATTCTTATGGATTTAAAGTAAGTGAAGAAATCAGCAAGATTTTTACAGAGTTCCGCAAAACTCATAACCAAGGTGTATTCGATGCTTATACAGCAGAAATGAAATTGGCTCGTAAAGCTGGGATTATTACTGGTCTACCTGACGCTTATGGCCGCGGCCGAATCATCGGTGACTACCGTCGTGTTGCACTTTACGGTGTAAATCGTCTAATTGAAGATAAAAAGAAAGACCTAGCTGGAACAAGTTCTACAATGACTGAAGATATAATCCGTCTTCGTGAAGAGCTATCAGAACAAATTCGCTCATTACAAGAATTAAAACAATTAGCGCTTGTCTATGGTTATGACATTTCTGAGCCAGCTACAAATGCAAAAGAAGCGTTTCAATGGTTATACTTTGGTTATCTTGCAGCAATCAAAGAGCAAAACGGTGCAGCAATGAGTTTAGGTCGTACATCTACTTTTCTCGATATTTACATCGAGCGCGACATTCAAAATGGTGTGTTAACAGAACAAGAAGCTCAAGAACTTGTTGACCACTTTGTTATGAAATTACGATTAGTAAAATTTGCTCGTACACCAGATTATAATGAATTGTTCAGTGGAGACCCTACATGGGTAACAGAATCAATCGGTGGAATGGCTCTTGATGGCCGTTCACTAGTAACAAAGAACTCTTTCCGTTTCCTACACACTCTTGATAACTTAGGTCCAGCTCCTGAGCCAAACCTTACAGTGTTGTGGTCTACTAAACTACCAGAAGAGTTCAAAAAATATTGTGCGAAAATGTCAATCAAAACTAGCTCAATTCAATATGAAAATGACGATATTATGATTGATGAATACGGTGATGATTATGGTATTGCTTGCTGTGTATCTGCCATGAGAATTGGGAAGCAAATGCAATTCTTCGGCGCACGCGCAAACCTAGCAAAAGCATTGTTATACGCAATTAATGGTGGCGTTGATGAAAAGCAAAAGTTCCAAGTTGCACCAGCATTTGCACCAATCACTTCTGAAGTATTAGATTTTGATGAGGTAATGGAAAAATTTGATTCAATGATGGAATGGTTAGCAGGTCTTTATATCAATACACTTAACGTGATCCATTATATGCACGACAAATATTCTTACGAGCGTGTTGAAATGGCATTACATGACACTGAAGTGTTACGAACAATGGCAACTGGTATCGCAGGACTGTCTGTTGTAGCTGACTCACTAAGTGCAATCAAATACGCAAAAGTAAAAACAATCCGTGATGAAAATGGTTTAGCAGTAGACTTTGAAGTCGAAGGTGATTTCCCTAAATACGGAAACAACGATGACAGAGTTGACCAATTAGCTGTAAATCTAGTAAAGACATTTATGAAGAAATTAAGAAAGCACCAAACGTACCGTCATTCTGTACACACAATGTCTATTTTAACAATCACATCTAACGTTGTGTACGGAAAGAAAACTGGAAACACACCTGATGGTAGACGTGCTGGCGAACCTTTCGCACCAGGTGCTAACCCATTACATGGCCGTGACACAAAAGGTGCATTAGCATCATTAAGCTCAGTCGCAAAACTACCTTATGAATATTCACAAGATGGTATTTCTAACACATTCTCTATCGTACCAAAAGCATTAGGTAAAGAAGATGAAACCCAAATTCTTAACCTTGTAGCTATCCTTGACGGGTATGCTGAGAAAGAAGGACATCACTTAAACATTAACGTATTTAACAGAGAAACATTGCTTGATGCTATGGAACATCCAGAAGAATACCCACAATTAACTATTCGTGTATCTGGATATGCTGTTAACTTTATCAAATTAACTCGTGAACAACAAATCGACGTAATTAATCGTACGTTCCACGCTGCATTATAAGATGGCTAGCAGAAGGTAAGAAGTTACTAACTACAAAGTGTCAGGACCCTCGTGATTCTGACACTTGTATCATTTAAGTCAAGCAAAAGTCACAGCATAAAATGTCAAACGACTTATAATATTGAGTACAAGATTAAGGGGAATAGCAAACGAACGGAAACAGTCATCCCCAAAAGGAGGAGTTCAAAGATGAAAGGTTTTATACATTCAGTTGAATCTTGCGGAACGGTGGATGGTCCTGGATTACGTTATGTTGTATTCACACAAGGTTGCTTGCTAAGATGCCAATTTTGCCACAACCCAGATACATGGGGCATTGGCCAGGGAAAAGAAATGTCAGTCGAGGAGATTATAAACGATTTAAAGTCATATCTCCCTTTTATCCGAGCATCTAAAGGCGGAATTACTGTAAGTGGTGGTGAACCCTTATTACAACTCGATTTCTTAATTGCCCTGTTCAAAGAGTGTAAGAAGCTGGGTATCCATACAACAATCGATAGCTCTGGTGGTTGCTACAGTAATGAACCAACTTTCCAAGAGAAATTAGCAACATTATTAGAGTATACTGACCTAATTTTGTTAGACTTAAAACAAATAGATTCAAAGAAACACCGTAAATTAACAGGAAAGCCAAACGAACACATCTTAGAATTTGCTACTTACCTTTCAAATAAAGGCATTCCAGTTTGGATAAGACACGTACTTGTACCAGGGATCACCGATTCACCTGAAGACCTGAAAAATTTACGTACCTTTATTGATACACTAGAGAATGTAAAAAAGGTGGAAATTCTACCTTACCATAAACTTGGGGTGTATAAATGGCAAACTCTTGGACTTAAGTATCCTCTTGAACATGTCGAACCGCCAACCGAAGATGTTGTTACGATGGCAACGGATATTCTAGTAAAAAGGTAGTGCAGACAAAAAAGCGGTCAATTTCACAACTGAAATTGACTGCCTTTTTATAATATCTACTTTATTACAAAGATCCTTTTCAAAAAAAATAGCCCCCCATATGGGAGGCTAAACCTCAATACTTGCTTAATTTACAGCTTCTTTCAATGCTTTACCTGGCTTAAATGCAGGTACTCTGCTTGCTGCGATCTCAATTTCTTCACCTGTTTGAGGGTTACGTCCTTTACGTGCAGAACGTTCACGTACTTCAAAGTTACCAAAGCCAATAAGTTGAACTTTGTCACCATTTTGTAAAGCTTCTTGGATTGCATCAAATACTGCATCAACAGCTTTTGTTGCATCCTTCTTTGATAATTCAGTGCTTTCAGCTACTGCATTTACTAATTCAGTTTTATTCATCGTATTTTCTCCTCTCCTTAAAGAACACATATTCTTTTTACCACGTTTTTCATAGGTTAGCAAGATTTAACTACTTTCTCCCCTACTAATCTTGTGGTGTTACAACTAGATTAGCCAAAAATTCCATTTTTTAAAACAGATATGAAAAAATTTTTTTAAAAAATCCTTATTAAATAAAGGTTTTGTGTCTCAACTGTAATAAAAAATCCAATTCACACTGTTTTTTTTACTGTTAGACTACTAGAATTTCTCGCTTCCAAATATTCATTACTATTTTTATGGACTAATTAGGGCACTATAAATAAAAAAGGAGGGATAAGATGGCAAGAAGGCGGAGACCACTAGTTCCTGAAGCTCGTCCTGAGTTGGACAAGTTAAAAGTATCAGTCATGAGGCAAAATGGGTACCAACCAACGAATGATGACCCCGACAGTGTAAAATATGAGGTAGCAAAGGAATTAGGCGTTCCTTTACAAAAAGGGTATAATGGCACTCTTACATCGACACAAGCCGGGAAAGTTGGTGGAAGTATTGGTGGTAGTATGGTCAAAGAAATGATTAAGATGGCACAAAATAATCTAATGAAAAAATAAGGCCAGCAGTATCTGGCCTTTTTTGAACTCCATCTGCCTACTATCATCACTCTTTACAATACTTCTAAAATTGCCTTAGCTACACCATGATTTTCATTTGTATCTGTTATCTTTTTACATACTTTTTTAATATCGAGAGGCGCATTTCCCATTGCAACTGAATGATGGACCCTTTTGAACATGGAGACATCATTATAATTATCCCCGATTGCCATTGTTTCTTCTAATGAAATTCCTCGTTGCTCAACAAACCCAGTTAGTGCTATCCCCTTTTGAGCTTGAATACTGTTTACTTCAATGTTTTCCTTTCCAGATGAACTAACTGCAATCTCAGCGACCGTTTCAAGGTCTCGTTTTACAGCTTCTAGCTTTGTTTTATCAAAAGAAAAGGAAATAAATTTATTTATTGTTTTTTCTCTGTCATTAAATATTGTATCAAACGAATCAACGAGGTGAATCTTTCCACTTTCAAAACGGTCCTTTGCTGCTTGAAGTGATTTTTCATAATCACCTTTTAAATTGGAGCTCATAAAAATATCCATAATAATCGTTAGAGCTTTATCATAGTCACTTGAATATGTTCCATCATTCGTATAAAGTTCATAATACATATCATGTGTTAAAAATACCTTTGCAACTTCTTTTGCGATATGCTTAGTAATTGGGTTTGATAGAAGAATTTCCCCTGTAATCGACCTAATTTCTGCCCCATTTGCACAAATCATAGGACACTCAATTCCAGCTTCAACTAATAAATAGTTTGATTCTTGGAAGGACCTCCCTGTTGCTATAACAACCTCAATCCCCTGCTTCTTCGCCTGTTTAAGTGCCTGTCTGTTTTCTACACTAATTATGTGGTTTTTGTTAAGAAGTGTTCCATCCATATCAATCGCTATGCATTTTATCATTGTATACACCTTTCTCTTCCATCGTTATTACGAGTAGTTTTCCACTTTCACTACATTCTACTTTAATATTTTTAAGGAAATATTAATATTTATTATACTTTTGGTAAAAGAAAAAGGAAAACAATGTACCTATCTAGTCATGAATAGTCCGTACGTCACCAACAAAACCTAGGAAAGAAATAATGACGAAGGAGTGAAAGCAAATATGAAAAAACAACCTAATCGAGTAGGCCAAACAAACCAAAGCCAGTATAAAGTAGTAAAAGGACCTAAGGCAAAGCAATCTGGACTCGAGGCTACCTATGAATATACAACTGGAAATGAAACTAGTAAGGGATAAAAAGGCACAAATACAAACGCCGCAGGTAAAGCCGTACAAACTAAAAAGAAATGACTCAAAATTTATCAAATTCTAGTGCTCTGCGTCATACTTTTTTATCTTATAAAAAAGGAGAATTTTATGGATAAGAAACAATACAACACCTCGCCGCGTAAAAGTAAACAGTACAAACCAAGAGTCGTTACAGAGAATGCATACTTTATTGATAATCCCAACATCAATACTATGATTGAAGATGAAGATTCATCAGTGAATGCAAGCTATCAGCAAGAGTAACATGCACGTTGTATTCTTACACTTTTAGGACAGTCCAATGGTCAGCTACATTTTACTCAAACAATAAATCTCGAGGGAATGATATCTTTCCCTCGAGTGAATTTGTTATGATTGTTTTTGATTTGTTGCTATCTTAGATAACATGTCGTTTGTCATTTTAGCTAAGTCATACTCTACTTTGAAACCCCATTCAATTATTGCTGCAGTGGGGTCAACAGAGTCTGGCCAGCTATCAGCAATTTCTTGTCTTATGGGATCAACTTGATAATTGATTGTAAAGGATGGGATATGCTTCTGAATTTCCTTTGCAAAGTCCTCTGGAGCAACGCTCATCGCGGTAACATTAAATGCATTTCTGTGATTGAGATTAGTCGATTCTGTCTCCATCAATTGAATAATCGCATTCAGTGCGTCAGGCATATACATCATATCTATATATGTTCCTTTTGCAAGATAAGAGGTGTATGTTTGATTTTTCACTGCTTCATAATAAATCTCAACGGCATAATCTGTTGTCCCCCCGCCAGGATGCGTTACATAAGAGATTAGACCAGGAAAGCGTAATCCTCTTGTATCGACGCCAAATTTATTAAAATAATAATCACATAACAGCTCTCCTGCTACTTTATTTACTCCATACATTGTGATTGGCCTTTGAATCGTTTCTTGAGGGGTTTGTTGCTTTGGAGTAAAGGGTCCAAATGACCCAATCGAACTTGGGGTAAAAAACTTACATTGCAGCTCCTTGGCTGTTTCAAGAGCATTAATAAGTCCGCCCATATTGATATTCCACGCAATCAATGGTTTTGCTTCTGCCGTTGCAGATAACAACGCTGCAAGGTGAATAATTGTGTCAACACGATATTTTTTCGCGACAGAGTATAGGGTAGTAGCGTCTGTTACATCTACAATCTCAAAAGGACCGGTTCTAGTTACTTCACTACCATCATTGAGAATATCAGTCGCAATTACATGATCATACCCATAGATATCTCTCATTTTCACCGTAAGCTCAGAACCAATTTGTCCTAGTGAGCCGGTAATTAATATTTTATCCATTCTCAATTCCCCCATCTAAGATGAAAAATGGAATCTTTAAATAACACCCATTTCCTTTCCAACCTTCTCATAAATTGCAACAGCTTCATCTAACATCGCTTTTGTATGTGCGGCGCTTGGCATATTTCGTACTCTCCCCGTTCCTTTAGGAACAGTCGGAAAAACAATCGCTTTCGCATATACACCTTCTTCGTATAAACGTTTACTAAATAGTTGTGTTCGATTTTCATCACCAATGATAACAGGTGTAATCGGTGTTTCACTCTTCCCAATATCAAACCCTTTTTCAGCTAAGCGGTCCTTAAGATACTTTGTATTTACCCAAAGCTTATCGTGTAATTCTGTACTCTCCATTAACAAATCAATTGCCTTTGTTGCAGCAACAACATCGGCAGGAGTTATTGCTGTAGAGAATAAAAATGGTCGACTTCTAACCTTTAACCATTCAATTAGATTCTTTTTACCAGCTACATATCCTCCTACAACTCCAATTGCTTTTGAGAGTGTGCCAATTTGAAAATCTACTCTTTTAGATAGGCCAAAATGCTTCACTGTACCAGCGCCTTTTCCAAGCACACCTGATCCATGAGCATCATCAACATACGTAATCAAATCAAACTCCTCGGCAATTTGGACGATTTCTGGAAGCTTTGCAACATCCCCATCCATCGAAAATACTCCATCAGTGATCACCATTATTTTATTGTAGTGTCCTGACTCTTTTGCCTCTTTTGCCTTCCTGCGTAAATCCTCCATATCTGAGTGACTAAAGCGGATAATGGTCGCTTTTGACAAACGACAGCCATCAATAATCGAAGCATGGTTTAATTCATCAGACAAAATTGCATCGTTTTTATCCATTACTGCTGAAATGGCTGCCATATTGCAATTAAAACCAGATTGATAGGCTATCGCTGCTTCTGTATGCTTAAATTCAGCCAACTTTTGCTCTAATTTTACATGGACGTCTAACGTCCCATTAATTGTCCGAACCGCACCGGCTCCAACACCATATTTCTTGACTGCCTGTATAGCGACTTCCTTCAAGCGTTCATCCGTTGCTAACCCTAAGTAATTATTAGAAGAAAGGTTAATTAACCTCTTTCCCCCAATTGTAATCATCGGTCCATTTGCACTCTCTAATGGATCAATTACATTGAATAAGCCTTTTGTCTTCAAATCCTCCAAATTTCCATTTAAAAATGAATTTAACACCTTACTGGTCATCAAACTACCTCCTCTTTTCGTCATCTTAGAAAGAACAACTGTCTTCCTCAAAAAGACACTTCGCGTTTACTCGATTCCCTATCTCTCGGTAGTCATCCGCTTATACACCATCATATTTCTCCTTACTTGTTTATATGCAGAGGACGTTTTGTTTGTGTGTTATGATTTATACTAGTTTTCGTTTTCACACTTAATTTCCACATGCTAAAAACCCCCGATTTGATATCGAGGGTTTGGAAAACTAATGTTAATTTCTTTACATCATTTTTTCCTCTCCTTCACAAGTGATTGGAATGCCTCACTTCCTATTTTCGCCAATACCTTTTGCCCTTTTATATTCGGGTGAACATCCCCAAGTAGAAGGTAATTTCCTTCACTTCCTTTAAATGCATCGTATGCATCAACTAATATTAGATTATTCATTCCATTACTTTGCAAATTAATAATCATACCAGCTATTAAACTATTTATACTAAAAGGACCTTCGAGATACGTCCTCGCAAACTCATAATTATTCACGTCTGTTGGGTGAAAAGGATTATTTGAAATACGTCGAATATAGTTGTCGTATCAAGCTATTTTTATATATTCTTATCGAATACCTAAAAAACCTTTTTACAAATTTCTTATTACAAGAACCAATGCTTTGATTCAAATGGACAAATAGCCGATATTTTTTCTACATTTACAAATAAAACTAGGTACCTCTATATAGGTACCCATCTTACTAAAAAACTATTTCTATCTTCTTCTCTTTACTCATTTCCTTATCATTATTATCAAAAACGGCACTAGTTGTAATTTCGAACGAATCAATATCCGTATTTTCAATAATAAATCCTACATTTCCATACTTCGTTTCATTTCCACCAATTTCTCCATTTAAATTCTCAAGATAAATATCATTTTCCCATGGGATTTCTTCCCCTGTACTTGTTTCCATCATTGCCACTGGTGCAAACTTAATCGGGTCATTTGAAGTATTTGTGATCTCGACAAATACCTTAACAAATTCAAATTGCTCTTTATACGTAAGGTTGTTAAAATAATCAATTAAACTATAATCTGGAGTAAGATGAATTTTCTTCGCGTCTACAATTGTTAATTCTATCTCTCCAATTTGATAGGTCTTATTTACGTTATTAATTGCTTTTAACGTGACTTCTCCTTTTTCATCCAGATGATTTTGTCCTACCTTTTCCAATGTTCGATCATCTGGCACTTGGGGATTTGGTGCATATTCTTTAACATACTGATTACCTTCATCTGAAACAGAAACATTGCCAAGTACATTTGTTGAACAACCAGAAAGAATAACGAAAATGAATAATAACAATGATACCTTTTTCAAGAAAAAACCCTCCTATCCTTTACTTCCGTATCTGTCTATAAAACATAGTTAGCACCACATGACGTGGTGCTAACTATTATTAATAATTACATCCTAGTGGTCTTCTATTTTCATTTTTTTCTCACCTAAAATGTCAAAGATGATTTTCGCATGGTCGGTGTTATCAATTTGCCCAGCAAAGCGGTCACTTGATGGACCAAATGCATAAACAGGAACATCTTCTCCAGTGTGTCCACCTGTAGTCCAGCCTGTATATGAACGTTTATTAAAAATATTCTCGATTGCATTATCGATCTCTACTACTTTTTTATCCGCAACAGCTTTCACAGCATCAATTTCCTCTTTTGTTAACTTGAGAAGATCTTGGTCAATATACGTTTTGAGCGTTTCTTCTACATTTGCGCCATTAGCAATTTCTGTTGCCATAAAATCAGGAGTCCGTTTTGCTGCCTTAATTGGATCTGCAAACCAGTTGTAAATTCCATCAGCCCCGATTGAATAACCACCTGTAGAATGGTCAGCTGTAGCAACAACTAACGTATGCTTGTCCTTTTTTGCAAACTCAATGGCAGCTTCAAAAGCTCCTTCGAAATCTTTCATTTCACTCATTGCGGCAACAATGTCATTGTCATGCCCTGCCCAGTCAATTTGACTTCCTTCAACCATAAGGAAGAATCCATCCTTATCTTTACTTAAACGGTCGATTGCTGACTCTGTCATTTCTTTTAAAGAAGGAGTTTCTTCTGTGCGATCAATCATTTTATCTAATCCACGAGGTGCAAATAGGCCTAACACTTGATCATTTGAATCACTTAGCAATTCAGCTTTATTTGTCACATAACTAAATCCATCCTTTTTGAATTCATCTACTAGATCTCGATCATTACGAATGAATAAGTCTGTGCCTCCTCCTAAAAGAACGTCAATTTTATGATCACCATTCACTAGTTCATCATAGTAATCATCAGCAATAGCGTTCATATTCTGACGACTATGATCATGTGCACCAAATGAAGCAGGTGTAGCATGCGTGATCTCAGAGGTAGCAACAAGACCTGTTGCTTTCCCTTTTTCCTTCGCGGTTTCCAGCACTGTTTTAACTTCTGTTCCATCATTATCTACGGCGATTGCATTATTATATGTTTTGATTCCTGCTGACATTGCAGTTGCAGCTGATGCTGAATCTGTTACATTTTGTTCTGGATCTTCCGGGTACGTCATTTGTTGACCGACAAGATATTTGTCAAATTCAGTTTGTGTAGCAAACTTTGAATCCTCAGAATCTTTTAAATAGCGATAAGCTGATGTATACGATACACCCATCCCATCGCCAATTAGAAAAATGACATTCTTTACTTTCGCATTATTACTACCTTTCCCAGCTGCCTCTACATTTGTGTTAGTGCCTACTAAACTACCTAACGCGACAGTAGCCATGACTGCAAGAGGCAACAGCTTCCTTTTCATTTTTCCCTTTTTCATATGTATCTCCTCCAATTCCCTATGTACATGGCTAGTATAGTTTAGTAATTTTAAGAGATTGTTAATTTGATGTCTCATTCTTGTAAATAAGCAAATAAGGGAAATTTGCACTACTGCACATATCGAAAATTGATGTATTTTGTAGAATCACTGCTGCTTATATCCTAAACTAGCACAAGCTCCTTCTAAAAAGTCATTTTATCCTGACACCTTAATTTACAATTTATTAACATTTAGAGGAGATGAATGACTAAATTATTTTAAAACAGGATGAATTTTATCCTTATCAAGTGCAAATTAACTAGAATCCTTCTTCTTTTGACTAGAATCTTTTCACTTCACTATAATCATTTTAAAAAGAGATTGAATGATCTTCTTTTTACATCGAATCCACAGCATATTACTAGAATCCTTCGTCTTTTGACTAGATCTTTTCCTTTCCTAAGAAATAATTTAAAATCGTACTCTAACTGTAAAGATTCACTCACGATTAGTTATCTCAAACTTTAATAAATTCCAACACAAAAAAAGACTAATCCTATGGATTAGCCACATGTATTATATATTTTCTTTTCTAAACGTAATCTTTTCTTCACCTAGTAGTGTTGTTTCACTAGGCTTGGTTTCAGCGATAATCCGTCCGTTTCTTACTGAATAAAGAACTTGTGCTTGTCTACGTATCGCCTCATACTCATTCTCCGCTGCTAATACGATGAAGTTCGCTGGTTTTCCTTCCTCCACTCCATATCGCTCTCCGATATGCAGCGTCTTCGCACTGTTAGCTGTTATCAAATCGATTGAATTTACAATCTCATCGTAGCCGAGCAACTGCGCAACATGAATTCCCATATGCAACACTTGCAGCATATTTCCTGTCCCTAGTGGATACCATGGATCAAAAATATCATCATGGCCAAAGCTTACATTCAGACCAGCTGCTAGTAATTCCTTCACACGCGTCATTCCGCGGCGCTTTGGATAGGAATCAAATCGGCCTTGCAGGTGAATATTCACCAATGGATTCGCCACAAAATTAATGCCTGACAGCTTCAATAGACGAAATAGTTTAGACGTATAGGCATCATTATAAGAAGCCATTGCCGTTGTATGACTTGCTGTCACCATATTGCCCATTCCTAAGCGATACGCCTCATTTGCCACGACCTCAACAAAACGAGATTGTTCATCATCAATTTCATCACAGTGAATATCAACTAGACGATCGTATTTTTCAGCCAAATCAAACGCGATTCGCATTGACTCGACGCCGTATTCTCTTGTGAATTCAAAATGTGGAATCCCACCAACTACATCAGCACCCATTATAAGTGCTTCCTCAAGTAATTCTTTCCCATTAGGATAAGAAAGAATCCCCTCTTGTGGAAATGCCACAAGCTGCAGGTCAACCAAACCTGAAAGCTCTTCTTTGACCTCTAATAAAGCCTTCAGCGCTGTTAATTCAGGATCTGTCACATCAACATGTGTACGAACATGCTGAATGCCCTGAGCCATTTGCCATTTCAGCGCTGTTTTAGAACGTTGCTTGACATCATCCACTGTTAAAAATTCTTTACGCTCTGACCAGCGTTGAATTCCTTCAAACAATGTCCCGCTTTTATTCCATTCAGGCTCGCCTGCTGTTAAGGTTGAGTCTAAATGGATATGTGGTTCAATAAAAGGAGGGAGGACAAGGCACCCATTTACATCAAGTACCTCTCCTGAAATTCCCTCTAATTCTCTTGCAATTTTTACAAACTGACCATTTTCAATATGAAGCTGCCATAAGCCTTCTTTTCCTCGAAGCTTTGCATTTTTTATAATCATTATTTACATCACCTTTTTTAATTCAACCGCCTCAGCTGGTAGTTTAATTTGAACAAGCTTAGTTATTATAACATACACGACTCCTGAACCTAGAACCGCGTTAAGAGGAGCAATACCAGGAGCATATTGTGCTAAACCTACACCAGATACCCAAGCAACTAACGCAATCCAGTTTACTGCTTTAAACTTCATTTTATTTAGAGCTGTATATTTACCACGGTTTAGTAAGAAGTAATCTACTAAGATAATTGCACCGATTGGTGGTAATGTTGACCCTAGGAACGTTAACCATCCAACGAAGTTGTTGTATAACCACATTGCAAAGATTGTACCTACGACACCGTTAAAGATAACAAGTTTACTTTTTGAGATTTTTGTAATGTTTGAGAACCCTAAGCCTGAAGCATATAGTGCATTGTCATTAGTAGTCCAGATGTTTAAGCCTAACACGATAATAGCTGGGATGATTAAGCCTTGTACAAACATAACTTCAGAGATATCTGATTGCCCTGTTGCCACTACACCAACTGCACCGAAGATGAACATTAATGAGTTACCGATAAAGAATGCAATAACCGTTGTAGTCACAGCTGAGCGTTTTGTTTTTGCAAAGCGTGCAAAGTCTGGTGTTAATGTTCCACCTGAAATAAATGAACCTACACAAATGGTTAAAGCTGCTGCAAATCCTAATACTTCAGTTGGTTGGTAGGCCATTAATCCTTCCATTCCGCCGGCAGTTTCAGTTGCTTTGAATACTGAAAAGCTTCCTAGAATGGCGATTGCTGGAACTGCGATAAAGCTTAAGATTGCTAATGCCTTCATTCCAAAATAAGCTGTTGCTGTCATTAATAAACCTGCGATGATAATAACCATTGTGACATTAAGTCCTGTCACCTTTTGAACTGGAACAGCGAACATTGCCACTCCTACGCCAAACCACCCAACTTGTGTTGCACCTAACAAGAACGATGGTAGGTAAGATCCTTTTTCACCGAAAGCATAACGAGCAAGTAAATGTGTTGATAATCCTGTTTTTGCTGCGATACTAGCTAATGCTCCTGTATAAATTCCAAGTAGTAAATTTCCAAGTAACACGATTATAATGAATTCTTTCATTCCAAGTCCTGCGCCTAATGCTCCACCAGATAACATACTTGCTGAGAAAAATGTAAATCCAAGCATGACGACAAGCATTTTCCAAAATCCGTTTCGACTTGCTTGTGGCACCGCCTCTAATGAATATTCATGATCAACCTTTTGTTTTGTTTGCATACCAATTCCTCCATTTCATTTTGTGAAACTGGTACTCTTTTTGCCGAATCGACGCAGGAGCTAAAAACATAAAAAAGCTCCTTGCCGTTTCTGACAAGAAGCATTGATTATCGCACGAAGGTGTAAGAAGGGTATACCTATCCCACACTTTGCGCGCGATTTTCCGCCTACCTTGTCAGCCTCACGGGACTGATTTTAAAGGTACCAGTATTAAACTCTATCCTCATTATACTGATAATTTTTCCAGCGTCAATAAAAAATTTCAATTTTATTCATTTCCATTTATTGCAATATTCTTTGGAAAGAAGGAAAATACTTAATAAGTATTATTACAACCTTTTTAAAAAGAGGAGGAATACAAGTGGATCATAAAATTGAAAATTACCTAAAGGAAAATCGGGAGAACCATCTTAAAGAACTATTTGATTTACTTTCGATTCAAAGTATTAGTGCTTTACCAAATCATAAAAACGATGTAAAAAAAGCAGCTGACTGGATGGCTGAAGCATTACGAAAAATTGGGATGGAGAACGTCGCTGTACATGAAACAAAAGGTCACCCTGTTGTATATGGTGATTGGTTAAAAGCTGATGGTAAACCAACCGTGCTAATTTATGGACACTATGATGTTCAGCCGGTTGACCCCTTACACCTTTGGGACAGTCCACCATTTGAACCTGAAATTCGCGACGAAAAGATTTTTGCCCGTGGAGCGAGTGATGATAAAGGACAAACCTTTATGCACCTGAAGGCAATTGAAGCAATTTTACAAACAACTGGCACATTACCTGTTAATATCAAGTTTTGTATTGAGGGCGAAGAAGAGGTAGGTAGCCCTAACTTGCCTAAATTTACTGAAGAAAATAAAGAGCTCCTTGCAGCAGATGTTCTTGTCATCTCTGATACAGGAATGCTTGAGCGTGGCAAGCCGACAATCTGCTACGGCTTAAGAGGGTTAGCAGGTATCCAAATAGACGTAAAAGGTGCAAAAGGTGACCTTCACTCCGGTCTATACGGTGGAGGTGTCCAAAACGCCATACATGCCCTTGTAGAGCTTTTGAGTTCGTTCCATAACACAGATGGTCAAATTAAAGTAGAGGGCTTTTATGACAAGGTAACCCCGCTTACGACTGAGGAAAAAGAGGCTTATGACCAACTGCAATTCGATGAGGAAGCTGTTCGCAAGGAATTAGGAGTACCGGAATTATTTGGAGAAAAGGGCTATACATACTTAGAACGGACATGGGTACGCCCTACATTGGAAATTAACGGAATATATGGTGGTTTTGAAGGTGAGGGTATTAAAACAGTTCTTCCTGCCGATGCACATGCAAAAATTACATGTCGTCTTGTTCCAGAACAAGACCCAGAGGAAATTATCGAACTACTAAAACGTCATATTGAAAAAAATAAACCTCGTGGTGTTGAAGTAACTGTGTCTGAGTTTGATAAAGGCGCACCATTTGTCACTCCTTTTGACCATCCTGCGATTCAAGCAGCAGGACGGGCATACGAAAAGGTGTATAATGTGCCAACATCCTATACACGCGGTGGTGGTTCTATACCAATCGTCGCAACCTTTGACCAAATTTTACAGCTACCGATCGTTCTTATGGGATTTGGATTACCTTCTGAGAATTTTCATGCTCCAAACGAACATTTTCACTTAGAGAATTATGATAATGGACTTCTTACCATTTGCCATTACTGGTATGAATTAGCAAAAAGTCTATAACCAATTCTAGTAGGGATATTCGAACAAGCAATATCGACTGAATATCCCTATTTATTTATAACCAACAGCTTAGAATTTCCAATTGGTAAACGATATTGTAATACAGACCGCATCCGCAAGAATCCATATCTAATACGTCGCTGATATTGATACCCCATCTTTTCATAGAGCTTTTTTGCACGTTTGTTATCCGTATTAACTGCTAGCACGATTTCATTAATACTATGGATATTTTCAAAGATAAATTGAGGTAAAAGTTGTAAGGCTCTCTTCGCATGACCCTTTCGTTGGTCAGGATAATTAACTGAAAACGCCCGTAATAAAACCGCATATGGATTTGATGTAAAAACTGATATATCTTCCCCTGTTTGTAACACAAAAAAACCAACTGGTGTATTTCCATCAAGGATCACAACTGGTAACCGATTTTTATCTGTAATTGCTTCCTGAAGTACATTCATAGGCAGGGCCGTGAATCTTAATTGGTGAATAGGCAGGTAAAATCGCATTAACGCTTCATAATATTCTTCATGATAGATTGCTAGTGTAATCTTTTGGTCTTCTTCTACTGGACGATATAACATCTTCTAGCACCACCTAGTACACATCAAACTATAATTTCATTTTACCTCGTGGCCATTCACGCAAAAAGTCTTTTTTCTCAATTTACAATGGATATTTTTCGCCAAAGTTTTTATTTTTTTATCTGAGTTATTCATTATTTTAGGTAATAGTAAGATATAAAAAATGCCAGACACCGCTTTTTATAGTGCGATACCTGACACAACGACTAATTATAGTGGCTTTAACGTAATGGTTTCCCTTTTTTGAAGATCACTTATCATTGCCTTCCACTCCTCCGGTTTGTTGGACAATACTTCATAATAAGTGGTCAAGAAGTCAACAATTAATGAAGCTGGTAATTCAGTAACCTCCGAATTAATCGGCATATAGCAAAGGTCAAGTCCAGTTACTGCAACTCCATCATTTTCCCAGGATGGGTGAACATATGGAAAATTAAGCCTTTTATACCCTAGGTGTGAAAGGACCTCGCGGCGAACAAATGGATCCATCGTTTTCACTCCACCAAATTCGTGATTACTTGAAAGATAAGGATCATAAATTTCAGCAAACATTCCTTGCAAACTATTTCCACCCTCATTTGCAAGTTGAGTTAAATCCTCTAAACGATGTTGTGAAAGAAAGCGACCGATAGCAAGACCTGGTTTCCCTACAATCGTAAAATCAGTCATCGCTATATTCCAGTCACTGTAATAACGATATTCTGTTGCACCAACTACCTCATCTTCATGTACAGCCACAAATACACGAATACTAGGGTCCTCAAGAGGCTCTTTCCAGAGTTCAAACTCTAGCACCTCTTCTACAGGGAAAACATCCTTCATTAAATCATGAAGCTTTTTAAATAGTGGATCTGCTATACTCACTACTCTAACATATTCCATTGTTGCTATCCTTCTCTCCCAAACGATTTTTCGTCTGCCATTTTGTTATTTGTTCCTGTACCCTTCCAATCTGGGTATAAATCAATTCGACGGTCACGCCATGTAGTAACAGAACCCTTTTCCCTCACTTCATATAACAAACTTAAATCAAGATCACATGTGACGATCATATCGTTATTCAGTTCACCCTCCACTTGTAAACCCTTTGGAGGAAATGGGATATCATTTGGAGTAATAACAGCCGCTTGCCCAAAGTTTGCTCGCATAAAGTCAACAGTAGGTAGTGAACCAACTGTACCTGTCAATACGACGTACACCTGATTTTCAATTGCACGCGCATGGCTTGTATAGCGGACACGGTGGAAACCATGACGATCATCTGTACAAGAAGGGCAGAAGATCACATCAGCTCCCTCTGCTTTTGCCATCCTGACAATCTCCGGAAACTCAATGTCATAGCAAGTTAAGATTGCAATCCTACCTTTATGCGTATCAAATACTCTTAAGCTATTGCCTGCTGACATATTCCACTCGTGTACCTCTGTAGGTGTAATATGAAGCTTTGCCTGTTCTTCGATCCGTCCATCTGGGTAAAATAAATGGGCAACATTATACAGCCGCTCATTCATTCGAATCACATGCGTTCCACCAATAATATGCATGTTATATTGCCTTGCAAAATTCGAAAACAATGTACGATACTGCTCAGTGAAGCCAGGTAGCTCATTGATCGTTAATCTTGTTCCTTGTTCACTTCCAATTGACAACAATTGTGTTGTGAAAAACTCTGGAAAAAGTATAAACTCTGAGCCAAACTCTTCGGCAGTTTTTATATAGTGCTCACATTGCTCGGCGAATTCATCAAAAGATTTAATTGTTCGAAGCTGGTATTGGACAGCTGACACTCTTAATTTCATTATCATCCCCCAAATCTTAATAATCTGTATCACAGATTATTACAAAACGATGATTTTCACAAGTACGAACTTTTTGGTAATATAGTTTCTTAAAGGATACTAAGGAGAGTCAGCGATGTTCTACTATTCTTTTCCATCATTCATCTCTTCTTTTAACTCTCCCATCCTCTTTTTTCCCCATTCATACATCATCTCAACAATGGGAAGTAACGACTTCCCAAGCTCTGTTAAAGAATATTCTACACGTGGAGGTATTTCTGGATAGGCCCTGCGGGTTACAATACCATCATCAATTAATTCACGTAATTGATTTGATAAAATTTTATGAGTAATTTTAGGAAGAAGCTTTTGAAGCTCATTAAAGCGAAATGAACGATCTTCTAAACCTACATACCCTATAATTAAAATTTTCCACTTCCCACTTATTACGGAAAGTGTTAGCTCCTTTTCACAATTAAACTCCCCGTTCATAATCTTTTCTTTAATATCTTTTCGTAGATTATCAGCCATTCTCCATTCCCTCCTCTTCTACATTTGTAAATTCATTATACAAATTTTTTCCTAATAATAGGGTAGTTGATAATGTAAAATGAGTACGTTAAAAAATAAGCTTTTTTTGAAATAAAAAAAGCAGAGCAATTGCTCCGCTTTTTTCATAAACAAATGATCTCATGCAATACAAGGTTATCTAATATGCATTTCTAAGGCAGATGGTGCATTGCTACTTTGTTTCATTGAGAATGAAGAACCTGAACCGTCAGTTCGAATAATCTCTAACACTACTCTTCTAGCCACTTTTGAAACATCAACTTTATAGGTTCTAGCTGTTTCTGGATCAATTGTGTCTGTTTCTATTTGTTGGTCATCAACATAGATTGGTAGATATCCATTAGAAGTATTATCCTGGTCATAAACGTTTAATGTAAGTGTACGTGCTACTTCTGTGTTCGTGTTTATAATTTTTATGAACAATTCACTTTGACCAGGATTTTTATCAATTGTAGTACTTGAAACGGATCTGTTTGTTGTTGACATAAGACAACCTCTCCTTATTTTGTATTACTGGTCTTTCTTTTGAGATAGAATCGTATTTAGCATTGCTCGACGATTTTCTCTTTCTTCCTCCAGTACTACATTTAGCGTATTCATGAAGTTTGTCATTAGTTCATCAACATTCGCTTGATCTCCTCTTAATGCTTGCATCATTGTTAATGTTGAAAGGGCAAGAGAGATGACTGGTGAGACACTATCACTAATATTAATATTGATGTTGTCTCCAGTTCTTAACGTATTGCCTCCTGCGTTTGCAGAGACTGTATTATTACCAGATGATAATGTTCCTGTTAAATTTGAATTTGCTGCACTATCATTATCTGCTGTTGTATTTGTTGTATTTGTTGCTGCACTGTCGTTATCTGACATATTCTTAGCGCTAGCAACGCTGTCATTATCAGCACAGTTCTTAGCACTAGCAGCACTGTCAGTATCCGCTGTTGTATTGCTTGTATTGTTTGCTGCACTATCATTATCTGACGTGTTGCTTGCATTTGCCGCACTGTCATTATCTGCTGTTGTACTTGTTGTATTGTTTGCTGCACTATCATTATCTGATGTGTTGCTTGCATTTGCCGCACTATCATTATCTGCCGTTGTATTTGTTGTATTGTTTGCTGCACTATCGTTATCTGACGTGTTGCTTGCATTTGCCGCACTGTCATTATCTGCTGTTGTATTTGTTGTATTATTTGCTGCACTGTCATTGTCGGCTGTTGTTGTATTGTTTGCTGCACTGTCGTTATCTGACGTGTTGCTTGCATTTGCCGCACTATCATTGTCCGCTGTTGTATTTGTTGTATTGTTTGCTGCACTGTCGTTATCTGACGTGTTTGTTGCGTTACTATCATTATCTGATGTGTTTGTCGCTGCACTATCATTATCTGACGTGTTGCTTGCATTTGCCGCACTGTCATTATCTGCTGTTGTATTTGTTGTATTATTTGCTGCACTGTCATTGTCGGCTGTTGTTGTATTGTTTGCCGCACTGTCATTATCTGCTGTTGTTGTATTGTTTGCTGCACTGTCATTGTCGGCTGTTGTTGTATTGTTTGCCGCACTGTCATTATCAGCTGTTGTTGTATTGTTTGCTGCACTGTCATTGTCAGCTGTTGTTGTTACGTTTGCTGCACTGTCATTGTCGGCTGTTGTTGTATTGTTTGCCGCACTGTCATTGTCAGCTGTTGTTGTTACGTTTGCTGCACTGTCATTATCGGCTGTTGTTGTATTGTTTGCCGCACTGTCATTATCAGCTGTTGTTGTATTGTTTGCTGCACTGTCATTGTCAGCCGTTGTTGTTACGTTTGCTGCACTGTCATTGTCAGCTGTTGTTGTATTGTTTGCTGCACTGTCATTGTCAGCTGTTGTTGTATTGTTTGCTGCACTGTCATTGTCAGCTGTTGTTGTTACGTTTGCTGCACTGTCATTGTCAGCTGTTGTTGTATTGTTTGCTGCACTGTCATTGTCAGCTGTTGTTGTTACGTTTGCTGTACTATCATTGTCCGATGTGTTATTTGCTGCACTATCGTTATCTGACGTGTTGTTTGCTGTTGCTGCACTATCGTTGTCTGCTGTATTGCTTGATGTTGCAGCACTATCATTATCTGACGTGTTGTTTGCTGTTGCATCATTATCATTATCCGATGTGTTGCTTGATGTTGCAGCACTATCGTTATCAGCTGTTGTATTAACGGTAGCCTGGTTATCGCTATCTAGTTCTGATTCAAGTTTTTGTTCTGCGTCTTGTGAAGTTTTCTCAATTTTTTTTCTTACTTTTTTTACTTTAACTTTCTTTTTCTTCTTGAAATCGTCACCCATTAGGTAATTTCCTCCTTTCAAACTTGCTAACATATTATTAAACCAACCCACCTTTGGTATAGGCTAAACAGTAGATTAATAGGGTATTTGTGAAAAATGAGTCAAATATCTCGGTTTACAAAAAGGCTAACAAATCCTTATTAATTTATAGTTGCATCTTTCTCCATTAAAAAAGCACTGCAAGATCATTGCAGTGCTTTTGACAAAACGCAGCTATTACTTTCGCCGCCAACTTATAATTTAAATGAACTTTTTAGCGAAACAATTAGGTTAAACACAAGATTTTCAGCCGTAGTATTCTTTGGATCTACATTAAAATATCCATGGCGGAAAAACTGGAACTTATCTTGAGGCTTCGCTTCCTTCATGTTTGGCTCTACGAACCCATTCAGGATTTCAAGCGAATTTGGATTTACGTGATCAAGGAAAGAACCAGCTTCTTCCTCAGTATCAGCGTCACCTTTTTCATCTAATATCAATGGATTGTAGAGACGGAATTCGGCCGGAACCGCTTGAGTTGCTTCAACCCAATGCAACGTTCCTTTTACTTTTCTGCCTGTAAACCCTGTTCCACTTTTTGTTTCAGGGTCATACGTGCAGCGAAGCTCTACCACATTCCCGTCATCATCTTTAATAACTTCCTCACATTTTATAAAGTAGGCATGCTTCAAACGCACTTCATTTCCAGGAAATAACCGGAAGTATTTCTTCGGAGGATTTTCCATAAAGTCCTCTTGCTCAATATAGATTTCACGAGAGAATGGGATCTGTCTAGTCCCCATTTCTGGATTTTCAGGATTGTTCTCCGCATCAAGCATTTCAACCTGACCTTCTGGATAATTCGTAATAACTACCTTTAACGGGCGTAAAATACCCATTGTACGAGGAGCTTTCAACTTTAAATCTTCACGAATAAAATGTTCAAGCATTTGAACGTCAACGATACCACCACTTTTATGAACACCTGTCTCTAGGACAAACGCACGGATTGCTTCTGGAGTAAAACCACGTCGTCTTAATCCAGAAATTGTTGGCATACGTGGATCATCCCAACCGTCAACAAAGTTTTCTTCTACCAATTGCTTAAGTTTGCGTTTACTCATCACGGTATTTGTTAAATTCAAACGAGCAAATTCATACTGCTGTGGCTTTGCATCTGTTTCACAGTTTTCAATCACCCAGTTATAAAATGGACGTTGATCTTCAAACTCTAACGTACAAATTGAATGTGTGATACCTTCAATTGCATCTTCCAACGGATGTGCAAATGCATACATTGGATAAATGCACCATTTGCCCCCTGTGTTGTGATGTGTAGTATGTGAAATACGGTATAGAACTGGATCACGCATGTTAATATTTGGCGATGACATATCAATCTTAGCTCGTAACACCTTTTCGCCATTCTTGAACTCACCGTTTCTCATACGTTCAAATAAATCAAGGTTTTCTTCAACGCTTCGATGTCGTGAAGGGCTCTCTTTTCCTGGCTCTGTTAATGTACCACGATATTCACGGATTTCATCTGCCGATAAGTCTTCCACATATGCTAATCCCTTTTTAATAAGCAATACCGCTTTGTTATACATCTCTTCAAAATAATTTGATGCAAAATGCAAACCGTCCCACTCAAACCCTAGCCATTTAACATCTTCCTTAATTGCTTCAACAAATTCGATATCTTCCTTAATGGGGTTTGTATCATCAAAACGAAGATTCGTTTTACCGTTAAACTCGTCTGCTAAACCAAAGTTCGTAATAATTGACTTTGCATGGCCAATATGTAAATATCCGTTTGGTTCTGGTGGAAAACGAGTCACAATTTTATCATGCTTCCCTGACTTTAAATCTTCGACCATGATATTTCTTATAAAATTAGAAGACGCACTACTATTTTCCATCTAAATCAACCTTTCTACATCCACACTTTTTCTAACTTTAATTTATATCATAAAAATAGAGAGATATCCATGCAAACAGCACAATCGACCTTTATCATTCCTATTTATTTATTGTACCAGACACCACACTATCTTAAACACTTATGTAAGAATTTATGAAAATCCATCCAGAATCAAAGGGTTTTTTACGAATATACAGAATAATAAAAAACATAATCTAAAGTAAATGTACGACTTTTTTCCTCTATTCAAATACCTTTAATACATAGAGAAGGATACAAATGACTGGTGTAAAAGCTGTTAATCTAGGTTTACGATTTTTGCTTGAAATATGTGCATTAGTAGCATTAGGATACTGGGGGTTTCAGGCTGGCAAAACAGGTCTTACAAAAGGTCTATTAGGAATTGGTACACCACTGCTTGCGGCTGTTATTTGGGGCATATTTGGATCACCAGCCGCTCCTTACCCTGCTTCAACTATCATGCGATTGTTTTTAGAAATCATGATTCTTGGCTCTGCAGCAATTGCTCTTTACTCTTCTGGTCACCAATCACTCTCAGTTAGTTTTGCAATTCTTTCAATAATTAACAAAGTTTTAATGTATATTTGGAATCAGTAAAGATTGCTAGATGATTCAGAAGGTTGAAAAGAATAAGCTTTGAATCCAAATAATTTATATTTTCTTCTATATTAAAAAACACTCATCCCTTCTTTATTACACCCTGGGCTTCTTTATTACTTGGTTTACTACTTCTGAGAAAACCAGTCCGATTGCAATCGACCCAGAAATCATAAATGCTTTTGCAGCTAGTTCAACTGCACGATTATAATCATTTTCAACAAAATTTCGCATCGCATCATATGCAAGGCCCCCCGGTACTAACGGAATAATCCCTGCTACACTAAAAATAATCATCGGTGTTTTATACCGTTTTGCAAAAAACTGACTAATAAAGGCAATCACAAAAGAGGCAAGTAATGTTGCAACTACATTATCCACTTGCTCATAGTAGTGCAGCCATGCATAAATTGCCCATCCAATCATTCCTACTGTACCACATTTGATTAACGACTGTTTCGGGGCATTAAAGATCACTCCAAATGCCGCTGACGCAATAAAACTTGTGATTAATTGTTCAACCATCCTATCATCCGTTCCTTTCATACAGAAACATATGAAATTTATTAAACTTTTCTAGCTCCAGCGCCTAAAGGCTCGAGACATAAGTCACGATACCAAGAAGGTTAATAGGCAAACCGCCTCGTCGTCATGCCTTTTACTTGTAGCCCTATCGAGTCGCCTACACTTTTCTTACAGAAATGAAAATACGATTGCTATTCCTGCACCAATTGCAAAGGCTGTTAAAAATGCTTCTGCACCCTTTGACAGCCCTGAAACCAAGTGACCTGCCATTAAATCACGGACCGCATTTGTAATTAATAGTCCAGGAACTAGCGGCATAACAGAGCCAATAATAATTTTATCTAAATCCGTGCCAATCCCCAATTTTATAAATATAACGGCAAAAATTCCAATTACAAATGAAGCCATAAATTCTGCAAAGAATTTTAATTTCACCAATCGGTGCACGTAAATCATACTAGAAAAACCAAGGCCTCCCGTAATCATCGCTGGGATAAAATCACTCCAGACTCCTAAAAACATAATCAGAAAACAACCACTTGCAAGCGAAGCTGCCGCAATCTGTACAATTGTCGGGAAAAATTCATTTGCTGCTTCTACCTGTTTAAGCTCATGTAGTGCCTCATCAACTGTATGCTCTCCATTACTTATTCTTCTAGAAATACTATTCACTTGGGTCACTTTCTTCAAATCTGTTGAACGATCCATAATCCTGACGAGCTTTGTCTGTTCAATTCCATCAATTGAAAAAATAATAACGGTCGGTGTTACATAGCTATGTGTATGCAGAAGACCAAAAGACTCAGCAATCCGTGTCATCGTATCTTCTACTCGGTATGTCTCTCCACCGTTTTGTAACAAAATCTTGCCCGCGAGCAGGCAAACATCCATGATTTCATAAGTCCGCTTTGAATAATTTTCCATATTCATCTCTCCAAAAATTACACTCTTTTAAGAGTAATCAATTCTCACATCTTTCGCAAATGGGATCCAACTATATATAATATTTAGAAAATAAAGAATGATTAATAGCATATTAGTACTATATTTTGTAAAATAGAAACAAACGCTTACATTTTAGGGGGAAAGTTATGAGTAAACATAAGATTGTAGTTGCTGGTTGTGGGGGCATGTCGAATAAGTGGTTAGATTACGTAGCCCAAAAAGATAATGCAGAAATTGTTGCACTAGTTGATATATATATTGATGCCGCCAAAAATATGGCGGAACGCCGTAGTCTAAATGTACCCGTATTCACAGAATTAGCAGAAGCAATTGAAAAGACAGATGCAAACCTTGTTTTTGATGTCACAATTCCTGCTAGTCATAAAAATATTGTCACAACTGCATTGCAAGCTGGTTGTAATGTCTTTGGAGAAAAACCAATGGCGGAATTATTTGAGGATGCAAAAAAATTAGTGAATATTGCAAACGAGACAGGCAAACGCTATGCTGTCATGCAAAACCGCCGCTACAACAAGCAAATACGCGCTTTCCAACAAATCATTACGAACGGCTCAATCGGAAATGTTGGATCCATTCATGCAGACTTTTTCCTTGGACCACATTTTGGTGGATTCCGTGAAGCAATGGACAGCCCACTAATTGTCGATATGGCCATCCATACATTTGACCAAGCGCGTTTTATATCTGGCTCTAACCCTGTCTCAGTATACTGTCATGAGTATAACCCACAAGGATCTTGGTATAAAGGAAATGCATCTGCTATTTGTATTTTTGAAATGGAAAATGGTGCAGTGTTTACATATCGCGGGTCATGGAGCGCTGAAGGATTTCCGACTTCTTGGGAGGCAGATTGGCGTGTTATTGGTGAAAAGGGAACTGCACGTTGGGATGGAACAAATCTACCATCCTATGAAATCGTCGACCAGTCGAAAGACTCTGCCTTCTTTAATTCACTAATCAGTAAACAAGCAGAACTAACATGGAGTGGAAACGAAGGGCATGATGGTTGCTTAGATGAAATGTTTGTATCCCTGGAACAAAACCGTCTAGCAGAAACTGATTGCAGTGATAACATTTATAGCATGGCAATGGTTTTTGCAGCACTTGAAAGTGCAAAAACAGGAAGAAAGGTTTCTATTAATCCTGATCTATCTCTAAGTTAATCATACGTTATATATATTTTCATAGTCATTGTGGTTTTCGAGCAATTGTTTATAAAATAGCAAACGGCAGCTCCAAAGGAATATTCTAGGAACTGCCGTTTTTGTATGTTTCCATTTTCTTGTTGCTACTATAAAAAAACGTGACACCATTTCTACTTACCGTTGATATTGAACACGATGTAAATTCGCAAAAATTCCGCCTTGTTCGATTAGTTCATCATGGCGACCTTCCTCTGCAATCCCATTTTCAGTTACAACCACGATTCGATCAGCGTTTCTAATGGTTGCCAATCGATGAGCAATAACTAGCGTCGTACGGTCTTTTGCAAGCTCTGTTAATGCTTGCTGAATGATTAATTCTGTCTCCGTATCAAGCGCAGATGTCGCTTCATCTAATATTAAGATTGGTGGATTCTTCAAGAACATTCTTGCAATCGCGATTCTTTGCTTTTGACCACCTGAAAGCTTCAGCCCTCTTTCACCTATCTGTGTTTCATATCCATCTGGAAGTGATTGAATAAACGCTTCTAAATGAGCCTTTTTTGCAGCTTCATAAATTTGTTCATCAGTGGCACCTAACATGCCGTAAGCAATGTTCTCACGCAATGTTCCTGTGAACAAAAAGACATCTTGCTGAACAATGCCTATTTGGGAACGTAAAGAATGCTTTGTCATTTCGCGAATGTCAATTCCATCAATTGATATAGACCCGCTGTTAACATCATAAAATCTAGGAATTAACGAGCATATCGTGGTTTTCCCAGCTCCCGACGGACCGACAAACGCAATCGTTTCACCAGCACGAATAGACAAATTGATTCCTTCTAACACATTGCGATGATCCTCATATCCAAACGATACATCTTTAAATGTAATATCGCCGCGTAGTGATGGCACGGCAATTGCATCCTCTGCGTCCACTACTTCTGGTTCTGTATCAATTAATTCTGAAAAACGCTTAAACCCTGCCATTCCTTTCGGATATAGTTCCATAATGGCACTTATTTTATCTATCGGTTTAAACAACACATTAATATAAAGAACAAAGCCAACAAGCTCTCCATATGTAAGCTGATCAGTAAAGCTTAACCATGCGCCATATACAAGCACGACAAGAGTGATAAAACGTGTCATCATATAAATTCCTGAGTTGCTGTAGGACATTACCTTATAACCGCCTAGCTTCGCTATGCGGAATTTACGGTTATTAGTTGTAAATCTAGAAATCTCATAGTCTTCGTTTGTAAACGACTGAACAACACGTACGCCAGATACACTATCCTCAACACGAGCGTTTACATCCGCAATTTCACTATACATCCGCTTCCAGGCCTTATTCATTTGTAAATTACAAACGACAATTAATAGAATAAGGAACGGCAAGATTACAACAGAAACAAGGGCAAGCTTAACATTTATAGTTAACATAATCCAGAATGCACCAATAAACGTCATGATGGCAATAAATACATCTTCTGGCCCATGGTGAGCCAATTCACCGATATCCATTAAATCATTCGTAATCCGGCTCATCACATGCCCTGTTTTTGTATTATCAAAAAAACGAAATGATTGCTTTTGCACATGCTGAAATAATCGCTGCCGCATATCTGTTTCAATATTGATTCCTAACATATGTCCAAAGTAATTAACGACAAATTGTAAAAATGTGCTCATAATATAAGACCCTAACAGTCCAATACCTACCCACACGATCTTATTCCAGTTTCCACTTGGTAATAAGTCATCAATAAACCACTGAACAGCAATTGGAAAGGCCAACTCCAAAATCGCAACAACTACCGCACTGCTAAAATCTGCTACAAAGAGCTTTTTGTGCGGCCGGTAATAGCTTAAAAACTGACGAATCATATCCTCTTCTCCTTTTATAAGCCTCTTTTGACTAGATTTTCACTCTTCTAATTACAATTAAAACCAACCGGGAATAGTTGGCTTTAATTAAGTGCTGATTACCTTGAATAAATATCTTAAGGATAACCGCCCCTTCTTTTACTCAACTAAATATAGTAGAATACATGGCAAAAATTCCTATTAAGCAAGAAGTCTAGTAATCTCGCTAGACAAGACAAGGATCCTTCATTACAGCTACTGCAAAGCATTGGTCTCAGCACTCTAGCTCTATTAATTTATCGCCCTTGTTGTAAACGGTTTCTTTTTTGCTACAATGATAGAGACCTCTACTAAACATTTTGCATTTACATACTATTTAATTATACATGATAAAAGGAAAATAGCTAAGGTAAAGACCTTAGCTTTGGAATGTTTATTGCACTTTTTAGTCGTATGATTACACCTAAGTGCTGTAATACGTTTCTAATAAACCACTTTCTCTCCAAAGGGCTTGAATACCGACCATTGGCACCTTAGCTACCTTCTCTTTTTATCAATATTAAGTCAGCCATTAAAAAACAATTGTCTTATTTTGATGAACAATAATTCTGTCTTCTAAATGCCACTTTACCGCACGCGCAAGCACACTTCTTTCAATTGAACGACCGATTTTCTTTAAATCCTCAACATTTGACCGGTGATCAACCCGCATAATATCTTGTTCAATGATTGGACCCTCATCAAGGTCATTTGTTACATAGTGTGATGTTGCTCCGATTAGCTTTACACCACGTTGATATGCGCGTTCATATGGTCTAGCACCTACGAATGCTGGTAGGAATGAATGGTGAATATTAATAATCATATTCGGGTGTGCCGCTACAAAGGTTGGAGTTAATATTTGCATATACCGAGCAAGAATGATTAAGTCAATGTTGTACTCTTCTAACAGCTGTAGCTGCTTTTTCTCAACCTCTGCTCGGTTCTCCTTACTTGCTGGGATATAGTAAAATGGGATGTTCAATGCTTCAACAATATCTCGGCATTCTTCATGGTTACTAATGACTAGAGCAATATCAGTCATTAAATCTCCGCTTTGCCACTCCCACAACAATTCACGCAAACAATGTAATTCCTTTGAGACAAAGATAGCGGTGCGTTTCACCTCATACGCAAAAGTAAACTTCCATTCCATTTCAAAAATGGCCGCGATTGATTCAAATTCACCTTTAATTTGCTCTTGCTTCGCTATTAAATTTGGGCATTCAAATTCAAGACGAATAAAAAATGTTCCTTCTTTTGGATTTGTTGAATATTGACTTGATTCTAAAATATTTGCTTCATGGCGGAATAAAAACTCTGATACGGCTGCAACAATTCCAGGTTTATCAGGGCAATTAATAAGTAAACGACCTTTATCTTTGTGCTTATCCTGGAATGTTTTTATATGATTTTGAATATATGTATCCATAATAACCTCACTTATAAGAATTCAAATTAATAAATAATAATTATACGTTATCTTACTTTTTAGTGCTAGTCATTATCAGCATTCCTCACGCATAAATAGAAAATACATTAAAGTATGGTAACCAACTGACCTGTAACTAGAATTATTTGCACCTTAAACATAACAAATTACATCATTGGTAATGATAAAGGCACACATAATTCTTGCTTCTAGTAAGACACTACAAGTGTATAATGTGTCCTTAGCCAAAGAGTCTTACATCGTTACAGAAAGGAGATACATATGAAACAGGGTTCTAAAGTCTTTTATATATCTGTTTCAATATTATTGCTTCTAGTTGCCATCGGTGTCATTGTTCCAGATACACTTGAGCAAGTGACAGCAAATATTCAAACGTTTATATCTACCGCATTTGGTTGGTATTATTTAATTTTAGTTACCTTAATTGTCATTGTTTGCCTTTATCTACTAATCAGTCCTGTTGGAAGATTAAAATTAGGAAAACCTGATGATAAACCTGAGTTTTCACGCGGGTCTTGGATTGCCATGCTCTTTAGTGCAGGAATGGGAATCGGTCTCGTCTTTTACGGATCAGCTGAACCTATCAGCCACTATGCAATTAGCTCCCCAACAGGTGAAGTTGGTACAAACCAGGCAATCAAGGACGCATTACGTTTTACGTTCTTTCATTGGGGCATCCATGCTTGGGCCATTTATGGAATTGTTGCCCTTGTCTTAGCGTATTTTAACTTCAGGCATGATGAACCTGGACTTATAAGTGCTACGTTGCGACCTATTTTTGGTGACAAGGTAAACGGGGCAATGGGAAAAACAATTGATGTTATCGCTGTTATCGCGACAGTAATTGGGGTTGCAACAACATTAGGATTTGGAGCGGTTCAAATCAATGGTGGACTTTCATATCTGTTCGATATCCCATCAGGCATTTTTGTCCAATTTCTTATTGTACTAATTGTAACAGTGTTGTTTATATTGAGCGCATGGTCAGGCTTAGGGAAAGGGATAAAGATTTTGAGTAATGCTAATATGATTTTAGCCGCACTCTTGTTTTTAATTATCTTTACTGTTGGACCTACCTTATTCATTTTAAATTTATTTACTGATACGATTGGTGCTTATCTGCAGACACTCCCTCAAATGAGTTTCCGTATTGCACCTTTACGTGAAAATATTCGTGAATGGATTAACGGTTGGACCATCTTTTACTGGGCTTGGTGGATTGCTTGGTCACCATTTGTTGGCATTTTTGTTGCGAGGGTTTCAAGAGGTAGAACGATTAGAGAGTTTGTTTTTACCGTTTTACTTGTTCCTTCGGTAATAGGTTTTTTATGGTTTTCAGCATTTGGGGGAACTGCTATTTTACTCGAGCATGAAGGAATTGCGACCATATCAAACCTCGCTACTGAAGAAGCCTTGTTTGGCGTATTTGCTAACTATCCGATCGGAATGTTTGCATCAATTGTCGCAATGGTGCTTGTTGGAACATTCTTTATCACATCTGCTGACTCAGGTACGTTTGTGCTCGGAATGATGACAACGAATGGCTCATTAACACCGAGTAATAAGATTAAAATTACTTGGGGTATCTTGCTATCTGCTATTGCACTCGTTCTCCTATATACAGGAGGACTTCAGGCGTTGCAAAATACAATGATTGCAGCGGCACTTCCATTTTCAATCATTATGATACTTATGACGACTAGCTTAATAAAAGCCCTTTACAAAGAGGCAAATGAGTTAGGGATTGGACGAATCAAGAAAAGAAAAGTGCAATAAGGATAGCGCAAGCACCTTGATTCAAAAATCGGTGCTTGCGCTTCTTCCAGTGAAAAAATATACGCTTTCACTAATTCGTATTTACCATTTACATATAACACCTTATTAACTTTACAAAAAAGAGCCTATAAGGCTCTGGATTATTGTCTTACCATATATCTTTTATATTATTTTAAATCCATCTTAGCTTGACCTTTTCCACTTAAGTAGCTTGGTCTTACCCTTTCCCTCGCACGAAGCACAAGGAATTACACCTTCTCCAGAACAAGCAGGACATTTATGTTTCCCATAATCAAGACCTGTTCCAGAACATTTCTTACAATTTTGAACTCCAATACCCTCGCAGCTTTTACACTTCATTTGACTTCCTCCTAAACAGTGTTTTTAAGGAGCTGGTTGTCTGTGTAAATTAAGGCCGTCTGAAAAGAGTACCTGCGATATCGAAGAAGCGGTCATCCACTATCCTCTCTCAGTTTAGTATGCTCCTGAATTTATTATAGCATCTACGGAGGAAAGACTACTTGAAATATTTCAAACATTTTGTGATATAAGTCGTACCTGAGTAGCATTTTTCGATAAAGGTATAGTAGCGGATTCACTCTTTTGTAGGAGATCCTGATATTTGGTTCCCTAAGCCGCCAATTAATGATAAAATTTTACATTATTGAGACTGAAAGGGAAGAGCCTGTTGGACTATTATCAAAGGAAGCAAATCGTTATAAAGAATACGCTCATGTACATACTTATTACAATTATTCCCTCGATTATACTCAGCATGATTCTAACTAGGGACAACATGGAGGAAATTAATCATCAACATAAGATTCAAGCCGATTGGTATGCTAACTTCCATGCAAGAAATATTGATAATTTTATTGGTGAGACAGTTGGACGGTTGGAAATGCTAGCAACTGTCATTAATAGTCATAGTAGTAATCTCCAAAGAATTGAGGAAATTCTTGCTGAAACACAACAACGCGATTCTCGTTTTTCAGGATTCTATCTGGCTACTACTTCTGGAGAGTTGTTTATCAGTACTAATCAACTAACCCGAGAGGTAGATATTAGCGACCGAGCCTATTTCCAAAAAACACTACTTACGAAAAACACCCAAATATCAGATGTACATATAGGTCGTGTAACAGGAAGGTCTATTATTACAATTGCAACACCATTACTAGTCAATGATCAAATCCAAGGCGTACTTTTATCGAGTCTTCGCCTAGATGAAATTGAAGAAACGATAAATGATGTAGCTATTAATGAATCAATTACCGTCTATGACGATAAAGGGAAACTGATTATTGGAACGGCTCCTACAGAAGAGGTTAACTCAAACTTTACATCTAGTGTCAAAATTACGAATTTACCTTGGTTAACAACAGCCACGATTTCACCAGATAATCAACATGCCTTTTTACATAGCCTTGTTAGAAATAGTCTACTGGCCTTCGTTGCAATGAATATCGTCTTTTTGTTCATAAAGTATTTCATGCTAAAAGGAAAGGTACGACGTGAAAAAGAACAAACCGAACACCAAAAATTAGAGTTAATCGGTAACCTTGCCGCAAGCACTGCTCATGAAATAAGAAATCCGCTAACGGGTATAAAAGGGCTGGTGAATCTGCTTAGCGAGGAATATAAAGATAAAAAAGCACAATTTTATTTCGAAGTAATCCAAAATGAAGTTAATCGGATTAACGACATTGTTAGTGAGTTATTAGTTCTTGGAAGACCATCTGTACATACATTAAAAATATACGATGCGAATGAAATTATGAAAGAAATTGAACCTATTATTCGTTCAGAAGCCAACTATATGGAAATTCAACTAGATATTAACTTTACAACATCTCCTCTACCTATTGCATGTGTAAAAAACCAACTGAAGCAAGTAATATTAAACTTAACAAAAAATTCTCTCCATGCAATGAAAGACGGCGGTTTGCTAAAAATCACCTTACAACAACAGAATAACGCTTGTTTACTCTCTGTTGAGGATAATGGCGTCGGTATTCCAAGGGAAGCTCTGAAACAAGTATTTAATCCATTTTTCACAATGAAGAAGGATGGTTCAGGCATTGGTCTCACTGTCTGCAAACGAATCATTGATTCATATGGAGGGACGATTTCAATTGAGAGCAATGAAGGGAAAGGCACAAAAGTGGACATAAGTATTCCTTTAACTCTCACTAAATAACAAGTAAAGCCAAGCCACGCACAAGCGTGGCTTTAACTTTTATCGAAAACTGTTGCTTAAAATATATTCTATGAACCCAGTTCTCATAATGGAAATTTTTTGAAAAATAGTCTATAGTAAAAATTGAGCATTCTATAATTCAAAGGGAAAGGGGATATTTTGATGCAATACCGACGACTTGGCACGACTGGAACGAAGGTAAGTGAAATCAGTTTAGGAAGTTGGCTTACATATGGAGGCTATGTTGAGGAGGAAAAAGCAACATCCTCGATTGATAAGGCCTATGAACTCGGAATAAACTTTTTTGATACCGCTAACGTGTATATGCGAGGAGAAGCTGAAAAGGTTGTAGGAAAGGCTCTAAGTAAATACCCTCGTAGTTCCTATGTTTTAGCAACGAAAGTTTTTGGGAAAATGGGTGACGGACCAAACGATGCGGGCCTCTCACGAAAGCATGTTATTGAACAATGTCATGAAAGTCTCAAGAGACTAGGTACAGATTATATTGATCTTTACTATTGTCACCGCTTTCATCCTGAAACTCCACTCGAAGAAACACTTCGTGCACTTGACGACCTTGTAAGACAAGGGAAGGTCCTTTATGTCGGAGTGAGTGAATGGACTGCAGAACAAATGACCGAAGCTGTACATATTGCGGACAAAAGGCTTCTTGATCGAATTGTTGTAAACCAACCTAATTACAGTATGCTACATCGTAATATTGAAAAGGAAATAATCCCTGTTTGTGAAAAGCATGGCATTGGACAAGTAGTATTTTCACCACTAGCTCAAGGTGTCTTAACAGGTAAGTACAAAAAAGGCCAAGCAGCACCATCAGATAGTCGTGCGGCCCAAGATAACATGCGTATTGGTGCACTAACAGATGAGAACCTCGAAAAAGTTGAACGTCTAAAAGATATCGCACAAAATGAGGAGCTGACGCTATCACAGCTTGCACTTGCCTGGATTCTAAGACAACCAAATGTATCAAGCGCCCTTATTGGAGCGAGCCGTCCTGAACAGTTAGAAGAAAATGCCAAAGCATCAGGAGTAACTCTAAGCGAAGATACACTAGCAAAAATTGAAGATATTTTAGCAGTTTAATATACAACTAGATTTCAATAATTCTAGTATGCAAGTCCTTGAGAGAACATTCTCAAGGACTTTTTCATAGTGTTTCAGCTAAAGTCTGTCCTTTAAACTAGTAAGGATATCATCACGTTTCATTACAAGACTTTTTCCTTAAGCTTCTTTTCCATATTAAAATACTAGGCTTTATTTTCCGATTTATGTAACTGTTTTAGAAGTATCGTTTCCCATAACCGCCAAGGTAATAAATTCTTCATAACAATCATAGCCTTAACTCCCTTTCCGATTGGATAACGGAGTTTGGTCTTATTTTGTTGAGTTACTTTAACAATTAAATTGGCAACATCAATCGGGTTTCCATATTGATTACTTCCTTTTTCTATATAACTCTGTAGGAGATTCATGGTTTTAAAATAGGGTGACTGCTCCTGTAAGGATTGCTCTGTAATTCTCTTTCCGCTCGTCCAAATGTTTGTTTGATATGAACCAGGTTCAATAAGCACAACATCAATGCCAAATGGCTTCACCTCTAGTCGAAGCGACTCGCTCCAACCTTCTAATGCATGTTTTGAAGCAATGTATGGTGATAATCCGGGAAACCCAATTTTCCCACTAATACTACTAACATTTATAATCTTTCCACCAATTTGTTTACGCATATATGGTAGAACTGCCTGTGTAACGGCGATCACACCAAAAACATTTGTATCAAATTGTGATCGATATTCCCTAATCGGAATTTCTTCTACAAAACCAGCTCCCGCAAATCCCGCATTATTAACAAGTACATCGACTCGTTTCAACTTTCCTAGAAATTCCCTAAAGCTCTCAATTGAAGAATCTAGCGCAACATCTAACTCAAAAATTTCGATATTTCCCCTTACCCCTTGTTCTTTTACAAGTGTAACAAGTTCAGCAACCTTGTCTTTACTTCGATAGGTCGCTACTACATCAAACCCCTGCTTTGCCAATTGAATAGCCGTTAAAAGACCAAAACCGCTTGAAGCTCCAGTAACGATTGCCTTCTTTTTCTCCATATATCCTCCATCTATTTTTATATACCTTTTTTCATTATATTTGATTACCTTTACATAACGTAAGATTTAATCATTCTTGAAATGAGATTAATTTAATCTAAATTATATATTGTTAATATGCGTTTTCATGTCTACAATAAAGTTATTAAGAAACCTTCTAAAGAGTTTTTAGTACTAACCCTGTTTTCTTACTCAAATTCAGGATGCATATAATACCTTTTCTTCAAATCTCCTGACTCATCTTTGAGTCACGTAATTTTCTACTTTTTTAAACGATTGAATAGAGTATTCCACCATTCAACTTGTTTTCTTAACGGGTTTATAAAATCAGATAGAAATTTATAAAAAATGGTTAACCCAATTTTGATGATTTGCGTATAATAACATCCCTGACAAAACAAACTGGGTTTATTATACACTCTTTAGAACGGATAATCATACTAAAACCGCTAAAAAATATAAAGGTTAACCACTATTAACTGGAGTCTATAGGGTTTTCCTTTGGATTTACATAAATCTAAAAAAGGGGAGAAAAAAATGTCAGTAACAACAACGAAAGCTATTAATGAAGAACAATTACAAGTTGCAAGAGAATATGTAGATAGTGTTTATGCTACCGTTCAAAAGCGAAATCCTCATGAGAGCGAATTTCACCAAGCTGTTAAAGAAATTTTTGATTCTTTAGTACCGGTCTTTGCAAAGCAACCAAAATATATGGAACACAGTATTCTTGAAAGAATCGTTGAACCAGAACGCATTATTATGTTCCGTGTACCTTGGGTAGATGATTCTGGTAAGGTTCAAGTAAACCGTGGATTCCGCGTTCAGTTTAACAGTGCGATTGGACCTTACAAAGGCGGACTACGTTTCCACCCTTCTGTTAATGCAAGTATCATCAAATTCTTAGGATTTGAACAAATCCTTAAAAATTCATTAACAGGCCAACCAATTGGTGGCGGTAAAGGTGGATCTGACTTTGACCCTAAAGGTAAGTCTGATGGCGAAATCATGCGCTTTGCTCAAAGCTTTATGTCTGAACTTGGAAAACATATTGGTCCAGATATCGACGTACCTGCTGGTGATATCGGTGTTGGCGGACGTGAAATTGGCTATATGTTTGGTCAATATAAAAAGATGCGTGGTGGCTTTGAAGCTGGTGTGTTAACTGGGAAAGGTATTGGCTGGGGCGGAAGCTTAGCTCGTACAGAAGCTACTGGTTACGGCTGCGTTTATTTCGTACAGGAGATGCTAAAAGACAAAGGTTTAGACTTTAAAGATAGCACAGTTGTTATCTCTGGGTCAGGTAACGTATCCATTTATGCAATGGAAAAAGCTTACCAACTAGGTGCAAAGGTTGTTGCATGTAGTGATTCTGGCGGCTATGTTTATGATAAAAATGGTATTAACCTTGATACTGTAAAACGTCTAAAAGAAGTTGAAAGAAAACGCATCAGCGAATACGTAAAGGAACATCCTGAAGCAGAATATGTTGAAGGTTGCTCAGGTATCTGGTCAATTCCATGTGACATCGCGCTTCCATGTGCAACGCAAAATGAAATTGACGAAGAATCTGCAAAAGTTCTTGTGGCTAACGGTGTAAAGGCAATTGGTGAGGGTGCTAACATGCCGTCAACACTAGAAGCAATTGACGTATTCCTTGAAAAAAAAGTTCTTTTTGGACCAGCGAAAGCTGCAAATGCTGGTGGTGTAGCTGTTTCAGCATTAGAAATGGCACAAAACAGCATGAGAACACCATGGACTTTTGATGAAGTTGATGGAAAATTACATGATATCATGAAAAATATCTATCAAAACAGCGTAAAAGCTGCTGACGAGTATGGTTACCCAGGTAACCTAGTAGTTGGAGCAAACATCGCTGGCTTCGTAAAAGTTGCAGATGCAATGATCGCTCAAGGTGTTATTTAATAGACGAAAAGAATATAGAAAAAGGATGATTGCAAAGCAATCATCCTTTTTTCTTTGGCCTTATAGACGCAAAGTTAGCACCTTACACTTATCCTTTGTCTAGCTTCAGCGCCTATCGCCTATCAATCTTTCGATCATTTCCCTACAATAAGTCAACATCGGTTTACTTCGTTCTCTGTGTTTCCTAAATCTTGGCTGATGCAATCGAATTTGTACGGCGATATCAAGGCGCTTCAGCTGTTCTTTAAGGCATGTGGATTGGTGAAGCTGGTCCTATATTTGCTCCTGTTAGCATCCAAATAATCAGCATTAGTATCCAAACAATACTTAATGCAATTGAATATGGTAGCATCGTTGCGATTAACGTTCCGATTCCAACCTTCTTATCATACTTTTGAGCAAATGCAATGACAATTGCAAAGTATGGCATTAGTGGTGAAATAATGTTTGTTGTTGAATCAGCAATACGATAAGCAAGTTGCGTTAATTCAGGAGTATACCCCATCTGCATCATCATTGGTACAAAGACAGGAGCCATGATTGCCCATTTTGCTGATGCACTTCCAATAAATAAGTTAATAAAACCTGTTACGACGATAAATGTTAATAATAGTGGAATTCCTGTAAAACCTGTTGTTTCTAAGAACTCTGCTCCATTTATAGCTAGTACTAATCCCAGTTTTGACTCATTGAAATATGCGACAAATTGAGCAGCAACAAAAGCAAGAACAATGTATGAGCCCATTGTTGCCATCGTATCTGATAGCTGATCTGCTACATCCTTATCATTCTTAATTGCTTTTGTTATTTTTCCATAAACAAAACCTGGAATAAAGAACATAATTAAGATGACAGGTACCAATGAGTGGAAAAACGGTGCATTAATAATGTTTTCCTGTCCACCACGTAATGGTCCCCATTCTGGAATGACAAGTAGTGCAAGAATTACTCCAGTTACTAAAAAGGAAAGTAACGCTCCCCATAAGCCCTTTTTTTCTTCTGGTTTAAGGTAGTTAACTTCTTCTTTAACGTTCCCTTTAAACGTTCCTAGACGTGGCTCTACAAGCTTATCTGTCACAATCGTACCAACAATTGTCACAACAAATACAGAAGCTGCCATAAAATAATAGTTCATGGCATAATTGATATTTTCCGCGTATGCTGGATCAATGATTGCAGCAGCATCTTGAGTTAATCCACCAAGTAAAGGGTCTAATGAGGTTAAAAGTAAATTTGCACTAAAACCTCCTGATACCCCCGCAAACGCTGCTGCTAGTCCAGCCAAGGGATGACGACCTAATCCTGCAAAAAGGACTGCTCCAAGTGGAGTTAGAACAACATATCCAGCGTCAGCAGCCATACTTGACATAACCCCACCAAAAACCAATGCAGCTGTAAGTAGCTGTTTAGGTACAGATGTTACCAACCCTCGAAGTGCAGCACTAATTAATCCTGAGCGTTCAGCAATACCTATCCCTAACATCGTTACAAGCACTGTTCCTAGAGGTGCAAATCCGGTAAAGTTAGAAACCGCACTTTCAAATAGATATACAATTCCTTCTGAGCTAAGAAGGCTCTTTACTGCGACAACCTCTCCTTCATTCAGGGGGTCAGCTACGCTAACACCCATCGCAGCGAAAATAGCTGAAAGTATAATAACTAGTAAAGAAAAAATGGCAAATAATGTAACAGGGTGTGGTAATTTATTTCCAACACGTTCAATAAAATCTAATGAACGCATAATAAACCCTTTTTTGTTTGTTGCTTCCACAAATTTCCCTCCTTATAATTAACAGAATATTCAAATAATGTATTTGCAGACTATTATATTATATTAGAAAAATTAAAAACAAGGAAGTCTTATTTAAATATACAAACTTGTCCAACTTTTCCAACATATATTATTATTCTGTTATAATTTCATCTATTATTGAAATACCCCTTATATATTTCTACTATTCGCTTGACCGGACCGAATCTAAATAACAGGAGGACCAAATATACTTTAGTCAACTTCCATATTTATTATTTCAATGAGAAAAGTGTATAATGAAAAACATGATATAAGAGAAATGTTACAAACTGGAGTGAACGATGTTGGAGACTAAAAAGGCTTTACCTATTATTTTCGCTGTCATGTTCCTTGTCATGGTGGGATTTGGCATCATTATTCCTGTCCTTCCCTTCTACGCTGAAGAAATTGGAGCTACACCCACACAATTAGGTTTATTAATGGCAGTGTATTCCTTAATGCAACTTCTATTTGCACCAATGTGGGGGAAAATTTCAGATCGAATTGGTAGAAAGCCTGTTATCATGATTGGTATTCTAGGACTAGCTATATCATTTTTTCTAATGGCTATATCCTCAGCACTTTGGATGCTATTTGCAGCCAGGATTATTGGCGGATTATTATCTGCTGCGAATATGCCTACAGTTATGGCTTATGTTGCTGATATTACCTCAGAAGAAGATCGTGGAAAAGGGATGGGAATTGTTGGCGCCGCGGTTGGCTTAGGGTTTATTTTTGGACCGGCAATTGGTGGGATATTCTCAAAAGCGAGTTTAAACCTCCCTTTTTATATCGCAGGTATTTCTTCTATTCTTACTTTTCTACTAGTCATGTTCGTCCTAAAGGAATCCCTTTCTCCTGAACTTCGTAATGCCAAATCGCAAGAAAGGAATTCTTTATTTAGTGTATTAGAAGGCCCTATTTCAATCTTATTTATTATGCAGTTATTTGTTTCGTTATCATTATCAGGCCTAGAAGCAACCTTTGCCTATTTTGCTGCACAAAAGGCCGGAATTGGAACAGTGCAATTAGGCTACTTATTTATGATAATGGGGTTTGCTGGTGCCCTTGTCCAGGGTGGACTGGTTGGTAAATTAACCAAAAAATACGGTGAAGGCACTGTTATTCAACTAGGAATTTTCATTTCGGCAATTGGATTTGCCCTTATTCTACTAATAGATAGTTTCTTGACTGCAGCTATCTATTTAACGGTATTTGGAATCGGAAATGGCTTTATTCGTCCATCTGTATCGTCGTTACTAACAAAAAGATCACCTGCAAAGCATGGCAGTACCACGGGGCTATTGTCCTCTGTTGATTCGCTTGGACGTATTATTGGCCCACCACTAGGAGGATGGCTCTTTTCAATGGCTATCAACCTACCGTATCAATCAGGAATTATATTATCTGTTATCGCCTTCGTATTGTATCGTGTCTACCAAGGTCAATCATCGAGGCTTTTAGAAAAATACCAGTAAGAAAACACCGGTACAATATCCGTTACTTAATAAGAGGGCACATTACAGAATGTGAATATGTTAAATCAACAAAGTGGATCCTCTTCCCACTAATGAGCAAAAAGACGGTGCAAATTAGGGGTATGTGGGCCTAGGTTCCGCTATCAGCACAAAACCGGCGAATTTTATAGCTGAAAAACAATTAACGGAACTAGGACCCTCACCTATACTCAAAACTAGGGGTTTAGAACAAATAGCTATCATGAACAAAACTGGCTCCTTAATCGTAAATACGTAGGTTAATTTGGTTAGACTGTGTACCATACAAAAAACAACCAAATCAGAGCTATAATACGAAAGGAGCCATTACTATGAAGGATAACACAAAATATGTTGGTTTAGACGTATCAAAAGATAAAATT
>Ga0180215_1000477_pt1 | contig 51585 bp, 54 predicted proteins | sample eDN3rd37CBELigBY_FD_128871 | JGI IMG/M metagenome (GOLD analysis project Ga0180215, IMG submission 128871) | Enriched backyard soil microbial communities from Emeryville, California, USA - eDNA 3rd pass 37_C BE-Lig BY (version 2) (version 2) | ecosystem: Environmental > Terrestrial > Soil >... | reverse complement strand
TAAAACAGATCCTACCCGTTTCCGGATTGCAGATATTTCAAAAACCCATACAGATCCGATTGCCAAAGTGATTCGCACACGCTTGAAAAAGGATGGAATCCGTAAGGGGATACCGGTTGTCTTTTCTGATGAAAGCCCGATAGTGATTCGCGAAGATGTCCGCAAGGTAGTTGGAAAAGACGATGCAGAAATCCGCAAAGCTAAAATGCCGCCGTCCTCCAATGCCTACTGCCCATCCGTGGCTGGTCTCATCATGGCAAGCTACGTCGTCAATAACCTGCTAAAGGACATCAAAATTACACGAGTCAGCGACGAAAATAAATAACAAACAGCAGTAGCAGTTTAACGCTTTAAAGGAATGGGGGTCAGTCCCCCGCTGCTTTAAAGCGCCGGGGGACTGACCCCCATCGCGTTAGAGTGGTAAAGTATTACTATTTTTGCAAATTGGCATAGATTCCTGCCAAGGCCTGTTCAAATTTGCCTGTTTTCTTTGGCTGGTAATAGATTTTGTTTTTGATCCGGTCTGGCAGGTATTGCTGTTTGACCCAGCCTGATTCATAGTCATGCGGATATTTATAGTCGATTCCTCTGCCGAGCTCTTTCGCACCTTTGTAGTGGGCATCTTTTAAATGATCCGGCACTTCGCCGCTAATTCCAGTGCGGATATCTGCAATAGCCGAGTCAATGGCCATAATAGCCGAGTTTGATTTAGGCAGCAGACAAAGCTCAATCACCGCATTGGCAAGCGGAATTCTTGCTTCCGGAAAGCCCAGTCTTTCTGCGGTTTCTATAGCAGCGAGTGTTCTAGCCCCAGCTTGCGGTGAAGCTAGTCCAACATCCTCATAAGCAATGACAATGAGGCGCCTGCTGATACTCTGCAGATCTCCTGCTTCTATTAATCTTCCTAAGTAATGCAGGGCAGCATTCACGTCACTTCCGCGGATAGACTTTTGAAAGGCAGAAATCACATCATAATGTCCATCCCCATCTTTATCATAGGTCAGGCTTTTTCTTTGAATGCATTCTTCTGCCGTCTGTAAATCAATTTGTATGATCCCTGCTTCATCAGGCTCTGTCGACAAAGCGGCGAGCTCCAAAGCATTCAACGAGCTTCTAACATCTCCATTTGATGCTGTTGCTAAATGGGTAAGAGCTTCGTCTGAAATGTTAATATTTTTTTCGCCAAGACCGCGTTCTTCATCCTCAATTGCCCTCTTTAGAGCCTTTTTAATATCTTCAACAGCCAAAGGCTTCAATTCAAATATCTGGCATCGGCTTCTGATTGCCGGATTGATGGCATGATAGGGATTGCTTGTTGTTGCCCCAATCATTGTAATCATCCCATTTTCTAAATAAGGCAAAAGAAAATCCTGCTTAGCCTTATCAAGACGATGTACCTCGTCTAATAAAAGAATGACCTTTCCAGACATTTTTGCCTCGGCTGCGACAACTTCCATATCCTTTTTATTATTGGTTACCGCGTTTAAAGTCCGAAATGCATAACGGGTGCTTCCGGCAATCGCGCTGGCAATCGATGTTTTTCCGATACCTGGGGGTCCATATAGTATCATGGATGAAAGCTGTTTTGCCTTTACCATTCGGCTGATAATTTTTCCTTCTGCTACTAGATGCTCCTGCCCGATAATCTCTTCAATAGTCCGAGGCCGCATCCGGTAGGCTAATGGTTTTATGCTCAAATCAATCACTCCAGTAGCTGACACATTATTCATTAAACATACCATAAATAAAGTATGGACTAAATGATTTATCCTTGGCAAATATGCTATAATTACAAAAGTCTATCTAAATACTAAGAATATGCCTATGGCGGGGAGAAAAGGCAAATGAATAATAAAATAAGCGGGCAGATAGGTGCAAGATTTTTTGTCTTTGTCATTGGCTTGCTGCTGATGAGTCTTGGCATCGTATTACTGATTGTTGCGGATTTAGGGGTTTCACCTTGGGATGTCCTTCACGTTGGACTATATTATCAGCTTGGTCTGACTATAGGAAGCTGGTCCATTATTGTTGGGTTGGCCATATTAACTGCTTCCTCGCTGATCCTGAAGGAATTCCCGAAAATGGGAGCCTTTTTAAATATGATTCTTATTGGCTTATTTATGGATTTTTATCTATGGCTGCCTTTTATGCAAACACCTTCGTCATTAATTGGCAAGCTGGTTATGTTTCTTTCTGGTTTAGTCATTTGCTGCTATGGCATGGGGACTTACATATCAGCCCAGTTTGGTGCAGGTCCCAGAGATAGTCTGATGATTGCCTTAACATCGAAAACAGGCTGGAAGATCGGCCATGTCAGAGGCGTAATGGAAATTGTTGTTTTGATTATTGGATGGCTGCTTGGCGGCCCTGTTTTTTGGGGAACAGTGATTATCGGTTTACTGCTTGGGCCAATTGCCGGGGTTGCTATACCGCAATGCAAGGCGTTAACAGAGCGATTTTTATCAAGGATGAAAAAGAGAAAGGATATCCTTGTTATCAATGAAAAAGATAGAGGTGTCAGTTCATGAAAATTTCGACTAAGGGCCGCTATGGCTTAACAATTATGATGGAACTAGCAAAGAAATATGGAGAGGGTCCAATTTCCTTAAAATCAATTGCCCAGATGAATGACCTTTCTGAGCATTATCTAGAGCAGTTAATCGCGCCATTACGGAATGCTGGCTTGGTAAAAAGCATTCGTGGAGCGTATGGCGGCTATATTTTAGGTGAGAGCCCTGAAAAAATCACGGCTGGAGATATTATCCGCGTCCTTGAAGGGCCCATTAGCCCAGTGGAAGGAATTGAAAATGAAGAGCCTGCAAAAAAACATCTATGGATGAGAATCCGCGATGCAGTAAAAGAGGTTTTAGATGGAACCACCCTAGAAGACCTTGCCAATTATGCGGATGATGGCTCAACAGAGGGTTATATGTTCTATATTTAGGCATTACTAGAAGTAGAGATAAAAATAAAGAAGGTGAATCAGATGGAGAGAATTTATGTTGACCATGCGGCAACATCTCCCATGCACCCAAACGTCATCGAAAAAATGACAGAGGTAATGAAAACTGAATTCGGGAACCCGTCAAGCATTCATTCTTTCGGAAGAAGTGCCCGTCACATTGTTGATGAGGGCAGAGCAGCTATTGCCAAAAGCATTGGTGCCGAGGTGAATGAAATTATTTTTACAAGCGGGGGCACCGAAGCTGACAACCATGCAATCTTTGGCACAGCAGAAGCTAGCAAGCAGCATGGCAGACATATTATTACAACACAAATTGAACACCATGCCGTCCTTCACGCATGCCAGGAGCTTGAAAAGCAAGGTTTTGAAGTTACCTATCTGCCTGTAGATCATAAAGGACGGATTTCAGCTGAAGCTGTAAAAAACGCGCTTAGAGATGATACCATCCTTGTGACTGTTATGTATGGCAATAACGAGGTCGGTACGATTCAGCCAATAAAGGAAATTGGTCAGATTTTGGCTGACCATCAGGCAGTTTTTCACACGGATGCAGTTCAGGCTTTTGGGCTGGAAAAAATAAATGTAAAGGAACTGGGCATCGATTTGATGTCCATTTCTGCCCATAAAATAAACGGTCCAAAAGGAATCGGGTTTTTATTTGCCAATAAAGACATCACGCTGTACTCGCGCATGTTCGGCGGTGAGCAGGAGAGAAAAAGACGGGCAGGCACTGAAAATGTTCCTTCCATTGCAGGCTTAAGACAAGCTGTGGAAATAGCACAGAGCGAAATGGAAAAAAGGGTGAGCACCTATAAAGAATATAAATCAGCTTTCATGAAGAAGCTCACAGATCATGGTGTTAAATATAGCCAAAACGGATCGCTTGATTATTCTTTGCCGCATGTTTTAAACTTAAGCTTTCCAGGAACAAATGTGGAGGCAATGCTTGTTAATTTGGATTTAGCCAAAATTGCGGCATCCAGTGGCTCAGCATGCACAGCAGGCTCTATTGACCCTTCTCATGTGCTTGTCGCCATGTACGGAAAAAACGACGAGCGCCTGCAGAATTCCATTCGGTTCAGCTTCGGAATTACCAACACCCTGGAGCAAATCGAAAAGGCTGCTGAAGAAACAAGCAAAATCGTCCATCGTTTAACGCGTTAAACGATTGGGGGCCTGACCCCCATTGCGGTGATGCGTTAAACCGCTGGGGGCCTGACCCCCGGTACGTTAAAGTGTTAAAGAATTTTTTGTTTAGAAATGTGGTGATATAGATGAAGAAGGATCCTAAGGATACGCGTGTGGTTGTGGGAATGTCCGGTGGTGTTGATTCTTCTGTTGCTGCGCTTTTGTTAAAGGAACAGGGGTATGATGTCATCGGGATTTTCATGAAGAACTGGGATGATACTGACGAAAATGGCGTTTGTACAGCGACAGAAGACTATAATGATGTCATCCGCGTGTGCAACCAGATCGGCATCCCGTACTACGCCGTTAACTTTGAAAAACAATACTGGGATAAGGTGTTTACCTATTTCCTGGATGAATATAAAGCAGGCAGAACGCCGAATCCTGATGTCATGTGCAATAAGGAAATTAAATTCAAAGCCTTTTTAGAGCATGCCATGAAGCTTGGCGCAGACTATTTGGCAACAGGCCACTATGCCCAAGTTGCCTATCGCGACGGAGAATACAAAATGCTCCGCGGTGTCGATGAAAATAAGGACCAAACCTATTTTCTTAACCAATTGGGCCAGGATCAGCTTGAAAAAGTCATGTTCCCGATTGGGGATATCGAAAAAGCAAAAGTGCGTGAAATCGCCCTAAAAGCCGGATTGGCTACAGCTTCGAAAAAAGACAGTACAGGTATTTGCTTTATCGGCGAACGAAACTTCAAGGAATTCTTAAGCGGCTATCTTCCAGCACAGCCTGGCAATATGGTTACCTTTGACGGCAAGGTGATGGGGAAACATGACGGTCTGATGTATTATACAATTGGACAGCGTCATGGCCTAGGCATCGGCGGCTCAGGAGAACCATGGTTTGTGATTGGAAAAGACCTTAAGAAGAATCTCCTTTACGTCGGACAAGGCTTCCACCATGACAAGCTTTACTCCGATTCCATTACAGCAGTCAATGTAAGCTGGGTATCCAAAAAAGAAAAACCGGCATCGTTTGAGTGTACGGCTAAATTTAGGTACCGTCAGCCTGATAATAAAGTGACCGTTGAACTAATGGAAGATAACAAAGCAAAGGTAATCTTCCACCAGCCGATCAGAGCGGTCACACCAGGGCAGGCCGTTGTTTTCTATAATGGCGATGAATGCCTTGGCGGCGGAACGATCGACGAAATTTACAAAAATGAAAAGCGGCTAGATTATGTGGGGTAAATAGGAGTGGGGACTGTCTAAGTGGAAACACATTGGACAGTCCTCTTTTTTTTCATAGAAGCATGAATATGGTATACTTTTTTGAGAGAAATGGAGTGTTGTCATTGGATAAAAACCAGTTAGGTATTCAATATATGCAAGAAGGAAAATGGGAGGACGCTGCGAAAGTATTTATGGAAGCGATCGAGGATAATCCGCAAGACCCTACCTCTTATATTAACTTTGGAAATGTCTTAACAGTAGTAGGAGAGACTGAAAAGGCACTGAAATTTTACCAGAAAGCCATTGAGCTTGATGAGAATGCTGCCGCTGCTTATTATAGTGCGGGCAGCCTTTATTACGAACTTCAAGCATTTGAACAAGCAAAAACCATGTTTGAAACAGCACTGAAAAAAGGATTAAATAACGGCGATACTTTTTTCATGCTTGGTATGACGCTGGCAGCTCTTGATCAGCAGAAATTTGCCCTTCCTTATTTGCAGCGCAGCACGGAATTAAATCAGGAAGATGCAGAAGCGCAATTCCAGTATGGATTATGCCTAGCCAAGCTTAATTTTATAGATGAATCAATTTCCCAATTAGAAAGATGTCTTGAAATAGATCCGTCTCATGCGGATGCCTGCTATAATCTTGGCGTTGCCTATGGCTTTAAAGAGGATGAGAAAAAGGCGCTGGCATACTTTGAAAAAACATTGGAAATTCAGCCGGATCATCTGCTTGCAGGCTATGGCAAAAAAATGATTGAGGAAGCGAAAGAACAATAAATCTGTTTTGACCGGAAGGAGGCGAGAATGATGGAGAGGCAGGATGTTCAGGGTTCTCTTGAACTTTTTTCAGAACAAGAAAAGAAATATGTCAAGGGCAGGCCGATTGTGACGATTTTTCACAATGAGCAAAATTTGTATACGGTTATACGGATTCGTGTGGATGAAACCAATCATGTTTATGAGGAAAAAGAAGCGGTCGTCACCGGCTATTTTCCGAAAGTGTATGAACAGGAAACCTATATTTTCTATGGAGAATTCAAGGAACATCCGAAATTTGGCCTTCAGCTTCATGCCAGTCATTATCGCAAAGATATTCCGCAAACAAAACAGGGCGTAATTAGCTATCTATCCAGTGAGCTTTTTAAAGGCATCGGGAAAAAAACAGCTGAAAGTATTGTTGAAGTCCTAGGGGAAAATGCTATTACGAAAATCTTGAATGAACCTTCTTTGCTTGATAGCATCCCGCGTCTGCCGCCAGATAAGGCAAAATCCTTGTACGATACACTTATGGAGCACCAAGGACTCGAGCAGGCGATGATTGCCCTAAACCAATACGGGTTTGGTCCTCAGCTATCAATGAGAATTTATCAGGTCTATAAAGAAACAACCATTGATGTGATCCAAAACAATCCCTATAAATTGGTTGAGGATGTGGAAGGGATAGGTTTTGCCAGGGCGGATGAGCTCGGCTATCAGCTGGGGATTTCAGGGAATCATCCAGATCGGATCAGGGCAGCCAGTCTTTATGTTTTGGAGACGGAGTCGATGCAGGCTGGCCATGTTTATGTTGAAGCAAAAGACCTCCTGCAAAGGACAAAAGGGCTTTTGGAGGAAAACAAACGGGATCAGATTGAATTTGCTGATATTTCCAATGAAATCGTGAAGCTTGGCGAAGAGGGCAAAATCATTGTGGAAGAAAGAAAATTATATTTGCCCTCTCTTTATTTTTCCGAAAAAGGGCTTGTGACTAATATCAAACGCCTCTTAAAGCAGACAGAATATGAGGATCAATTTCCTGAATCGGAATTTTTGCTTGCGCTCGGGAAGCTGGAAGAACGGATAAAAGTACAGTATGCTCCCTCGCAAAAAGAAGCCATTCAAACAGCATTAATGTCTCCGATGCTCATTTTAACCGGTGGGCCAGGAACAGGAAAGACAACCGTTATAAAGGGGATTGTTGAGCTTTATGCCGAGTTGCATGGCTGTTCCTTGAATCCTAAAGATTATAAAAAGGAAGAACCTTTTCCATTTTTGCTGGCGGCTCCTACGGGAAGAGCGGCAAAAAGAATGGCGGAATCCACTGGTTTACCTGCCGTTACGATCCATAGACTGCTTGGGTGGAATGGTACAGAAGGCTTTGATCACCATGAGGAAAATCCTTTAGAGGGAAAAATATTAATTGTAGACGAAACATCGATGGTTGATATTTGGCTGGCAAATCAATTATTCAAAGCCTTGCCTGATCATATTCAGGTGATTTTAGTCGGAGATGAAGATCAGCTTCCATCCGTGGGGCCAGGACAGGTTCTAAAAGACCTGCTAAGATCGGAACGGGTTCCTACTGTCAGGCTGACGGACATTTACCGCCAGGCTGAGGGGTCTTCAATTATTGAATTAGCCCATGAAATGAAAAAAGGCAAGCTCCCTGTTAATATCACTGCCCAGCAGGCTGACCGTTCATTTATAAAATGCACTCAGGCACAAATTCCAGCAGTTGTTGAGCAGGTTGTTTCAAATGCTAAAAGAAAAGGGTATACGGCAAAAGATATCCAGGTGCTGGCGCCGATGTATAAAGGTCCCGCAGGCATTGATAAATTAAATGAAATCTTACAGGAAATTTTTAACGCAAATCCTGATGGAACACGGAAGGAAATCGCGTTTGGCGATATCAAATATCGCATTGGCGATAAGGTCCTCCAGCTTGTTAACCAGCCGGAAAACCATGTGTTTAATGGAGACATGGGCGAAATTGTATCCATTTTTTATGCGAAGGAAAATACGGAAAAACAGGATATGATTATCGTTTCGTTCGATGGGATTGAAGCCACTTATACGCGGCAGGATTTAAATCAGATTACCCTGGCCTATTGCTGTTCAGTGCACAAATCCCAGGGCAGTGAGTTTCCTATTGTTATCTTGCCCGTTGTCAGAAGCTACTATCGCATGCTGCGAAGAAATTTGCTGTATACCGCCATTACCCGAAGCCGGCAATTTTTAATCCTGTGCGGGGAAGAGGATGCGCTAAGGACAGGTGTCTCTAGAGCCGATGATCATGCAAGGTTAACCAGCTTAACAGAAAGGCTGCAGGAAGCCATTTTTGACTCGAATTCGGCTGCTGTGGCCACAATAGATGAAAATTCATCTAAAGCTGAAGCTGCTTTGGAAGAGACTGCAAAACAGCCTTTAAGCTATGAAGAAGAGCTCATGAAAGTCGACCCGTTAATTGGTATGGCAAATTTAACACCGTATGATTTTATGGAAACAGAAAAAAGCTAATGGAAGAACAGTCTAAATGAAGGCTGTTCTTTTTGTCTCTAAAGTAAAAATAGAGGGGTGCCGACAATGGGAAAATGGAATGAAGAAGCTGCACCAAACAATAATCTAAACCCAGCAGACCTCAAAAAGTCAAAATTCCTTGGTACAGCATCAAACCAGGCCCACGAATTCTCCGAAGAACTAGCCGACGGCGGCGTAAGAAACGAAAGATTCAACAAGCCTCGCTACAATAAGCATTAACGCTTTAAAGCACCGGGGGACTGACCCCCAGCTTATTAACGCTTTAAACCGCTGGGGGACTGACCCCCAGCGCGGTGGTGGGCTAAAGGGGTATGTTTTCGGTGTAAAGATGCAAACTAAGGGTGTTCCGGAAAGGTGGGACAACTTTTGCGGACATTTTCTCTTCTTAAGGGTCTTCCGGTTATTGAGCTGAAGAGCGGGACGAAGATTGGCGATGTGTATGATTTGAATATTTCGGCGAGCGGAACCGTGAAGGGTTTGCTTGTCCGAAGGGGCGCATTGCTAAGGAAGTCCTTTCTCCTGGAAGTAAAGGATGTAAAATCATTTGGCTGGGATGGCATTATGGTTCAGGATCAATCCTTCATGAAGCCAATCAAAAAGCCTGATGAGTATACATTCGAAAGCCAGAACAGTTTGACCGGAAAATCAATTATGACTAGTGAAGGACAGCGGCTTGGTTTGCTTGATGATGTATATTTTCACGAAGAAGTGGGGACAATCGTAGGGTATGAACTATCGGATGGCTTCTTTTCAGATATGATGGAAGGAAAACGAGTAATTAAGACCGAGGTTCCCCCTGCTATTGGAAAGGACGCCATCATCGTAAACGTGAAAGAGTGAGGTGTCTTTTCCATGCTTAAATGTCCCAACTGCCAAAGCAAAGATATTGGAAAAATAGGAATCAGCCAGTACTATTGCTGGAACTGTTTTATTGAATTAACGATTTCCAAAGGTGTCATTAACACCCATCAGGTAGAAGAAGATGGAACATTAAGTTCACTTGATGATTTATTTGCAGAGGAAGAGCGGCGCTACCTCTCATAGAAAAATTTATCTACTACCAAAACTAGCGAGGTGGTCATATTGAATCGGATGTTGACCTCAGGCTTAGCATTTGCAGCGGGAATGGCAGCATATAATCTGCTGCAGAAAAATAATATGATGTCTGCAAAACAAATGAAAAAAATGCAAAAACGCATAACCAAAATGTTTTAACACTATTGCGCTAAATCCAGGGCTAACGCAAAAGCTTGCGTTGGCCCTTTACATACCAAAAATAGAATAAATTTTCCGCTGCATACTCACAATACTTGTGAGGAGGGAAAAAAACGTGTGGATATTCGGCTAAAATGGTATTATCGTCTAGGTTTTCTCCTTCTCTTATTTATTGTCCTATTTGTCTTTCTTAAGCTTCAGCAACTGTGGATGCCGGTATTAAAGGTGATATTAGCTGTTTTATTTCCTTTTATTATTGCAGCCTTTATTACATATTTGCTTCATCCTCTCATAGAGAAATTAAACGACAGCGGACTTCATAAAGGTGTTGCTGTGTTCGGCATTTATATCCTTTTTTTCGGCAGTTTAGGTTTTGCCTTTTATAAAGGGGTACCTGCATTCATCCATCAGCTTAAGGATTTATCGGAAAATGCACCAGTTTTTGCTGATCAATACCGAGGATGGATTCAGCTCATTCAAGAAAAAACCTCTACATGGCCAGAAGGGCTGCAAACAAGGATTGATGAAGGCATTGCAGCGATGGAAGCCTATATTGATAAAATTTTTACGAAAAGTGTTAATGTATTGATGGGGATTTTAAATGACCTGATCATCATCGCACTTATTCCGTTTATCTCCTTTTATATGCTGAAGGATTATGATTTAATCAAAAAAACTGCCTGGTATTTAACGCCGAGAAGATGGAGACAGGAAGGAATTCTATTCTTAAAAGATGTTGATAAATCTCTTGGGAGCTACATTAGAGGGCAGCTTCTGGTATGTGTGGCAATCGGAACAATCTCATCATGCCTTTTTTGGATTTTTGATATGAAGTATCCGCTATTGCTTGGATTTATTATCGGGCTGACGAATGTGATTCCGTATTTTGGGCCTGTTATCGGCGCTATTCCAGCTGTCATTATTGCCTCTACAATCTCGGTAAAAATGGTCATTATTGTTGTGGTTATTGTTGTTATTCTGCAATTTCTCGAAGGAAACATTCTGTCTCCGCTCATCGTTGGAAAAAGCCTGGATATGCATCCGCTGATCATTATGTTTGCCTTGCTAGCGGGAGGGGAAGCTGCCGGAGTCGTTGGGCTGATCATTGCTGTACCTATCCTAGCGGTTATTAAGGTAAGCCTTGTCCATGCAAAATCACATTTTGGAAAAAGGCCAAACCCTAAATTCTCCAGGACGTAATTGAAATATTGACAAACCATATTTTATATCGCTATAATGCGACTATACCAAATATATAAGAAACATGAAGAAGGAACGAGTATGTTATAGTCCATCTACAGAAAGGGAGCTCCAAGGCTGAAAGAATTCCCAGATGAAGGATAACAGAAAGCTAATCCAGAGTGCAGCTAATCCCTGCCGTTATCCGCGTTAAGGAATATTGAGATAAAAAGCTAAAAGCAGCAATGCGCTTTCGCTTTTTAATCAGGGTGGTACCACGAGCAAGCTCTCGTCCCTGTCCAGGGATTGGAGCTTTTTTTGTGCAAAAAAATAGTCCGCTGTAATGCTTTAAACCACCGGGGGTCAGGCCCCCGATATGGTAACGCATTAACGCGATGGGGGTCAGGCCCCCGGTGCGGTGATGTGTTAAAGTCATTAGAAAATAAATAGCTCGACAGGAGGAAGAACAATGAAACAATTATCTGGATCTGAGATCCGCCGTATGTTTTTAGAGTTTTTCAAGGAAAAAGGACATTCTATTGAACCAAGTGCATCACTTGTTCCGCATGATGACCCATCTCTTCTTTGGATTAACAGCGGAGTTGCAACGCTGAAAAAATATTTTGACGGTCGCGTGATTCCTGAAAATCCTAGAATTACAAACGCACAGAAATCAATCCGCACAAATGATATTGAGAACGTTGGAAAAACCGCGCGTCATCATACTTTTTTCGAAATGCTCGGCAACTTCTCTATTGGTGACTATTTCAAAAAAGAAGCGATTGAGTGGGCATGGGAATTCTTAACGGATGAAAAATGGATTGGCTTTGAAAAAGAGAAATTATCTGTTACCATCCACCCAGAAGACGAAGAAGCGTATGAGCTTTGGAAGAACGATATTGGCGTTCCAGAAGAAAGAATCATCCGCCTAGAAGGTAACTTCTGGGATATCGGTGAGGGCCCAAGCGGACCAAACACAGAAATTTTCTACGATCGCGGATCTGAATATGGAAATGATGAAAGCGACCCTGAATTATATCCAGGCGGGGAAAATGAACGTTACTTAGAGGTATGGAACCTTGTATTCTCAGAGTTCAACCATAACCCGGATGGAACATATACACCGCTTCCGAAAAAGAACATTGATACAGGGATGGGCCTTGAACGCATGGCATCTGTTGTGCAAAATGTGCCAACCAACTTTGATACAGATTTATTTATGCCGATTATCCGCGGAACAGAAGAAATCTCCGGTGAGAAATATGGTGCAAGCAAAGAAAAAGATGTGTCATTCAAGGTTATTGCCGACCATATCCGTACGGTTGCCTTTGCGATTGGTGATGGAGCACTTCCATCAAATGAGGGCCGCGGCTATGTATTGCGCCGTCTGCTCCGCCGTGCTGTCCGTTATGCAAAGCAAATTAATATCAACCGTCCTTTCATGTACGAGCTTGTCCCGGTTGTCGGAGAAATAATGCAGGATTTCTACCCGCAGGTGAAAGAAAAAGAGGATTTCATTCAAAAGGTCATCAAAAATGAAGAGGAACGATTCCATGAAACTCTTCATGAAGGCTTGGCAATTTTATCTCAAGTGATCAAGAAAGAAAAAGAAAAGGGCAATGATATTATCCCTGGAACAGATGTATTCCGCCTGTATGATACTTATGGTTTCCCTGTTGAATTAACCGAGGAATATGCGGAAGAAGAAGGCATGAAAATCGACCATGATGGCTTTGAAGTTGAAATGGAGCATCAGCGTGAACGTGCACGTGCTGCAAGACAGGACGTAGACTCCATGCAGGTACAGGGCGGTGTCCTAGGTGAAATTAAAGTCCAAAGTAAATTTGTCGGCTATGACACGCTTGAAGCCGATGCACAAATTGTCGCGATTGTTAAAAATGGTCAATTAACTGACGAAGCAAAAGCAGGCGAGGAAGTTCAGCTTATCCTTGACCAGACACCATTCTATGCAGAAAGCGGCGGTCAGATTGCCGATAAAGGCTTGCTGACAGCTGATGGCCTAAAAGTATCCATTAAAGACGTGCAAAAGGCGCCAAATGGACAAAACCTTCATAATGTAACGGTGGAGGAAGGAACCTTAAATCTGAATGATCGCGTTCATGCTGCTGTTGATGAAAAAATGCGTTCAAGAATTATTAAAAACCATACAGCAACCCACTTGCTTCACCAGGCATTAAAGGATGTTCTTGGCAGACACGTAAACCAAGCTGGATCTTTGGTAGAACCTGACCGTCTGCGCTTTGACTTTTCTCACTTTGGCCAGGTAACACAAGAGGAGCTCGAGAAGGTAGAAAGCATTGTCAATGAGAAAATCTGGAACAGCATGGATTTAAATATCGAGTACAAGGGTATTGATGAAGCTAAGGCGATGGGAGCAATGGCTCTTTTCGGTGAAAAATATGGAAAAATTGTTCGTGTCGTTCAGGTAGGAAGCTACAGCCTTGAGCTTTGCGGAGGCTGCCACGTCCCTAATACGTCGGCAATCGGACTGTTTAAGATTCAATCCGAAACAGGCATTGGTGCAGGCACTCGCCGAATTGAAGCAGTAACCGGAGAAGCTGCTTATCATGTTATGAATGAACAAATAGGCATTCTTAAAGAAGCTGCGGGCAAATTAAAAGCGAACCCTAAAGACCTTGCTGGAAGAGTGGATGCATTGCTTGGCGAAATAAAACATCTTCAAAGAGAAAATGAATCCTTAACAGCTAAGCTTGGCAATATTGAAGCAGGAAGTCTAGTTAACCAAGCTAAAGAGGTAAACGGGGTAACGCTCCTGACAGCAAAGGTATCTGCAGCAGATATGAATAACTTAAGAAATATGGCTGATGATTTGAAAAATAAGCTCGGATCTGCTGTTGTTGTTCTTGGCAGTGTTAACGAAGGCAAGGTGAACCTGATCGCAGGTGTAACCAAGGATTTGATTGAAAAAGGCTACCATGCAGGAAAAATTATTAAAGAAGTAGCATCACGCTGCGGCGGCGGCGGCGGGGGCCGTCCAGATATGGCACAAGCTGGCGGTAAGGATCCGGATAAATTAGAGGGTGCACTGAATTTTGTAGAAGAATGGGTAAAATCCGTTTGATATCATGGGAAAGTAGTGTAGAATAGTAGTAACATATGGAAATGTTTGTTGCTTTTTGCGCCAATCAATTTCTAATTTAAGCGAGGTGTAAGGTATGAGCTCATTTGATAATACAATGAGATTCAGTTTTCCCGAGGAGCCAATGGAACATGATGTCAAACAAGTGCTATTTCAAGTATATGAAGCACTTCAAGATAAGGGCTATAATCCTATAAACCAGATCGTTGGTTATTTGCTTTCAGGGGATCCTGCCTACATTCCCCGCCATAAAGATGCACGAAATATTATTCGCAAGCTTGAACGGGACGAAATTATTGAAGAGCTTGTTAAATCATATTTAAATCAGCAGCGAAAGGGTTAAATAATGCGGACGATGGGACTCGATGTCGGCTCTAAGACAGTCGGCGTTGCTCTTAGCGATTTATTAGGTCTGACAGCTCAAGGCTTAGAAACATTGCAGATAAATGAAGAAAGACAGCAGTTTGGATTTGAAAAAATTGGACAAATTATTAATGAATATGAAGTCAGTAAGATTGTTGTCGGTCTGCCAAAAAACATGAATGGAACAATCGGTCCGCGCGGGGAGGCAAGCCAATTTTACGCTGAAGAGCTAAGAACCCGTTTTGGCTTGCCGGTTGTTCTCTGGGACGAGCGTCTAACAACAATGGCCGCAGAAAGAGTGCTGCTTGAAGCAGATGTCAGCCGGAAGAAACGGAAAAAGGTTATTGATAAGATGGCCGCAGTAATGATTTTACAAGGCTACTTAGATAGCCAAATTTAATGAGGTGAATAGAATGGATCACGGAGAAAATAATATTACAGTCGTAGATGAAGAAGGAAATGAGCAATTATGCGAGGTGCTTTTTACTTTTGATTCTCAAGAATTCGGAAAATCCTATGTGCTTTACTATCCAATGGGTGCAGATGAAGATGATGATGAAGAAATCGAAATTCATGCTTCTGCGTTCATTCCGAATGAAAATGATAAAGATGGCGAACTAATGCCTATCGAAACAGATGAAGAATGGGATTTAATCGAGGAAATGCTTAATACATTCCTTGAAGAAGAGGAAGAATAATATCTGGAAACTGGTCTTTTATAGGCCAGTTTTTTATTTTACTAAAATAATTTAAAATAGTGCGGCTCTCTTATGTCAAAATGCAGCATGTCTCCATAAATTAATAAGTGTACAGGCATTTGATATGGAGGTGAAATAATGTCTAATCGCAGTCCTCTTTCAGGATTTAAAAAAGACGACGATAGTGTTGTCTGGATTTGGAATTATGTCGGAAATGCCAAAATCAAGATTGGCTATAAAATAAAAAAAGTGCTGCACCATGAACAATCGGAATTTCAGCAAGTTAGCATTGTTGAAATGGATGGGTTTGGCAGGGTTTTAGTTCTTGATGGAACCCCGCAAATCTCTACCTTTGACGGATTTATTTATAACGAAATGATCAGTCATGTTCCTATTGTCACCCACCCAAACCCTAAGAAGGTTGCTATGATTGGCGGCGGAGATTGCGGGAATGCCCGTGAAGCGATGAAATATGATGGCATTGAAAAAATTGATGTCATTGAAATTGATGAGAAAGTAACTGAAATATGCCGAAAGTGGCTTACACCCCCTTCAGTATTTGAAAAGGACAACCGTTTTAACATCATCCATTGTGATGGGCTGGAATGGATGAAAGAAAATGATGAGAAATATGACGTGTTAGTCATCGACAGGCCTGACCCTGTGGGTCCTGGGAAAAAACTGTTTCAGCCGGAATTTTATCAGTATGTTTTTGATCGGCTGACAGAAGATGGCATCGCAGTCTTTCAATCAGGTTCCCCATATTATAATCAAGCCACTTTAAAGCGGACGGTTCAGCAATTACAGGAAAGATTTCCAATTGTCCGGACCTACCTGGTTTCTATCCCTTTATATCCCTGCGGAATTTGGAGCTTTACAGCAGCTTCAAAAAAATGGGATCCTCTCAATGCAGACCTGACAAAACTTAAACATCAAAGCACAAAATATATAACCCCTGAAGTTTTTCAAGCCTCTTTTGCCCTGCCGAAGTATGTTCAGGAATTATTTGATGAGGCTATAGAGGAAAGCTAGCTTAGAAAGGGACGCCAAAGTCCCTTTTAAAAAAGATCTTTTGCAACAAATTCTGTTTGAAAATCACTCATAATATCGGCAAATACATTAGCAGCTTCGACCGAATGGCTTTTCCTTAGGGTATAAGATAATTCGATTTGAAGGGAGTGAAAGTTTGGGCCATAGCCCGCATAATTTTTTCCATCTCCTTGGCGATGAAAGGCGATGGATGCGTCACCTTTGAACTTTTTGTCAAATACAATCGTGATATTTGGAAGTACTCCGTTTGCTTTTTCTATTAATTTTTCCCTAAACCAGCGTCTTATTTCAGGAGAACATGATCGGCCGCAAAGCGTTCCTATTTCTATAGATGCAGGGCCATAATGCTTATCTTTCATCCCGTGAAAGGAAAGGTGCAAATAGGGCTTTATAATTTTTTTCTGCGACATATCGTAAATATGTAAATACTCAATCACCTCACGGATAACTCTCCGGTATTCTTCCACCCCTTTATTGTTTTGAATGTTCGGGACACGATTTAAATCACAGATTACCCTCGAAACCGTGCTGATAATTCCCGCACATCCAGTCCTCTTTATGATGTTCTCCACAATGACATCTGTGAATTGATCTGCATTAGGCGGGGCCGCATGCAGGGCCTCTGCATGACCAGATATAAATCCTTTGCCGATATTGTATTTTAGAAATTCCTGCTGAATATAGGGCACATGCATGGGTAACCACCTCTTGTAAGAATCATATTACATCATATTAATTATGAACTTTATTTGTGTTTTCATAATATATTAGAAAGTATTACAAGAAAAAATTTCCTCACAGAAAGACAATTAAAGGATAATTTCAATTGGAGGTTTTACATATGGAATTGACCGGGAAGCGATTCTGTATGATTTCAGATAAAGAACAATTACTGAAAATCCTCAATCTGAATAATGTGCCTTCTATCGAATTAGTTCATCCAAAGACATGTTCTTATCCGATTGTTGGAAGACTATTTGGCCATGATGGCGGAAGAAACCTTGGAGTTATTCATACCAAGGAACAGGCACTTGATGAAGGGTATGATTATTATACAAAGCTTTATTCATTAGAGAAGGAATATTATTTGGAAATTGAGTCACTTGCCATAAAAAAGGCTTATATTGCTGTCGGAGAGCATGTTATTCTTCATGACATTCCTATTCGAACGGGTGCTTTTGGCTGGCGCTGGAAAGAAACAGATATAAGCGAGTGGCAGGAGGAATTAAAAAATTTAGTCATCCGGGCATTGTACGTGACAGGTCTTAGGAGCGGTTTTGTTAAACTTGGCGAGTTAGCAGGAGGCTCTTTCATTGTAACGGATGTTAATCCGGCAAAAGACAAGGATATGGAGCCAATTCATAAGGTCATAGAGCCTTTTACACTTGGGGCAGATGTAGAATTTATGCTTAGCTGCGAGGGAGAACTTTTGCCTGCATCAGACTTTTTTCCGATAGACGGTGGGGTTGGCTGCGATGCCCGCCAAATTGAGCAGGATAGCGGAGAATATGCTTTGGCAGAAATAAGGCCAGAACAGGCAGATAATCCGCATGACCTTTTCCGAAATATAGAAAGCCTTATTCATAAAGCATCAGAAATGGTTCCATTTAAAAATATTGAATTCTGTGCCGGGAGCATGCCTTTTTATGGCTATCAGGTTGGAGGGCATATTCATTTCGGTACTCCCCTTTCATTATCTCTTCTAAAAGCGCTAGATTACTATCTCGCCATTCCAGTTTCGATGGTAGAGACTCCAAATACTGCAAGAAGAAGACGTAAAACTAAACATGGAGGACTTGGGCGTTATCGGGAAAAAAGCTATGGCTTTGAATATCTAACCTTGAGTTCCTGGATCATAAATCCAAAACTCACGATGTCTGTAATTTGTTTATCTCGCCTTATTGTCATCCATCATCATGAGTTAAAATCAGATTTATTATTCCATCCGCTTGTCCAGCAGGCATATTACCAAGGCAATCGCATCTTCCTCAAACAGCTATGGGGGGATATTAAAGAAGCTTTGATGAATACTTCGAGCTTTATGCAGTATGAAAACGAGTTAGGCTATCTGTTTGAAGCAATTGAGGAAGGATATTTATTTGCTGAAACGGAAGATATTCGCAATAACTGGGGAATCCAGCCTCATGAAAACCTATATGACCGCGGTCTTGTTATACAAATTCCAAAGAAGATAAGACAAAAGTTTAAGTTTCAGGAAGGACAAAAGGCTTTTGTATGTGCAGGGAAAAATATATCCCAGGCTGAAATATGTGCTTATCCTTTTGCCTTCCGATATAGAAACACGGTTTATTTATCAGACGCACTAAGGGAGAGATTGTCTATTCCGAAAAATTGGAACCCAAGGATCACTTCTGTAAATGGTGTGATTTCACTTGGCCCGATTATTGGAATTCTGGCGTCAAGGCCATTTGATAGGCAGACGACCTATTTTCAGCATCTAGGCCGGCTAGCGCATGAGAAACAAATGCTAGTTTATGTTTTTGAACCAGACGACATCAATTGGGAACAGCAGCTGATTAAAGGTACAACAATTGAGGGGGAGGGATATTTTCCTTTTCCTGCAGTCATTTATGATCGATTTTTCTATGACGGGGAATGTGAGTATGACATTGATGAAATTCGTACAAAACTGGAAACTGTGTACAATATTCCATTTGTTAACCCAGTCACCTTATTCCGTTTAACAGGGGATAAATGGAATACGCATAAGCTCCTCTCTGATGAATTTGCCGAGTTTCTTCCTGAAACGCGACTTTTGCAGGGAGTATCAGATGTAACTGAACTGCTTGATAGTTACGGTGATATATATTTAAAGCCAGTTGGCGGGGCATTAGGCATGGGGATTATTCGAGTTATACGACGGCCTGCAGGAATTTTTTGGATTAGCAGCAGACAAAAGGCGTATGAACGGATCAATGATATCCAGGAACTGGAAGATCTAGTGAGCGACCTTATGAACCAAACACCATATATTGTCCAAGAGGGAATTCGCAGAAAACAGCATGGCAGAAGAAACCTGGAGATAAGAGTCTACATGCAAAAAAATGGCGGGAAAAAGTGGCTTCGGACCGGAATGGTGGCTAGGCTGGCAGCTGAAGATATGCTGACGGCAGAAACAGAGTCAAATATGCGTGTCTCAAAAGTGCTCCAGCTCATTTACCCTGATCCTGCGTTAAGGCGGCAAATAGTCAATCGAATGGCAGATATTACACGTGATGTTGTATTAGCCGTAGAAAGGGAAGTCGGTGATTTTGGTGAATTGGCAGTCGACTTGTGCATTGACCAATATGATTCCATAAAAATAGTTGAGATTAATTCAAAGCCCGATAATTTATTTTCACAGATAAAGGCCTATAAACTAAGAAGTTTGGCAGGGATTCGCCTTCTTAATTATGCAGCGTCCTTAGCAGGGTATTTGGATGAAAATTAAAGGGGATTAAAGGGGGATTATTTTGAAAAGCCTAGAGCTGAATGCCATTCTCAAGCAAATTGGCGGAGGCGTATTTCTCCATGGAGCTGGAAATCCGCGGATTGATTATGTCATGGACTCATCTGAAAAGGACATTGAAGACCATACACTTGTTTTTCATATGGATCATGAGCGCATTAGGGGAAAGTATTGGAAAAATAATAAGGCCATTGTCATTGTTACAGACCAGCCTGATTTATGTACCGATCTTAGTAAAGAAATTATTTTAATACAAACAAAGAATCTCAGCGAGGCATATTGGAGATTTATAGATTATTACCGAAGTCTTTTTGACATCCCGATCATTGGTGTAACCGGAACATGCGGAAAAACAACAACGAAGGAAATGATCCGCCAGATCCTCCGTGAGGATTATAATGTGGAATACACATGGAAAAGTATGAACTCCATGTCGGTAAATTTACGCTATTTAACTGACATAGATGAGTCTACAGAAGCAGCTGTTTTTGAAATGCCGGTAGCTTATCCAGGATACTTGAAAGTTGCATGCAGATGTTTTCAGCCGCAAATTCGAATTTTGCTGAATATCGGAATCCATCATCTGGCCGATTGTGAAACGCCTGAAGCATATATGAAGGCAAAAGGTGAAATTACCGAAGGCCTTGATACAGATAGCGGAACACTTATTTTAAATGCTGATGATGAAAATATCAAAAAGGTCATTGATGCAAAAAGGTACCAAAATGTTATTTATTTTGGAAAAAGTAAACACGCCCATTTCCGAATAAACGATATTCAGTATGCAAAGTCTGGGATGGATTTTACATTTGAACATGTTGGCCTTCAGTATGAAGCCTATATTCCAGGCTTTGGGGAACACAATGTGTATAATGCTCTTGCAGCCATTGCGGCTGTATCAAAAGTTAATGTATCAATTCCCGATGCGATAGAACGTCTGGCTCGATTTAAACAGGTGGAAGAGCATCTCGAAGTAGTTCCGGCAGCTAATGGAGCGACGGTTCTTAAGGATACCTGGAATTCCTCGCCATTGTCAATGGAGGCAGGTCTTACAGTCCTGAAGGACGTGGCAAATGGAAGAAAAACGATTGCTCTTTTAGGCTATATGCCTCAGCTTGGAGATGGCCAGCATGCGATCGAGCTTTATGAAAAAATGGGGAAAAAAGCTGCTGATACAAAGGTAGATTTGCTTATTGTTGCAGATGACAGGGCATGGGAAATTGGAAAAGGTGCATTAAAGCACGGAATGAATTCAGCTAAGGTGCATTTTTGTGAAGATGGGGATGAGGTATATGAGGTTTTACAGCCTTTTTTAGACGAGAACGCGCTCATCTTATTGAAAATTACGCATCGGGTAATGAAAAGGCCCAGCTTTCAAAGGTTAAGAAGCAGACTTATGCCAGAACCCGACCAGTAAAAAGATAAAGGAGCATAGCTGTGAAGAAAACAACACAACTTAGGAACTTAATTAACAGCGGACAGCTTGAATTTATTATGGAGGCCCATAATGCCTTATCTGCAAAAATCGTTGAGGAAACGGGTTTTAAGGGGATATGGGCAAGCGGTTTGTGTATGTCGGCAGCACTTGGTGTCCGAGATAATAACGAAGCGTCCTGGACACAGGTTTTAGATGTTTTGGAGTTTATGAGTGACAGTACAACAGTTCCAATCCTTCTAGATGGTGATACAGGCTATGGGAATTTCAATAATGCCAGAAGATTGGTAAAAAAACTGGAACAGCGCAATATAGCCGGCGTTTGTATTGAGGATAAAGTTTTTCCGAAGACGAACTCATTTATAAATAGTGAAACACAGCCTTTAGCCGAAATTGATGAGTTCTGCGGGAAAATTAAAGCAATGAAGGATACCCAATCTGATCGCGATTTTGTTGTAGTCTCAAGGGTAGAAGCTTTTATTGCCGGATGGGGACTGGAAGAAGCGCTAAAAAGAGCTGAGGCCTATCGGAAGGCAGGAACGGATGCAGTCCTTATTCATAGTAAACGTTCAGACCTCAATGAAATTGCAGCATTTATGAAGGAGTGGGGCAGCAGGCTTCCTGTTATTGTTGTACCAACTAAGTACTATACTGTGCCAACAGATCAAATCAGGAAATTAGGCATTAGTATGGCTATATGGGCTAATTATAATTTGCGCTCAGCCATTCAATCGATGCAGAAAACATCAAAGCAAATTTTCCAGGATGAAGGCATTATGAATGCTGAGAAAGAGGTGGCGGCATTAGAAGAGGTGTTTCGCCTTCAGGATGCAGAAGAGCTAGCACAAGCGGAAAAAAAATACTTGAAATCTGCGCCAAAAGAATAAACGAAAAAAGCAGGCATATCTAATTTAACAGAGCAAATAAACTCTCTTAAAGATGGTGGAAAAAATGATCAGTACCTCTTTATTCGGGGATGAGTTAAAAAGCATGGGGTATACATTATTCAGCGGTGTTCCCTGTTCGTATTTAAAGGACTTAATTAATTATGCCATTAATGAGTGCGATTTTGTTATGGCTGCAAACGAGGGGGATGCTGTGGCAATTGCCGGCGGCTCTTCCATTGGGGGAAGGAAATCCGCTGTCTTAATGCAAAATTCTGGTCTAACCAACGCTCTATCCTCACTAACCTCTCTTATCGATCCATTTCAAATTCCCATTTTAGGTTTTGTCAGCCTTCGAGGTGAGCCAGGGAAAATCGATGAGCCCCAGCATCAATTAATTGGTGAAATAACACCTGACTTGCTTAGTCTTTTGAACATCAACTGGGACTATCTTTCAACAGATATAAACAAAGCCATAGGCCAGCTTCGGCATGCCAATCAGATCATTGAACAAGGAAAGCCTTATTTCTTTATTGTAAGAAAAGGCACTTTTGAACCTGTAAAGCTTCAGGAAAAACCTTCAGAATTGAACAAGACCCCTTTCATAAAAAATAAATCCAAGGAGGATCAGCAGCCATCCAGATATGAGGTGCTGCAAGCCATAAGTCTGCTTGCTGACAGACAGACGGTGAACCTCGCTGCAACGGGAAAAACTGGGCGTGAACTTTACGAGATTAATGATGCAAAAAACAATTTGTATATGGTTGGATCCATGGGCTGTGTCAGTTCGCTTGGATTAGGCCTAGCCATAGCCAGACAGGATAAGTCAATTATCGCCATTGATGGCGATGGTGCACTTCTAATGCGAATGGGTAATTTAGCAACAAATGGCTATTATTCTCCTGAAAATCTTCTCCATATCCTGCTGGATAATAATAGCCATGATTCAACAGGAGGACAGCAGACAGTTTCCCATAATGTCGATTTTGTTGCTGCAGCAGCTGCTTGCGGCTATCAAAGCTCAATCTATATTCATCATATTGATGAGCTGCAGAAAGCGGTTGAAGATTGGAAGCAGACTAAAGGCCTTACCTTTCTCTATATGAAAATTGCATCTGGTTCGAAAAAAGGGATTGGGCGTCCGGAAATACGGCCTTTTGAAGTCAAAAAAAGATTGCAGGTGTTTCTGAATGGTTAATAGTGCAATAATCTTGGCTGCCGGTTTAGGCAGCCGAATTCAAAAGCATGCTGGGCAAAAGCCAAAAGGTTTTTTGATGTTAGCAGAAAAGCCAATCATAGAGCACTCCATCGCTAATTTACTGGAAATGGGATTTGAAAAAATATATTTAGGTACTGGATATCGGGCAGAGGAATATGAGAAACTCGCCCTCAGGTACCCACAATTGGTATGTATTCCTAATCCGGAATATGCCCAAACAGGAAGCTTATGGACCCTCTATCAATTCAAGGAACATATCCATGAAGATTTTCTGCTGCTGGAGTCAGATTTAATATATGAAAAAGCAGCTTTAAAAGTATTGAAGGACATGGATAAACCTGATGTCATTTTGGCCAGTAAGTTTACCAGCAGCGGGGATGAAGTTTTTATTGAGACAGACGAAAATCAGTTACTTTTAAACATGTCTAAATCAAGGGATAGCCTGAACGAGATTTACGGTGAATTGGTTGGGATCACAAAACTTTCATTTCAATCGTTTCAAAAAATATGTTCTGAGATTGAAGGAGATCCTAGGTATTGGAAGTGCCGAGATTATGAGGATGGCATCATTAAAGTTTCAAAGGATGTTAAAGTTTATGTTCATAAGCATGACATTGTCTGGTGTGAAGTAGATGATGAGCACCATTGGACAAGGGCAAATCAATACATCTATCCGCTTATTCAATCAAGACAAAAAGCCAAGCCTCCTGTTCACAGAAATATATTATTAAATCCTGGACCAGCGACAACCAGTGATTCAGTTAAGTATGCCCAAATTGTCCCGGATATTTGTCCGCGGGAAGGTGAATTTGGAGAAATCATGACATTTATCTCTGAGGAGCTGACAAAGATGGCAGGGTCTCCTGATACCTGCACCACTGTATTATTTGGCGGATCTGGAACCGCTGCTGTTGAATCGATCTTAAGCTCCTGCATTGACACAGACCCTGTGATTATTATCAATAACGGAGCATACGGAAAAAGAATGTGTCAAATGGCTGAGGCTTATCGGCTGGAATATATAGAATATAAGAGTGAAGAGGCTGTCCCGCTTGATTTGCAGAAGCTTGAAGATACTATCAGGAATCTTAAGAGGAAGCCTTCGCACCTGGCGATTGTTCATAATGAGACAACAACAGGCATGCTTAATGATATTGAGGCTGTTGGAAGGCTTTGTGCAAAGTACAAAATGGAAATGATTGTTGATGCTATGAGCTCATTTGCAGCTATACCCATTAATATGGAGCAAATGAATATAAGCTATCTTGCTGCGAGCTCCAATAAAAACCTTCAAGGCATGGCGGGTGTTTCCTTTGTAATCGCTAATCTTACTCCATTGCAAAAAACAAAAAATATACCGCCAAGAAACCTCTACCTTCAGCTATATGATCAATTTGACCATTTTAAAAGGACAAAACAAATGAGGTTTACTCCTCCAGTACAAACCTTATACGCTCTTAAACAGGCCATTCTTGAAACGAAATGGGAAGGCATCGAGCAGCGCTATGAGCGCTATGCGAAATCATGGGAGACTTTAGTTAATGGTCTAACCCGGCTGGGACTGAAATATTTGGTGCCCGAAAGTGCCCATTCGAAAATTATTACTTCAGTTGCTGAGCCGGAAAATGAACATTATGACTTTGAAGAAATGCACGAGTTTTTTTATAAGAGAGGATTTACCATTTATCCGGGGAAGCTTGATGATCGAAAAACTTTCCGGATTGCCAATATCGGGGATATAACTTCTAAAGATATGGAGGAATTTATTGTTCATCTGGAACAGTACTTAAAAGATTTGGAAAGGAGGTGAGGGAAGATTTCATGTTATCTGCTTGCAGTAGCAGTAATGGTCTCTGATGTAAATGGCAAAGTCCTTCTAGTAAAAGATAATCGGAGAGGATGGGAGTTTCCCGGCGGATTTACAGGCCTGGGTGAGCCATTGACAGACTCTGCCATAAGAGAAGTAAAAGAGGAGTCTGGAGTTGATATTCTATTAACAAAACTTTTAGGCATTGAACAAGATATTGAACAATCCCATATGGTCTTTATTTATAAAGGCTCTCCCATTGGCGGCAAGCTATCGTCCTCAAAAGAGACAAAGGCGGCTGGGTACTTTACAGTGGATGAGGCCCTCCAAATGATGCAGCTGGTACATTCAAAAGAGCGGCTGCTTCGCTGTATGAATGAAAAGGAAATTCCATTTAGCATTGAAATCGGCAAATAGCCGCACCAAAAACATGGTGAGGCTTTTTCTTTGCCTAAAAACAGCTTTTGTCATTTTATTGTTAAGAATAAAAGTGTGTTAAAAGTTAATGTTTTTTTAATCGCTGAGTTGATTGGAACGGAAGGCGCGAAGACTCCTGCGGGAGAAGCGTGTTCAGGGGAGACCCCGCAGGAGCGGTAGCGACGAGGAGGCTTCCGAACCGCCCTAAGGTGCGCGCAGCGCCTGGAGTAGAAATCAACGGCAAAGTATTACATAGCCATATAAAAAGAAAATATAGTATAATAAGCCGAGAAGAAGAGCTTAGGCCTGCAGGATGCAGGTTCTTAGCCTGCGAATAATGTTTCTCAAAGGAGGGGGATCATGTCAGAGGAGAAAAAGACTAACAAAGAGATCATCCGTCAAAAAATGATAGAGCGCCAAAGTGAAGCCAAAGTAGTCAGGAAAATTGTCTTTATAATTACCCTTATATTAATCATTGGTGTTGGTGCCATTGCCGGCGGTGGTTATTTTTATATTAATTCAGCTTTAAAGCCTGCGGATCCAAATAACCAGACAGAAAAAAACATAGAAATTCCAATAGGATCGACATCTTCAGGGATCGGAAAAATACTTGAAAGCAAGGGGATTATTAAAGACGCACGGGTTTTTAAGTATTACGTAAAATTAAAAAATGAAGCTGGATTTATGGCCGGTGATTACAAACTAAGTCCGTCCATGACCATTCCGGAAATTATTAGCAATTTAAAGACAGGAAAAGTGGTCGAAGAGGTCGTCTTTAAATTAACCATTCCAGAAGGTAAACAACTTAAGCAAATTGCCAGTATTATTGCGGAAAAAACCAATAGAGATCCAAATGAGGTGCTGAACAAACTAAATGATCAGGCATTTATCAGTTCTTTAATGAAAAAATATCCTGATATTTTAACAAATGACATTATGAATGAAAATGTTCTTCATCCGTTAGAAGGATATTTATTTCCTGCCACCTATCCTTTTTACAAGGAAGATCCAACCATTGAGGAAATCGTTTATGTAATGCTGGACAAAACGGCAAATGTGCTGAAAAATTATCGCGGCGAAATGGAAGCAAAAGGAATGTCCGTTCACCAGCTTCTGACAATGGCCTCCCTCGTTGAGGAAGAAGCAACTGAAAGGGTAGACAGGGATCAAATTTCAAGTGTATTCTATAATCGAATCGAAGCGGGAATGCCGCTGCAAACCGATCCAACCGTTCTTTATGCTCAGGGTGAACATAAGGACAAAGTACTCTATAAGGATTTAGAAGTAGACTCGCCATATAATACGTACAAATATCCAGGATTAACACCGGGTCCGATTGCTAATGCGGGCGAGACATCTATTCAGGCGGCATTAAAGCCGGCAGATTCTGATTTTTACTACTTTTTGGCAACATCTACAGGAGAAGTTTTATTCTCTAAAACTCTCGAAGAACATAACGTAAAGAAAGCGAAATATATTACCAACAATCAATAGGCGAAATGGATTAGCATTCAATCTTTTTTTATGCTAAAATAATTCAAGTGTTTTATAGCGTTTTTCACGGATGACATGGATTTTCTTGTTTTTTTTAAAATCCCCTTTTCGTGAACGCTATTTTTTTCTGTAAAAAGGGAACCCCATGGACCCACAAGGCTGGGGCCCGATTAGGATCGAGGTGATGGCAGCTTGCAAAATGATAAGCTGCATGCATATATTGAAGGGCTGATTCCTAATAGGCAAGATCTTTTCAACGAGATGGAAATGTTGGCGAAGGAAAATCATATTCCCATCATGGAGCTGGCTGGTATTGAGGCTATGCTGCAAATACTTAGAATTCAAAAGCCGAAGCAAATTCTTGAGGTCGGAACGGCAATCGGCTATTCGGCATTGAGAATGGCTGATGCTCTCTCAGAATGTAAGATTGTTACGATTGAGAGGGATGAAGAGCGACTGGGTCTTGCCGAAAAATATATTCAAAGAGCTGGAAAAGAGCGCCAAATCCATATCATCAGGGGGGATGCTTTAGAAGTTGAATCTGAAGTAAAAGATCATGCCCCATATGATGCGATATTTATTGATGCGGCAAAAGGCCAGTATAAGCGGTTCTTTGAGCTTTATGCTCAATATTTAAGTGAAGATGGGATTATTGTCACAGATAATGTCCTATTTAAAGGTTTAGTATGTGAGAAGGAAATAGAAAATAAACGAATTCGAAATCTAGTTAAAAAAATAGATGAATTCAATCATTGGCTCAGCAATCATCCTGATTATCAAACGATTATTTTGCCCGTTGGTGATGGAGTTGCAATCAGTAAAAAGAGGTGAAAGAAATGACAAAACCAGAACTGCTAGTTACACCTAGAAGTGTGGATGATATTGTGCCGCTGGCTGAAGCGGGAGCAGATGCTTTTGTTATTGGTGAACAGCGCTACGGCCTTCGCCTTGCCGGAGAATTTAATAAAGAAGATGTCAAGAAGGCAATCGAGCTTGCTCATTCAAAAGGGAAAAAAGTATACGCAGCAATGAATGCTATTTTTCATAATGACAAACTCGACGAGCTTCCTGACTATATCAAATTTCTTCAGGAAGCAAAGGCAGACGCGATTATCTTCGGCGACCCTGCTGTATTATTAGCAGCACGCGAAACAGCCCCAGATATGTTGCTGCATTGGAACACGGAAACAACCGGAACAAACTGGTATACATGCAACTATTGGGGCCGCAAAGGTGCTAAACGTGCTGTTCTTGCCCGTGAAATCAGCATGGATGCCGTTATTGAAATCAAAGAAAATGCAAAAGTGGAGATCGAAGTTCAGATTCATGGAATGACAGCTATGTTCCAGTCCAAGCGTTCACTATTAGGAAACTATTATGAATATCAGGGCAAAGTGATGGAAATCGAAAACCGCAAACAAAGTGATCAAATGATACTCCATGATAAAGATAGAAACAACAAATACCCAATCTTTGAAGATGCCAATGGCACACATATCATGAGCCCTAATGATATTTGTATGATTGACGAGCTTCAGGACATGATTGAAGCTGGTGTTGATTCATTTAAAATCGACGGGATTTTAAAAACTTCAGAATATATCCTTGAAGTAACAAAGCTTTACAGAAAAGCCATCGATCTTTGCGTGGAAGATCCTGATCAATATGAGGATGAAAAGGATGGGCTTTTAAGCAAGGTGGAAGAAATTCAGCCGGAAAGCCGTCCGCTGGATACAGGATTCTTCTTTAAAGAAACGGTTTATTAAAAGGAGGTTTTAACTTATGACAGTGGTGAAAGAGCCTATTTCACAAATCATTGATGGAAAACGTGTCATTGTTAAAAAGCCTGAATTGCTTGCTCCGGCAGGAAATTTAGAAAAACTAAAAATTGCTGTCCATTACGGGGCTGATGCCGTTTTTCTTGGCGGTCAGGAATATGGTCTCCGTTCAAATGCAGATAATTTCACCTTCGAGGAAATGAAGGAAGGTGTTGAGTTTGCCAAGAAATATGGGGCTAAAATCTATGTAACAACCAATATCTATGCCCATAATGAAAATATTGACGGACTTGAGGATTATCTTCTCGGTCTAAAAGAAGCAGGCGTGGCTGGAATTATCGTAGCAGACCCATTAATTATTGAAACATGCCGCAGAGTAGCACCGGAAATTGAAGTTCATTTAAGCACCCAGCAATCCCTGTCAAACTGGAAAGCGGTTCAGTTTTGGAAGGAAGAAGGACTAGAGCGGGTTGTTCTGGCACGTGAAACAAGTGCAGAAGAAATTCGTGAAATGAAAGAAAAGGTCGATATTGAAATTGAAACCTTTATCCATGGCGCCATGTGTATTGCGTATTCTGGACGCTGTACGCTCAGCAATCATATGACAGCGCGGGATTCTAACCGAGGCGGATGCTGTCAATCCTGCCGATGGGATTACGATCTTTACAAGCTTGAAGGGGATCAGGAGATTCCGTATTTCAATGAAAAGGATGCACCATTTGCCATGAGTGCAAAAGACTTAAACTTACTGCAATCCATTCCAGGCATGATTGAACTGGGCATTGACAGTTTTAAAATTGAAGGACGGATGAAGTCCATTCACTATATTGCGACAGTCGTCAGTGTATACCGCAAAGTAATTGATGCCTATTGTGCGGATCCTGATAACTTCCAGCTTAAAAAGGAATGGCTTGACGAGCTTGCTAAGTGTGCAAACCGTGAGACAGCTCCAGCATTTTTTGAAGGTGTTCCAGGGTATAAGGAGCAATTGTTTGGAAACCATAGCAAGAAGGCAAGTTATGATTTTGTCGGCTTAGTGCTAGATTATAATCCGGAAACTCAAATTGTTACCATCCAGCAGCGGAACCATTTTAAACCAGGACAAGAAGTAGAATTCTTTGGTCCTAATATGGAAAATTTCACTTTTACCATAGGGGAAATTTGGGATGAAAAAGGGAATGAACTTGACGCAGCCCGTCACCCGCTGCAGATTGTTCAATTTAAGCTGGATAGGCCTGTCTCACCTAGTGATATGATGCGAAAAGGAGAAATTCAGCCAGCATGAATCGCAAACCCGTTGTGATCGGTGTTGCCGGAGGCTCTGGGTCCGGAAAGACGAGTGTGGCAAGGGCTATCTATGAGCGTTTTAAAGGCCACTCTATCTTAATGTTAGAACAGGACTATTATTACAAAGATCAGGCTCATTTGCCTTTTGAGGAAAGACTGAAGACGAATTATGATCATCCGCTTGCATTTGATAATGATCTGCTCATTAGGCATCTAAAAAAGCTGATCAATAAAGAATCAGTCAATAAGCCTGTCTATGATTATGCCCAGCACACTAGATCAGAAAAAGTTATTATGGTTGAACCGAAGGATGTTATTATCTTAGAGGGAATACTGGTTCTGGAAGATGAACGTCTCCGCGATCTGATGGATATTAAATTATTTGTAGATACGGATGCTGATTTACGTATAATTCGCCGTCTAACTAGAGATATTAATCAACGCGGCAGAACATTTGATTCAGTAATTGATCAATACGTAAATGTTGTTCGTCCCATGCATAATCAGTTTATTGAACCCACAAAACGCTATGCAGATCTGATTATTCCTGAAGGCGGACATAATCATGTCGCAATTGATTTAATGGTGACAAAGATTCAAACAATTCTTGAACAAAAGTCATTTTTGTGACACAATAGCATAGACAATATATAACGGTCCATGTTTTAGGACAAAAATGTGGTGCGCGACCTATTAATAGGCCGCGCTCCTATATTAATTTGACTTACATAATTTTAGAAAGAAAATCATTTTTAGAATGGTTAATTTTTTTTTAGGAGTGATGGTTGTGGCTACTGAAAAGGTTTTCCCTATGACACAAGCTGGGAAAGAGAAGCTTGAACAGGAATTAGAATTTTTAAAGACTGTAAAGCGTAAAGAAGTTGTTGAAAGAATAAAGATTGCAAGAAGCTTTGGCGACCTTTCTGAGAACTCCGAGTATGATTCAGCGAAGGAAGAACAAGCATTTGTGGAAGGCAGAATTACAACAATTGAAAATATGATCCGTAATGCAAAGATTATTTCTGAAGCTGAAATGAGCGCTGATACGGTTTCATTAGGAAGTTCTGTTACGTTCATCGAGCTTCCAGACGGTGAAGAAGAGACTTACACGATTGTTGGAAGTGCAGAAGCAGATCCGTTTGATGGAAAAATTTCAAATGACTCACCAATCGCCAAAAGCTTAATGGGACGTAAAATTGGTGAGGAAGTAAAAGTGCAAACCCCTGGCGGAGATATGGATGTCCGCATTATTGCAATTAAATAGGCCTGAAAACGGAAATCAATTTTAGCAATCAAATAAGAAATTGTCTTAAAATTCGGGTTTGAATAGATGAAACCTCGTCAAAACTTTTGACGAGGTGTTTTTTTATGTGGAGAAAAAGAGCGGTTGTCTGGCTTTGTATTTGTTTATTAGGGCTTGGGCTATTGACTGCCAGGCTTACACAAATCCAATTAGTATCAACAGAACATTTTACAAAACATAAAATAAATTTGCTTGAGGCGAGCGTTGCGCAAAGATCCCATGAAATGGTACTTGATACAGGCAGGGGGAATTTCCTGTATCAGGATGGAAAGCCAATCACTCATCAGTATTTGCCAGTCCTGATACTTTTTCCATTTTTAAAACAAATGGAATGGGATAGCAAAAAAGTATCAGAAATCCTTGACATTTCGGAATATGCCTTACAGCATGCGGTGGAAAAGGCCAAAAAACCTTTTGCCTATGGAGAGCCTAAACCCATCGAGTTAACTGAAAAACAAATGGAACAGATTAATTCACTGAAAATCCCTGGCGTATTTGCTGTAGAGAAAAAATATCATGCTTCACAGAATTTGGCCGAGCATCTAGTCGGCATCACTGGTGAAAATGAAAAGCTACTGCGGACCCGGTATCCGGACAAGGAACTGCCGGTCAAAACAATGGTTGGGTTAACGGGGATGGAAAAAAGCTTTGATGAATTCTTGCTTCCAGATGGGGAGTCCAAGCTCATCTATCATGTAGATGCCACAGGAGGCCCTCTCTTTGGCATTAATGTTAAATATGTTGAACCAGCAAATCCTTTTTATCCGATTAATATCAAAACGACTCTTGACTATGATGTGCAGGCAATGCTGGAAGATCTTGCGGATAAACATAAGATTAAAAAAGGCGGCATTGTCTTATTGGACATCAAAACAAATTCTGTATTAGGAATGGTATCGCGTCCATCCGTCAATCAAAAAAACCCCTTTGATAAAGATACAGGCGGATCAGAAAATTTAATGGTGAAACAGCAAATTATGGGGTCTGTATTTAAAACCGTTGTAGCGGCTGCAGCTATAGATCGGCAGCTGGTCACCCCAGACAGAAGGTTTGACTGCAGCAGGAAAATAAATGGTGAACCAGATTTGCAGTTTCAATACGGAATGCTAAATTTCGACGATAGCTTTGCTAGAAGCTGTAATAATACATTTGCTACATTGGCGAAGGAACTTAAGGATATTGATGAAAACCTTCTCGAGAGTTATGCTAAAAGGCTTTCTTTAATCGGATCGGTAGGCTGGAAAGGCGACATTTACCATTTTGAAGACTTTGAGCAATTAAAGGATGAGGACCCGGGCAGGATCTTTCTTACAGAGGATGCCAAAAAAGATGAAAACTTTGTTGGCTTAACGGGAATTGGCCAGCACGAGGTTCGGGCAACTCCGTTAGCAGTAGCAAATATGATGGCAACAATTGCCCGGGGCGGTAAAAAAGAAATGGTGAGGGTAGCTTCAAAAATTGAGTATAAAAATGGGACGTCACTGCTTGAGTTCAAACAGCAAAAACTAGCAGGTGATACGATTTCGCCCTATGCTGCTATGAGACTGCAAAAGCTTTTGCGTGAGGTCGTGACCAATCCAAATGGCACAGGCCGATGGTTTCAGGGACTCCCTTATGAGGTAGCTGGAAAGTCAGGTACGGGGGAAACAGGAAGAAAGAAGGATGGCGAGCTTTTATATAATAAATGGTTTGCCGGCTATTTTCCGTATAAAGACCCGAAATATGCGCTTGTTACGGTTAATTTTGATGTAACCAGTAATAATGGAGGAGTAAATCCCCTGTTTGCCGACATTGTTCGAGGGTTATATCAGCTTGACAATCCACAGGTACAACCCCAATAAAAGGGATATTTCTTGGCTGAATTTTTGAGACGTGTTAAAATGTTGAAAGTTAAAAATATGCAATGTCTTCTGGGGAGGAGAAAACGGTGAAAGGAAATAAGTTATCAAATTCGCGTCAATCCCGTTCTGAAAAACTTGGAAAACGAAGAAAAACCAATTTGATTTTAAATCTATTAATTGGCTTGGTCATCCTGTTAATTGTAGTCGTTTCATCCGCTATTTTTCTCGGAGGAAATGATAACGAGGCAGCTATAGAAGATAAAAGCACACAAACAGAGCAGAACAGCGAAAAGACAGAGGCAGAAAAAGCACCATCCAAAAAGGATGAGTCAACAAAAGAAACGGCTGAAGATCGGGCAGAAAGCGAAGATAACGTGCCGGAAGAACAGCCAGCAGAAGAAACCGCTGATGATGAACAAGCCCAAGAGGTTGCTCCGGCTGATAAAGAGCAGGAAGTGGTTAAAGAAGGGGGAGATGGTGAGGATGTTGCCAAAACCGTTGTCAACCCAAGCTGGAAGCCAATTGGCACCACACAGACAGGAGAACACGCTAATAATTTTGATACAGAGTCAACAGATTGGAAGGAAATGCTGCAAGCGGTTTCCTATGCAACAGGATTGGGCCAGGATCAAATGACGCTTTGGTATCTCGGTAATAATGGCCATAATAAGGCAGTCGCGACGATCTCACCTAAAGGGCAGAAAGAAAAATCCCGCGTCTATATTGACTGGGTGGATGGCCAGGGATGGAAGCCAACTAAAATAGAACAAGTAACTGAATAAGCGGAAGAATAAATAAAAAAGAATCATAAAATATCTTAGCAACGAAAGAAGAGGTAAATTCGCAAATGAAAATAGGCATCATTGGAGCAATGGAAGAAGAAGTAACCCTTTTACGTGAAAATATAACAAATGAAACACAGGAAGTCATTGCCGGCTGTGAGTTCACATCAGGCAAGATGAATGGCGCAGACGTTGTCCTTCTGCGCTCAGGGATAGGAAAAGTGAATGCAGCTTTATCAACAGCCATCCTTCTTGACAGATTCCAGCCTGATTATGTAATTAATACAGGATCAGCAGGAGGTATAAATCCTGAACTGAATGTTGGGGATATAGTCATTTCAACGGAGGTTAGGCATCACGATGTGGATGTAACTGCATTTGGCTATGAATATGGCCAGGTACCGCAGCTGCCGCCGGCTTTTGAAGCTGACAGCTACTTAATGCAAGTAGCTGAAAAATGTGCGGAGGAAATTTCCGATGTGACAGCAGCAAAAGGGCTAATTGCTACGGGAGATTCTTTCATGAATGATCCCAAAAGAGTAGATTTTGTTAAGGGGCAATTTACCGGCCTGCAAGCACTGGAAATGGAGGCAGCAGCAATTGCGCAAGTCTGCCATCAATTCAAAACTCCGTTCGTCATCATCCGTGCCTTATCTGACATCGCTGGAAAAGAGTCGGACATATCTTTTGACCAATTCCTCGACAAAGCCGCACACCACTCAGCAAGCATGGTTATGAGGATGGTTTCGGAAATTGTTAAAAAGTAAGAATGGCTGCTGTTTGTAATCGGAGCAGAAGGCGCGAAGACAAAACGTAAAAAAATTTAAAAAATTAGGCAAAAAATATGTTTACAAACATATCAAACGTGGTTATAATTACCAGTGTAAAGTGAAAAATTTCCAAAGGAGGTCGAATCAAATGATCAATGTATGTGGATTAACAACTGTAATGCTTAATACAACTTTATACTTTACAAATTCGACCTATAGGAAATGGTTCGCTTAATGTTTAATTAACATACGACATCCATGCCGCAGGGAGAATGATGTTTCCTGCGGCTTTTTATGCCCAAAAAGCTTAACCGCAGGAGCAGTGTCTCATTGCGGCTTTTTTGTGCCCAAAAAATGGATGTCTGCTAAAAGGGAGGTGATAGGAGATGACATTGAACATATTATTTTTAACCATCACAATTAAAAAACGTAAAGTAACTATGGAAGAAGCTCTTCATGATGAAATGATGAAGCAGATTCAGGAAGAAATACGTGATCGTCAATTTACATTGTATCGTACGTTTTAATTTTTAAAAAAACTTTTGGGAAAGGTGGAGATGATGATGATTTTTATTCATGTTAGAAAGCAATCTATTTTACCGGTGGAGAAAGATTCCACTTAGCTAAACTAAGTGAGGGGATGTTTATGGTGCTGCATGTACTGCTTATATCGCTGGAATTTATTAAAAAGAAAAAGAATAATTAAAAAGAGACCCTCTTAATTACAGTATTTTCCTGTAACAGAATGTTCAATATTTATTTGAAATACCTGAAGCGAAATATGGTACATTTGAGGTGAAATACAATAGTATTTTAAGGGGGAACCGTGTATGTTTATCATGGTAATGGGGATCACAATTTGTGCTGTTATCGGATGCGTTATCACTGCGGAGGTTAGTGTGGAGTAGAAATAGATAAAAAAGAGGATTAGCTAATTAAGGCTAATCCTTTTTTTGACCGCGATTCCATAAGAATAAAACCAGAACAGCAGATGCAATAAATAGCAAGATAGGTTTTAGAGAAAGACCGTTAAAAATTAATTCAACAATAGTTGAAATTAAAACAATCAGGAATACTAGCGCCAGAATAAATCGTTCAGGTGCCATACACACAGACCTGCCTTTTTAAGATAATACATTTATTTTAACATAAAATCTTCTGGCATATGAGCGCACTGAGTGCTACTTCAAACAAAAAAGCCGTGTAAGACGGCTTTTAAAAGAATTAGCAGTGTTAAAGCATAATGTAGATGTAACCGCTTAGTTGATCTTCGCTGCAATCAACGGCCAAAATTAACAGAGCCAAAGAATTAAAGGTTGGTAAAGTGTACGGTTTGAACATGCTGCATATTTAGATACACCGTTTCTTCTCTTGCAGTAATTAGCTCTATGAAATTATTTTGCAAACTGTTTAACTTTCCGATAAAGTTTGGGTTTTCGCCAATATTTAAAATGACCAGCTCATTAGTCATTTTTTCGATTTGCACTTCTAACGTCCTGGCTAATGAAATATTTAAAGGATTGAGCGGGAGCTGCTGATTGGTTAAACTGTATGGCCTTTGGCTGGCAGTGTATGGAATAAGCCATTTAAGATGATTGAGGGAAACAAGCATTGTTTTATAAACAGGCGAATAGAATACAAAATAGTTATTCATGATGCTGGAAATATAGCCGGGAATTGGCTGATTCCCTGTAATGTAAATTTCTGTAAACATCCCTTTGCCTAAATTTAAAACTTTTCTTAATGAAAGCTCTTCGTCATGGTCAATATTAGGCGTACCGGTTGGAGCGGAGATTTCATCCTCGTTAGGATCTAGTTTAGTTGTTATATTTTGAATATGAACGATGGGAAGGTAAAGATAATCCTTCCCGTCGAACAGAACCAGCACATCACTTCCTACTTCAATGAGCATTCCGGCAAGAGTTTTTTTTCCAGGAAGCTGTAATTTGATTTTTTCACCGATCATTTTTTTCAGAATACTTTTCAAATATTATCCCTCCTTTCATCCTCCGAGACCTTGTTAGTCCATAAATTTATAGACTTGAAAGGATAATAGAGATTGTCTGAAAAATAACCGAATCTATTGGAGGTCTTCTTCTTTAATTGATTCAAATAAATGAAAAAGTAATGTTGAATTTGAAGTGATGGTAAAGATTTCTTTTGGTCAAGGTCATATTTGGCGGCAGCTGAGGTTAATAGAAGCATCTTATTTTACGGTATTGAACTTTTTAGCGTCCGCCGAAGATTGAATTAACGCCGATTGCTCTGATAGTGCTATAGCTGCCTGAGTCTTCCTCTTGGCTGTTATTGTTATTATTATTGTTGTTATTTGATTGCATACTGGCTTTGGCAATATTGTTAATGTGATCGATATTTAGATGAACTTGCATTTCTTTGCCGATGATAATCACGTAGTCATCTTCGATTTCAGCAAGGAATCCGCTATAACCATTATTATTTTGATTGTTCCCGTTATTTTGGCTGGTATCTACGTTGACAGTTACCCAAGAGGACCGAAGCCCTTCGAGAACCTCTCTTAATGTCATTCCTTCTAGTGAATAATCGTTATAGTAGTTTGTTTGTTTTTTCTTTGATTTCTTGTTCTTATTGGTGTATTTTAAAAATCCCTTTACATTTTGCAGACTGTGATAAATAACCGAATTATCTGACTCCATGATAAAATAATCATCTTTGATATCTGCAAGGAATCCTGTAAGTGAGTTCCCATCGGCCATCATAATATTAACTTCACTTCCAACTAAAGAAGCTAGATGCTGATTCATTTCCATATTGATAAACTCCTTTTCATTTTTATTAAACCAGTTTGGTGCAAGGCGGTTTCTTCCCTTTTAAGATTAAGACTCATTATCCTCTTCTTCTTCCAATTGAACACCATAGCTGATGCTGCGAATGTGATACATGGATATACGAACCATTTCATCATTGCCGAAAAGGGCTACAAATTCACCATTTGAATCGTGAAGAAATCCTTCTACCTTTTCAGCACCTCCGCGGTTAATGGTAACCCATTGATATTTTAAATCTGCAATTAATTCGTCGAAATAGTCAGGGGCCACATAGTCTAGTGTGCTAAGCTGATCTAGGCTGTAATTCTGATTGTTTTTGTTATTGTTTTTTCCGTTATTAGAGCTTTCTGTTAAGCTCTTAATGTGCTGATTTTTGAAGTAGACCACTCCATCATCTTCGCTGTAAAGAATTAAATAATCTTTCCTTACGCCTAATAAGATGCCATAGCTCGATTCCGGCCCTCCCCGATTGATCTTGATGACTTTATTTACTAAAGATTCCATCATATCCATACTCATGAAACTACTCCTCCTTAGGATTTATAAGCTTATTCAATGCATATATATGTATCACGGGAGGACAATGTACTATGGAATACGCCTGTTTTCCTGCAAATATTGGAAAATAGGCAGCTAAACTTAGGGTAAATATGGAAATACTTCCCTAACAAAAATATAGAGTGGACAGACAAAAACAACTTCTTTTACTCATAGGAATTAGTTAAGGCTAAAGTGTAACTACCGACTTAGGGGGTGTGCGAAAATGTCAGGAATATTAACAGCACTTGGCTACTTAGTGAAGGAAATTGTATTTCTCGTTTCATACGTCAAAAATAATGCCTTTCCGCAGCCGCTGTCTGCTGCAGATGAAAAAAAGTACTTACGGAAGATGGCTGCAGGAGACACACATGCCCGTAATATGCTGATTGAGCATAATCTAAGACTTGTCGCGCATATTGTAAAAAAATTCGAAAATACGGGAGAAGATTCAGAGGATCTGATCTCTATTGGAACGATCGGGCTGATTAAGGCGATTGAAAGCTATTCTGAGGGAAAAGGAACGAAACTGGCAACCTATGCGGCCCGCTGTATAGAAAATGAAATTTTGATGCATTTGCGCGCATTAAAAAAGACACGAAAGGACGTTTCCCTTCATGACCCGATCGGCCAGGATAAAGAAGGAAACGAAATTTCCTTAATCGATGTCCTTAAATCTGATTCGGAAGACGTGATAAATACTATTCAGCTCAACATGGAGCTTGAAAAGGTGAAGGAATATATCGGTGTTCTCGATGAAAGAGAAAAAGAAGTTATTATCGGCCGCTTTGGCCTTGACCTGCAAAAGGAAAAAACCCAAAGAGAAATCGCCAAAGAACTTGGAATCTCCAGAAGCTACGTATCCCGCATAGAAAAACGAGCACTAATGAAAATGTTCCACGAATTCTACCGCGCCGAAAAAGAAAAAAGAAAAAACAGCTAAAGGAATAGAACTTCATCACACCAACGCTTTAAACTCATGGGGGCCTGACCCCCAGCGCGGTGACGCTTTAAAGGGGTGGGGGTCAGGCCCCCGGTGCGGGAAAGCTTTCCCGCACCGAAGGGCCTGATCCCCGTTTTATTCTTCGATTTTTCCGTTTTTCATGACGAGGTCCCATTTCCCGCCGTTATTAGCAGATTGGTAGACATCAAATAAATAGGTTGAAAAAGCGATGGTCTGCTGATTCTTTTGGTTAACGGTTATATAGGTGATAGGGTTGTCGTAATTTAAAAATGGAATGTCAATGCTCGCAGACTCCATTGTGTCTAAATTAATACTCCTGAAAAGGACATTGTTGTTTTCCACCGATGAATAGTAAAGGCTGTCATTTGAAAAGGCAATAGCTGTTACCATAATTGTATCAGTAATTTTCTTCATGTGATTTCCTTTATCTTCAGACAGATAGATACCGCTTCTTGTAGCCATGGCCATAAGATTATCATCTGTTGGATGAACAGCGATCATTCCCAATGAATCGGCATCAAAATCTTTAAGCTTTACCGGATTCCACGAAGCTCCCAGGTCATCTGAGGAATAAACTCCAGGATCTAAAGCGTCAGAATCGGCATTGTTAATAATGTACATAACATTTGATTGGTAGCCTGCAGATAAGAAGTGGAAATCTAATTCGCCATCAAAGGCAAGATGATCCAAAGTTGCCCCTTTATCTACGCTTTTTACAATACCAAGGGGGTCTTTTAAATCTGAGCCTTCTTGCGGGTGGCCGCTCGTAATGAATCCATCATGTACGGCCTGAAAACCTGTATACTCATGTTTTTGCGAGTTGCTTTCCAACCACTCGCCATTGGAGAAAATTTTCATACCGTCATCTGAGGCAATATAAAGACCTTCATCATTCCCTGGGTACCCAAGGCCATAAATTTGATCAATACGCTGTGGCGCTGCATGTTGGATTTCGTATGGAATGACCTCAGCTTTCTTTTCTTCCTTTATAGGCTTTGCACTTTCTCCTTGTTCGCCATCTGCACAGCCTGCCATGGTTAAGACGAGGGCGATCGTTATTGGAAGAAATGCATTTTTTAAGATTTTCATTTTTTTCACTCCAGCTGCTTTATTCATAAATTGTCACCTTCCCAATAGTAACGGATAATCCATATCAGAAGCAAAGAAAACACATTATTCCCATCATTGCCATTACTGCATCTTCTATATAATAGAAACTTCGAAAAAATTGCCTTATAATAAGGCTGTAACAGATTTTGGCAGAGGAGGAAAACCCATGGCTGCGAGCGCTTACTATAATGTTTGGAACCTTGATGTCTTTTTTAAAGGCGGAAGCTCATCACCAGCTTTTGCCGAGCACCTAAAAAGTACAGAAAAGCAAATTGGGGAATTTAATTACAAAATACATAACTGGATACCAGCAAATACACTAGCAGACTGCGAAAGTCTATTAGATATCTTGAACGCCTTTGAAGCAGTTACGAAAAAGATTAGAGAAGCAGGAGCGTATGTTAGCTGCCTGCAGGCCCAGAACACCGCCGATAAAAAGGCAAGTGAGCACCGTTCGGTTGTGACAAATCTAAGTGCGTTATTTCAATCTGCACTTACAGTATTTGACCAAAAGCTGACAACAATAGACGATGCTGTGTGGGGAGAAATTTTAATAACAGCCCCTCTAAATGAATTATCTTTTGTACTAGCAGAGCGGCGAAAAGCTGCCTTAGAAAAATTATCTCAGGAAGAGGAAAGTTTAATAAATTCGCTTGCTGTCGATGGATACCATGGATGGGGCCAGTTTTATGATCTTGTTGTCGGGAAAATGAAAATACCATTTCAGGAAAACGGCAAGCAGCAGCAGCTTTCAGTTGGGCAAGCTGCCAATAAATTCTCAAGTTCTGACCGTGAGATTAGAAAGCAAATATTTGTTAATTGGGAGAAATCATGGAAAGAGCAGGAGGATTATTTAAGCAAGGTCTTAAATCATCTGGCGGGATTCAGGCTCAATGTGTATAAACAGCGGGGCTGGGATAAAGAAGTGCTGAAAGAACCTCTAGCCGTAAACCGCATGGAAAAGGAAACGCTTGATGCCATGTGGCAAGTCATTGCGAAAAATAAAGAACCATTTGTTAAGTTTTTAAAGCGAAAAGCAGAGCTGCTCGGTTTAGAAAAATTAAACTGGTATGACTTAGATGCCCCAATTGGAGAGGCTCAATCAAAGCTTTCCTATCAAGAGGGGGCAGCATTTATTATTGATCAATTTGCCCGCTTCGGCAAAGAGATGTCATCGTTTGCACAGATGGCCTTTGAAAATCAGTGGATTGAGGCTGAAGACCGTCCAGGAAAATCACCTGGCGGGTTTCATACGTATTTTCCTCAGTCCAAGCAATCAAGGATCTTTATGACTTATTCAGGCACACCTTCCAATGTATCAACATTGGCGCATGAGCTTGGGCACGGCTTCCATACGTATGCCATGAGAGATTTACATCTGCTGAACCGAAACTACGCAATGAACGTGGCTGAGACTGCTTCTACCTTTGCGGAAATGATCGTTTCTGACGCATCTTTAAAAAACGCTAAAAGCGAAGAGGAAAAGATCGCTCTGTTAGAAGATAAAATTCAGCGGTCGGTTGCCTTGCTGATGAATATTCATGCCCGTTTCTTATTTGAAACAAGATTCTATGAAATGAGGAAAACGGGAACGGTCAGCACAGAAGAGTTAAACAGGCTGATGGAAGATGCGCAGAAGGAAGCTTACGGCGATGCACTAGGGGAGTACCATCCTTTATTCTGGGCCTCCAAGCTTCATTTCTATATCACTAGCGTCCCGTTTTATAATTTCCCATACACCTTTGGGTATCTCTTCTCTCTAGGGATTTATGCACAGGCCCTTAAAGAAGGAAATGGCTATGAGGAAAAATACATTGCCCTGTTAAAGGACACCGCTTCGATGAAGGTCGAGGAACTAGCTTTGAAACACCTGAATGTGGACCTGACGAAGCCTGGCTTCTGGGAACAAGCCGTCCAGCTATGTATTGATGATGTGGAAGAGTTTTTATTATTAACAGAAAATAGGTAGATTAGTTTTTTGGTGGTTGCAGCAAAAATGCCTGGAGCAAAAATTATCTAGAAAGTGCAAAAAAATAGGGGTTCTGACGCTCGGGATGAATTTCCATACTGAGGTGTCAGGGCCCCTATTTTTATTGTTTAGCTCCAGGCGCCATCGGCTAGTGTACTTCGCTCTTCTCCCTACGATAAGTCAACATCGAATCGCTCACGCTCTTCGTGTTTCCTTTATCTCAGTCGAAGCGCTCCAGTCCATACGCCGATAGGCGGGCGCCTTGCGCTTTTCTTATACTTTTTTTAATTTAAATGGGCTTATCATTAATAAAGAAAGGGTCACCATAACGAATAGGAAGAACGGTGGAGGAAAATAGGGAATGGCAAGGAAGCTGAGCGTTGCTAGACAGCCAGCCGCAGTAATCGGCAAACCTGTAAAGTAGCCATTATTCTCACTGATGTTAAACCGCGCAAGCCGAAAAGCCCCGCACCCAATATAAAAAATCGTGAAAAATGACCCAGGAGCACCAAAATCTGATAGAATACCTTGATATAATAATAGAGCTGGTGCAACCCCAAATGATATAATATCACTCATGGAATCAAGCTGCTTGCCTAATTCAGATTCAATGTTAAGCTTTCGTGCAGCCATACCGTCAAATCGGTCTGCTAAAGCGGCAACAAAAATTAGCAATAAACAAAGATTCAAATTGCCCTTTATGCAAAAAATAATAGCAAAACCGCCAAGCGACAGGTTTATTAATGTAAGCACATTGGCTGTCTGGCTTTTAATTCTTTTGATTGTTTGGTCAACAACATCTAATAACATAATCACACTCCTTTTTAAAAAGAACCATTGTTGTTAAAGATAAGGTTAACGCGCTATTTTTTTAATTGTTTTTATTATTAATATTTAATTTTAAGCTTTTTATGACCTATCGTAAAGGGTATATTTACATAATTGGAGGTTCTAAAGTGCTAAAACCTATTTACCGCCTGATGATTGAGTTAACGAATGGAAGATGGACATCAGGTTTGCTGAAAAAATATGCCCAATCAAAAGCAAGCAGGGCGGTTGTGCCTTCTTTTTCAAAAATTTATCAAATCAACACCGAAGAAATGGAAAAGGAATTGTCAGATTATGAAACCCTTCATGATTTTTTTACACGCAAGCTAAAAAAAGGTGCCCGTCCTTCTGATTTGGAGGAAAGTTCCGTCGTCAGCCCTGTGGATGCGGTGATTGAAGACATTGGAACCATTCAGCCGGATTCCGTGATTGTTGTCAAAGGCAAGGAATACTCCATTAAGGAAATGCTTGGGACGATAGAGAAGGCGGAAAAGTACACCGATGGACAGTACATCATTTTTTATCTCAGCCCAAGCCACTATCACCGGATTCACAGTCCGATATCCGGGACGGTAATCGACCAGTGGACACTTGGCAGAAAATCATATCCTGTGAACAAATATGGGCTCAAATACGGCCGCAGTGCATTATCTAAAAACTATCGGACGATCACAGAGGTCAGGCATCAGGGTGGCAGGATGTCAATCGTCAAGGTCGGGGCCATGTTTGTCAATTCCATTGAGGTCATTCATGAGGGAGAAAAGCTTGTCAAGGGTGAAGAAATGGCGTATTTTTCCTTTGGCTCAACCGTCATTCTTCTATTTGAAAAGAATAGTTTCGAGCCCCTGACATCTATTAAAACACCGCATGATATAAAGGCAGGGGAAAGGATTGGCTCCATCATTGGTTCATGATAATTTTAGCGCAAAAAAAAAGCCCAATAAAGGTTGGACTATGGATCATGATGATGCTTTTATTTTATTGGATAAAGAACGTCTATGAATTTCGGATTCAATAAGGCGGATGAAATCAGTGCTTAATTTTAATTCGATAGCTTTATAATAGGATTCAATTAATAATTCATCTGAAAGCTTTCGCATCTATTAATCACCTCCGGAAAAAATGGATGTTCTATTTCAAAGTTTTGATTCAAAATGAAATATTTATGCTGTAACTTTACTCTAGCAAAATTAGACAATTAGAACAACCGTTCTTGATATCCACAATTACCAGTGGATAACTTGTGGTTATGTTGTTAATAAAAGATAAAAAAGCAGGAAAATGAATGTGTGTTTTGTGTATAAAGTTATCCACAACTAAGGTATTGACAAAAAATGTCGAAAAATTTTTAGCATACTAAGGAAAAATACTTTTATCAGACCTTTTAGTAGAACGCCCTTTCTTGTTTCATTTGGTAAAATTGGGTATGATGATTACAAATTACAGGTCTTTAATATGGAATTGATTATTTGAAAACTTGAGGTGTTTAAATAGTGTTAAAGCATTTTATGCCAAACCAGCATGTAAAAAGTATTTTTGAAATAACACCAGAATCCTTACTTGATAATGGCATTAATGGGATTATTACTGATTTGGATAATACATTGGTTGAGTGGGACAGGCCGCACGCCACCCCAAAGCTAATAAGCTGGTTTGAAAATATGAAAAATAGTAATGTGAAAATTACTATTGTCTCAAATAATAATGAGGCACGTGTAAAGGAATTCGCGGACCCTTTACAAATTCCGTTTATTCCTGCTGCAAGGAAACCTCTTGGCCGTGCTTTTAACAAGGCTGTCAGGGATATGGGGCTGAAAAAAGAAGAAACGGTTGTCATCGGTGACCAATTGCTGACAGATGTTTTAGGCGGGAACCGGAGCGGATTTCAAACGATTCTTGTGGTCCCAGTTGCACAGACGGATGGCTGGATGACACAGCTAAATCGGAGGGTGGAAAGACGCATTTTAAATTGGTTTAGGAAAAAAGGGATGATTCAGTGGGAGGATTAAATGTGACAGAACCTAGTATTTGTATTGGGTGCGGTGTAAAAATACAAACCGAAGATCCCAATTTGATCGGATATGCACCAAAATCAGCGTTAGAAAAAGAAGTTATAACATGTCAGCGATGCTTTCGCCTCAAGCATTATAATGAAGTGCAGGATGTTGATCTGACAGATGACGATTTTCTAAGGATTTTAAATCAGCTTGGTGAAAAGGATGCTTTGATTGTAAAGATTGTTGATATTTTTGATTTCAATGGAAGCTGGCTCCCTGGACTTCATCGTTTTGTAGGGAAAAACCCAATCCTCTTAGTTGGCAATAAAGTTGATCTGCTGCCAAAGTCAGTCAAGCACAATAAGCTGATTAATTGGATGAAACATGAAGCAAAAGAACTTGGACTGAAGCCTGAAGATGTCTTTTTGATCAGTGCAGAAAAAGGCTTGAACATTAAGGAAACAGCAGAAGCGATTGATCATTACAGAAACGGCAAGGATGTATATGTGGTTGGCTGTACGAATGTCGGGAAATCAACATTTATTAATAGAATTATTAAGGAAGTAACAGGTGAAGGCGATATCATTACAACCTCCCATTTCCCTGGAACAACCCTTGATATCATTGAAATACCTCTTTCCGATGGAAAAGCGCTTGTGGACACCCCGGGAATTATCAACCATCATCAGATGGCTCATTATGTAGATAAACGGGATTTAAAGGTCATCACACCGAAAAAGGAAATTAAACCAAAGGTCTTTCAGTTAAATGAAGGACAGTCCCTGTTTTTTGGAGGGTTAGCGCGATTTGATTATATTGCTGGAGGAAGGCGGTCCTTTGTCTGCCATTTTTCCAATGAGCTAACCATCCACAGGACAAAGCTTGAAAATGCCGATGAATTATATGAAAAGCATGTGGGAGAGATGCTGACTCCGCCAAGAAAAGATCAGATTGGCACATTCCCGGAATTAATCAAGCATGAATTTATGATTAAGGAAGGAAAAACGGATGTGGTTTTCTCAGGTCTGGGCTGGATTACGGTCAATGAACCAGGGACTATGGTTGCGGCCTATGTGCCTAAAGGGGTGCATGCCATAACAAGAAAATCACTCATTTAAATCCTAGGCTAAGGGGAGAGCAGGATGAAAAAGTTTTTTGCTGTAATTGGCGATCCAATCGCACATTCGATGTCGCCGGCCATGCATAATGATTTATTCCAAGCCAATGAGATTGACGCTCATTATTTGCCCCTTCATGTAAAAGGGGAGAATCTTGAAGCTGCAGTTAAAGGCTTTAAAGCGATTGAGATCGCTGGCTTTAATGTGACAGTTCCGCATAAAGAAGCGATTATCCCTCTTCTGGACCGAATCGACCCGCTTGCCAAAGCCATTGGCGCTGTCAACACGGTTGTTAATGAAAATGGGGAGCTTGTCGGCTACAATACGGATGGAAGCGGCTATGTTGAAGGGCTGAATAGAGAGTTGGATCTTATAGAGGATCAAAAGGTTTTAATGATTGGAGCGGGCGGGGCTGCAAGGGCGATTTATTTTACTATGTCCAAACAAGGAGTAAAGAGAATCGACATCTGCAACCGAACGGTATCCAAAGCAGAAGCCCTTATAAAGGAGTGCCCATATCCGGTGCCTTCACATGCCTTATCTATTCAGGAGGCTGAAGAAGCGTTAGGGGAGTATGACCTAATTATTCAGACGACACCAAAAGGAATGCTGCCTGCGATTGGGGAATTGCCAATATCCTTACATAATCTGAATTCAAACGCATTTGTCAGTGATATCATTTATAATCCGCTTGAAACAAAGATTTTGCGGGATGCTAAAAAGAAAGGCGCGCGTATCCAGAATGGATTGGACATGTTTGTTTTTCAGGGAGCACTTGCTTTTGAAAAATGGACAGGGATTTTTCCGGACACGAATCGCATGAAAGAAATTGTGCTTAAACAGCTGGGAGGATAACACATATGTTAACGGGAAAACAAAAACGGTTTTTACGCTCAAAAGCTCATCACCTGAATCCAATTTTTCAGGTGGGCAAAGGCGGCGTGAATGAAAATATGATTAAACAGGTAAGTGAGGCTCTTGAAGCTAGAGAATTAATGAAAATCTCTATTCTCCAAAATTGTGATGAGGATAAAAACACTGTAGCAGAGCAGCTGGTGGAAGGAACCAAGGCTGACCTTGTTCAACTCATTGGACATACAATTGTATTATATAAAGAGTCCAGGGAAAATAAACAAATCACTTTGCCCTAAAGCGCTTTTTATTGAAAAGCTATACTAAAGGCCGATGTTGATTTAGTAACTTAGTTGATTGGAGTGGAAGGTGCGCAGACTCCTAGGGGATCAGTGTTGAAGCGAGACCCCGCAGGAGCGAAGGCGACGAGGAGGCTCGCAAAACGCCCCCCGGAAAGCGAAGCGCCTGGAACGGAGATCAACGATTAATTTTATCAAGTTTAAAGGAGGAAAGGGTTTGAAAAAAATCGGCATTCTTGGCGGCACATTTGATCCTCCGCATCTTGGCCATTTGATTATTGCCAATGAGGTCCTCGAATCGCAAAACCTGGATGAAATTTGGTTCATGCCTAATCAGGAGCCTCCGCACAAAAAGAAATCAAATGCAATTAGTGACGAAGACCGGATTCAATTAGTAAAGCTCGCCATAGCTGAACATCCTAGATTCCGCTTGGAGCTTCTGGAAATGGAAAGATCCGGGCCCTCCTTTACGTACGAGACAATGAAAATCTTGCAGGAAACCCACCCCGATAAAAAGTTTTATTTTATTATAGGGGCGGATATGATCGAATACCTGCCAAAGTGGAAACATATTGATGAATTGGTTAAGCTTGTCCAGTTTATTGGTGTAGATCGGCCTTCATACAGTCATGAAACACCATATCCGATCGTCTATGCAGAAGTGCCTGAAATGGAGATTTCTTCTAGTTTGATCCGCGCTAGGCTAATGGAAGGAAAAACGATACGCTATATAGTTCCAGAATCAGTCAGGAATTATATAAAGGAGAATAAGCTATATGGATCGTGAACAAGCATTAAAATTAGTTAAAGAACAGATCACAGACCATCGCTATCAGCATACTTTGGGTGTGGCAGAGTCAGCGATTACGCTTGCAAGCCGATTTGGTGCAGACGTAAAAAAGGCTGAACTAGCCGCGATTTTTCACGATTATGCCAAGTTCCGTCCAAAAGAGGAAATGAAACAAATCATTATTGACCAAAATATGCCTGCAGAGCTGCTTGAATTCAACAGTGAATTATGGCATGCGCCGGTTGGAGCTTATCTTGTACAAAAGGAAGCTGGAATCAATGATGAAGAAGTGCTAAACGCTATCAAATATCATACATCAGGACGAATCGGCATGACATTGCTTGAAAAAGTCATATATCTTGCTGACTATATCGAACCTGGAAGACATTTTCCGGGAGTGGATGAAGTCCGGGAGATGGCCAAAGAGAGCTTGGAAAAGGCATTAATTCAATCCGTTCAAAACACGATTCAATTTTTATTAAGAAAGGGCCAGCCGATTTTCCCTGACACTTTCTTCACCTACAATGACCTTGTAATGCACCGGGAGGACTGATTCAATGAACGAAAAAGATATATTATTAACCGCTGCCAAAGCTGCAGATGATAAAAAAGCTGAGAATATTATTGTTCTTAATATGAAGGGGATTTCTCTTATTGCTGACTATTTCTTAATTTGTCATGGAAATTCCGACAAACAGGTTCAGGCGATAGCAAATGAAGTGAAAGATAAAGCTGAGGAACAAGGGATTACAGTCAAAAGAATGGAAGGCTTTGATGAAGCCAGATGGATCCTGGTCGACCTTGGTGATGTCGTTGCTCATATTTTTCACCGTGATGAGCGGGGCTATTACAACCTTGAACGGCTATGGGGCGATGCGCCGATTGAAAATATCCAAAGCGAGCTGAACCCATGAGCTATGAGCAGTTTGCCTATTTATACGATGAACTGATGAATGATGTTCCCTATCATAAATGGGCAGAGCTTGTGGGGGATTGTATAGAAAAATATCATCCAAAGGCAAGGCAGCTGCTTGACCTTGCCTGTGGAACAGGACAGCTCTCCATTAGATTTGCTGAAAAAGGCTTGTCCGTTACAGGGGTTGATCTCTCAGAGGATATGCTGTCTGTAGCGCAAACAAAGTCCGCTGAAAAGGGATTGGATATCCGATATTATCAGCAGAACATGGCCGAGCTGGAAGGGCTTGGCCCCTTTGATGTGATAGGGATCTTCTGCGATTCTCTTAATTATTTGCAAAGCGAGGAAGAAGTAAGAGAAACCTTCCAGCGTGTCCGGGAACATCTGAATGATCAAGGTCTTTTTATATTTGATGTTCACTCCATTTACAAAGTTATGCAAATTTTTATGAACCAGACATTTGCGATTGCAGACGAGGAAATTAGCTACATATGGAATTGCTTCCAGGGTGAATTCCCAAACAGTATTGAACACGAGCTGAGCTTCTTCGTCCTTGACCAAAACACTGGAAAATATGACCGATACGACGAGCTTCATTTTCAAAGAACGTTCCCAGTAGAGACCTATAAAGAATGGCTGAGCCAAGCTGGCTTTGAGCTGCTGGCAGTTACGGCAGATTTTGAAGAAGTCCCGCCGCAGGCACAATCAGAACGTGTATTTTTTATTTGCAGAAAATAAAAAAATAGGGCCAGCTTTTAGGCTGGTCCGAAAAAATATTTTTTTAAAAAAGAGGAGATTTTTTCAATAAAAAGAATTATTATTTAGTATGAAGGGGATAGTGTTCCTTTACCTGTGCCAAATCTTCGTTAAACTTCGCATGTGTCGCCTGAAATAGATGTTCAAATACATCCCCAAGTCTTTCTTCAAGCACCTTAATTCCTTCTCCGGTAATCCCGCCTTTTACACACACCTTATCCTGCAATGTTGGCAATGTATAAAACCCTTTTTTCATTAAATCGCCCATTCCAATCAGCATCTGTTCAGCAAGAATAGTCGCTGTCTTCTCATCAATTTCAGTTTCTTTCACGGCTGCTTGGATAAATCTCTGGGTCAAATACGCGAAAAACGCAGGTCCGCAGCTGACAATATCGGAAGAAACCCTCGTAATATTTTCGTCAATATGAACAGGAGTCGAAATGGTTTCAAACAGATTCTGTAAGATATTCTTCCATTCCTCATCACACTTTTTTCCAAAAGAAAGTAACGAAACACCTGAAAGTGCCCGATTCGTTATGCTGGGAATCGCCCTCGCAACTGAACAAGGGGCAACAGATTCCAATTGATCAACACTAATTGGGCTTGTTATTGACACGATACATTTTTCTTTTGACAGAAAAGGAGATATATCTTTTATGACTTTATGAATATCGTGAGGCTTGACGCAAATAAAGATGAGTGATGAATTTTCGGCCACTTGCCTTCCGTTTTCTGCCACGTTTACATCTTTATATTCCTTCTTAATATCTAATGCTTTCGCAATCGTTCGATTGGTTATGGTCATAGAAGCAGGGGATACTGCCTTCCCATCCATCAAAGCCTCTGTGAGGATTCTCCCCATATTGCCTGTTCCAATGATTCCAATTTTCAATGCTCCAACCCTCCTTCACGAGCATGCTTTCTCATATACAATATGAATATCCTTAATAGAATATGCTAATTATGAAAGGAAGATTAGATGATTACCTTAATAAAAGAACACAAAATTGCTGTTATTTTAGGAATGGGTGCAGTAATTTCAGCTATTGTCTATATGTTTCACCCCTTTAATAACACAGATACTTCTCCAGTGGGTGCAAAAGAGGAATGGCTGGAAATGGAGGAAGTGCAGGAAGTGCAGCCAGTGGAAGAGAATGCTGAGGAGGCAGGTCCTGTGACGGTAATTGTGGATGTCAAGGGAGCCGTAAAGCATCCAGGGGTGTATGAGGCAAAAGATCAAGACCGTGTAATTGATATGATCAATAAAGCGGGGGGCCTGGCTGAAACAGCTGATGAAACTCAGATTAATTTTGCCTTAAGAGTCGAGGATGAAATGGTTATTTATATTCCAGCAAAAGGCGAACAAACGGAGGAATTAGCAGAAATAGAAATAGCCAATATCCCAGGGAGTCCAAATAAAGAAGATAATGACGGGAAGGTAAATATTAACATTGCAGATGAATCCAAGCTGCAGACATTAACTGGGATTGGCCCATCTAAAGCAGCCGCAATTATCGAATACCGTGAAACGAACGGACCTTTCCAGACAATAGAGGATTTGAAATCAATCAGCGGCATAGGTGAAAAAACCTTTGAAAAACTAAAAGATCAGATAAAAGTAAAATAGAGCAATGATTGACCTTGGACAAGCAGGTGCTTAAACTTGATAATAGGTAATAGGAAAAATTTCATCAAAGGGAGAGGCAAATAAATGGAGAGAATTTCTTGGGATCAGTATTTTATTGCACAAAGCCATTTGCTTGCGTTAAGAAGCACATGTACGAGGCTGACTGTCGGTGCTACGATTGTCAGGGACAAACGGATCATTGCCGGAGGATATAACGGATCGATTGCAGGTGGGGTTCATTGTATTGATGAAGGCTGCTATGTT
>Ga0180215_1000476_pt1 | contig 51625 bp, 57 predicted proteins | sample eDN3rd37CBELigBY_FD_128871 | JGI IMG/M metagenome (GOLD analysis project Ga0180215, IMG submission 128871) | Enriched backyard soil microbial communities from Emeryville, California, USA - eDNA 3rd pass 37_C BE-Lig BY (version 2) (version 2) | ecosystem: Environmental > Terrestrial > Soil >... | reverse complement strand
GGCCTCCCGCACGCTCGGCAGCGGACCGTGCACGGTCTCGTTGCTGGCGATCTTGATCGCGCCGGGCACGTTGCGCCCCGGGGTATAGGCGGGGAGGTCGGCCATTTCGGGACGCAGACGCACACTCACCGCCTCAGTTTAGGAGTCGGGGGGCACCGCTTTGCCTACCGCCCAGGGGGATGTGTACGCTGTCGGATCGGCGGTACACCGTCGAAGGAGGCGTGCCAGAGCGGCCGAATGGGGCTCACTGCTAATGAGTTGTCGCCCTAACAGGCGACCGGAGGTTCAAATCCTCTCGCCTCCGCCGCGGCTGTCCTCAGCCGACAACTGAACAACGGCCATGCGCCCGTAGCTCAACGGATAGAGCATCTGACTACGGATCAGAAGGTTGGGAGTTCGAGTCTCTCCGGGCGCGCTCTTCACTCATGCGTGACGGAAGCGCCCGCGAGAGAACAACTCGCGGGCGTTGCTGTTTTTTCAACCCTCACGTTGACTCAGGGCGGGCACGGTGCCTAGGCGCCGGCCTCGAGCACTCGGCTGATGACCCCCGCCGCGCCCAGCAGGCGGTCGTCCTCGTGCTCCGGCAGCGACGCCAGCAGGCCCACCGTCGGCCTGCCGTCGCGCCCGCGCAGCGGCAGGCTCACCCCGCACATGCCGAGGTAGCTCAACACCATCGTGGTTCGCAGCGTGCTCGCGTTGCACGCGTCGTAGCGGGCGGGCGAGGCGAGCAGGTCGTCGATGCGCGGCGGTTCGTGCCGCACCGTCGGGCACAGCAGCACCGCACCGGCGAGCTCCAGCCTCAGCTGCCTGCGCAGCGGGAGCATCGCCGAGCGCACCGCGCCGATCGTGCGCCCGGTGCCGACGTTGGCCGCCAGCCGTCGCCGGGTCGCCGGCTCCAGGGCGGCCGACGACGCGAGCAGCCGCCCGTAGCGCGCGTACGCCTCGGCGCCGACGATCGTGCCGAAGCGGTCCATGAGCCGCTGGGCCCGGTCCAGTGTGGTCAGCCGGGCGATGTCGATCCGGACGTGCCCGCCCAGTGCGGCCAGCGCGCGCTCGAACGCGTGTCGAACGCCTGGCGTGCAGTCGTCGATCCACTCCCCGGCCGGGACCACCGCCCGCAGCACCCCGGTCGGCGCGGGGACCGGCGGCCGGCGCACGGCGAGCATCCGGTCGAGCGCCACGATGTCCTCGACGGTGGCCGCCAGCAGCCCGACGCTGTCCAGTGTCGGCGACAGTGGCGCGAAATCATGTGGGCCGTAGCGGTGTCGGCTCGCGCGGAAGCCGACGCACCCGCAGAACGCCGCGGGCACCCGCACCGATCCCGACGTGTCCGTCCCGACCGCGAGCGGCGCGACGCCCGCGGCGACGGCGACGGCCGCACCGGACGACGATCCGCCGGGCACCAGCGCCGCATCGTTCGGATTGACCGGTGTCCCGAAGGTCCGGTTGACGCCCAGGCCTGAGAACGCCAACTCGCTCATGTTCGTCTTGCCGATGGTGATCAGGCCGGACCGCTGTGCGCGCCGGACGAGATAACTGTCCCGGCCGGCCGGCGGGTGGGCAGATCTGGCGCGTGAGCCCGCCGTGGTGACGGTACCCGCCACGTCGAAGACATCCTTGAATGTGATTGGTACGCCGTCGAGTTCACTTCGCGGCCGACCCTGAAGCCGGCGCTCGTCGCTGCGCCTGGCCTCGCGCTGCGCCCGGGCATCGGTGGTGACGATCAGCGCGCTGCGCACCTCCGGATCACGGGCCCGCTGCAACGCCTCCACACACCGGGCGAGGGCGGTGCCCTGATCGAGGGCCTGGTCGACGCGCATGATGCCCATGGACTGCGGATGCTAGGAGCCGACCGCACACCCCGGGGATATACGAACCTCTGATCAAGGCCGCGCTTCGTTGTATGAACATCCATTGGCGGGGGCGGTGCGCGCGGATTGAATGGCGGCCATGAATTCGAGCAGCACTGTCGAACGCACCGTCGTGCCCCCCGGCGGGTGCCGCGCGGTCGACCTGGCCAGGGGACAACGCGTCCGCATCGTCGACGTCGAGGGCGGGCAGGTCGGCGACCTGTTCGCGTTCTCGGCGCACGACGTGGGTGAGTACCTGAGCGCCTCGCACACCCGCACCGGCGTGGGGAAGCTGTTCCCGGGCATCGGTGAACCGTTCGTGACGACGCTGCGGCGCCCGATCCTGACCCTGGTGGACGACACCTCCCCGGGCTGGCACGACATGCTGATCGCGGCCTGTGACCCCGAGCGCTACCGGGCACTCGGCGCGCCCGACCACGCCTCGTGCGCGGAGAACCTGCGTGGCGTGATGTCGCAGCGGGGACTGCCGCTGCCCGTGGTGCCGCAACCGGTGAACGTCTTCATGCGCATCCCGGTGGACGACGGAGGCACTCTGCGCTGGCTCCCCGCCATCAGCGGCGCCGGGGACGCCATCGAGTTCGTCGCCGAGATGGACTGCCTGGTCGTCGTGTCGGCCTGCCCGATGGACCTGAACGGCATCAACGGCGACGGCCCGACCGCGCTGGCCATCGAAGTCCTGTCACCCGCACCCGCCGAAATGGAGTCGACGAAATGACCGAAACCGTGAATACCACCACCGCCCACTCGCATCCGTCCCTGCAACCGGCCCGGATAGCGAACCTGGAGTTGCATAACCGCCTGGCGGTCGCCCCGATGACCCGGGTGTCGGCAACCGCCGACGGCGTACCCACACCCGAAATGGTGGACTACTACGCCGAATTCGGTCGAGGTGGCTTCGGCCTCATCATCACCGAGGGGATCTACCCCGACACCCTGCACAGCCAGGGCTACCTCAACCAGCCCGGACTGGCCACCGACCGGCACGTCGACGGCTGGCGACGGGTCACGGACGCGGTTCACGCCACCGGCACACCGATCGTCGCCCAGCTCATGCACGCCGGCGCGTTGTCGCAGGGCAACGCCTACGGCCTGCCCACCATCGCACCGTCGGCGATACCGCCGCGGGGCGCCATGATGGAAGAGTACGGCGGCTCAGGACCCTGGCCCACCCCGCGCGAAATGACGGAACAGGACCTCGATCTCGTCGTCGAAGGGTTCGCCGCCGCCGCGCTGCGGGCCAAGCGGGCCGGCTTCGACGGTGTCGAGGTGCACGCGGCCAACGGATACCTTCTGGACCAGTTCCTGACCACGTACACCAACGAGCGCACCGACGCCTACGGGGGTGGAGTCGAGAACCGGATCCGGCTGACCAGCCGGGTCGTGGCCGCGATCCGGCTCGCGGTCGGGTCGGCGATGGTGCTCGGTGTGCGGCTGTCCCAGACCAAGGTCAACGACACCACCTACCGCTGGCCCGGCGGCGCCGACGACGCGGTCGCCATCTTCACCGCCATGCGCGACGCGGAAGCCGATTACATCCACATCGCCAGCGAGGGACGGGATTTCATCGAGACCGCGAAGCTCTCCGACGGCCGAACGATCACCGCGCTGGCCCGGCAGGTGACCGGACTGCCCGTCATCGCCAACGGGGGCATGCACGATGCGCGGCAGGCGGCCGACGTGCTCGACGGCGGCCACGCCGACCTGCTCTCGATCGGCCGCGGCGCGCTGGCCAACCCGGATCTGCCGAACCGGCTCAGGGGCGGCGCCGAGCTGGAGCGGTTCGACCACGCGATGCTCTCGCCGATGGCCACCATCTCCAACGCGCAGGCGTGGCGCGCAGGCACACGGGGCCGATGATGGCCGCGTGGCATCACGGCGCCGCCGCCGTGGCGACCCTGACCTTCGACGTCGACGCCGAGACGCCGATCCTCGCTCAGGGCCGCTACTTTGCCGGGCACGTCTCGACGATGTCGCATCAGTCCTACGGGCCGGATGTCGGGGTGCCCCGGATCCTCGACATGCTCGACGAATTAAACGTTCCGGCAACGTTCTTCATCCCGGGATGGGTCGCCGAACACCGGCCCGGTCTGGCGAAGACGATCGCCGATCGCGGCCACGAGGTGGCGCACCACTCCTACAGCCACCGATCACCGGTGACGATGACACCGCAGGAGGAGCGCGACGACTTCCTGCGCGCGATGGATGTCTTCGCGGCCCAGGGCATCGAGATCAGGGGCCATCGGGCCGCGCTCTGGGGCGCGAGCAGGCAGACGCCGGACCTCGTCGCCGAATGCGGTCTGCTCTACGACTCGTCGCTGATGGGCGACGACCGCCCCTACCGGATCCCGACCGACCGCAGCCCGGTCGTGGAACTCCCGGTGCACTGGTCACTCGACGACTGGGAGCAGTACGCGTACCTGCCCGACCCGCACATCGGATCGGTCATCGAGTCCCCGGCCAAGGTGGTCGAGATGTGGCGCGCCGAACTGAACGGCATGCGCCGCTACCGCTGCCTGTTCAACCTGTGCATGCACCCGTTCCTGTCGGGCCGGCCCGGACGGATCATGGCGCTGCGCAGCCTGATCGAATACGCCAAGGAGTGCGGCGACGTGCACTTCGCGCGGTGCCGTGACGTCGCGGAGGCCGCCGCGGCGGACCCGGCGACCGAACCGCGGGCACTGCCGTGCCCGACACCGGACCCCGACGTCTACCCCGCCTGAATCAGGCCAGGGCGTCGGCCTCCAGCGCCAGGAACAGGTCGACCCTGTCCTCCAGCCGGGTGACATCGCGGCGGGTCAGCTCGTTGATCCGCGCGATGCGGTTACGCAACGTGTTGACGTGGATGAACAGCTCGGACGCGGTCGTCGACCAGTGTCCGTCGTTGCCGAGGAACCGGCGCAGCGTCCGCTCCAGCTCGGCGCCGTTCTGCTCGTCGTAGGCGCGCAGCGGGCCGAGGATGTCGTCGGCGAAGCGGCGCAGCACCTCCCGGTCGTGCAGTCCCAGCAGCATGCGGTGGGTGCCGACGTCGGCGAAGGTGGCGACCTGGGAACCGGTCGCGCGACGGCGCAGCACGTGGCACGCCTCGCGGGAGCGGATCAGCGGCTCGCGCAGTCCGGCCGAGTTGGCGGCCAGTTCCCCGATCCCGATCACCGTGCGGTCGTCGGGGAAGCGGCTCGTGATCGCAGCGACCAGATCCTGTGCGAGCGTGACGAGTTCGCTCGCGTCGGTGTTCCACGGGAACACCGCGACGGTGTCGCGGCTGCCGGGCACGATCACCGCGGGGATCGCCCGCTCGGCGAAGAACTGTTCAACCTCGTCGGTGGACCCCGCCGGGCGGATCGGCCGGTCCCCGACCACCAGCGTGAAGACTGCCAGGGGCCCGGACGGGTCGATCCCGAAGGCGCGCAACCGCTCTGACACCTCCCCCGCTCGGGCCGCGCCGGACAGGACCATCTCGAGCAGCTCGCTGGAGAACCGGGATTCGATCGCGTGCAGTGCCTGTTGTTTGGTGACCTCCAGGCTGAGGAACCGCGCGGCCTGGTCGAGTGCGTCGCGTTCCTCGGGCCGCAACTCGCTCATCGGCCGCAGGCAGAACAGTCCCGCGTCGACATCGCCCATCGCGCCTTCGACCAGGAACAGCGATGCAGGGCCGTCGTCGAGCTCCACCTCCAGCGGCGGCGGCCGGCGGGACAGTGCCGCCGCGGCGAGCCGGATCTGGTCGTCGCCCACGCCGTCGACGGTGGTGGCGAGCCGGTGTCCCAGTCGGTCCACCACCAGCAGAGGCAGGTCATGGTCGCGGCGAAGCACCTCGAGCACGCCTTCGGCGCCGCCGCCGCGGGAGATCGAGGCGGCCAGTGCGTTGCCGCGCCGCACCAGTCCCATCAGGGCGTCCTGCCGGGCCTCGCTCTGGATGCGGGCGGCGGCCTGGGTGATGGCGGTGAACGGGACCTCGATCGACACCGTGGCCAGCGGGAGGTCGGCCGCGACGCACGCGTCCACGAGATCGGCAGGCGCACTGGAGGTCTGGGTGGTCAGACCGAAGATCACGCCGCTGGCCCTGGCGCGTACCAGCGCGTCGACGAACGCCTGCGCCGACACCGCGGAGCGCCACAGCCCGTTCGTCAGCACCAGTTCGGTTTCCCTGATGTAGGGCGACGGGTCGGGCAGCTCGGTGTTGTGCAACCACAGCACCTCGTGGTCGAGCGCCCCCGCGGGGCCCGGCACCAGCAGGGTCAGCTCCAGTGACTCGTCGGCGAGCAGCGCATTCAGATTCAGCATCGCTGTAGGTCTATCCAATCGGAGGCGCCAATAGTGGATGTTTATACACTCGTTCGCCGCGGGGTGACGCTGCTTCGATGAGCTGAGTCACATTCAGCGAGGAGATGCCATGCCCACAAGCCCGCATGAGTCGCCGGTGAAACCGTTCACCGCGGAGCCCGCCCCCGCCGCTGTGCCGTTCGACGCGCACGGAATCGAGGTCATCCCCGACCGCAGCCGCGACTGCTCACCCTGGGAGCTGTTCTGGATCTGGTCGGGCGCCAACATCGCGCCGATCAACTGGGTGCTCGGGGCGCTGGGCATCACCCTCGGCCTCAGCCTGGTCGAGACGCTGGTGGTGGTGGTTCTCGGAAACGTCATCGGGTGCACGGTGTTCGGCGTGTTCAACGTGATCGGTCACCGCACGGCGGTCAACCAGATGGTGCTCGCGCGTGCCCCGTTCGGGATCCGGGGAGCCGCGGTGCCCGGACTGGTCCAGTTCCTGCTGGCGATGGGATGGGTCGGCGTCAACACCTGGGTGGTGCTCGATCTGGTGCTGGCGCTGCTGGCGGAGTTCGGTGTGACCGGCGGGACCTGGCTGGAGTTCACCGTCGCCGGGACCATCATGGTGATCCAGCTCGGCCTGGCGCTGTACGGGTTCTACGCGATCCGCAGTTTCGAGAAATACACCGTTCCCGCAACAGTTTTGGTGATGGCGGCCATGACGGTGCTGGCGATGCTCACCGCCGACGTGCACTGGAGCGCGGCAGGAACCGCGCAGGGCGGAGAGAAGTTCACCGCGATCACGCAGCTGCTGACGGCGATCGGAATCGGTTGGGGCATCACGTGGATTCCGTACGCCTCGGACTACAGCCGGTTCGTCCGGGTCAACGTGTCGTCGCGGGCGGTGTTCTGGTCGTCGGCGCTGGGCATGTACGTTCCCACCGTCTGGCTGGCCGCCCTGGGCGCCTGCCTGGCCAGCGCGGGCACCGGCGGCGACCCCTCGGCGCTGGTGGTCAGCACGTTCGGCGTGATGGCGGTGCCGGTTCTGCTGCTGCTGGTGCACGGTCCGATCGCCACCAACATCCTCAACCTGTACTCCTGCTCGCTGGCCGCGCTGACGGTCGGAATCCGGGCGGCCCGCTGGAAGATCACGCTGCTGGCCGGAGTGGTCGCCTCGTGCGTGCTGGCGGTGTTCGTCACGGCCGACAGCTTCGCCCACGCGTTCGACAACTGGATGGTGTCGATCCTCGTCTGGATCAGCCCGTGGGCGTCGATCATGCTGGTCGACTACTTCGTGGTGCGGCGCGGCCGGCTCGACGTCAGCGCGCTGTATCAGCCCGCCGACGCGTCGCCGCAGCGCACGGTCAACGTCAGTGCGCTGGTCAGCCTCGCGGCCGGGGTGGGCGCCGGCTGGGCCTGGCAGTACGGGCTGGTCCCGGTGATGCAGGGCCCGGTGGCCACCGCGTTGGGCAACACGGACTTCTCCTGGCTGTCCGGCAGCCTCGTCGCGGGTGGTCTCTACTACCTGCTGAACCGGCGCCGATAGCGGCTCACCAGGGCGTCACTGTCCGGATCATGTCCGGGCAGTACGCCTTGGCGGCCTCGCCGGCGAACGTCGTCACGACCTGACGCGGAATCCCGCCGGTCACCAGCCCGGACATCGCCCACGCGACGTTCTTCGTCGACTTCTTCACCTGCTTGCAGAAGCCCTTCGCCATGGCCTTGGCCATATCGGAGTTCTCGAACTGCACGCCCGCGGCCTGCAGTGCCGCGACGAACGCGTCGTCCACGGCGTCGGCGCGGGCCGGGGCGGCGTTCATCGGCGCCACCGCGATCATCAGGCCGACGGCCGCCGCCGTCAGCATCCGAACCGGCGAGATTCGAGAGAGCTGCATTCGCCCCACTGTGCCCTGCGCCGCGATCGATGTCCAAATTTCGGAGATCTTGAAATCCGCCGCAGCGAACGCCGATCTTGATCTCGTTTGTGAAACCAGCGACGCCCTAACGCGGAAAAGCGTCGTCAGATTCACAATCCGGCCGCGCGGCACCGCGCCCGACCCGGACGGCTTGTCTAGATTGGGACGGGTGCGGCTGTTGTTGATCGCCGATACCCACATCCCCAAACGCGCCAGAGATCTGCCCCCGCGCGTCTGGGAGGAGGTGGCCACCGCCGACGTCGTCATCCATGCCGGCGACTGGATCGAACCTCAACTGCTCGACACCCTCGAGCGTCGCGCCCACCGACTCGTCGCCTGCTGGGGCAACAACGACGGCGCCGAACTGCGCAGGCGCCTGCCCGAACGCGCCGACGCCACCCTCGGCGGCCTGCGCTTCACCGTCGTGCACGAGACCGGCGCCGCCACCGGCCGCGAGGCCCGGATGGCCAAGGCCTACCCCGACACCGACGTCCTGGTCTTCGGCCACAGCCACATCCCGTGGGACAGCACCGCCAGGACCGGACTGCGGCTGCTCAACCCCGGCTCACCCACCGACCGGCGCCGCCAGCCATACTGCACCTACATGACCGCCCGGGTCCACAACGCCACGCTGACCGACGTCACCCTGCACGAGTTGCATTAGTCCGCCGCGCAGATCAGGTCGATGTGCTTCTCGGCCCACTCACCGAGCGGGTTGAGCGCCTCGAGCAGCTCCACCCCGGCCGGGGTCATCGAGTACTCCACCCGCGTCAACGTCGTCGACCACGACGCCGTCGACGCGATCCTCGAGTCCGCCGGCGCCGCGCTGGACGGATGCACCGTGATCGGGCTCAGCTCCGACACCCCGGACCGGGCGCGCCGGACCGCCAAACTCGTCGACCACCACGGCGGCCGGTACCTCGACGGCGCGATCATGACGCCCACCGACACCATCGGCACCCGCGACGCCAGCATCCTGTTCGCCGGCCCGCGGCCCCTGTTCGACACCCACCGCCCGGTCCTCGACGCGCTCGCCACCACGACCTGGGTCGGCGACGACCACGGCCGCGCCGCCGCCTTCGACATGGCGCTGCTCGACCTGTTCTGGACCTCGGTCGCCGGGTTCGAGCACGCGCTGATGGTCGCGCGCGCCAACGGGATAGCCCCGGCCGAACTCATGCCGCACGCACGCGGCATCGTCGACATCCTGTCGCCGGTCTTCACCGAGATCGCCGACCGTGTCGCCGACGACCGGCACGGCGACAGCAGTGCCCCGGTGTCGTCGGTCGCGGCCTCGGTGCGCCACCTGATCGCGGCGTCCCGCGACGCCGGGGTCGATACCGGGGCGCTGGAGGCGTTCCGCGGTTACGTCGACGCCGCCGTCGCCGCCGGCCACGGCGCCGACGAGATCAGCCGCATCGCCGCGGCGATGCTCACCGCCTGAGGGTTCAGCGCGGGCGCGTGACGTTCGCGTGTTCGGCGCCGCAGAGGAACACCGCCATCCTCGCCGGGGTGTCGCCCGGGTTGCGCCAGCGGTGCCGGGTGCCGTTCTGCACGACGGTGTCGCCGGGTTTGAGCGTGACCTCCGCGCCGTCGTCGAGTTCGAGCACGATCGTGCCCTCCAGCACCACCTCGAAGTCGATCGTGTCGGTGGTGTGCATACCCGGGTCGGAGTAGTCCATGTACCCGAGCATCCCGGGCAGCTTCTCCTCCATCTCGGCCATCGCCGCGTCCAGGTCGGCGGGCGGGGCCGCGGGTGCGTTCGACGGCGGCAGCGTCAGGATCGCGAATCGGAACCCGCCGATCGGTGGAAAGTAGCTGTGCCACCGCGGCATTGACCCGTCGTCCGGAAACTTCGGCGGCTCGTCGCCGCCCCACAGCAGTACGTTCTGAAACCCCGGCATCAGCTGGGTCTCGACGGCTGCGACGGTCTCGTCGCTGACGAACACGGACTTGCCGGACGCGTCGTGTCCGGTGACCACACGGCGAACTGACATGACGACAGTCAACCAGCCCCGAGTCGACCCGCGGATGCATATCGTGGCCGCCATGGAGCAGAAGCCGCCGACCGCCGTCATCGAGGCCGCCCACCGCGCCCACCTCGCGAACCTGCCGTGGGAGGACACCGCGGATTTCGCCGACGCCGACCGCGGCTTCATCGCCGCCCTGGAGCCGTGCGTGATCACCGCCGCCGACGGCCGGGTGGTGTGGGACAACGACGCGTATGCGTTCCTCGACGGGGACGCCCCGACGAGCGTGCACCCCAGCCTGTGGCGGCAGAGCCGGCTGTGTGCGAAACAGGGCCTCTACGAGGTCGTCCCGGGGATCTACCAGGTGCGTGGCCTGGACCTGTCGAACATCACGTTCGTCGAGGGCGACACCGGGATCATCGTCATCGACCCGCTGGTCTCCACCGAGACCGCCGCCGCGGCGCTACAGCTGTACCGCACCCATCGGAGCGACCGCCCCGTCACCGCGGTCATCTACACGCACTCCCACGTCGACCACTTCGGCGGCGTCCTCGGCGTCACCACCCAGGCCGACGTCGACGCAGGGCGGGTCGTGGTGATCGCCCCCGAGCACTTCACCGAACACGCCGTGCAGGAGAACGTCTACGCGGGCACCGCGATGGCCCGCCGCGCCGGCTACATGTACGGCGCCGCGCTGGCCCGCGGACCGCGCGGTCAGGTGGGGTGCGGGCTCGGCCAGGTGGCGTCGACGGGCGAGGTGGCGCTGATCGTGCCGACCCTCGACATCACCGAAACGGGCGAGACCCACACCATCGACGGTGTCGAGATCGAGTTCCAGATGGCGCCCGGTACCGAGGCGCCCGCCGAGATGCACTTCTACTTCCCGAGGTTCCGGGCGCTGTGCATGGCCGAGAACGCCACCCACAACCTGCACAACCTGCTGACGCTGCGCGGTGCGCTGGTCCGCGACCCGCACGGCTGGGCCGGCTACCTGACCGAGGCCATCGACCGGTTCGCCGACCGCGTCGATGTCGCCTTCGCCTCCCATCACTGGCCGACCTGGGGTCGCGACCGCATCGTGGAATACCTGTCGCTGCAACGGGATCTGTACGCCTACCTGCACGACCAGACGCTGCGCCTGCTCAACCAGGGCTACACCGGAATCGAGATCGCGGAGAACTTCGCGATGCCGCCCGCCCTGGAGCGGGCCTGGCACACTCACGGCTACTACGGGTCGGTCAGCCACAACGTCAAGGCGGTCTACCAGCGCTACATGGGCTGGTTCGACGGCAACCCGGGCCGGCTGTGGCAGCACCCGCCGGAGGCCGTCGGCCCGCGCTACGTCGCGGCGATGGGCGGCATCGACCGGGTCGTCGAAGTCGCCCGCGAGGCCTTCGACGAAGGCGACTTCCGCTGGGCGGCAACTCTTCTGGACCACGCGATGTTCACCGACGAGAACCACGTGCAGGCCCGCGAACTGTACGCCGACACCCTCGAGCAGCTCGCCTACGGCGCCGAGAACGCCGTCTGGCGCAACTTCTTCCTGTCCGGGGCCACCGAACTGCGCGACGGTCCCTTCGGCACCCCCACCGCCACCGGTGCGTCGGCGACGATCCTCGGCCAACTCACCCCCGAGCAGATCTTCGACGCGCTGGCCATCAACGTGAACGGGCCGCGCGCCTGGGATCTCGACATCGCCGTCGACATCACGTTCGCCAACACCGCCACCAACTACCGGCTCACCCTGCGCAACGGTGTGCTCGTGCACCGGCGTGTGCCCGCCGACCCGGCCACCGCGCAGGCCACCGTCACCGTCGCCAGCAGGACCCGCCTGCTCACCCTCGCCGCGGGCGACACCACCTCCGACGGGCTGGACATCACCGGTGACGCCGGTGTGCTGCAGTCACTGATCGCGGTGCTCGACCGCCCCGACCCGGGGTTCAACATCATCACGCCGTAACACGGGCGACTGTGAGGACGTGTTTTCCGCCACGCAATACGCCGAAATCGCCGACGCAAAGAGTCGCGGCTGTACTCGGGCCCATGACAACGATTTACGACCAGATCGGTGGACACGAAGCGCTCGAGGTCGTCGTCGACGACTTCTATCGACGGGTTCTCCACGACCCCGAACTCGCCGGGTTCTTCACCGGCACCAACATGTCCCGGCTCAAGGGCAGGCAGGTGGAGTTCTTCGCCGCCGCGCTCGGCGGGCCCGAACCCTACACCGGGGCGCCGATGCGACAGGTGCACCAGGGCCGCGGCATCACCATGCACCACTTCAACCTCGTGGCCGGCCATCTCAGCGACAGCCTCACCGCGGCCGGTGTGCCCGGCGAGATCGTCGAGCAGATCCTGGCCGCCGTCGCACCGCTGAGCGCCGACATCGCCAGCAGCGTCGCCTGACTACGGCATCCCGCCGTCGACGCGGATGATCGAGCCCGACGTGTAACTCGACGCGTCCGACATCAGATACAGTGCGGCGCCGACGATCTCGGGCGGCTCGCCGATCCGCTTGAGCGCGAAGTGCGACACCCCGGACTGCATGGCGTCCATATCCCAGGCCTTGCTCACATCGGTGCGGAACGGTCCGGGCATCAGCGTGTTCACCCGCACCGTCGGACCGAACGCCAGCGCGAAGCCCTCCGTCAGCGCGTTGAGCCCGGCCTTGGACGCCGCGTACGGCAGCATGTGCCCGTCGGGCCGGCGCGACCCGCTGGTGCTGACGTTGATGATCGACCCGCCGCCGTCGCGCACCATGCGCTCGCCGACCAGCGCGGTCAGCCGGAACGGGCCCTTGAAGTTCAGGTTCATCACCGCGTCGAACAGCTTCTCGGTGACCGAGCTCAGTGACTCGTACAGCGGCGACATCCCGGCGTTGTTCACCAGCACGTCGACCCTGCCGAACCGCTCGTACGCCGCGTCCACCAGCCCGTCGAGCTCGTCCCAGCGTCCGACGTGCACGCCGTAGGGCATCGCCGCGCGGCCCGTCTCGGCGGTGATCTCCTCCGCGGTGGCCACACAGTTCTCGTACTTGCGGCTGGCGATGATGACGTCGGCGCCGCACCGCGCCGCGGCGAAGGCCATCTCCCGGCCCAGCCCGCGGCTGCCCCCGGTGATCAACACCACGCGGTCGGTGAGGTCGAACAGCTGGTCGGCGTATCCGTTGCCCGAGGCCATGGCCCTATGGTGACACGGTGCAGTTCCTTCTCATCCGACACGCTCTGCCGTTGCGCAGCGAGCCCGGCCAGGGATCCGATCCGGATCTGTCCGAGGAGGGCTGGCAGCAGGCCAAACGGCTGCCTGATGCGCTGGCGCGGTTCCCGATCAAACGGCTGATCAGCAGCCCGCAGAAGCGTGCGTTCCAGACCGCCGAGCCGGTCGCCGACGCGCTGGGCCTGCCGATCGAGATCGACGAGCGGCTCGCCGAGTACGACCGCGGAAAGTCGCACTACACGCCGGTCGAGGAGCTCACCGGAGAGGACATCGAGCGCCTCGCCAACGGCGAGTTGCCGCGCGGCATCGACCGGGACGAGTTCCTGGCGCGGGTCGACGCCGCCATCGACGACATCAAGGCCTCGGCCGACCGCACCGACACCGTGGCGGTGTTCAGCCACGGTGGCGTGATCAACGCGACACTGCACCGCGTCATGAAGACCGAAAAGCTGATTTGCGCTCAGATCGACTACACCGGCATCACCCGAATCCTGTGGTCGTCGTCGCGCGAGCAGTTCTACGTGGCGGGGGTCAACAGCGTCGAGCACGTATGGGACCTGCTGCCGCGTAACCGGCAATGGTAGGAAAGTCCCCGTGACTTCCACCTCGCTCGAAGGGCTCGACCTCACCGCGCTGGACCGGCATCTGCGTGCCGAGGGCATCCCGCGGTCCGGTGAGCTGCGCGCCGAGTTGATCTCCGGCGGCCAGTCGAACCTGACCTTCCTGGTGTTCGACGACGCCTCGAAGTGGGTGCTGCGCCGACCGCCGCTGCGCGGTCTGACGCCGTCGGCGCACGACATGGCGCGCGAGTACCGGGTGATGTCGGCGCTGGCCGGCACCGCGGTCCCGGTGCCGCCCGCGGTCACCATGCGCAACGACGACTCCGTGCTGGGCGCTCCGTTCCAGATGGTGGAGTACGTGCCGGGCCGGGTGATCCGCTACACCGCCCAGCTCGAGGAGCTCGGCGACAAGGCCACCATCGACGCCTGCGTCGACTCGCTGATCAAGGTGCTGGCCGATCTGCACGCCATCGACCCGGAGTCGGTCGGACTCGGTGACTTCGGCAAGCCCACCGGCTACCTGGAGCGGCAGGTGCGCCGCTGGGGCGGGCAGTGGGAGCACGTGCGCCACGAGGACGACCCGCGCGACGGCGACGTCGCGCGCCTGCGTAAAGCGCTGGCCGAACGCATTCCGCCGCAGAGCCGCAGCGCGATCGTGCACGGCGACTACCGCATCGACAACACGATGATCGACAACGACGACCCGACCAGGATCGTCGCGGTGCTGGACTGGGAGATGTCCACGCTGGGTGACCCGGTCAGCGACGCCGCGCTGATGTGCGTCTACCGGCACCCGCTGTTCAACCACGTGCACAACGACGCGGCCTGGGCGTCGCCGCTGATCCCGTCGGCCGACGAACTCGCCCAGCGGTATTCGGTGGCGGCCGGCCACTCGCTGGACCACTGGGACTTCTACATGGCGCTGGCGTACTTCAAGCTGGCGATCATCGCGGCGGGCATCGGCTTCCGTGGCCGGGTCGGTGGCGGGGTCTCCGACAACGCCGTCAAGGTCGACGAGGCCGTCGCGCCGCTGATCGCCGCCGGCCTGGCCGAACTCAAACTCGGCTGATCACCCCAGCGCGGCCTTGTAGTTCTTCTTGGCCGCGCGGCGCAGCTGAATGATCCGCACCATCCCGGCCAGCGCGGTGATCAGCCCGCCGCCCACGGCGGCACCCAGGATCGCCACCCCCAGCGGCAGGTTCCAGCGCCAGCCGAGGAACGCGAACTCCGTCGACGCGGTGTTCTGCGCGATGAAGATCAGCAGGACCACCAGCACCAGGAAACCGGCGATCACCGCCGCCCACAGTGCCGCGGCCCGGGTGAAGCGGACCTTGTCGACGTCCGGCTGACCGGCGTGCTCGTCACCCGGTGGGTTCGGCGGCACGGGGATCGGATCCAGCGGGCCCGGCTGACTCCCCGGGTGCGGGTCGGTACTCATACCCCCATCTTGACCGCTCCGGTGTGCCGGCGAACCGGATTGGCTTTCTCGCGGCGCGTCACGCTGAGTAAAACCCGACCGGAGCTGCGGCGATCTCGGTACGGTCGGAGCATGACGCCCCCACAGGCGAGGTCGCGGCCCGGCCTCGCCGCGGTAGCAGCGGTCCTGATCGCCCTTCTGCTCGCGGGATGCGGCAGCTCCAACCCGCTCGGCGGCGGCGAGGTCTCCGGTGATCTGAAGACCATCGCGGTCGGCTCGGCGGACTTCACCGAGTCCAAGATCATCGCCGAGATCTACGCCCAGACGCTGGAGGCCAACGGCTTCACCGTGCGCCGCCAGTTCGGTATCGGCAGCCGCGAGACCTACATCCCCGCCGTGCAGGACCACTCGATCGACCTGATCCCGGAGTACACCGGCAACCTGCTGCAGTACTTCGACCCGGAGGCGACGGCGACGACGCCCGACGCGGTGCTGCTCGCCCTACTGCGGGCGCTGCCGGGAGACCTGTCGATCCTGTACCCGTCGCCCGCTGAGGACAAGGACACCCTCGCGGTCACCGAGGCCACCGCACAGCGGTGGAACCTCACGACCATCGCCGATCTGGCCGCGCACTCCGCGGAGGTGAAAATCGGTGCGCCGTCGGAGTTCGCGACCCGCACCACCGGGCTGGTCGGCCTGAAGGACAAGTACGGTCTGGACATCTCGCCCGGCAACTTCGTCGCGATCAGCGACGGCGGCGGCCCGGCCACCGTGCAGGCGCTGGAGAGCGGTGCGATCACCGCGGCCAACATCTTCAGCACCTCACCGGCGATCGAGAAGAACCGACTGGTGGTGCTCGAGGACCCGCAGAACGTGTTCCTGGCCGCCAACGTCGTCCCGCTGGTGGCCTCGCAGAAGATGTCGACCGACCTGAAGTCGGTGCTGGACGCGGTCAGCGCCAAGCTCACCACCGAGGCGCTGATCGAGCTGAACACCTCCGTCGAGGGCAACCAGGGCGTCGACCCCGACGAGGCGGCCCGAAAGTGGGTCACCGACAACGGATTCGATCAACCACTGGGGCAGAAGTGATCGACTTCGACCACGTCAGCAAGCGTTTCCCGGACGGCACCGTCGCCGTCGACGACCTCACCCTGGAGATCCCCGAGGGCACGCTCGCGGTGTTCGTCGGCCCGTCGGGCTGCGGCAAGACCACCTCGATGCGGATGATCAACCGGATGATCGAGCCCACCTCGGGCACGCTGACCGTCGACGGCCGCGACGTCACCACGGTCGACCCGGTCAAACTGCGGCTGGGCATCGGCTACGTCATCCAGAGCGCCGGGCTGATGCCGCACCTGCGCGTCGTCGACAACGTCGCCACCGTCCCGGTGCTGCGCGGCGAATCCCGGCGCAGCGCACGCAGAGCCGCGCTCGAGGTGATGGAGCGGGTGGGCCTGGACCCCCGGCTCGCCGACCGTTACCCGGCCCAGCTGTCCGGCGGGCAGCAGCAGCGGGTCGGGGTGGCGCGGGCGCTGGCCGGCGACCCGCCGATCCTGCTGATGGACGAGCCGTTCAGCGCCGTGGACCCCGTGGTCCGCGAGGAGCTGCAGGCCGAGATCCTGCGTCTGCACGCCGAACTGCGCAAGACCATCGTGTTCGTCACCCATGACATCGACGAGGCGGTGAAGCTCGGCGAGAAGGTCGCGGTGTTCGGCCGCGGCGGGGTGCTGCAGCAGTACGCCGAACCGGCGTTCCTGCTGTCCAACCCGGCCAACGAGATGGTGGCGGGATTCGTCGGCGCCGACCGCGGCTACCGCGGGCTGCAGTTCTTCCACGCCAGCGGCCTGCCGCTGCACGAGATCCGCACCGTCGACGAAAACGCGGTCGACACACTGCAACTCGCGCCCGGCGAGTGGCGGCTGGTGACCAAGGGCGCCAAACCGTACGCGTGGATCAACGCCGAGGGGGTCGAGGTCTACCGTGCGGGCCGTTCGCTGTACGACAGCACGATCGGCGGCGGCTCGCTGTTCAAACCGGGCGGCAGCCTGCGCACCGCGCTGGACGCGGCGCTGTCGTCGCCCAGCGGCCTGGGCGTCGCGGTCGACGAGGACGGCAGGCTGACCGGCGGGGTACGCGCCGACGACGTGCTCGCCGCGCTGGCAGCCCAGCGTCGCGTGCCGGAGCTGGGCTAGCGATGCGCTACCTGGTCACCCACCTCGACACGCTGTGGGCGCTGACCGTGATCCACCTGCGGCTGTCGCTGATCCCAATCGTGCTGGGGTTGCTCATCGCGGTGCCGCTGGGCGCCCTGGTGCAGCGGCGGCCCACCCTGCGCCGGCTCACCACGGTCACCGCCAGCATCGTGTTCACGATCCCGTCGCTGGCGCTGTTCGTGGTGCTGCCGCTGCTGATCCCGACCCGCATCCTCGACGAGGCCAACGTCATCGTCGCGCTCACCCTCTACACCGTCGCGCTGCTGGTGCGCGCGGTGCCCGAGGCGCTGGACGCGGTGTCGTCGACGGTGCTCGACGCCGCCACCGCCGTCGGCTACCGCCCGCTCACCCGGATGCTGAAAGTTGAACTGCCGCTGGCGGTTCCGGTGCTGATCGCGAGCCTGCGTGTGGTCGCGGTGACCAACATCTCGATGGTGTCGGTGGGCTCGGTGATCGGGATCGGCGGGCTGGGCACCTGGTTCACCGAGGGCTACCAGGCCAACAAGAGCGACCAGATCGTCGCCGGCATCATCGCGATCTTCGTGCTCGCGATCATCATCGACACCCTGATCATGCTCGCCGGCCGGGCGCTGACGCCGTGGGCGCGCACCCCGAAGGCCAAGGCGGTGACCGGATGACACCGCTGGACTTCCTGCAGCAGGCGTTGTCGTACATCTTCACCGCGGCCAACTGGGGCGGCCCGGCCGGGCTGACCACCCGCATCCTCGAGCACCTGCAGTACACCGTTGTGGCCGTGTTCTTCTCGGCGCTGGTCGCGATCCCGCTCGGCATGCTGATCGGGCACACCGGCCGCGGCACGTTCCTCGTCGTCACCGGGGTCAACGCGCTGCGCGCCCTGCCCACCCTCGGTGTGCTGCTGCTCGGGGTGCTGCTGTGGGGGCTGGGCCTGATGCCGCCGACGGTGGCGCTGATGCTGCTGGGCATCCCGCCGCTGCTGGCGGGCACCTACGCCGGCGTCGCCAACGTCGACCCCGCCGTCGTGGACGCCGCCCGCGCGATGGGCATGACCGAACGCCGCGTGCTGCTCAAGGTGGAGACGCCGATCGCGGCGCCGCTGATCCTCGGCGGGCTGCGCACCGCGACCCTGCAGATCGTGGCCACCGCCACCGTCGCCGCCTACGCCAGCCTGGGCGGGCTGGGCCGCTACCTGATCGACGGCATCAAGGTGCGTCAGTTTCACCTGGCGCTGGTCGGCGCGCTGATGGTGACGCTGCTGGCGTTGTTGCTGGACGCGTTGCTGGCGTTCGCGGTGTGGGCGTCGGTGCCCGGAAACGGCCGGCTCAAGCGGGCCGGGATGCCGCAGCCGCTGCTGGGTGACGAGATCGCCGTGGAGGCGCGACCGCGCCCGACATCACAGCGGGCGGGACCGGGTGGGCCGGGCGGCCGTTACGAACGTGGCGATCCTTCGCCTACGGTAGAGGGGTGAGTGAAGCAGCTGGCTCCTCCAATACCTGGCCCGCGATCCTGACCTGGCGGGCGCACGACGTGCCGCGCATGGAGTCGGTGCGGGTGCATCTGTCGGGTAACCGCATCAAGGCGTACGGCCGGATCGTCGCGGCCGCCACCGCCACGCATCCGGCGTTCTCCGCGTCCTACGACCTGGTCACCGACGAGGCCGGTGCGACCAAGCGGCTGTCGATGACGGTCACGCTGGCCGAACGGGAACGCCAGCTGTCCATCGCCCGCGACGAAGAGAACATGTGGCTGGTGCAGCAGCAGAACGGCGAGACCCGGCGGGCCGCCTATGACGGTGCGCTCGACGTCGACGTGATCTTCAGCCCGTTCTTCAACGCCCTGCCGATCCGGCGCACCGGCCTGTACGAGCACAGCGACTCGATCAGCTGCCCGGTGGTCTACGTGCGGCTGCCGGACCTGACGGTGGAGACCGCGGTGATCAGCTACAGCAGCGCGCCCGACGGCATCAAGCTGCACTCGCCGGTCGCCGAGACCACGATCACCGTCGACGCCGACGGTTTCATTCTCGAGTACCCAGGACTGGCAGAGCGGATCTGATCACCCCGCCGGCCCGACCGGCGGCGGCGAGTTCCTCCCGCCACCCGGGCGCGCCGACGACCGTGGTGACGATGTCGGGCCGGGTGAAGCTGTCGTAGCGGACCCGCGCGGCGTGCCCCTGATCCACGAAATCGGTCAGCGGCTGGTGCCCGGCTAGCAGCTCGCGGGCGTGGTGCAGCCGCTCAAGCGCCTGATCCAGCACGGGCAGCAGCTGGTCGGCGTTGGCCTCGCACATGGCGCGCACCAGGTCGGGTGCGGTGGCGGCGACGCGGGTGCCGTCCCGGAACGACCCGGCGGCCAGCGCGAACGCCAGCGGCACCTCACCGGCGGTCGCGGCGAGCGCCTCGGCCAGCAGGTGCGGCAGGTGCGAGATGGTGGCGGCGGCGGTGTCGTGTTCGTCGGAGCGGGCGGGGACGACGACGGCGCCGCAGTCCAGCGCGAGCAGGCTGACCTGGACCCAGACGTCGGGGTCGACGTGGTCGTCGACGCTGACCACCCAGGGTGCGCCGACGAACAGCTGCGCGTCGCCGGCCTCCCAGCCGCTGTGCGCGGTCCCGGCCATCGGGTGGCCGCCGACGAACCGGTCCAGCAGCCCGAACGACCGGACCTCCTGCAGCACAGCACCTTTGACGCTGGTCACGTCGGTCAGCGAGCAGTCCGGCGCGGTCCGGCGGATGTGGTCGAGCATCAGGGGCAGCGCGGGGACCGGCACCGCCAGCACGATCAGCGCGCGCTCGTCGGACGCGCGGCGCAGCGCGTCGTCGAGGTTCTCGGTGGCGTCGAACCCGTCGGCCGTGGCGGCCTGGACGGATTCCACGGACCGGTTGTAGCCGAAGACCTCGCGGCCGGCCGCGGCCGCGGCGCGCATCACCGATCCGCCGATCAGCCCCAGTCCGATCACACAGATCGGTGTCCTCGTCACGGTTCAAGGTTGGCACACCGCGCCCGGCGCGGCGGAGCCGGCTGGCCTGTGGATTTCTGGTCAAGTACCAGGTCGGCGACTACCGTAGGCCGACATGGGAGCACAGCGTGCACCGGCGCAGCAGCAGTCCGTCGACACCCCCGACGGTTTCGGTGTTGCCGTGGTCCGCGAGGACGGCAAATGGCGGTGCGCACCGATGCGTCGGGCGGCGTTGACCAGCCTTGCCGCCGCCGAGAAAGAGCTATGTGAGATTCGCAGTGCCGGAGCGGTTTTCGGCCTGCTCGATATCGACGACGAGTTCTTCGTGATCCTGCGGCCCGCGCCGGCGGGTACCCGGCTGTTGTTGTCGGACGCCACCGCCGCGCTGGACTACGACATCGCCGCGGAGGCGCTGGAGAAGCTCGACGCCGAGATCGACGAGGAGGAGCTGGAGGACTCCGACCCGTTCGAGGAGGGCGATCTCGGCCTGCTGTCGGATATCGGGCTGCCGGAGGCGGTGCTCGGCGTGATCCTCGACGAGGACGACCTCTACGCCGACGAGCAGCTCGGCCGGATCGCCCGCGAGATGGGGTTCGCCGACGAGCTCGCCGCTGTCCTGGAGAAACTGGGGCGGTGAACCGCCCAATGGACTCCCGCCGGTGAGCCTTTCCGACGACGAGGCGCTGATCCGGTCGGCGCTGGCGGCGGCCCGCTTGGCGGGGCCTGACGATGTACCGATCGGTGCGGTCGTCGTCGCCGCCGACGGCACCGAACTGGCCCGCGCCGCCAACGCCCGCGAGGCGCTGGGCGATCCCACCGCGCACGCCGAGATCCTGGCGATCCGCGAAGCCGCCACCAAGCTGGGCGACGGCTGGCGCCTGGAGGGCGCCACACTGGCCGTCACCGTCGAACCGTGCACGATGTGCGCGGGTGCGCTGGTGATGGCCCGGATCGCGCGCGTGGTGTTCGGCGCGTGGGAGCCCAAGACCGGTGCCGTCGGCTCGCTGTGGGACGTGGTGCGCGACCGGCGGCTCACCCACCGGCCCGAGGTGCGCGGCGGGGTGCTGGCCGACGAGTGCGCAGCACCGCTGGAGGAGTTCTTCGCCCGCCACCGCGCCGTCGACGGGTAGGGGGCGATTGGAATTCAGCGGCCCGGTCCCGGTAAGCTGCCACACGGTGGCGTGTCCGAGCGGCCTAAGGAGCACGCCTCGAAAGCGTGTGTGGGGTAACCCCCCACCGAGGGTTCAAATCCCTCCGCCACCGCCATACTTTTCAGCGACCCCCGCACACTGCGGGCGAGGCGCTGTTGTCCGCTATTGTCGGATAGTTACTAAAGAAGTTGTCACTGAAGAAGGGTCGAGCGACCGGGGTGACCAAGTGAAAGAATTGGTTGCCTATGCGTGCGCTCCCTGAACAAGGTCGTCCATCGGCTTCGGGCCCGTTGCCCCTGGCCGGGGCTTCCGCGGGGCGCCCGTTCTCCGTGCTGCTCGTCGAGGACGACCGCGGTGACGCCGTACTCGTCGAGGAGCTGATCGCCGACGCCGATCCCAGCGTCGAGGTCGTCTGGGCGCCGTCCATGCGGGAGGCTGAGCAGCAGCTGCAGCGCGCCCGCCCGGACTGCGTGCTGCTGGACCTGAACCTGCCCGACGCCGAGGGCATCAAGGCGCTCGATCAGATCGCCCACCGCGACGCGACCATGCCGATCGTCGTGCTCACCGGACTCAACGACGAGCACTTCGGCATCTCCGCCGTCGCCGCCGGCGCCCAGGACTACCTGGTCAAGGGCCGCGTCGAACCCGAGACGCTGCGCCGCGCGCTGCTGTACGCGGTGGAGCGCAAACGCGCCGAGCTCACCGCCGTCGAACTGCACGCCAGCGAGTTGCGCGCCCGGGAGAACGCCCGGCTGGAACGCGGCCTGCTGCCGTCTCCGCTGCTGCTGGACCCGCCGGGGGTCGACATCGTCGCCGAGTACCGGCCGTCGCGCCAGCACGCCCTGCTCGGCGGCGACTTCTACGACTTCGTGCAGACCCCGGACCGCACCGTGCACGTCATGGTCGGCGACGTCGCCGGGCACGGCCCCGACGCGGCCGCGCTCGGGGTGGCGCTGCGCATCGGCTGGCGCGCGCTGACGTTCGCCGGGCTGCGCGGCAACGAGCGCATGCGGCAGATGGAGCGGATCCTGAGCACCGAGCGGCCCGGGTCCAGCATCTTCGCCACCGTGATCAGCATCGCGCTGCACCCCGACACGCTGAGCTTCAACGTGGTGTCCGCCGGGCATCCCGGCATGCTGCTGCACGGTCCCGGCACCGTCGAGTGGATCGAACCGCGGAACGGCCCCGCGCTGGGCCTGTCCGGCCGCGAATGGCCGCTCAACCTTCTGGACCTGCCGCCCGGGCACGGCCTGGTGCTGCTCACCGACGGGCTGTTCGAGGGGCGCTCCGGCAAGGGCACCGAACGGCTCGGCGAGGACGGACTGCTCGAGGTCGCGCGCGGCTACGCGCACCTGCCGGGGGCGGAGTTCGTCAACGCGGTCATCGACGACGTCGAACGCCGCGCCCAGTCGGTCGGCGGGATCAGCGACGACATCGCGGTGGTCCGGGTGCAACGAACGGCGACCGCATGAGATGGCGCCTGACGGTCCAGGGGTGGCAGAACCTGGTGCTGTCGATGATGGGGGCCGTCGTGCTGGCCGGTGCGATCGCCGGGGCGTTGCTGCTCAACCGCACCGACGCGGTGGCCCGCGAGCTCAACCAGCACATTCAGCCCGCCCGCGTCGCGGCCTACCAGCTGCAGGCGGCGCTGCGCGACCAGGAGACCGCGGTGCGCGGCTACGCCATCTCCGCCGACGAACAGTTCCTCGAGCCGTACTACGCGGGCATCGAGGTGGAGCGCCGGGCCGAGCAGGAGATCCGCGAGTGGCTCGCCCACCGGGACCCGATGCTCGACGACGTCGACGCCATCGAGGCGGCGGCCACCACCTGGCGGCAGACCTACGCCGATCCGCTGATCGCCTCGGTCACCCCCGGCGAGCCGTCGGTGATCGACCCCGTCATCGCCGAGCGGGGTAAGGCGGGGTTCGACGCGCTGCGCGCGCTGTTCGACGACCAGAACCTCGATCTGACAACCGCCCGCGAGGAGGCCGTCGCCGACCTGGCCCGCGTCCAGACGTGGCGCAACATCGTGCTCAGCGGCATCGTCGTGGCCTTCTTCGTCGCCGCGCTGCTGCTGGCGGTGCTGGTGCGCAACGCGGTCACCCGCCCGCTGGAGGCACTGGCCGCGGCGTGCCGGCGGATCACCCAGGGCAGCTTCACCGAGAGGATCTCGGTGCAGGGGCCGCGCGACATCCGGTCCATCGCCGCCGACGTGGAGGACATGCGCCAGCGCATCGTCGACGAACTTGAGGCCTCCCGCTCGGCCCGCGAACAGCTCGCCGACCAGGCGCTCGAACTGCAGCGGTCCAACGCCGAACTCGAGCAGTTCGCCTACGTCGCCTCCCACGACCTGCAGGAGCCGCTGCGCAAGGTGGCGTCGTTCTGCCAGCTGCTGGAGAAGCGCTACGGCGACCAGCTCGACGAACGCGGCGCCGAGTACATCGGCTTCGCCGTCGACGGCGCCAAACGCATGCAGGTGCTGATCAACGATCTGCTCACGTTCTCCCGCGTCGGCCGGCTCAACGCCACCGAGTCCGACGTCGACCTCGGCGCGGCGCTGGACACCGCGCTCAACAACCTGTCCACCACCATCGAGGAGGCCGGCGCCGAGGTGGTGCGCGCCGGGGATCCGCTGCCGGTGCTCAAGGGCGACCCGACGCTGCTGACGATGCTGTGGCAGAACCTGATCGGCAACGCGGTGAAGTTCCGCCGCGACGGGGTGCCGCCGCGGGTGGTCGTCGAGTGCGCCGCGCCGCGCGACCCCGCCGACCCGTCCTGGGCGTTCAGCGTCACCGACAACGGCATCGGCATCCCGCAGGAGTTCAAGGACAAGGTGTTCGTGATCTTCCAGCGCCTGCACGGCCGCGACGCCTACACCGGCACCGGCATCGGGCTGGCGCTGTGCAAGAAGATCGTCGAACACCACGGCGGCAGCATCTGGATCGACACCGACTACACCGACGGCACCCGGTTCTGCTTCACCATCCCGGCGACCATCCCGGCCGACATCCCGGCCGACATCCCGGCCGACGTCCCGGCGGGGCCCGAACAGACTTCTATGGAAGGAAAACCATGACACCCGAACCGCGTCCCATCGACGTGCTACTCATCGAGGACGATCCGGGCGACGAGCTGATCACCCGAGAAGCGTTCGAGCACAACAAGATCAAGAACACGCTGCACGTCGCGCACGACGGCGAGGAGGGGCTGGACTTCCTGTACCGGCGGGGCCGGTTCGGTGACGCGCCGCGGCCCGACCTGATCCTGCTGGACCTCAACCTGCCGAAGTACGACGGCCGCCAGCTGCTGGAGACCGTCAAGTCCGATGAGGCGTTGGCGCACATCCCGGTCGTCGTGCTGACCACGTCATCGGCCGAGGAGGACATCCTGCGCAGCTACAAGCTGCACGCCAACGCCTACGTGACCAAGCCGGTGGATCTGGACCAGTTCATGAACGCGGTCCGCCAGATCGACGAGTTCTTCGTCCAGGTGGTGCGGCTGCCTCACATCTGAGGCGCGCCGATGTCGAAGGTGATCCGCACCGTGGTGCCGGTCGCCGACCGGCTGACGTCGACTCCGGCGCCCACCGCGCGCATGATCAGCAGCCCGCGACCGCGGGTGGTCGGCCCGTCGCTGGGCGCCTGCCAGGAGCCGTGGTCGGCGACGCTGATCACCAGACGCTGCTGATCGATGGTGGCCTCCACGACGACGGTGCCGTGGTCGATGTCGCGGTAGGCGTGCTCGACGCAGTTGGTGGCCGCCTCGTTGACGGCCAGCACGATGTCGGCGACGGTGGCTTCGGGGACGCCGATCGGCTCCAGCCAGGCGACCAGAAGGTGGCGGATCTCAGCTAACCGGTCTGCCGTCGCCGGAACCTCGATCCGCAGCGGGTCCGCCGGCAGCAGACGCACGTCGATCACCACTCGGTGGTTGTACCCCGTACCTACCGGTTTTCACGCGTCGCCACGCGCGGTCGCTCAGGTGAAGTCGCCGAAGATGGTGGTGTAGTCCGGTGACCAGGCGCCTTCCCGGCAGCTGAGCGGGATGCCGTCGGGGGTCTGCGCCACCCCGGTCTCGTCGCCGCACGGCAGCCGGTTGGTGCGGATGCCGACCAGCGGCGCCGACGCCACCCATACCCGGTCACCGCTGCACGCCAGGGTGCTGCCCGCCGCGTCGAGCCCGAAGTTGTACCGGGTCTTGGGGGTGCACGGGCCGCCCGCGACCGCCGAGCGGTCGAGGTAGGGGATGCACGCCGCGCCGTCGCAGTACCCGGGCGACGCGGGCGCGGTGGCGGCGGTGACCATCGGTGCGGCGACGAACCCGCATGCGAGCGCAGCAGCAGCCAAAAGCCTCATGCGGGTTAGCGTAGGGCCCTGTCGCCCGCGGTGGGCAGCGAATAAGCTCATCGACCATGAAGCGCGCCATTGTTGCTGCCGTCGCGGCCACCGCCGGGGCGGCAGCGGTCTCGTTCGCCCCGCCCGCCAGTGCCGACGTCGTCGCCTATTTGGTCAACGTGACGGTGCGGCCGGGCTACAACTTCCCGAACGCGGACGCGGCGATCGCCTACGGCAACACGGTGTGTGACCGGGTGCGCGGCGGCGTGCCGTACGCGGACCTGGTCAACCAGGTCACCGCCGATTTCCACACCCAGGACAAGTATCAGGGCGCGTATCTGATCAACCAGGCGGTCAACGAGCTGTGCCCGGCGCAGATCTGGCAGCTCCGCAATTCCGCAGCCGGTTACACCGGCTAATCCAGCCCAGCCGGTTACACCGGCTAATCGAGCACAGCCGGTTACACCGGCTCACGCGAACGGCGGCGCCCCACCGGGACGCCGCCGCCGAAGTGCCCGTGCTTACGGGCAGGAGACCTCGATCTCGAACGGTTTGTTGACCGGCTGCATCGGGTTGGCCATGTCGACGCCCGTCGCGGTGCCGCTGATCTTGTAGGTGCTGCCGTCCTTGTCGGCCTTCGCCTCGCCCTGCCCGGTGCCGTTCTGATAGCCGAGCGACACCCCGTTGACGTTGCCCAGGCCGACGGACTCCACGACGATGTCGTCGCCGGGGGTCAGCACAATGCCGATGCCGGTGGTGGCGTCGCCGATCGCGATGTTCGTCTTCCCGCCCGCCTCGGTGCACGCGACGGTGCCCTCCACCGCCTGATCCTCGCCGTCGATGGTGACGGTGGCCGTGCCCTCCGCCGCGGCGGCGGTCGACGTCTCGCCTGTGGTCTCGGACTTCTTGTCACCCGACCCGCAGCCGGACAAGCCGGCGATCACGATCGCTGCGCCGCCAACGGCGACCAGGAATTCACGCTTCACGCTCCACTCCTTTGTGTTCGTGACCCGTCAAGATCGGGCCCTCAAGGGCAGTATCGTGCGCGGATCGCGCGTGAACAGCGGATTCGGCAAACCCGGGTCAGCAGGCCACCTTGATGGTGAACGTCGCGGGCACCCGGAAACTGGGCTCGTCGGTGCTGAAGCCGTCGGCGGTGCCGGAGATCTGGTAGGTCCGTCCGGCCATCGCGATCTCCGCTTCGCCGCCGGTGGGGCCGACGTCGGCGGTGTAGGTGCCGGTGAACCCGCCCAGGTTGTTGATCGACACCGTCTCGACGGCCAGGTCGTCCCGGTTAGACACCAGCGCGTTGATACCGGCGGTCTGGTCGCCGGTGCTGATCGTGGTCAGCCACTCGGTGGTGTTGCACTGCACGGCGCCGGTGGTGCCCGCGTCCTGACCGTTGATGCTGATCTGCGCGGTGCCGGCCGGCAGCTCGCCGTCCGACGGCGTGTACTCCGGCGGGCTCGATGAACAGCCCGACGCCAGCAGTGCCGCCGCCGCGGCGCAGTTGCCTATGACCCACAGATTTCTCACAGTGCAGAATCTACGACGTGCCAGCGCCGTATTTCTCCGTCACCGCCGAACTGCCCGGACGGCTGGGGCGTACCGGGGTGATCCGAACCCCGCACGGTGAGATCCGGACGCCGGCGTTCATCCCGGTCGGAACCCAGGCGACCGTCAAGGCGGTGCTGCCGGAGACGATGAAAGAACTTGGCGCCCAGGCGATCCTGGCCAACGCCTATCACCTGTACCTGCAGCCGGGACCGGACATCGTCGACGAGGCCGGCGGGCTGGGCGCGTTCATGAACTGGCCTGGGCCCACGTTCACCGACAGCGGTGGCTTCCAGGTGCTCTCGCTGGGCGCCGGGTTCCGCAAGGTGCTGGCGATGGACGCCAACCGGGTGCAGGCCGACGACGTCATCGCCGAGGGCAAGGAGCGGCTGGCCGCGGTCGACGACGACGGGGTGACGTTCCGGTCGCATCTGGACGGCTCGACGCACCGGTTCACCCCGGAGGTGTCGATCGGTATCCAGCACAAGCTCGGCGCGGACATCATCTTCGCGTTCGACGAGCTCACCACGCTGGTCAACACCCGCGGCTACCAGGAGCGCTCGGTGCAGCGCACCCACGAGTGGGCGGTGCGCTGCCTGGCCGAACACCGCAGGCTGACCGCGGCGCGGCCGGACAAGCCGAAGCAGGCGCTGTTCGGGGTGGTGCAGGGCGCCCAGTACGAGGACCTGCGCCGTCAGGCCACCCGCGGGCTGCTGACGATCGTCGACGAGAACGGTGAGGGCTTCGACGGCTACGGCATCGGCGGCGCGCTGGAGAAGCAGAACCTGGCCACCATCGTCGGCTGGGTGTGCGAGGAACTGCCGCGCGACAAACCGCGTCACCTGCTGGGCATCAGCGAACCCGACGACCTGTTCGCCGCGGTGGCCGCGGGCGCGGACACCTTCGACTGTGTGTCGCCGTCGCGGGTGGCGCGCAACGCCGCGGTGTACACCACCTACGGCCGGGTGAACATCACCAACTCCCGGTTCCGCCGTGATTTCACCCCGATCGACGAGAACTGCGACTGCTACACCTGCACGCACTACACCCGCGCGTACCTGCACCACCTGTTCAAGGCCAAGGAGATCCTGTCGAAGACGCTGGCCACCATCCACAACGAGCGGTTCATCGTGCGGCTGGTGGACCGGATCCGCGACGCGATCGAGGCCGGTGACTTCGACGAGCTGCGCGACGACGTACTCGGCCGCTACTACTCGGCGCGTGGACAATAGGCGGGGTGAGTGCTGACGCGCGGTCGCTGTTGATGCGGCTGCTGGACCCGTCGACGCGGGCCGACCCGTATCCCATCTACGCCGAGATCCGCGCCCACGGGCCGCTGCAGTTGCCGGACATGAACCTCGTGGTGTTCTCGTCGGCCGAGGACTGCGACGAGGTGCTGCGCCACCCGGACTCCGCCGCGGACCGGTCGAAATCGACTGCGTTCCAACGGCGCTACGCCCAGACCGGGAATCCTCGCGAGGATCCCGACGCCGACCCGCCGAGCTTTCTGTTCCTCGACCCGCCCGACCACACCCGGTTGCGGCGGCTGGTCAGTAAGGCGTTCGCGCCCAAGGTGGTCCGCGCGCTGGAGCCCGACATCGAGGCGCTGGTCGACGGGCTCCTCGACGCGGCGGCGGCGAAGGGGTCGATGGACGTCGTCGACGATCTGGCCTATCCGCTGCCGGTCGCGGTGATCTGCCGGCTGCTCGGCGTTCCGGTGGAGGACGAACCCGAATTCGGCCGGGCGTCGGCGATTCTCGCGCAGGCGCTGGACCCGGTGTTCACGTTCACCGGGCAGGCGCCTGCGAGCTTCGACGAGATGATGGCCGCCGCGGTGTGGCTGCGCACCTACCTGCGCAGGCTGATCGCCCAGCGGCGCGCCGACCCGGGCGAGGATCTGATGTCGGCGCTGATCTCCGTCGAGGAGTCCGGCGACCAGCTCACCGAACCCGAGATCGTCTCGACGTGCAACCTGCTGCTGATCGCCGGGCACGAGACGACGGTCAATTTGATCGCCAACGCCGCGCTGGCGATGCTGCGCAGCCCGGACCGGTGGAAGGCGCTGGCGGCGGATGCGTCGCGGGCGGCCGCCGTCGTGGAGGAGACGCTGCGCTACGACCCGCCGGTGCAGCTCGTGAGCCGCGTCGCCGAGCAGGACATGACCGTCGGCGGAGTGACCGTCCCCAGGGGCGACATCATGGCGCTGCTGCTCGCCGCCGCCAACCGCGACCCGGCGGCCGTCGACCGGCCCGACGAGTTCGATCCGGACCGCGAGACCATCCGGCACCTGGGCTTCGGCAAGGGCCCGCACTTCTGCCTGGGCGCGCCGCTGGCCCGGCTGGAGGCGACGGTGGCGCTGTCGAAGCTCACCGCGCGGTTCCCGGCTGCCCGGCTGGCGGCCGAGCCGACCTACAAACCAAACCTCACGCTGCGCGGCCTGGCGACGCTTTCCATTGATCTCGCGTGATCCCGATACGTAATCAGTCGTCTAGCGACTGTTTGAGCACCGAATCCGTCGCCCATCGTCTAAGTTAGGCCCATGCGGATCCTTCTGGTCGGCGCCGGCGGGGTCGGAGCGGCGTTCTGCTCCATCGCGGTGCGGCGCGACTTCTTCGAAACGGTCGTGGTCGCCGACTACGACGAGACCCGGGCCCGGCAGGCGGCCGAGGCGGCCGCCGACCCGCGGTTCGTCGCCGCGCAGGTCGACGCCGGCTCGGCCGACGCGGTCGCCGAACTGGTGCGCACGCACCGAATCACCCACGTGATGAACGCCGTCGACCCGCGGTTCGTGATGCCGATCTTCAACGGGGCGTTCGCCGGCGGCGCGGACTACCTCGACATGGCGATGAGCCTGTCGCAGCGTCACCCGGAGAAGCCCTACGAGCTGCCCGGCGTCAAGCTCGGCGACGAGCAGTTCGCCGTCGAGGACCAGTGGCAGGCCGCCGGCCGGCTGGCGCTGGTCGGCATCGGGGTGGAGCCCGGGCTGTCGGACGTGTTCGCCCGGTACGCCGCCGACCACCTGTTCTCCGACATCGACGAACTGGGCACCCGCGACGGGTCCAACCTGACCGTCGACGGCTACGAGTTCGCCCCGTCGTTCTCGATCTGGACCACGATCGAGGAATGTCTCAACCCGCCGGTGATCTGGGAGGCCGACCGTGGCTGGTACACCACCGAGCCGTTCAGCGAGCCGGAGGTGTTCGACTTTCCGGAGGGTATCGGCCCCGTCGAGTGCGTCAACGTCGAGCACGAGGAAGTGCTGCTGATGCCGCGCTGGGTCAAGTGCAAGCGCGCGACGTTCAAGTACGGGCTCGGCGAGGAGTTCATCGGAGTGCTCAAGACGCTGCACAAACTCGGCCTGGACCGCACCGGGAAGGTGAAGGTCGGCTCTGTGGAGGTCAGCCCGCGCGACGTGGTGGCCGCCTGCCTGCCCAACCCGGCGACGCTGGGCCCGAAGATGCGCGGTAAGACCTGCGCCGGGCTGTGGGTGACCGGCACCGGCAAGGACGGCAAACCCCGGTCGACGTACCTGTACCACGTCGTCGACAACGAGTGGTCGATGACCGAGTACGGCCACCAGTGCGTGGTGTGGCAGACCGCGATCAATCCCGTTGTCGCGCTGGAACTTCTGGCCCGCGGCACGTGGAGCGGGGCCGGTGTGCTGGGCCCGGAGGCGTTCGACGCGGTGCCGTTCCTGGACCTGCTCAACGAGTACGGCTCACCCTGGGGCAGCAAGGAGTTGTCCTAGTCCCGGGGCGGCGGCAGGTAGGTTCTGCCCATGCCGATCGAACTGTCCGCCGAGCAGGCCGCCGCGCGACTGAACCCCGCCGACACGCTGGGCATCCCGCTGGGCCCCGGTCAGCCGCCAGCGCTGTTGCGGGCCCTCGGTGAGCGCGACGACTGGACCGACCTGCGGGTGTACGGCGCGCTGCTGGCTGCGGGCACCGACCTGTTCACCCGGCCCGGGGTGCGTTACTTCTCCGGATTCTTCGGCCCGCTGGAGCGCGCACTGATCGCCGAGGGTGCCCGCATCGAGTTCGTGCCCTCCGACTTCCGGCGCTTCGGCCCGCTGCTGCGGGCACAGAACCCGCGGGTGATGACGACCGTCGCCACCCCACCCGACGCCGACGGCTGGTGCTCGTTGTCCCTGCACTCCGGCGGGACCGTCGACGAGATCCACCGTGCCGGAGCCGATCCCGACCGCCTCCTGATCGTCGAGGCCGCGCAGAAGTTCCCCCGCACCCACGGCTGGGGCGAGCACCGCCACGCCGTGCACGTCGACGAGATCGACATCCTGGTGCACTCCGACGAGGCCCCGCTGGCGCTGCCCGGCGCCGACACCCCGCCGTCGGACGTGGACCGGGCGATCGCCGAGCACGCCGTCGGCTACATCCCGTCGGGCGCCACGTTGCAGACGGGCATCGGGTCGATCCCGAACCAGATCGCCACCCTGCTCGCCGACGGCGACAAAGGCGAATTCGGTTTGCACAGCGAGATGTTCACCGACGGTTGCATGAGGCTGCACCGCGCGGGCAAGGTCACCAACACCGGCAAGGGGCAGTACCACGGGACCAGCGTGACGACGTTCGCGATGGGCTCGGGTGAGCTCTACACCTGGCTGGACGGCAATCCCGACGTGGCGTTCCTGCCGGTGGGCATCGTCAACGCCCCCGACGTGATCGCCGCCAACAACACGATGATCTCGATCAACGGCGCGCTCACCGTCGACGCGTACGGTCAGGTCGTCGCCGACACCATCGACGGCCGCCAGTTCAGCGGGATCGGCGGTGCGGAGGATTTCGTGGCCGGCGCCGGGCTGGAGCTGTCGGACCGGTCGCTGATCTGTCTGCCGTCGACGGTGGAGAAGAACGGTGTGCTGCGCTCGCGGATCGTGGCCCGGCTGGACGCCGGCGCCGTCGTCACCACGCCCCGCCATCAGGTGGACATCGTCATCACCGAATACGGCGCCGCCGAGCTGGAGGGTAAGACGGTCCGCGAGCGCGCCGAGGCCCTCGCCGCGATCGCCCACCCGCAGTTCCGCGACGAGATCCTCGCCGCCCCCGCCCCCTCCTGACCGCGAGCGTGCGTGTTTGTACACGACACGCCGCGGAATCTCAGCAGTTTGCGCACGCTCGCGACGGTCGGACGGCGGCCGGGTGTGCCACTCGCCGAGTTCTACACCTGGGCCGCGATCCGACGAAAATCACTGCCCTGGCGTCGATCTCGCTGCAGCGGGCCTGAAGTCACCCCTCTCACTGGCCGTGAGCGTGCGCAAATGTCGGAAAAAGCCCGGCGTGTCGTGTGCAAACACGCACGCTCGCGGAAAAATAAGGGGGCACCCCTACAGCGGGTTGAGGATGCGTTCCAGGAACTGGCGGGTGCGCTCCTCCTTCGGGTTGCCGATCACCTCGGCGGGCGGACCCTTCTCCAGGATCACGCCGCGGTCGGTGAACAACACCTGATCGGAAACCTGTCGGGCGAACTGGATCTCGTGGGTGACGATCACCAGCGTCCAGCCCTCGACGGCCAGATCCCGGATGACGCCGAGCACCTCGCCGACCAGCTCCGGGTCCAGCGCCGACGTCGGCTCGTCGAACAGAACCACCTTCGGCCGCAGCGCCAGCGCCCGCGCGATGCCGACCCGCTGCTGCTGCCCGCCGGACAGCTGGAACGGGTAGTGGTCCCTGCGGTCGGCCAGCCCGACCTTCTCCAGCAGCTCGAGCGCCTCCGCCTCGGCCTCCGCGCGCGGTTTGCGCTGCGCGACGATCGGACCCTCGGTGACGTTCTCCAGCACCGTCTTGTGCGGAAACAGGTTGTGGGCCTGGAACACGAACCCGCTCTGCGCCCGGTACTTACGCAGCGTGTCCTTGGAAACCGGCTTGCTGAAATCGATTTCGACGTCGCCGACGCGAATCACCCCGGCGTCCGGGATGTCGAGCGCGTTGAGCGCCCGCAGCAGTGTCGTCTTCCCGGAGCCCGACGGCCCGATGATCGTGGTCACCGTGCCCTTCTCGACGTCGAACGACACTCCCTTGAGAACCTCGAGGTCGCCGAACGCCTTGCGCACGTTCTCGGCGCGGACGCGATACTCGGTCATCGGGCCACATACCTTTCCAGTCGACGCTCGAATCGGCTCTGGCCGAACGACAGCACCAGGCAGATGATCCAGTAGTACAGGGCGGCGGTGCCGTACAGCGCGAAGAACTCGAACGTCGGCGCCGCGACGTTCTGCGCGGTGCGGAACAGTTCGGTCACCAGGATCGTCGACGCCAGCGACGTGTCCTTCACCAGCGAGATCAACGTGTTCGACAGCGGCGGCACCGCCACCCGGGTGGCCTGCGGCAGGATGATCCGCCGGTAGGTGTCGACGTAGTTCAGCCCGATCGTCTGGGCCGCCTCCCACTGGCCCTTCGGGATCGACAGGATCGCCGACCGGATGATCTCGGCCGCGTACCCGCCGACGTTGAGGCTGAACGCGATCACCGCCGCCGGGAACGGGTCGATGCGCACCCCGATCTGCGGCAGCGCGTAGAACACCAGAAACAGCTGCACCAGCAGCGGGGTGCCGCGGATCAGCGAGATGTAGATCCGCGCCAGACCGGACAGCAGCACGTTCGACGACAGCCGCGCCAGCGCCACCACCAGTGCGATCACCAGGCCGATGACGAAGCTGATGATAGTCAGCGGGATCGTCTTCTCGATCGCGGCACGGGCCAGCGGCCACAGGTTGTCCAGGATCAGCTGCACCGTGCTGCGCGGCGCCGACCGCGACAGGTCGGTGTCGAGGTACTTGTGCGAGATCTCCGACAGGGTGCCGTCGGCGCGCAGTTCCTCGAGCGCCCGGTTCAGCTCCGGCAGCAGCCCGCTGGCCTTGCGGGCGGCGAACGCCTGCTCGCTCTGTTCCCCGGTGGTGCCTGCCACCCGGATCGACGCGTCCGGGTGTTCGGCCTGGTATGCCAGCACCGACAGGCTGTCGTTGACGACGGCATCGACGCGGCCGTCGTTGAGCACGCTGATCGCCTGCGCGAACCCGTCCACCGACACGATCTCCGCACCCGCGTCGCGGGCCACCGTCGCCCAGTTACTCGTCGGGCTCTGCGCGGCGCGTTTGCCCTTCAGGTCGGTCAGCGATTTGATGGAGTCGTCGTCGGCGCGGGTGACGATCACCCCCTCGGCGATCGAATACGGTTCGGACAGATCGTATTTCGCTTTGCGCTCGTCGGTGATCGTCACCTCGTTGGCAACGATGTCGAAGCGGTCGGCTTCCAGCGCGGCGAAGATCGAGTCCCACGACGTCTCGACGAACTCGACCCGTACGCCCAGCTTGTCGGCGACGGCGCGCGCCACGTCGACGTCGTAGCCGGCCAGCTGGCCGCCCTGCGCCGGATCGTGGAAGGAGTACGGCGGATAGACACCCTCGGTGCCGACCCGCAGCACCCCGGCGGCCTTGATCGGATCGGTGCCGGCGTCCTTCGAGGTGCCGCAGCCGGCCACCCCCGCGATCACCGTCACGAGCAGAAGGAGAGCGGGTAGCACCCGCCGGAGGTTTCGGTGCACCGGCGGAAGGTACTAAACCCGCCGGGGGTTGCGGAAGCGTTCTGCTCAGTCGGGCTGATAAATCCACGGCTGTCGCGGCAGCCGCTGCGGATCGAACTCGGCGAGCATGCCCTCGACGTCGGTGGCCCGGTAGCCCAGCGACTCGGCGATCTGGCGCAGCGCGCGCTGCACCCCGATCTCGGCGAGGGTGACCGCGCCGTCGCGTTTGGCCAGCCGCGCCCCGTCGGCGTTGAGCACCAGCGGCACGTGCGCGTACGTCGGCTCCGGGTGACCCAGCAGCCGCGCCAGGTAGGCCTGCCGCGGTGAGGACGGCAGCAAATCGTCGCCGCGCACCACCTGGTCCACTCCGGACGCGGCGTCGTCGACCACCACCGCGAGGTTGTAGGCCGGTACCCCGTCACCCCGGCGGACCACGAAATCGTCCACCAGACCGGTGTATTCGCCGTGCAGCAGATCGGTCACGGTGTAGCTGAACGTGTCGGTGCGCAGCCGCAGCGCCGGTGGCCTGCCGATCTCGGCGCGACGACGCTGCCGTTCGGTGTCGGTGAGGTCGCGGCAGGTGCCCGGGTAGGCGCCCTCCGGTGCGTGCGGCGCCCGCGGTGCCTGCAGGATGTCCTTTCTGCTGCAATAGCATTCGTAGACCATGTCGGCCTCGATGAGCTGGTCGATGACCTGCTCGTAGCGGTCCCGGTGGGCGGACTGCCACTGCACCGGCTCGTCGGAGGTCACCCCGATCGCGGCCAGGTCGGCGATCTGCCGCTGCCCGATCTCGGGGAAGGTGCGGTCGTCGAGGTCCTCCACGCGCAGCAGGAACCGGCGGCCCGTCGAGCGGGCGAACAACCACGCCAGTACCGCGGTGCGGAGATTGCCGATGTGCAGATCGGCCGACGGGCTCGGAGCGAACCGGCCAGCGGACATGTCACAAACTTAGCGATTCATAGGCATACTCCGCGGTATGGCTGGGTATCCCGGCGGCGCATTGTGCGTCCGACGAGGAGGAACCAGTCTTGGAGCAGCGCGAACAGGACCCCGCAGTCGTGAAGAAGGCGATCGCCGCGTCGGCGGTCGGTAACTTCACCGAGTGGTTCGACTACGGGCTCTACGCGTACGGGGTCAGCTACATCGCGGTTGCGATCTTCCCAGGTGAGGGCGCTACGAAGACGTTGCTGGCGCTGGTGACGTTCGCGGTGTCGTTCCTGTTCCGTCCGCTCGGTGGCTTCGTGTGGGGCCCGCTCGGGGACCGGCTGGGGCGGCGCCGGGTGCTGGCGATCACGATCCTGCTGATGGCGTGCGCGACGCTGTGCGTCGGCCTGGTGCCCAGTTACGCCGCGATCGGGCTGTGGGCGCCGGCGCTGATGGTGCTGCTGCGCATCGTCCAGGGCTTCTCCACCGGCGGCGAGTACGGCGGCGCCGCGACGTTCATGGCCGAGTACGCGCCCGCCCGCCGGCGCGGCATCCTGGGCAGCTTCCTGGAGTTCGGCACCCTGGCGGGGTTCTCGGCGGGCGCGCTGATGATGCTGGTGTTTTCGGTGGCGCTCAGCGACGACCAGATGCACACCTGGGGCTGGCGGGTGCCGTTCCTGCTCGCCGCGCCGCTGGGCCTGGTCGGGCTGTACCTGCGGTCGCGGCTCGACGAGACGCCGGCGTTCAAGGAGCTCGAGGAGTCCGGGGAGCGCGAGGACGCCGTCGGCGGCGAGTTCCGCGATCTGATCCGCGAGTACTGGGCACCGATCCTGCGCCTGGGCGGGCTGGTCATCGCGCTCAACGTGGTCAACTACACGCTGCTGAGCTACATGCCGACCTATCTGGAGACCGCGATCGGGCTGTCCACCGACATGTCGCTGGTGGTGCCGATCATCGGGATGCTGTCGATGATGGTGTTCCTGCCGTTCGCGGGGCTGCTGTCCGACCGGATCGGCCGCAAACCGGTGTGGTGGATCTCGCTGGTCGGGTTGTTCGTCGCGGGTGTGCCGATGTTCATGCTGATGTCGGTCAACGTGGTCGGCGCGATCATCGGGTTCGCGGTGCTGGGCCTGCTGTATGTGCCGCAGCTCGCGACGATCTCGGCGACGTTCCCGGCGATGTTCCCGACGCAGGTGCGGTTCGCGGGGTTCGCGATCGCCTACAACGTGGCCACCGCGCTGTTCGGCGGTACCGCGCCCGTGCTCAACGACTGGCTGGTCGGCCTGACAGGCAACAACCTGGTGCCGGCGTTCTACATGATGCTGGCCTGCGTCGTCGGTGCGATCGCGCTGATCGGGCTGCCGGAGACGGCGCGGTGCCCGATCAACAGCACCGAGATCCCCGGCACACCGGAGGCGCCCGCGCCGCTGGAGTACGCGGTCAGCCGCGGCTAACCGGCCTTGACCTCCATCCCCTGACGCTGCAGGGACACCGAGGCGGTGTCGGCGGGTTTGGCGGCAGCCACCCCGCGGCCCTGGGCGGTGACGGCCAGGCAGGTCCGGTCGCCGCGGAACAGGTCGCGGGAGAACTCGTAGGGCCGGTCGTCCTGGTCGTAGGTGACCCGGGTGATCAGCAGCAGCGCGGAGTCCGGCTCGATGTCGAGCAGCGAGGCCTCCTCGGCGGTGGCGTTGACCGCCTCGATGCGTTCGTCGGCACGCGCCGCGGCCAGCCCGTACTGGCTTTCCAGCAGCTCGTAGAGCGACCCGCCGAGCTGCTGCTCGAGCAGCCCCGGAAACCGGTCGGCGGGGAACTGGGCCAGTTCCAACGAGATCGGCGAACCGTCGGCCAGCCGGACCCGCTGGATCTCGACCACCAGCGCGTCGGGTTCCAGCTGCAGCACCGAGCGGGTGCGCTGGTCGGCGGTGGTGATCTTGGTCGACAGCACCCGGGTACCCGCGGCGTAGCCCTGCCGGGCCAGGAACGCCGGCACCCCGATCACGTCGGTCAGGCTGCGCTCCACCTGGGTGTGGCTGATGAAGATGCCGCCGGCGCGGCCGATCACCCGGTGGATGAGGCCCGCCTCCTCCAGCGCCGCGAGCGCCTGGCGCAGGCTGGACCGGCTGGTGCCGTACCGTTCGGCGAGTTCACGCTCGCTGCCGAGCTTGGTGCCCGGAACCCCGGCGTTGACATCGGCGACGATCCGACGCCTCAGTTCCTCGCTCTGTCTCGGCACCGCCCCTCCAGGTGTTTTGGTACTACCAAAAGATCCTATCGGTGCGACGGCCCTGGGCGTGGACCCTCGTCAGTCCTGGTAGAGCTCAGCGATGGCCTCCGGGGACTCCGGCAGTACCTGTCCGCCGTCGACGACCAGCGTCTGGCCGGTGATGTAGCCGGCCTCGTCGGTGGCGAAGAACAGTGCGGCATTGCCGATGTCGGCGACGGACCCGAGCCGGCGGGTGGGGATGGCGGCGGCCATCCGGTTCATGTACTCCTCGCCCATCTCGATCAGGCCCTCGGTCTTGATGTTGCCCGGCAGCACCGCGTTGACGGTGATGTTCTTGGGCGCCAACTCCATCGCCGCGGTGCGCATGAAGCCGAGCTGGGCGGCCTTGGAGGCGCCGTAGTGGGTCCAGCCCGGGTAGCCGGTGATCGGCCCGGTGATCGACGAGGTGATGATGACCCGGCCGTGGCCGCTGGCGGTCAGCGCGTCCAGCGCGGCCTGGATGATGTAGACGGTGCCCTTGAAGTTCACCCCCATCACCTGCTCGATGTCGTCGGGGGAGAGCTCCTCGATCCGACCGGCCGGGAAGATCCCGGCGTTGGCGCACACGATGTCCAGCCCGCCGAACTGTTCGACGGCGGCGGCCACCGCCTTGCGGCTGTCCTGCGGGTCGGTGACGTCGGCGACGAGCGCGCTGACCCGGCCCTTGCGGCCGGACAGATCGCCGACCGTCTTGTCCAGGTCGGACTGGGTGCGGCCGGTGATGAGCACGTTGACGCCGGCATTGACGAAGACCTCGGCGATGCCGCGGCCGATGCCCTTGCTGCCGCCGGTGACGATGGCCGAGCGGCCCTCGAGTGAACCGAACATGGATGGTGCCTCCGGGATGTGTCGGGACGGGTGTCAGGTCAGCCGTTGACCGTTGGTGCTCAGGTATGTCTCGGCCAGCTTGCAGCTGCCCTCGGCGTAGGTGATCGCCTTCGTCTGGGATTCCTTGGAGTGGCTGTGCGAGCCCATCCAGGCCAGCAGCAGCAGCCGCCGGTACAGCACGAACGACGGCAGCATGGCCTCGTCGGCGGCGCCCAGCTCGCGGTAGCTGCGATAGCCCTGCACCCACGAGTCCTGCCAGTCCGGCAGCGCCGGGTCGTGCTCGATGAAGGACACGGCGGTACCGAAATCGTAGAAGTACCAGCCGAATCCGCAGTCGTCGAAGTCGATGACGGTGATGGTGTCGCCGTCGACGAGCAGGTTGGCCAGCCGCAGGTCGGCGTGGATCAGCCCGTAAGTGTCCGGGCCGGAACCGTATTCGAGAAGTTTGTCGTGCAGCAGCTGCTCGGCGCGGCCGAGCACCTCGCACTCGGCTTGGCCCACCCCGACGGCGTCCTGCCAGCGGCCCCACCGCGGGTGCGCGCCGAAGCTGTGCTCCCAGTCCCACGCGAAGCGGGCGAACCCGGCGGGCCGCTGCCACTCGCGGGCGTGGGTGTGCAGCGCCGCGGTGATGCGCCCGAGGGTGTGGAAGTCGGTGGTGGTCAGCGACTGTTCGTCCGGTTCCGCACCCGGCACCATCTCGAAATGCACGACGTAGCGGGTGGTTCCGTCCGCGTCGACACCGACCACCCGGCGCCCGTCGCGGGCCGGGATCACCCTCGGCACCCGCACGTCGCTGTCGGCCTGCAGCGCGGCCAGCCAGTCCAGCTCGGACTCGATCTCGTGCGGTTCGTGGTAGTTCAGCCGGTGCACCCGCAGGATCGAGCGGGTCTGCGATGCCGGATCGTGCACCGCGTAGGTGGCGTTCTCCGACAGGTTCAGCAGATGCAGCTCGGCATCCGGGCCGACGTCGTAGGCGGCCAGTGCGCGCCGCGCGATCGTGACGTCGTCGGTGATCACCCCGTTGTCGCTCATCAGTGGTCCCGTCCCTCGATCCCGTTCAGCACCTCGGTGATCCGGTCCCGGGCGCTGGTGACATCGCTCGTGCTACCGGCGATGTAGAGCCTGCCAGCGGCGCCGATCATCTGCACGTCGACGACGGTCAGCCCGGGAGCCACCCGCTCGGCCTCGTTGGCCGCCACCGCCGCGAACAGAGCCGGGGTCATCTCGTAGACCAGCAGCGACTGGCCCGGCAGCACCATCGAGGCCTGACGGTTGCGGTTGAGGATCACCGCGTGCTGGTCGGTGATGTCTTCGATGATGTCGTGGAACAGCACCCGCGGCCGCAGCTGGTCGGCCGCCGAGGCCCCGGTGCCGCGCAGGATCGCCTCGCCGGCGCGCTGCACGTCGGCCAGCTCGGACGAGTGGATCTCCAGCACCCCGAACTGCCGCTCCACGTAGAGGATTCCGGGCTGGATGCCGGGCACCTCCCGCAGCGCCAGGTCGATGACCCGCTCGATCGCCAGGGCTGGGGACACCTCGACGATCAGCGCGTGCTCGCCGGCGTACGGCGGGTACCCGCGGGCCCGGGTGGGGGTCCCCAGGTAGGCGGCGAACTGCGGCTGCAGATCCTGCACCAACAGGTAGACGCGGATCTCGGTGCGCGTCGCGATATCGGTCGCGGCCATCAGGCTCCTCAGGGTCGAATTACGCGATGGTGGCGCCGGCGCCGGTTACTGCGCGGACACCGAGAAGTGCGCACCGAGCTCGCTGTGCGGGCGCGGGATGACGTGCACGCTCACCAGTTCGCCGACCTGCGAGGCGGTCTCCGCGCCCGCCTCGGTCGCGGCCTTGACCGCGCCCACCTCGCCGGTGACGATCACCGCCACCAGCCCGTCACCGACCTGCTGGCGGTCGGTGATGGTCACGTTGGCGGCCTTGACCATCGCGTCGGCGGCTGCCAGGGCGGCGACGTAGCCCTTGGTCTCGATCATTCCGATCGCGTTGCTGGCCATGTTGTTTCTCCTTGTCTGAGAGGATTTTTCGGTTGGGTTGGAAACTGTTGGTTACTCGGACGGATCGGGGTCGATCGAGCCGATGATCAATGCGTCGACCGGCGGTGGGGGCCCGGTGAACCAGCCGGCGGCGACCGAGCCCTGCGCGATCAGAACCCGTTCACCGACACCGCTGCCGAGCACGTCGAACGCGACCAGCCTGGCGCCGGACCCGTCGGCCTCGACCTCGAGGAACGCGCCGGCGGGCAGGCCGTCGATGCGCCGGGTCGCCCAGACCTGACCGGTCACAACTCCGGTAATCATGTTCTTCCTTTCGGCCGAGCCGTCACTTGCGCTCCTTCTCGATCTTGATCCCCAGCGCCCGAGCCTTCTCCCGGGCCAGCGGCGTCACCACCGCCCTGCGGCCGAGAATCAATGTGCCGCCGCCGGATTCGGCGATGTCGGCGATGTGCCGTTCGGTCACCGCGCCGCTGTCGATGCGGTGGGTGCGGTCCCCGGTGCTGGTCGCACCGCCTGCCAGCCGGAACTTCAGCCGGCCGGCCCGCAGATCCGCACGCGTCTTGGGGTTCTCGAACAGTTTGAGCAGGGTGCGCACGAACGCGTCCAGATCGGCGTCGTTGGCGATGCGGATCGTGTCCGTGCGGGTCTTGTCGTCGGCGGCCAGCGGTCCGGTGGGCTGCAGCCCGAACTGCTCGGCCACCGTGCGCGGCGCCGGCGGCGGGGGAGGTGGTGCGGGCGGTGGGGGGACCGCCGCGGCCGTGGGGGGTGCGGCCAGATCGGCGACCGCCTCGCGCACCACCTCCCGAACCAGTTGGCGCAGTGCCGCCGGGTCGACAACGCTCATGTGGCACTCCGAGCCAGTGCGTCCTCGGCCGCCTCGGCCGCCTGACGGACGTCGGCCTCGGTGCCGGACAGGTACACCCGGCCGGTCGCACCGATCATCCGGTAGTCGACGACCTTGATGTCGGCGGCCTTCTCCGCCTCGTTGGTGGCCAGGATGGCGTAGGAGGCGGGCTGCATCTCGAGCACGTACAGCGATTCGCCGGCCAGCACCATCGACCCGATCTTGTTGCGGTTGATCAGGAATGCGTGCTGGCGGTCGATGCTGGTGATGAGCTTGGAGGCCAGGATCTGCGGCCGCACCGCGTCGGTGGCGTCCTTGTCCAGCTCGGCAAGTGCGGCGTCGGCGGCGGCCTTGACCGCACCGGTCTCGCCGTGGAACTCCAGATAGCCGAACTGCCGCTCGACGACCAGGATTCCGGCGTTCACCTCGGCGTGCTTGAGCGCCACGTCGGTCACGCCCTCGATGTCCAGGCCGGGGGCGACCTCGATGATCTGGGCGGCCATGTCGGCGCGGGGCAGTGTGCCCTTGATCCAGGTGCCCAGATACGACAGCGTCTGCGGCTGCAGCCGGTCGATGAAGATGAAGGAACGCAGTTCAGCCACGACTACCTCTTGATCAGTTGGGCGAGTTCTTCGACGACGAGCTTGCGCAGTTCGGCGCGCAGCGCATCCAGCGTCGGATCGAGCGGGCGGGAGCCACCGGCGACGGTGCCGCTGCGCACCGGCGCGACCGGTTGGCCGGCGGCCGGGTCGTTGGACGCCCGCGGGTATACGGGCACCGGTCCGGCCGGGGTGCGCCACGGCGAGATGCCGCCGAACTCCGGCATCGTCACCGCCGGGTCGCTGTTGTAGGCGATGCGGGTCCAGTTCAGCAGGTGGTGCGGGCGCAGGTTCTCGCCGATCGAGCTGCGGCCGACGAACCCGGTGCCGATCGTCATCGACGGGTCCAGGTTGGTCTCCAGCCCGGCGCTGCCGGTGCTGTTGCCGACGTTGACCGACACCCGCAGCACCGGCACCTGGGCCGCGTACTCGGTGATCACGTGCGGGTTCTCGCTGTGGATCGCCGCGGAGTGACCGGCACCGCCGATGCGCACCACCGCGCGGGCGGCGCGGATACCGCGCTGGGCGTCGGTGACGGTGGTGAATCCGAGTACCGGGGAGAGCTTTTCGTGGGCCAGCACCTCCTCGGTGATGACCGTGTCGAACGGTGCGACGAGCACCCGGGTCTTGGGGGTGACCCGCAGCCCGGCCTGCCCGGCGATCCACGAGGCGTCGCGGCCCACCACGTCGGTGTTGAGGTGGCCGTCGGGGAACATGAAGTCGCGCAGCCGCTGTGCCTCGTCGTCGCTGAGCACGTAGGCCCCGGCCCGGGTCAGCGCCGAGCGCAGCGAGTCGGCGATGGACTCCTCGGCGATCAGCACACTCTCGTTGGTGCACAGCACCGAGTTGTCGAACGCCTTGCTGTCGACGATGCGGCGGGCCGCGGCGGTGATGTCGGCGGTGGCGTCGACCAGCACCGGCACGTTGCCCGGGCCCACGCCGAGGGCGGGATTGCCCGACGAGTACGCGGCGCGCACCACCCCGGTGCCGCCGGTGGCGACGATGACGTCGGTGCGCTCGTCGGCCATCAGCGCCTCGAGCAGCGGGATGGTCGGCTCGTCGACCACCTGCACGATGCCGTCGGGCGCGCCGGCGGCCACCGCCGCGTCGGCGAGCACCCGGGCCGCGTCGGCCGAGCACTGCTTGGCCCGCGGGTGCGGGCAGACCACCACCGCGTTGCGGGTCATCAGCGCCAGCAGCGTCTTGAAGTACACGGTGGCAACGGGATTGGTGGTCGGGGTCAGCGCGAGCACCACCCCGGCGGGGCGCGGCACCTCGACGATCTTGCGGGCGGGGTCGATGCGCGGGGTGACGAAGTCCTCTCCGCGGTAGTGCTCGACGATGCCGCGCGAACAGGCGTGGTTCTTGACCACCTTGTGGGCGGCCACCCCCATCTGGGTCTCGGCGACGGCCGCGGCGGCGAACCGTTCGGCCTCGGCGTAGCCGGCCTCGGCGACCGCGGACACGATCGCCTCGACGGCGGCGCGGTCGTAGTCGGCGTACGCGCGGGCCGCCCACCGCGCCCGCTCCAGCATGTGCCCGGCCTGGGCAATGGTGGTCATCAGCTCCTCCGTCCGAATGCCGCCGCCCGGGCGCGGCCCACCGCGACCTCGAGCCGGTCAAGCACGTCCTCGCACAGGTCGGGCTCCAGCAGGATGCCCGGTTTGAACTGCAGCACACGGGGATCCAGCGTGGAGAAGATCGCCCACACCCCGTTGGCGTACAGCTCGCGCATGACGAACTTGGCGCCCTCGGGGTGGTCGAACTCCAGCCCGATCACCACGCCGTTCTGCCGGATGCCGACGAACCAGTCCGGGTAGTCGGCCTGGATGCGGCGCAGTCCGGTGGTGAACACGTCGGAGATGTAGTGCACCATCGAGCGCACCTCCGGCCGGGTGGTGATCTCCAGCGTCTTGAGCGCCGCCACGCAGCCCAGCTCCGCACCGCCGAAGGTGGACATGTGGGCGAAACCGTCCACGTCCAGCCAGCTGGCGGCGCGGTCGCCCAGCAGCACCGCGCTGATCGGGTACATGCCGCCGGACAGGCCCTTGCCGGTGACGAGGATGTCCGGGTCGATGCCGTGTTTGGTGATGCCCCACAGCTCGCCGGTGCGCATCAGCCCGGTCTGCACCTCGTCGGCGATGTAGAGGGTGCCGAACCGTTCGGTGAGCTGTTTGACCGCCTCGAGGTAACCCGGTGGCGGAAGCGGGAATCCGTACGTCGCGGGGATGGTCTCCATGATCACCGCGGCCACGTCGTTGCCGGCCAGCGCGCGCTCCATGGCGTCGACGTCGCCGAACGGGACCTGGATGAACTCGTCGGGGTGATCGGACAGGAACAGCTTGGAGAACCGGTCGTCACCGGTGGCGACGGCCAGGCCGGTGTGGCCGTGGTAGGCCTTGATGACCGAGACGATCTTGCGGCGGCCGGTGGCGTGCCGGGCGCTCTTGAGCGCGATGTCGATGGCCTCGCCGCCGCCGGACCCGAACGCCACCTTCTTGATCGACGGCGGAGCGGTCTCGACGAGGCGCTGGGCCAGCGCCGTACGGGCCACCGACGGGAAGTGGTGGTTGCCGATGTCGAAGTGCTCCATGCCCTCCTTGATCGCCTGCATCACCTCGGGGTTGCGGTGGCCGAGGTTGTAGGTGCCGCCGTTGAGGTGCACGTCGATGAGGCGACGGCCGGTCATGTCCCACAGGAAGTAGCCCTCGCGCCGGTCGATGACGAGGTCGACACCGGAGTCGGTCCAGAACTGAGTCTTGTCCGGGTTCCAGAACGTCTTCGCCCGGTCCAGGACTTCGGTCTTGGACTCGAACGAGAACGCGCCGTAGTCGTACATGCGGCTCCTCACTGCGCGGGCGCGGTGTGAACGGGACCACCCGGCGCCCTGAACACCACAGACCTTAAAAAGGCCGAACCATTTCTGTCAATGGTTCGCGAAAGTGGTTGCGGTCCGGAATTGGTAGTGCCAATATACGCACGTTCGCCTGTGGCGTGGACCACAGACGTGCTCCTGTCAAATCCCTGGAAGGTAATCCCGTAGATGGCTGATCAAGTCATATCGCGGAGCCAAACCCGTTCAAACGACGGGGTTCAGCGGCTCAAGCGCGATGCTGTGGGCACAGTGGGCGTGATCTTCATGGCGGTGGCGACCGCCGCCCCGATCACGGCAATGGTCGGCAACGTGCCGATCGCGGTTGGCTTCGGAAATGGTTCACACGCACCGGCCGGCTACTTCGTCGCAACGGTGGTGCTCGGCCTGTTCGCCATCGGCTACGCCACGATGGCCAAGCACATCACCGCCACCGGCGCCTTCTACGGCTACATCTCGCACGGGTTGGGCCGTATCCCCGGCATGGCCGCCGGCACCATCATCACGATGGCCTACATCGTCTTCGAGGCCTCGCTGATCGGCATCTTCGCGTTCTTCACGCAGAACCTGCTGGAGAACTTCTTCGGGTGGCACGTGCACTGGATCGTGCCTGCACTCGGAATGCTGATCCTCAACGCGATCCTGACCTACTTCGACGTCAACCTCACCGCCAAGGTGCTGGGTGCCTTCCTGATCACCGAGATCGTCATGCTGCTGCTCGGCGCGCTGGCGGTGCTGTTCCGCGGTGGCGGCCCGGAGGGTTTCGCGGCCGCCGACATCGTCAACCCGATCGGCGCCTTCCAGGCCGCCCCGGTCGCCGGCGCCAGCGCCGGGCTGGGCCTGTTCTTCGCGTTCTGGTCCTGGGTCGGCTTCGAGTCGACCGCCATGTACGGCGAGGAGTCACGCAACCCGAAGCGCATCATCCCGCGGGCGACCATGATCGCCGTGCTCGGCGTCGGCCTGTTCTACGTGTTCATCTCCTGGATGGCGATCGCGGGCACCGGCCCCGACAAGGCCGTCGAGCTGGCCCAGGACGCCGACACCGCAGGCGAGATCTTCTTCGCCCCAGTGCGTGAGACCTACGGCCAGTGGGCCATCGTGCTGTTCGAGATCCTGCTGGTCACCGGTTCGTACGCCTGCGGCATGGCGTTCCACAACTGCGCCTCGCGCTACCTGTACGCGTTCGGCCGGGAGGGCCTGTCCAAGACCGCACAGCGCACCCTGGGCGCGACCCACCCGGTGCACGGCTCGCCCTACATCGCGTCGTTCGTGCAGAGCGGTATCGCGCTGGTCATCATCCTGGCCTTCCTGGCCAACGGGATGAGCCCGTACGAGCACATGTACGCGCTGCTGGCGATTCTGGGCACGATGGCGATCCTGATCGTGCAGTCGCTGTGCGCGTTCTCGGTGATCAGCTACTTCCACATCCGCAAGCAGAACCCGGAGAGCAAGCACTGGTTCAAGACGCTCCTCGCCCCGCTGCTGGGCGGCCTGGGCATGCTCTACGTCGTCACCCTGCTGTGGGAGCACCGCGAGACCGCCGCTGGCACCGCGTCGGGCACGCTGCTGTTCAAGCTCACCCCGTGGATCGTGATCGGGCTGTTCGTGCTCGGCGGCGCGGTTGCGGCCTGGTGCAAGTACCGCGACCCGCGGCGCTACGAGCTGATCGGGCGCATCGTGTACGACGACTCCGAGGTCCGCAGGTAGTCAGACCCGGATGCCGGCGTCCCGCGTGGGGCGCCGGCATCCGGGTTTCTAGGCCGGGTGCAGGCTGATCGGCTGTTCCATGTGGGCGGGCTCGGGATTACCGCAGGCCCCGGGCCGGGAGGTCGCGCTGAGCGTGCCGGCCAGTGTCACCGGATCGAAGGTGTAGGTCTGGTCGCCGGGGGCGGTGCTGCCGTCCGGGCAGATCCAGCCGTTGGGGACGTCGTGCCGGCTGACGGTCCACGGTCCGTCGGCGGTCCGGCCGATGTGCGCGATCACCCCCGTCGAGGTGGTGACCGTTCCCGCGCAGACGCCCTCGGGGTTGCACTGCGAGGTGATGTACCACTGGTTGGTGGTGGGGCCGTTGACGAAGGTGAAGGCACCGTCGAGCCGGCCCTGGGCGGTCGCCGGTGCGGCGGTGGCGGCGGCGACGGCCGTGAACGCGACCGCCGTCGCGCAGACGTGCAGTGACCTCATACCCGCAGCATCACACGGCGGCAGGCGTCGTGGTCACCTGTTGGGTGAAAGTCGTGAGTTGTCCCACCACGTGAGCACCCGCTCCGCCGACAGGGTCAGCCATTTCGACGGTTCGCCTTCCGGGGCGTCGACCTCGAACCAGGTCTCGCCCTTCTGAGGCTGTCCCTGCAGAACGGTGCCGTCCGGCCGGCGAGCGGCGCGGATCAGTTCCACGGCCTCGGACAGGCGCGGATCGGCGACGTCCGCCTCCCGGAAGTATTCGGCGGCGTTGAGCAGGTTGTAGGCCCACCGCCACGGGTAGGTCAGGTTGAACACCCAAGGCCCGACCGGGTCTCCGGTGGACAACCGACGAATCAGGCTGCGCCGCAACAGGTATTCCTCACCTCGCCGGCGAGCGGCGCGGGTCTCCCCGGTGCCGCCGGTGGCCTTGTCGTAGGCGAGAAGGCCCTTCAGGGAGTTCAGCGTCGAGTGGAAGGACGATCGCGTGGCGCCGTCGACCCATTCGCAGTTCCAACCGCCGTCCTCGAGTTGATGCTCGAGAAACCAGTCCTTGATGCCGGTGACGTCGACGCCGAGCCACAGTCCGTTGGCGAGGGTCCATGCGTTGATGCAGCAGTCCACCTCGCCGTCCCAGTACGGCAGGTTCTCGTAGTCCCAGCGGCAGTTCTCGGCGATGCGCTCCGGGGTCCGGTTGGCCCGAAGTATCTCCGCGTCGACGCCCCACTCCCGCAACGCCGTCAGCGACCAGGTGGTGGCGGTGTAGGGCTGGCCCGCCGAGGGGTCGGCATGCTCGAAGTCAAACCCGCCGGGGAAGAACGCGCCACCGGCCCACTGGCCGTCGGGGTCCTGCAGAGCGAGTAGTCGGCTGCCGAATCCCTCGGTGGCGGTGCGCGCCCGGGTCCGCATCCACACCTCGGGTGGTGCGCCGATGATGTCGCGTTCGACCTGCCAGCGCAGCGTCGGGTCGGAGTCCAGCAGCCAGGTGGTCACCGACTCCGCGAGCATGGCTCGAATCTAGCCGCCGAGACCCGGAATGATCTCGTCAAGCTGGAAAGTCACGGGTTGGTCGAGTTGGGCGAAGGTGCAGGAGCGGGGGTCGCGGTCGGGTCGCCAGCGGTTGAACTGTGCGGTGTGGCGGAAGCGCGTACCTTCCATGTGGTCGTAGCGGACCTCGACGACGCGCTCGGGCCGCAGCGGTACGAAGGACAGGTCCTTGCCGGCGTTCCACCGGGAGCCGCCGCCGTAGCGACGCACTACGTCGGGGTCGGCGTGGGCGGCCCAGTTCCACGGATGTTCGTCGAAAGTGGTTACCAGTGGCTGCAGTTCGGTGAACAGCTCACGACGCTTGGCCATCGGGAACGCGCCGATGACGCCGACGGAGGCCAGGCTGCCGTCGTCGGCGTAGAGACCGAGCAGCAGGGAGCCGACGGCGTCGGGGCCGGACTTGTGCAGGCGGTAACCGGCGACGACGCAGTCCGCGGTGCGCCGGTGCTTGATCTTGAACATCACTCGTTTGTCGGGCTGGTAGGTCAGGTCGAGGGGTTTGGCGATGACGCCGTCGAGGCCCGCGCCCTCGAACTCGTCGAACCAGCGTTGCGCGGTGGCGAGATCGGTGGTGGCGGGGGTGAGATGGAACCGCTCGGTGTCGGTCGTGAAGATGCTCTCGAGGACGGCGCGGCGCTCGCCGAAAGGCCGTTGGGTGTAGTCGGTTTCGTCGAGGGCGAGAAGATCGAACGCGATGAACGACGCCGGCGTCTGGGCGGCCAGCATGGCGACCCGGGATGCGGCGGGATGCAGGCGCAACTGCAGCGCCTCGAAGTCGAGGCCGTTGCCCGCGGCGATGACGATCTCGCCGTCGATGACGCAGCGGTTCGGCAGTTCGTGTCTGGCGGCGTCGACGAGCTCGGGAAAATAACGGGTCAGCGGCCTTTCGTTGCGGCTGCCGAACTCGATGTCGTCACCGTCGCGGAAGCATATCGAGCGGAAGCCGTCCCACTTCGGTTCGTAGAACATCTCCGGTGGGATCGTCGTCACCGACTTGGCCAGCATCGGCGACACCGGCGGCCGGATCAGATCTTCTCCCCGGGCAGTCGGCTGGCCTGGTCGATCCAGGAGCGCATCAGGTCCTCGTCGAGGTCGTCGTCCTCGCGGATCTCGAAGTACCGCACCCGGGGGTGCTTGGAGGCCTTCGGGGGCACCGGATCGAGGTCCACCCCGTCGAAGAAGGTCACCTGCACGTAGCGGGTGAAGCACCGAAACGAGGTGAACCACACGTGGTCCGGGCTGCCGTAGAACGGCTGGTTCCACTTCACGGCCTTGAACACGTCGGGCACCGTCTCGACGATGAGCCTGTCGAGACGGCGGCCGACGTCACGCTTCCAGCCCGGCATCGCGGCGATGTAGGCCTGCACCGGTCCGTCGCCCTCGCCCTTCGGGATCTGGGGGTTGCCGCCGGACAGCAGCTTCGGCGTGTCCGTCATCAGGCGGCCGCCCAGACGAAACCGTCCGGATCGGTGAAATCCCCTGCCGGACTGTTGATGACGATGCGGTGGGCGCCGTCGCCGTCAGGGGAGACCCTGGCGTTCTTGGCCAGGGCGCGTCGCTTGAGCAGCGCGAGGGTGATCGGGCTGTCGCCGTTGGCGAACTGAACGTACTTGCGGCCGAAGCTCTTCGCGACCGGAAGGCCGCGGTCGACATAGAAGGCTTTGCTGGCCGCGACGTCGGACACACCGATCTGCAGGACGAACTGCCTGTCTTTCTTGCCTGAGGACGCCACCGTCCAGATCGAGCCGTCGGGTCCGCTCACGCTGCCACCGTAACCCCACAGCGACTTCCTGGGGGGCTGAACCGGTGTCCCTCCGGCGTGAAGCGCGGTGTCGATGACCGCGTCGACGTCGGACGGTTGCGGCACCACCAGTGACAGCGTGAACCCGCGGAAACCGCTGGTCGGCGCGTCGCCGGCGCGGGCACGGATCGGCAGGTCCGGGGCGACGGCCCGGGTGAAGGCCGCCAGGGTTTCGGGTTCGGGCGTCTCGAGGGTCACGGATTCGATGTGTGTCATGGTTTCCTCCGATTGGTGAATTGAGAGTAACACTCTCAATTTGAGAGTTATAGACTCGCGGCGTGAGTTCGGCAAGGCCCAGTCAGGCGCGGACCCGGCTGGCCCGCGCGGCGGTCATCGATGCCGCGCGCACGCTGTTCCTGGAGCGGGGCTACGGCGCGACGACGATCGAGGCCATCAGCGCCTCCTCGGATGTGCCGCCGGCGACCGTGTACCGGCTGTTCTCCTCGAAGCGGGGGATTCTCAAGGCGATTCTCGACGTGTCGATCGCGGGTGACGACGAACCCGTCGCAGTGTCCGACCGGCCGCAAGTGCAGGCTGCGGTCGCCGACGCCGATCCCCGGGGGCAGGTGGCCGGCTTCGTCGCGACCGCGGCGGACATCAACGCGCGCAGCGCACCGGTGTACCGGATTCTGGTCGGCGCGGCGAGCTCGGATCCCGACGCTGCCGCGCTGCTCGAGGAGTTGAACCAGCAGCGACGGTCCGGTCAGGGGCAGCTGGCGCGGGCCCTGGCGCGGCGCGGCGCGCTGCGGACCGATCTGCGTCAGCGCGACGCCGTCGACATCATCTACACGCTGATGTCCCCGGAGGTGTACCGGCTGCTCGTCGTGGACCGGAGGTGGACGCCGCAGCGATATCAGCGGTGGTTGACCGAGACGTTGAGCGCGTCACTGCTGGCGTAGATCGCCCCAGAAATTTCTTCTGCCACTTTGATTTCAGTAGTCACATGGCGGGGGTTTTTGTCGGTGGTGGTGTCTAGCGTGAAAGCGTGGGGTTCGAACGTTTGAGCGATGTGGTGGCGGGGATGGCTGAGCAGTCCGCCGCGCTGGCCACTGAACCCCTTGACGGTCTGAGTACGAATGAACTTCTGCAACTGACCGCGGAGTGGGAGCAGTTCACGCGCGCGTCGGCGATGGTGGGGCATCGGTTGGTGGCGCAGTTGGGGCGGGTGCCGGTCGCGGAATTGGGGGAGCCCACTGTTGCGAAGACGTTGGTGACGTTGTTGCGGGTTTCGCCGGGTGAGGCGCGGCGGCGGGTCAAGGATGCCGCGGTGTTGGTGGAGCGGGCGGCGATCACTGGTGAGGTGTTGGCGCCGGTGTGGCAGCGT
>Ga0180215_1000474_pt1 | contig 51791 bp, 50 predicted proteins | sample eDN3rd37CBELigBY_FD_128871 | JGI IMG/M metagenome (GOLD analysis project Ga0180215, IMG submission 128871) | Enriched backyard soil microbial communities from Emeryville, California, USA - eDNA 3rd pass 37_C BE-Lig BY (version 2) (version 2) | ecosystem: Environmental > Terrestrial > Soil >... | reverse complement strand
GACGGCGCGACAGCGCCAGGGGCCCCGAAATCGCCAGCGAAGGAACCCCTGCCCCCGAAGAGCTCTACGACTAAACCCTAGCCCCAGCGTGAGCTTGACAGTTAAGACGGTATCTGCCGGCTACGCCGGCTGTCCCCCCGTTCCTAGTGGTTAGCCGCAGGCGCTGGGGGACGACTAGGGGAAGTTTAGTAGCGCAGGTGCAGCAAGAGCTCGTCGGTATCCGTCAGCGCCCGCTCCGTGAGCTCCACCGCCAAGCCGATGTACCCCGAAGGGGTCAGGGCTAAAAGCCGCTCGCGCGTCTCGGCATCCACGTCGAGCCCCCGGACGAAGTCATGCAACGCCTCCAGGGTCACCTGCCGGCCGCGGGTCAGCTCCTTCAGGGCCTCGTAGGGCATGGCATGCCCCTTGGCCCGCAGAATGGTCTGGTAGGCCTCGGCCAGCACCTCGGGGTGGGCATCCAGATCCTCGCGCATGCGCTCGACGTCGGCTTCGACCCGGCGGAGGCCCTGCGCGGCGCTCTTGTAGGCCAGGAGCGCATGGCCGAAGGCGACTCCCAGGTTGCGAAGCACGGTCGAGTCGGAGAGATCGCGCTGCAGACGGCTCTTCGTCAGCTTCTCGCCGAAGAAGACGAAGAGAGCGTTGGCCATGCCGAGGTTGCCCTCGGAGTTCTCGAAGTCGATGGGATTGACCTTGTGGGGCATGGCCGAGGAGCCGATCTCTCCGGCGATCGCCCGCTGCTTCAGGTAGCCGTCCGAGACGTAGCGCCACATGTCCTGGTCGAAATCCAAGAGCACATGGTTGATCCGCCGGAAATGATCGCAAAGGGCCGCGATCCGGTCGTGGGGCTCGATTTGGGTGGTGAGCATGTTGGGGACCAGTTGCAGGCGGCGGATCAGCTGCTCGGAGAAGGCGATCCAATCGACGTCCGGGTAGGCGGTCGCGAGCGCGCCGAACGTTCCAGTGGCGCCATTCAGCTTGCCGGTCATCTGGAAGCGGTGAAGGGCCGACAGCTCCGGCAAGAGGCGATGCGCGAAGACGGCCATCTCCTTGCCCAGGGTGGTGGGGGTGGCGCTTTGTCCGTGGGTCCGGCTGAGCATCGGCACGGCCTTGTTGCGCGAGGCCAGATCGCGGATGCCCTGAACCACGTCGAGAATCGCCGGCAACATGACGTCATGCGTGGCGTCGCGCAGCATGCAGGCGTAAGCCAGGTTGGAGACGTCCTCGGAGGTGAGCCCGAAGTGGACGAACTCGACCTCGGAGGCCAGGCTCGGGATCTCGCGAATGCGCGCCTTGAGGTAGTACTCGACCGCCTTCATGTCGTGGTTGGTCTGGCGCTCGATCTGCTTGATCTCCTCGGCGTCGACGGCGTCGAAGTCCTCGTAGAGCTTGCGCAGCTTCGCGAAGGCATCGGGGCCGAAGCGGTTCAGGTCCTGGTGGACCGCCCCCAGGAGGGCCGTGAAGACCTCGACCTCGACCATGACCCGGTAGCGGTTGAGCGCGAACTCCGAGAAATAGTCTCCAAGGGCTTGGACCTTGGGGTGGTAACGGCCGTCGAGCGGGGAAATGGCGGTCAAACTCATGGTGCATCCTTGTGATAAAGTGGGGCCTCGAGGTTACATGGTAAGCCTTGTCGCCACGGGTATAAAGCCCCTACACGGAGGAAACTCGCATGACCCCGGATTTGCCCCCCTCGTGGCGCCCCGCGATCGCGTCCTCGCGCGCGTCAGGCGGCAACGGATGATTCCCGCGCGAACGGAGCTTATGCCTCAGAAAGCCCAGATCTCCTTCCTGGTCGAAACCAGCCAGATCGTCCACTCGACCCATGACTACGAGGCCCTCATCGCCAAGGTGGTCCGCAAGGCCACCGAAGCCCTGGGGAACTGCTCGGCCCTGTTCTCGATCGAGACGGGAACTCCCCAGCTGATTCCGCAGGCCATCTACGCCACCGAGCCGCACTACATGAAAGCGCTCACGACGCTTCTGCATGCCCAGTCTCCGACGCTTTCCTCAAGCGCGACGGGCCGCGCGGCCATGCGCGGGGAGTCCGTGCTGATCCCGGACACCCGGCTCGCCCCTGACTTCGACGCGCCATACCGGGACATCGCGGGCATCCTCTCGTACCTCGCCGTCCCCGTTCGAAGCGGAAACCAGCTCCTGGGCTACCTCGCCTCGGGAAGCACCGATCCCGCGCGAATCTTCAACCAGGACGACCTGGACATGGCCCAGGCGCTCGCCGACTTGACGGGAATCGCGATGGCGAACGCCCGCTTCATGTCCAAGGAAGTGCGGCTGCGCCAGAAGGCCGAGGTCCTCCTGAAAGTCGCCAAGGCCATCCGCTCCGAGCGTAACCTGGCCGCGGTCCTCCAGGAAATCGCGGACGTCACCTGGCAGTTCGCGCAACCTGATACCACCGCGATCCTCCTGATCGACGAGGGCAGCAACGCCTTCCGGCTGGCCGCCCTCACCAGCCTCCACCACTTCCCCTCGGGTGAAGGCCTCACCTCCCCCATCCATGACGGCATGCTCTCCGAGGTCCTCCTGGAGCGCAGCCCCGTCTTCATCCAGGATCTCCAGGACTCGGCGCTCACCGACTCCGAAGCGGGCATCCTCGGCATGGACTCCCGCTCGGCTTCCTTCCTCGGGGTGCCGATCCTGCTCGAAGGCACGGCCTGCGGCATGCTGGTCCTGCTCTGGGACGACCCGCGCCACGTCCTCCAAGAAGAAGAAAACGAGCTCTCCCTGGGCGTGGCCGAGCTGGTGGCCCTTGCGATCGACAACCAGCGCCTGATCAAGCAGGAAGCCGCCGCCCACTCCGAGCGGATCCTGGCCGAGGAAGTCGCCAAGGAGCGCGAGGCCCTGATCCGGCAGATCGTCCACGACCTTCGCAACTCCACCCAGGCCATCAGCCTGATCAACGAGGAAATCGAATCGGAAGGCGCCGATCGCCCCGAGATCCTCCTGGGCGTCTCGGCGATCGACCGCCAGATCTCGTTCATTTCGAACTTCCTCAAGGAGAAGCTGGCCTGGGTGAAGAACGCGCAGGGCCGGCCGACCACGGTGCCTACCGAGCTCTCCGCCGCGCTCTCCCAGATCGAGGCGCAGTACGAGCCCCTCTTCGCGGCCCATGGTCAGAAGCTCGCGATCGAGCAGGTTCCCGCGGGCGAGCAGCTCACCATCTCGGAGGTCCAGCTCGACCAGATCCTGGGCAACCTCCTCGACAACGCCCAGAAGTACACGCCTCCCGGCTCCACCATCCGCCTCTGGGTGGCGCTTTCAGACGGCTGGGCCACCCTTTACGTGGCCGACGACGGACCCGGCATCCCCCTCGAGTTCCAGCCCAAGATCGGGCAACTGGGCTTCCGAGGCTCGGACGCGACCGAAGGATCGGGCATCGGGCTCGCCAACGTCAAGAAGCTGGTCAACTCGGCCGGCGGGCTCTTCGGCTTCACCAGCCGTCCCGGCAAGGGCTCGACCTTCTTCGTTTCGCTGCCGACCACCCGCTGGGGCGTTCCCGGCTAAGGCCCGCTCGCGAGCGATGATTCGGACAAGCAACGATCTGACCGGATTGCGGAGCGGGACTTCGTGGAGGCCTGAGAAGGCCCCGGCTCGGTGACGCGCTACCATGGCGCTCCATCGAGGGGCCCGCGTGCCCCTCGCTTGCGCGAAGGAGGTGGCGGTGGAAACGCATTCCGAGCAGGCACAGGTCGTGACCTTGATCGACGAGGCCGGTAACCAGCAGGACTTCACGCTCTTGCAGGTCGTGCAGATCCATGAGAGCGCCTACGCGTTGCTCGCTCCGGGCGAGGAGGCCGCGGCCGAACCCGGCACCGTCGTGATCCTCCGGGTCGAGGAAAGCAACCTCGTCTCGATCGACGACGAAGGGGAATTCGAGCACGTCGTCGCCCACCTGCAGGGCCACGCCCAGCACTGATCCGACGATCCCGAAAAACGACGAAAGGGGGGCTGTCTCACTTCAGTGAGACAGCCCCCTGGCTAGCGCCTGCGGACTAAGACGCCCGGACGCCGATCGTGCGCAGCGCGCTCGGCCGCTGCTGCTGGTAGCGATGGTGCAGCTCGCCCCACGAGAGGTCGATACGGCCGCCCGTCGCCATGTGCTGCTTCTCCCAGTTCATGAGCAGATCGAGGCAAGCATGATCGACGTAGCTGAGCCCTTCGAACCTCACCCGCAGCTCGGAGCTGGGAGGAACCCGCTCGAGCGCCGCGGCCAGCTTCGGCAAGCGAAGGAAGGTGGCCGACCCGTTCAAGGTCAGCGTCGCCTGACGCGTCTCGGCATCCACCTGGAGATCGAGGTCCAGGTGCGCGAAGGTGTAAAGCAGCTTCAGGGCCGACAAGAGCAGGCCGATCAGCACGCCCTCCAGAAGGTTCGTCGCCACGATCGCCACGACGGTCACCGTGTAGATGGTCACCTCGGTCTTGCCGTAGGCCGCGATCTGGCGAATCGCCTTGACGTTGACCAGCTTCACCCCGGTGTAGACCAGCATGGCCGCCAGAGCCGCCACGGGAATCTTGTTGAGCAAGAATGGCAAGAACGCGACGAAGAGCAGCAGCCAGCCGCCATGCATGATGGTCGAGAGGCGGGTCTTGGCTCCCGCCTGGATGTTGGCCGAGCTGCGGACGATGACGCCCGTCATGGGCAGCGCTCCGAGCAAACCGCAGATGGCGTTGCCCACGCCCTGGGCGAAGAGCTCGCGGTTGTACTGGGTTCGCGGCCCCTGGTGCATCTGATCGACGGCCGTGGCCGAGAGCAAGGTCTCGGCGCTCGCGATCAAGCCGATGGCCAGCGCGGTGGTCAAGAGCGCCGGATTCAGCAAGCCGCCCAGATCCCCGAGCGTGGGAAACGCGAGCGACTGAAGCATGTTGGCGGGCACCGAGACGTACTGGACCGGAAGGCTGAAGATCGCCGCCAGGAAAGTCGCGAGCAAGACGGCGACCAGCGAGCCCGGGATCAGCTTGAGCGCCTTGGGGACGTAGTTCCAGAGCCCCATGACGGCGATGGTCAGGACGCCCAGGCCCGCGGCTAGCTGGTGATTCGGGCCATTGGCGCCCGAGACGGCATTCCAGAAGGCTCCGGGGATGGCGAGGAGGTTCTGGATGCCGGTGCCGACGGGCTTGGCGTCGAGCATGCTGTGGAACTGGCCGGCCACGATCAAGATGCCGATGCCGGCCAGCATGCCCTGGATGACGGCCGGGGAGATGGCCCGGAACCAGGGGCCCAGTTTGAGCAAGCCGGCGAGGATCTGGAAGAGGCCGGCGCCGAGCACGATGACGCCGAGGGCTTCGAGGCCATGCGAGTGGATGGCCTCCAGAATCAAGACGGTGAGGCCGGCGGCGGGGCCGCTGACCTGAAGCGGAGAGCCGGCCAGAAGGCCGACGACCAGGCCTCCGACGATGCCCGTGATGAGGCCGAGCTCGACCGGGACGCCCGACGCGAGCGCGATGCCCATGCAGAGGGGAAGGGCCACGAGGAAGACCACGACCGACGAGAGCAGGTCCCGACCGGCATGCGAAAACCAGCCGCCAGAGGCGGCCAAATTGGGGCGTTTCACGAAACAATCCTCCGTTTCGATGCAAGCGAAAGCCAGCGTGCGCGGAGCGCACGCGTGAACGGATTTTGCTAGGCGAAACGGGGAGGAGCGCGTGGGCTATGGGGTGGGGCTCGCGGATGGAGCTTGACGAAGGGGCGCCACGTCGCGAGGCGCGTCACGGAAGGCGGTAGCTGCCGCTCGGTGGGTTTGGCGTAGAACGGCTTGCGCCCGATCCGATGATAGGCGCCCACCAGGACCTTCTCGTCGTGGTGGACGACCTCGTAGACACGCGTGGTGGCACTGCGATCGGGATCCTGGAGCGCCAGGAAGGCGCTGCGCGTCTGCATGGAGCCCGAGACCATGATCAAGACGGCCAACCACACCACCGTCAGGGAGTGGGGCAGGCGCATCCAGGCATGCATGGGTTTCGTCAGCTCGCGCATATCCTCGCTAGACCCTGGGAAGCGCCGGAGGTTCCCAGCGCTTCCCAAAAAATACTCCAGACGATCGCGCTAGAGCACGGTGCGGACGGCGTTCTCCAGCGTCTGGGCGTCGATGGCGCCCAGGTACTTCTGGACGATCTTGCCGTCGCGATCCACGAGGAACGAGGCCGGGATTCCCCGGATTCCCCCGTAGCGCTGGGTCACCGATTGATCGCCGATCGCCAGCGGGTAGCTGATGGCGAACTCCTGGGCGAAGGGCAAAACCACCGAGGAGCCTCCTTCGTCCAGGGCCACCCCGATGATCTCGAAGCCCTCGGCATGAAGCTTGTCGCGAACCTGGATGAAGGCGGGAATCTCCTCGCGGCACGGCGGGCACCAGGTCGCCCAGAAGTTGACCAGCACCACGTTGCCCCGGTACTCGGAAAGCGAGACCGTCCCGTTGCCACGGGCCGCCGGAAGCGAGAAATCGGGAGCCATGGTGCCCTCGGCCCCAGCCATGCCGCCCGGCGCGGCCTCGGGAGCCCCGGGCTGAGGCGCCGTGGCTTGCTGCTCGGTGGGCAGGAAGAGCCGCGCCCCGATACCCAGGGCCAGGAGGGCGATCGCCCCCGCGATGATCCACTTGGTCTTTGGAGCCATGGGAAATCTACTCCTTTCGACGCGCGATGAAACGGACGACCGAGCCCAACCCCTGGTGGAACGGTCCCTCGTCGAGGCTCACGATCTCCTCCTCGAGCAGGACGATCTCGAACGGGGCATCCGGCGAATGCTCGAAGGCCTGGCGCAACTCCTCGGGCTCGACCAGCATGTCAGGGTCCTTGGGACCGCCGCTCTGGTAAGCGAGCTGGCGCGGGGTGAACATCTCGCTGAGGTAAACCCCGCCCGGCTTCAAGGCCTGACGAACCTTGGCGTAGAGCGCCCGGCGATCGGCCGAAGGCAGGTGGCAGAAGACGTTGACGATCCCATGCCAGCGCGCCGTCCCCAGCTCCGCTTGGGTCACGTCCTCGAGCCGCTGCGAGACCAGCACGCCGCGCTCGGCCGCGAGCTTCGAGAGCTTGCGCAACCCCTCCTCGGAGGCGTCAACGGCCGTCACGTCGTAGCCGTAGCGGGCGAGAAAGACCGCGTTGCGCCCTTCTCCTTCTCCCAGGCTCAAGACGCGCGCGCCCTTCGGAAAGAGCAAGTGGTGCTCCGCTAAAAAGACGTTCGGCTCCCGGCCGTAGACGTAGTCCTCCTGGGCGAAACGCGCGTCCCAGAAATTCGTTTGGCTCATCGTCATCCTCCTCTTGCAACAGGTTACCAAGAAAGCCGCGCCGCCGCGAGAGCTCCGGGTGACTCGAGAAGCGAGCGTTGACTTACCCTACCCCCCTAGGGTATAAAATCCCTCGACCGGCGCCCGTTGCCTCCCTCACCTCAAAGGAGCTTCCCGATGTCTCTTTCCCAGCAGACCGAAATCGAGGCCCGCGAGCTCTACGCCCGCCTCAACCGCGGCGAGCCTCTCGTGATCCTCGACGTCCGCCATGCGGACGAATACAAGCTCGGCGCCATCGAGGCCCGAGTTGCCGTCCCTCAGCTCAACCTCCCGTACTTCGCCTTCATCGAGGACGAAGACGAGGCCCTCGCCCAGATCCCCTTCACCCGCGAGCAGGACATCGTCGTCGTCTGCGCCAAGGGCGGCTCCTCCGAGTTCGTCGCCGAGCTGATGCGCGACAAAGGTTACCGCACGATCAACTTGATCGGCGGCATGCGCGACTGGAAGGACTTCTACGCCCTCGAGGACCTCATCACGCCCTCACCGGACTTCCAGATCGTCCAGTTCAACCGCCCCGCCAAGGCCTCCCTCTCCTACCTGATCGCCTCCCAGGGTGACGCGCTCGTCGTCGACCCCAACCGCAACCTCCAGCCCTACCTCGACGAAGCCAAGCGCCGCGGCCTCACGATCCGCCACGTCATGGACACCCACGTCCACGCGGACTACGTCTCCGGAGGCGTCGCCCTCAGCCGGGCCACCGGCGCCACTTACCACCTGAGCGGCACCTGCGGCTTCGAAGGAGAACTCGCGACCGACGGGAAGCCCGGATCGATCCCCCTGGGCTCCACTGCCGTCCGCAAGATCGCCACCCCCGGACATACCCCCGGCTCCATGAGCCTCCTCGTCAACGAGACCTTCCTCCTCACCGGAGACACGGTCTTCGTTCGCGGAGTCGGCCGTCCCGACCTCGGAGGCCAGGCGGAACCCTGGGCCAAGCAGCTCTACCAGACCCTCACGGTCACGCTGGGCGATCTCTCCGACGAGACCGTCGTCCTCCCCGCCCATTACTCCTGCCACAAGGAGATGCGCGACGACTTCACCATCTCCGGCACGCTCGGCGAGATCCGCCGCGAGAACGAGGGCATGCAGGCCGCGTCCGAGGAGGAGTTCATCGCTTACATCAAGCGGAACATGCGCCCCTCGCCCGAAACCTACGCCCGCATCCGCCAGGTCAACCTCGCCGTCCTCCGCGTCGACGAGACCGAACTCGAAGAACTCGACCTCGGCAAGAACGAATGCGCTGCGAGCCAAACCCGCTAAGCATCCACGTGATTGAAAGGAAAATCCCCATGTCGACCATCAGCGAAACCAAGACCCTCGATGCCCAAGGCCTGAAGTGCCCCATGCCCATCGTCAAGGCCAAGAAGGAACTCGATACCCTGAGCGCCGGCGAGATCCTCAAGGTCGTCGCCACCGACAAGGGTTCGGTCCTCGACTTCCAGGGATGGGCTAAAACCGCCAAGACCGCCAAGCTGCTGGATCAGGAAACCGTCTCCGAAGGCGGCCGCGAGCTTTACGTCCACTACATCGAGCGGGTATAGCATAAGGAGTAGAAGATGACCGATATGACCGCCGTCCCCGCGGACCTGAACGCCTTGAAGGACCTTCTCGCCGGCCTCGACCGCCGGATGAGCGCGCTCGAGGCCACCATGGAGAGCGAGCTCTCCGCGATCAAGGAGCAACTGCCCGAGGACAAGGCCGCGATCATCGTCTTTTCGGGAGACCTCGACAAGATGATCGCCGCCCATATCATCGCCACCGGAGCGGCCACCATGGGGCTGGAGACCACCTTGTTCTTCACCTTCTGGGGGCTCAACGCCCTCAAGGAGCGCCGGTCGCTGGAAGGCAAGAACCTCGCCGAGCGGATGATGGCCCTCATGACTCCCACGGGCTCCAAGGAGTTGCACCCCTCGCAGATGGCCTTCATGGGCGCCGGAGCCGCCATGCTTCGCCAGATGATGAAGCAAAAGGACGTCGCCTCCCTCGAAGACCTCATGGCCCTCGCCAAGGAGATGGGCGTCCGGACCGTGGCCTGCGAGATGAGCATGGAGGTCATGGGCGTCCGTCACGAGGAGCTGCGCGAAGGCGTCGAACTGGGCGGTGTCGCCTCCTTCCTCGCCGAAGCCAGCAAGGCGCGCGTCTCCTTGTTCATCTAGCGGCCGCGCTCACTGGAAGGAAAGGCCATGGCCACCCAAACCCTGAACCCCTCCGTCACCCTCCAGCGTCTGCCGGGAACCGCCCTGGCGCTCGCCTTGGCGATCGCCAGCTACTGGCTCGCGACCCTCCCGGGGCTGCAGATCATGGGGGCCCTCACCGTGGCCCTCGTGATCGGCATCCTCTGGAGAGCCACGGCGGGCTTGCCGGCCGTGGCCATTCCCGGCACCAAGTACACCTCCCGCACCATCCTCAGGCTCGGGATCGTGCTCATGGGCGCCCGCCTGGACTTCGGGCTGGTCGCCCAGGCGGGCCCCAAGATCCTCTTCCTCGACATCGTCATGATCGCCCTCGGCATCAGCGGCATCTACTGGATCGCCAAGCGCTTTGGAGTGCCCGCCAAGCTGGGCATGCTCATGGCCGTGGGCACCTCCATCTGCGGTGCCTCCGCAGTCGCCGCCGCCTCATCGGTCACCAAGGCCGACGAGGACGAGGTGACCCTCGCCGTCGCCCTGATGGGCATCCTCGGCACCCTGGGCGTCCTCTTCTACGTCTTCGCGGGCCCCTTGCTCGGGCTGACGACCATGCAACTGGCCGTCCTATCAGGGTCCACGCTTCACGAAGTGGCCCAGGTCATGGCCGCCGCCTTCACCTGGGGCAACGAAACCGGCGACATGGGCACCCTCGTGAAGCTGACCCGCGTCGTCCTCCTCGCCCCCGCCCTGATCGTTCTCGGCCTGCTGAGCGGAGGCGGCAAAATGACGTACACTTGGAAAGAGCCTCCCATTCCCTGGTTCGTGATCGGGTTCCTCGCCGTCGGCGTCCTCGGCTCGATCGGCGTGATCCCCGATGAGGCCAAGACCATGCTTTCCAACGCATCCGTCTTCCTGATGGTCATGGCCATGGCGGCCATGGGGCTCAACACCCAGCTCGAGATGATCCGCAAGGCCGGCATGCGGGTGATCTACGCAGGCCTCGCCGGCTTCGGCTTGCTCGCCGCGACCAGCTACGCCATCATCCGGATCCTCGGCATCCAGTAAGAAGGAGGCAGGCCATGTGGCGGTTCGTTCCGGTTCCACTCGCGATCTTGCTCACGGCCTGCCAAGCACCACCAGAAGAAGCCAAGGCGACGACCGTTCCCTTCGCGCCGCCTACTGAAGAAAGCCTGCCTCAGGACGCGCGCGGCACGGAGATTCGCTACGGTTTGCAACTGGTCAAGGAAACTCGCAAGCTCCTTCCCGGGAACGTCGGCAACTCCTTGAGCTGCACGAACTGCCACCTGGAGGCGGGCCGCAAGCCCAAGGCCGCTCCCTTCGTGGGGGTCTACGCCGCCTTCCCGCAGTACCGGGCCCGCAGCGCGCGGGTCGACACCCTCGAGGACCGGATCAACGATTGCTTCGAGCGCAGCCTCGACGGCAAGGCCTTGTCGAAGGACTCCCGGGAGATGCGGGCCATGGTCACCTACATGTCCTGGCTCTCCGAGGGCGTCCCCGTGGGCACGCAACCGGAAGGACGCGGAATCCCCAAGATCACATCCAGCCGCGAGCCCAATCCCGAGGCCGGAAAGACGCTTTACGCCACGTCCTGCGCCTCCTGCCACGGCCAGGATGGGCAGGGCATGGCCGGATTCCCTCCGCTCTGGGGGGCTGAATCTTTCAATTTAGCCGCCGGCATGGCCCGCATGCACACGGCGGCGGCCTTCATCAAATGGAACATGCCGCTGGGGCAGGGTGGAAGCCTCAGCAACGAGGACGCCTACGACATCGCGGCCTACGTGCTCTCGCATGAGCGCCGCGACTTCGCCAAGAAGCAGCTCGACTGGCCCAAGGGCGGCAAGCCCGAGGACGCTCCCTATTAGCCGGCATGGGCGCTCGTTCCGAGCGCCCATGGAAACGCCCCCCGTCGCCGGCGACGGGGGGCGTTTCACGAGAATGACGCAAACGGACGTCAGCGGGGTCGTTACGCGGGAAGGCGCTCGAGCGCCTTCGAGAGCTTCTCGCGAACCTGCTCGGCGATGGGGTCGAGATCCGCATTCCCCGTGACTCCGAGCATCTTGCCCGGCTCGATCGCCTTGACCCAGACGCCCTCGGCGTCCTCGAAGACCACGACGTTGCAGGGCAAGAGCAAGCCGAGATCCGGCTCGGCCTGCAGGGCCTGGTGAGCCAGGTTGGGGTTGCAGGCCCCCAGGATCGTGTAGGGCATCCGATCGACCCCGATCTTGGCCTTGAGGGTGGCCTGGATGTCGATCTCGCAGAGCACCCCGAAGCCTTCCGCTTTGAGCGCCTCCTTGGTCTGCTCAACCGCATCGGCGAAACCCAAGCGAACCCTTCCGCCGACGCCGTAGCCGTCGATCTGAACCTGCATCGTCAACCTCCTCTTCGCGAAACCGCTCGGCTACAGCCGCCACGCGGCATGCCGGAACGACGTCCCTTGCCAGGTGAAAGCCTCGACCCCGCTAACGCTTGCAGAGCAGCTGGATGGTCTTGGCCATTTGAATCTTGATCTCATCGGGGGGGAGCTTGTCGAAGCAGCTCTCCATCTGGGACTCGACCAGATCGTTGGTAACCCGGTCCAGGGCGGCCTTCGCGGCCATGATCTGGGTGAGAATCTCATCACATGCCCGCTCCTCGGCGATCATGCGCTGCAATCCCTTCACCTGTCCCTCGATCCGGCGCAAGTTCTGGATGATCTTTTCGCTCATGGCGTGCTTCCTTCTCTATGACGTGCCCATCGAGGGCCTAGCGCTCGACGGGGCCGCGCCAGCCGATCATGCCGCCGGTCAAGTTCTTCGCGCGGTAGCCCGCGGCCTGCATCTGCTTGCATGCCGTCGTGCTACGAGCCCCGCTGCGGCAAACCAAAACCACTTCCCGATCGGAGGGAATCTCGCTCATGCGCCCACCCAAGGATCCCAGCGGGATCAGACGAGCGCCCGGAATATGGCCGCCCTCGAACTCGCCGGGCTCGCGCACGTCGACGATCAGCGGAGCGTCCGAACGGCCGAGCTGATCAGCCAGTTCCCGCGACGACACCTGGGGAACCTGACTTCCGAATCCAAACATGATGCTCCTCCTTGGCGGCCGGGAAACGCAGGGGCGTAACCCGATCCGGGGCGCGTCGTTCCGAGGGTCCGTATACCCCCTACGGGTATATTAGGGATCACGAAACCTCCCGTCAAGCGCCGATCAGCCAACGGAGAACGTCGAACGCCCCGGACGGGCGAAGCCGGTCCGGGGCGCACGTCGCACCATGCTAGATCGCGAGGAAATTCAGGAAACTCAGGCTTCCCGCCAGAGCGCTCAGGCTGTTGGTCGCGATCATCACACCGATCACCACCAGGAGCAAGCCGCTGACCAGCTCAATCGCCCGCATCCGGCGCTTGAAGCGATCCGCCACCTTGAGGAAGCGCTCGAAACCGAGGCCCGCCAGGATGAACGGAACTCCCAGACCCAGCGAATAAAGCGCCAAAAGGCCAATCCCCTGGACCATGGTCTCCTGCGCGCCGGCGAACGTCAGGATTCCCGCCAGGATCGGACCGATGCACGGGGTCCAACCAAAGGCGAAGGCCATCCCGAAGAGCACCGAACCCACGATCCCCATCGGTTTACGCTGCAGTTGCAAGCGCTTCTCCTGGTACAGCCAGCTGAAGCGCAGGATGCCCATCGTGTGAAGCCCGAAGAGGATGATCAACGCGCCCGCCAGCTTGCTCAAGAGCGGCAGCTGAACGAGCAGGAACTGCCCGATGAACGAGGCCGACGCGCCCAGCAAGACGAAGATCAAGCTGAAGCCGATGACGAAGGCCAGAGAATTGGCGAAGACCCGGCCCCGGATCGCCTGCTGCTCCTCGGCATCGCGAAGCTGCTCCAGCGACACTCCCGACAGGAACGAGAGGTAGCCCGGCACCAGCGGCAGGACGCAGGGGGAGATGAACGAGATCAGGCCCGCCCCGAAGGCCGTGTAAAACGGAATGCTGCTCACGGCGACGCCTGACTAGAGCAGGGCCTTGACGGCGCTGGAGAGGGTTTGTTCGTTGACCATGCCGACCCACTTCTGGACGATCTTGCCCTCACGATCGACCAGGAAGGAGGTCGGAATCCCACGAATGCCGCCGTAGCTGCGGGTCACCGATTGGTTGCCCAGGGCCAGCGGGTAGGTGATGCCGTACTCCTTGGCGAACGGAGCGACCACCTTGGCGCCGCCTTCATCCATGGCGATGCCGAGGATCTCGAAGCCCTGCGACTTGAGCGAGTCGCGCACCTTGATGAAGTCCGGGATCTCCTCGCGGCACGGCGGGCACCAGGTCGCCCAGAAGTTCACGAGCACGACCTTGCCCTTGTAATCCGAGAGCTTGACCGTCGAACCACCAGGGACCGAAGGAAGGCTGAAGTCCGGAGCGCTGGGACCCGAAGCCGCGAGCGCCACGTCACCCTGGGGAGCGTTATTTCCCGAGAACATGAAGGCCGCGGTGCTTCCCGCGACGGCCACCAAAGCGGCCACGATCCAGGCGGTCGACTTTTTCATGAAGAGATCCTTTCCGTATCAGACGAGGCCACGTACGCAGAGGTGACCGACAAATGCGAGCCAAACAGCAAGCGAACCCAATCCTAGCACCATCAGGCGCGCCGTTTCCCAGCGCGACGGCTCCTGGGGCGTTGCGGCTGGGCCCATCAGGGCCGCGATCCGCTCTTTGAGCAGGCCGGACTGCTCCGCGAAGGCCATGGCCGGCCGCCAATCCTGCGCGGCGCGCCCCACCTTGACGAGGGCGCTCGCCAGGGCCAACGGATCGGCCCCCCGAGAAGCGGCGATCGCATCGGCCCGCAACTCGAGCTCCCGCGCGACCCGCTCAAACCTCCCCCGCAGCCCCTTCATCCCGAAGCCCCCTGGGCAAAGGCCCCGAAGCATCAGCATGAGCAAGCCGTCGTGGTGTTGAACGTGCGCGAGCTCGTGCGCGAAGGCCGCGCGGAGCTCCTCGGAATCCAGACGATCCAACATCCAGCGCGAGACCACGATCACCGAATGCAGTCCCCCAACCGTGAAGAGCATCGGCACGTCCTCGGCGATCACCCGGACCTCCACCCGATCCAGGCCGGGCAAGGCCAGGCGCGACCGTTGACGCGCATCGAGGAAATCCAGTCGGCGGATGCGGCGGGCGATCAGGGCCATGCGCCCGATCTGCCAGGCCATGCTCAGGGCCAAGACCAGGTTCGCCGCCACCAAGGCGAGGATCCCCAGGCTCCGGACGGTCCACTGGGGCGCGATCAGGCATGAAAGCTGGTACTGGGTGAGGACGAAGAGGTCGCCGACTCCGACCAGCAAGGCGGGCCAGAGCAATGGAGCAATCACGAACCAGCGGCTCATGGGGCCTCCTTGCGCCGCCGGCGCTGGATCTCGGCGTCGAGGGCCTCCAGGAGCTGAGGATCGACGGTTTCGAGGCTTCCCACGAAGTGCTGGATGGCCGGAGCGGTGAAGTCCTTCACGAGGGACTGCATCAACCCGCTCAGCATGCGCTGCTCGAACTCCTCGCGCGTGCAGGTCGGCCAGAAGCGATGCGCGAACTGCTCCTTGGAAACCCTCAGGGCCTCCTTCTTGACGAGGTTCGACATCGTGGAAAGCACGCTGGTATAGGCGAGCTGGCGCTGCTCCAAGGCCGCCTGGTGCACCTCCTTGACCGTCACCGGGTAGGCGCGGGGCCAATCCCAGACGAGCTCCATCACGAAGAGCTCGAGATCGCCCAGGACCTTGCCGAGCCCCTCGCGGTGAGGCCAGATCACGGAGTCGGGAACCGGAGTCATTGACAGCCTCCTACGGACAGGGTACGTAGAGTAGCCTACCAAGACCTCTCTACGGACGTCAACCGTAGAGTTCCACAAGAGGACGCCATCCGTGAATAAAGCGCTCTTCCTCCTGCCCGCCATGGCGCTGGGCTTGGCCGCCGGCTTGACGTCGAGCCGCCGGCAGCCGCCATCCCCGCGCCATCGCATCCTCTTCGACGTCTCGACGGGAAACGCCGAGACCTGGACTCGGATCCTGAATAACGTCGAGAACGCCATGCGCGACCTGGGGACGGAGGAAACCACGATCGAAGTGGTAGCCTACGGGCCCGGTCTGGGCATGCTGCTCGCGGCGAGCGCCCCCGATCCGGAGCGCATGGAGCGCCTGAGCCGAGGCTCGGTGGTCTTTGCCGCGTGCCGCAACACCATGGAGAGCCGCCAGCTCACACCCGAGGCCTTGCTGGGCTTTGCCCAGGTCGTTCCCTCGGGCGTCGCCGAGCTCGTCCGCAAGCAGGAAGCCGGCTGGAGCTACCTCAAGCCTGGGAGCTGATGACGTTCGGGGCGATCGCCCACTCCTCCCCCTGACGATTCGCCTTTCGCCTGGCCGGGTATGGGATCAAGAGCATCTCTCGCTTCCTTCCCGGAGGGCTCCCCATGCGTCTCTCGAACATCGGCGACATCCTGCCCAAACCCACCACCCCCAACTCGCAGCAGCCCCGCGTCAACACGGGCGAGCTTCGCGTCGCCGAGTCCCGCGTCTTCAAACCCGCGCTGGATCAGCTCCGGGTGGCCCTCGAGATGCCCGAGATCCTCAACGGGCCCGGCATGGCGCTCGGCGTCCTCGACAAGAAATCCCGCCTCTCCGAGTTCCGGGATCTCTCCGACGTCAAGCTAGAAACCGGCATCACCTTCGACAAGGACGGGCAACCGAAAATCGCGGACGTCCCCCACCCCCAGAGCACGCCGGAGAATCCCGTCAACTGGGATCCCTTCGAGTTCATGCCGCGCTTCGTCTTCGAGCAAGGGGAAGATTCGCTTCCGGTCTCGCCTTCCTTCGACGGGGACGCTGACGTGAACAACGACGCGCCCAAGGAAGCCAACGGCACGGGAGGCAGCTACCGGGACGGCGTGATCGGCGGCAACCAGGCCCTCAACGGCGGCTTCGCCGTCTCCCAGAAGGGCGAGTACACCGTCCTCACCTACTCGTTCTACTTCGCCACCAACAAGGCGGGCCACTACCACGGCAAAGACTGGAGCCACGCCCAGGTCTACCTCAAGCCGGATGATAAAACCGGCGAGCTCAAGCCCGAGTTCGTCTATACCTCCTGGCACCACGGCGGCATCCTGACCCCCTGGGACGACATCAAGAAGGACGATCAGGGCAAACCCGTCCTCGAGGTCCAGCTAGGCAGCCATGCCGTGTCCCCCCTGGGCAAGAACACTCCCATCCCCTCCAAGGGCTTCCAGATCCAGGGCGACGGCCAGGCCGTCATGGACGGCAAGAAGGTTCCTCATGAGCTCACCTGGGATAGTTTCCAGGGGAACGTCTCAAACGCGACCCAACTGGAGCCCGGCACGGACGCCTTCACCGCGCGCATGCTGACCATGCGCTACGGCCGGGTCGCCTTCGACCCGATCATGCCGGAGGTCTTCTTCCAGGAAGCCGGCATCACCAAGGCCGTCATCGAAAAGGCCGAGCCCTTCGTGGATGCGACCGTCTCGAAGGTGAAAGACGTGGGCCAGAAGGTGAAGGACGGGATCACCGACCTGAGCAAGGACCTCACGAAGTCCGCGAAATCCCTCTGGAACTCGATCGTGAACTGACGACACTTTGGGCGCTTATTCGCCCACCTTGCTCAGAAGGCCGCGCTTCCTGACGTAAGCGAAGGTCGCGTAGAAGAACGCCACGGATCCCAGCACGAAGAACCCGTTTAGCCCGGTGGCCCATGCGAGGTGGGCCCACGGCATGCCCTGGCCGCCGATCACGGCGCGCATGCCCTCGAAGATATGCGACGAGGGCAGATACTGGGCGATCGCCTGCATCCAGGGCGGCAAGACCGAGACCGGATAAAAGACCGCCGAGAACGGCTGGAAGAGGAAGGCCAGGACCCAGGCCAGGCTTTCGGCCGCCTGGCCGAAGCGCAGGACCAGGGCCGTGGTGACGACGCCCAGACTCCAGCCGAACAAGAGCAAGTTGGCCACGAACGGGAAGAGGCTGGCTCCCAGAATCAAGATATTGAACTGGTAGAAGATCGCGGCGAGCCCCGCCATGGTGACGGCGGCGACCGTGAGCTTGCCCAGGCTGACGATCACCGTGGCGAGCAGGAACTCGGCGACGGTGAGCGGGCTGACGAAGAGGTTCATGAGGTTACGGCTCCAGACCTCTTCGAGGTAGGTGACCGAGATGCCTTGCTGCGCCCGGAAGAGGATGTCCCAGAGGATCAGGGCCCCGATGAAGAAGGCGACGAAGTTGGGGACGTTGGCTCCGAAGCGCTGGAGGTAGACCGAGACGAACCCCCAGACAAGGAGATCGAGCAAGGGCCAGTAGATGAGCTCGATGAGGCGCATCGGGCTGCGCCGATAGGTATAGAGGTGGCGGGTGATGAGGGCGCCGATGCGATGGGCTTTCATCGCTCAAGGGCCTCCCAGGTGACCGCGGGCGATCTTGAGGAAGAGCTCCTCGAGGTCATGGGTCTCGAAGCGCGCGATCAGGTCCTCGGGAGTGCCGGTAGCGAGGACCCGGCCGCGGCTCAGGAAGACGACGCGATCGGACATTTCTTGCATCTCGGCCATGTTATGGGAGGTGGTGAGGATCGAGAGCTGTCGTTCGGCGCGGAGGCGCTTGAGCAGCTGGCGGATCTGGTCGGCGGTATCGGGGTCGAGGCTGGCCGTGGGCTCGTCGAGGAAGAGCAGCTCGGGTTCGTTGAGGAGGGCCTTGGCGAGATGAAGGCGGGTGAGCTGCCCCGAGGAGAGCTCCTTGGTCTGGCGGTTGGAGAGATCCTGAAGATTGAGCAGCTCCATGACCTCCTCGACCCGGGGCTTGAGCGGCGTGACGCCGTAGAGCTTGCCGAAGACCACGAGGTTCTCGCGGACGCTCAGGGTGTAGGGCAAGGAGACGTAGGTGCTCGAGAAGTTGGAGCGCTGGAGGATGGCCTCGCGCTCGCGCGCGATGTCCATGCCGAAGATGCGGATCACGCCCGAGCTGGGCGTGATCAAGCCCAGGAGCATCTGGATGGTCGTGGTCTTGCCGGCTCCGTTGGGCCCCAAGAGACCCAGGATCTCGCCGCGGGCGATCGCGAACGAGACGTCATCGACCGCGACGAAGGATCCGAAGACCTTGCGAAGCCCCGAGGCCTCCAGCACCGGCCCGGCCGCCATGGCCCCCCTCTCGATGCGCCCCGACAAGGCCGAGGCGGCTAATCTCCCCCCTGGTCGTACTGCGCGAAGCCGTAGGAATCCAGCGATTGCCGGTCAATCTTGGTGTAGACCAAGGCCGTGATCGACTTGCAACCCGCCTTGCGCAACGCCTTGGACGCCGCCTGCAAGGTCGAGCCCGAACAGTAGATCCCGTCGATCACCAAGACGTTCTTGTCCTTGATCGCATCCGGACTCAAAACCGTCATGCCCCCCCGCGCGAAGTCCAGACCCCGCTCCGAGTACTCCGAAATCAACCCGTAGCGGTTCAGGATCCCGATCGCCCGCGGGATATTGGTCAACTGACTGATCCAGTCCACCAGCAAGGAACTCGGATCGTAATCCGACAAGACCCGGCTCGACGGCACCGGCACCAAGAGATCGACGTTCGAAACCTCGGGAGTCGCCATGATGAAGGCCTGAGCCCAGCGCGCCAGCGAATCGACGAGATACCACTGCTTACGGTACTGGTAGCGATATATCGCCTCCCCCAGAAGGGTTCGAGCCCCATCCGGCTGATTGTACGAATGGATGGCGTAACCCTTGTCCCAGTCCCCGTTGAGTGCGATGCCGGCCAAAACGTTCCTGGGATCATGCCTCGGTGCCGTCATGGGGAGGTCCTCCTTAACATGCGGGAGCGATCGTCACCCCCAGCGTAGAGGGAACCTCCGAACGGGAATTAGGAAACTCTCGACGAAAAGCTTCTCCCTTATCAAGAATGCCCTTACACTAGGAGCATGACGACATGGCAAAGTGATTCCGTTACCGGATCCATGATGGCCCTCGCCTGCGGTGACGCCCTCGGCGCCGCCGTTTCCGGCATGTCCCATGCCCAAATTGCCCAGGCCTTCCCCCTCGGCCTCGATCGCTTCCACCCCGGACACGCCCTCTCACGGCTTCCCGACCATGCCCCCGGACTGCCCACCGACGAGACCGAGATGACCCTCCGCCTCGCCGAAGCCTACTTCCTCGAAGCCGGCATGCTCCGCATCCCCACCCTCATCCGCTCCTGGGTCCGCTGGTACCAGGAAGGCCCCTACTGGGAACTCGACCCCGACCCCGCCTGCCACCAAGCCCTCATGAAGCTCGCCAACGGCGTCTCCTTCCTCAAATCCGCCCAAAACTCCCCCAGCACCGGCTCCGCCATGCGCGTCGCCCCCGTCGGCCTGATCTTCGCCTTCGAAGAAACCCACCGCCATGCCGACGCCCTCCTCCAATCCGCCCTCACCCACGACCACGCCGAGGCCACCGCCGCCGCCCTCTGCATGGCCGAGGCCGTCGCCTTCCTCCTGCGCACGCACCAACGCCCCTTCTCCCGCGACGCCTTCCTCGAAACCCTCGTCGACGTCACTCACCCCCATTCCCCCGAGCTTGCCAGGACCCTGAAAACCCTTCCCAAGGCCCCGCAGGACCTCTCGGATCGCGCCTCCGAAACCGTCCCCGCCGCCTTGTCGCTCTTCCTCCAGCACCGTGACGACCTGCCGGCCGCCATGATGGCGGCCGCTCACGCCGGAGGCCCCACCGACACGCTCGCCTCCATGGTCGGAGCCCTCGCCGGCGCCTACCTGGGACGCGAGGCCATCCCCGAATCCTGGATCGACGGCCTCCAAATCCTTCCGAGGCTCGAGCGCTCCGCTCAAGGCGTCAACATCCTCGCAAATGCCCGCTGGGCTTGCCTCCAAGACCAATGACGCTAGCCTGGGCAGGTAGCCCCGCCAAGCGAGCGGGTAGAATGCTCCCAGCGGAAGCCCCCCACGTCGAGGAGATGTCATGCTGAAGAAGCCCAACCCGTTCAAGGCGAAGCAGGAACTCAAGGCCAAGGTCGGCGCCCAGGCAAAGGGTGATTCCAAGCCCGAAGGCCACGTCATCGACCTCACGCAGGCCCCGCCCCGCAGCCCCTTCGAGATGCTCGACGGCTACGTCTTCCTGCCCCGCTTGATCGACAAGGCCCGCGCCCACCTCACCGAGAAGCTCGGGAGCTATACCTACGGGAAGCCCGGAAGTCTCGACGCCTTCTTCTTCACCCAGCACGGCATCACCCCCGACGAATTCGCCAAGGCCGTCCGCGCCTCCTCCTCCGACGCGGAGGTCGTGACCTGGTTCTGCATGCGCACCCGGATCAAGACTCCCGCCGCCATCAAGGAGTACAACCGGAAGTTCGCCTCCCTGGCTCCCGCGAGCGCCGAGTCGGTCAAGTCGTTCATGGTCCACGTGAAGAGCATCGTGCCGCCCGAGCATGTCGAGAAGATCAAGACCTGGTTCCAGCTGCTGGATGCCGACGAAGGGCGTCTGGACCTGGTGATTCGCTGAAATCCAAGTTCTGCTAGTTGTCCCCCCTCGACGGGGGGACGGCCGGCGCGGCCGGCAGGGGGGTGTTAGCCGGCGAAGCCATGGCGTTCCTCGTCATAAGGAACCTGGGAGCAGTGACACCCCCCAGGGCTTAGCCCTGTCCCCCCGTCAAGGGGGGACAACTAAAGGAAGACTAGAACGTCGTGGAAAAAGGCCTGACGGATCCCTGGTGCACCGAGAAGATCTCGGCGGAATCGATCCAGTCGGCCGTGAAATCACTGAGGTGAGTCGAGGTCACGAAGGTCTGAACCTCCCCCCCGATGGCCGCCAGGAGCGCATTCTGACGGCGAATGTCCAGCTCGGCCAGGACATCGTCGAGCAAGAGCAAGGGCGATTCCCCGGCTTCCTGCCGGAAGACGTCCAACTCAGCCAGCTTCAAGGCCAAGACCACGGTCCGTTGCTGCCCCTGAGAGGCATACGCCTTGGCTTCGTGCCCGTTGATCGCCAGGTCCAGATCGTCCCGGTGCGGGCCCGCCAGCGTCTGTCCGCGCGCGATCTCCTTGGCTCTCCCCTCCTGGAGCTGACGCAACAAGGAGGCTTCCCAGTCATCCCCGTCCAGGCGCTCGAGAGCCGGCACGAGCCGCAGCGAGAGCTCCTCATGCCCTGACGAGATCTCCGCATGCCAGACTTTGGCGCGCTCGGCCAAGGACTCCACCAAGGCGAGACGCTTCCGCCAAAGTTCGGCGCCGTAGCGTGCGAGCTGCATGTCCCAGATCTCGAGGATGTCCGCGGTCTGGCCCTCGGCGATCGCCCTCAAGGCATTGTTACGCTGCACCAAGACCCGCTGGTAATCCTGGTAGGCCTGGTAGTACGTGGGCGAAAGCTGGACCAGGATGCCGTCCATGTACCGCCTGCGATGCGACGGAGAGCCCTTCACGAGCTGCAGATCCTCGACCGAGAAGAGCACGATCATGACCTTGCCCAGCAGATCCGCGAAGCGCCGCTGGTAGATGCCGTTGACCCGGATGGCCCGGCGCCCGCCCGCGCGGAAGAGCAGATCGACCGCGGTCGTCCCCAGCTCGCGCTCCACCTCGCTCCGGATGATCGCCTGATCCGTGCCCCAGCGGATCAGCTCCGCTTCCTTGGACGCGAACGGAGACTGCCCCGTGGCCAGGATCGCGATCGCCTCCAGCAGGTTGGTCTTCCCCTGGGCATTGTCCCCGAGAAAGATCACCGACGGGCGATGGAAGGTGACGTCGAGATCCGCGTAGGAGCGGAAGTTGCTTAGCGATAGCGAACGTAAAAACACCCCATGATTATCTCATGGCCCTTCCGGCCCTCCTAGAGGCCCGCCCTTCCTCAAACGGCGGTTTCCGGTAAACTTCAAGACGCGATATTGCGCTTTTTGAAGAGGAGCGCAATAATGATTACCTGCTTGCTCAAGATTCTTGACCCTCTCACGGGGGGATGAAGAACGGAGAATCTCATGGCGCCACTTACCCTGATCACCGGGGCATCCAGCGGCATCGGCAAGGTCTTTGCCGAGCGGTTCGCTCGCGACAAGCACGATCTCATCGTCGTCGCCCGCCGCCAAGGCGAACTCGAAGCCCTCGCCGAGACCCTGACGCGCGCGCACGGCATCCAGGTCCACGTCATCTCCTGCGATCTCTCCGTGCCGCATGCGGCCCGCACGCTCGCCGACGAGATCCAGAAACGCGGCCTCGAGGTCGACGGCCTGGTCAACAACGCCGGCTTCGGCATTCACGGCTCCCATGCCGAGATGGACGCCGAAGCCCTCGAGCAGATGCTCACCGTGAACGTCACGGCGCTCACCATGCTCACGCGCTACCTGCTTCCCGGCATGATTTCCCGGAAGCGGGGCACGATCATCAACATCTCGTCCACCGCCGCCTTCCAGCCCATCCCCTTCTTCTCGGCCTACGCGGCCTCGAAGGCCTACGTGCTCTCCTTGAGCGAAGGCCTCGCCGAGGAAGTGCGCGATCACGGGATCCAGGTCTTGGCCCTCTGCCCCGGCCCCACCCGCACCGCGTTCATGGGTACCGCCGGCATTCAGCTCGGCGGGATCAAGTACGCGGACGCCGCCTTCATGGAGGCCACGGACGTCGTCGAGGCCTGCATGCGGGCGCTGCGCAAGCGCGAAGTCGTCCGGATCCCCGGCACGCTCAACGCCCTCATGGCCCGCTCCATGCCCTTCCTGCCACGCCGATTGGTCGCCAAGGTCTCGGGGCAGCTGATGAAGCAAAGCCAGCGCTAGCGGGCTGCAGGGAGGCCCTCCAAGCAATCCAGCGCCTCGCGAGCGCTGGAAAAACGCGCTCCGGCCGGAATCGCCAGCATCCGCTCAAGTAGCGAAATCACGCCCTCCGAAAGGGGGGCGTCGATCATGTAACGGCCGTGCGTTCCGTCGAAGAAGCAGACCGGATTTCGCCCCGTCACGAGAAAGAGCGTGCTCGCCGCCAGCGAGAAGCAATCGCTCGCCGGAAAGGACTGAAGCCCCAGGGCCTGCTCGGGAGCCGCGAAGCCCAGGGTCTGAAGGGCCGTCAGATCCCGGCAGTTTCCCTCGCGCGGGCGATCCGGGAGATCGCTCGCGGCTCCGAAGTCGATCAACCAGATCCCGCCCTCGGGATCGCGGATGAGGTTATCGGGCTTCACGTCCCGATGCAGGATCCGCGGCGTTCGCGTATGCAGGTGCTCCAGGATCGCGAGGCCTTGGCGCAAGACCTCACGGCCCTCGGCCTCGCTCAAGGGCCCCTCGCGCATGACATGGGCATGGAGATCGATCCCCTTCACCTCGCTCTGCAAAGCGCAAAGCATGTCGGCATGCGCGACGATCCCCAGGCCCTTGGGGATCCGCGGATGCGAGAGCCGCTGCAACAAGCGCATCTCGCGCCGGAACCACTCCTCGTCACGCGCATCGGAGCGCCGCGGATCCAGGGTCTTGAGCACCCGCTCGCGATCGCCGTCCTGGCGATCGCGCACCCGGTACAAGAAGCCGCAGCGCCCTTCGTCCAGGCAGGAGATCACCTCGAAGCGCCCCGCGAGCCGAGTTCCCGGGGAAAGCGGGCGATCCGAGTCGAAAGGCAAGCCGTTGCCCGCCTTGCCCGGCAGGTCGAAGGCCGTCGGCAGCATCGGAAGAAACGGGGCGCGCGTGCGCGGATCGTACGGAGCCATGGGCCTCCCTCCTTTCGAGTCGTCTCGTCGAGCCCATCCTACGGGCCGCGGCGCCCCCGAAGAAGGGACGGGAAACCAAAAATCTTCGCTGGCGAGCAACGAAGGTTAGACCGGCTGAAAGGCGCTCCTTGCCTCGATCGAAGCATGAGCGAGGGGCTGATCTCGCTTAGCCGGAAGCGCTCGTCTTCCTCACGATCCCTCGTCATGACCTCCCTTCATTCACTCGTTCGGGAGTCGTAGGTTGGGCCTGTTGAGGAGGTCCAAGGGGACCCGTGACGATCAGGAGGAGAAGGGATGAATCGATCGAGACTGCTGCATGCGGCACTCTTCGGCATGTTGGCGGCCACCATGGGCTGCGCGCAGCCCCAGCCCATGATCCCGGTGATGAGCGCGGCTCCCGAGACTCCGCAGGTGGAGAACGCGACCCAGTACGACGTGCAGCAATGGAATCGCCGGGGTGGCTGGGGCCGGCGCTGGACCACGGACCGGTGGCGTCGCCGCTGGACGGATCGCTGGGGCCGGCGCTGGACCGACCGTTGGGGGCGCCGTTGGACGGATCGACGGGATCGGCGCTGGACCACGGATCGCTGGCGCCGCTAGGCCTTGCCAAGACTCAGGCCCCCGAGAGTTTTTTCTCGGGGGCCTGATTAATTGAGGCTGGAATTAGCTCCGGATGGGCATCAAGAGGCAGGAGTAGGTCTCGTCGTCGACGCTCTGGACCAGGGCGGGAAGCAGCGAGCCGTTGAGCTTGATGGTCGCGGTCTCGCCTTCGAGGGCCTTGAGGGCGTCGAGCAGGTAGGTGGCGTTGAAGGCGATGGTCATCGTCTCGCCGACGTACTCGATGGGAAGGTGCTCGTCGCCTTCGCCGAGGTCGATGGCGTTGGCCTGGAGGTGCAGGTCGCCGTCGGTGAAGGTGAGCTTGACGACCTTGGCCTCGCGCTCGGAAGCCATGATCGAGACGCGCTCGACGGCGCTCTGCAGGAGGGCGCGGTCGACCAGGACCTGGCAGGAGAAGGAGGCGGGAATGATCTGGCCGTAGTTGGGGAAGGTGCCGTCGATCAGGCGGCTGGTCATGAAGCGATCGCCCAGGGTGAAGAGGATCTGGTTCTGGGCGTTGGCGACGACCAGGGACTCGTCCTCGGAGGAGCCCAGGAGGCGAGCGAGCTCGCTCATGGCGCGGGCCGGGACGATGACCGCGAGGTTGCCCTCGGCCTCGACGGCCCAGCGGCGCCACGCGAGGCGGTAGCCGTCGGTCGCGACGACCTCGAGGTGGCCATCCTTGACTTGCAGGAAGATGCCCGAGATGACCGACTTATCGTCCTTGGCGGCCGCGAAGCCGGTTTGACGGATGCCCTTGAGCAGTTCGGCCGAGGCGAGCTTGAGAGAGGTCGCGTTGGGAGCGAGCTGGGGAAGCTTGGGGAACTCGTCGGAAGGCAGGCCGGGAAGGACGAAGCGCGAACGCTCGCACTGCACCGTGGCCCGCGAGCCGGAATCGCCGACCGAAAGCGCCACGTCGGAGTTGGGGAGCTTGTTGATGATCTCGGCGAGCTGGCGCGCGGCAATCGTCACGGCTCCGGAAGCCTTCACGGTGGCCGGAACGGTGGCCTCGATGCCGACCTCGAGGTCGGTCGCCGTGATGCGGAGGCGATCGCCATCGGTCGCGATGAGGACGTTGCTCAGAATCGGAAGGGGGCCGCGGTTGGCGACGACGCGCTGAACGGCTTGGATCCCTTTCGAGAGCTCTTCCCGGGCACAGGTGAATTCCATCGAGGGCTTCTCCTATTCGAGCGGATGGTCCGCGAACGTTGATGTGACGGTGACAGGTCGGACGTCTTATTCTAGCAGGCCTTAAGGACCGATCGCAACTGCCTTTCAGGCTTGCTCTCGAGGGAGATCACACGGCCATTTTGGAGCGCGCTTTTGATCCTTAACGGGGGATCTCCGGGAGAAAGATCTTGATCTCGTAGTAATAGGGGGAGTGGATCCTGGGGATAACTGCCCATGATCCCCTGACGAAGCCGATCCTGGGAGTCGATAAGCCTGGGGATAACTGGCCGGAGTTATCCACAGAAACCGGGCGCCGGATCTCATCCCCTCCTTGTCCACAGGTTTTGCTCCTGGTTATCCACCGGGTTGTGCACAACCTTGCGGAAGGCTCCAAACCCGCGTGGCAACTCCGTTTGGAGCAGTTATCAACAACTCCTCCATGGAGCGAGTTATCCCCAAGGACCCTGAAGCGCTGGAGCGGCGGGCGATCATGCCGGAGATCACCGGTGGATAACTGGGGAGGTTTCCACAGAGTTATCCACAACGCGCCTCGGAGATCGGCGATCCGTCCACAAACTTTCCCCTCCTCCTCCCCGGTTATCCACAGCTTATCCGCTCCGACCTCCACCGAGTTATCCACAGCATGGGGATGAATTGTCCACAAGCCCCCTGATCCAGGAGGGATAACTCCCGAGCCGTTTAATACTTGTTTAAAAAAGCCTCTAATTCGCATGCCTAGAGGGTTATAGGGCTTTATCGAACAGAGGTTTTAATTTGGGATCTTGCCCGAGATCCCCTTGACATTCGAACTTTCCCCTCCCTGTCCCCAAGTTGTCCACAGCTTTATCCCCAGGAAATCGAACAGGTGATCGAGCTCACCTTTCCCCAGCGCGCAAAAAAATTTCCCCGCTCCCCCGTCAAAATGGAGAACGGAGAGGGTCGCGCGACGCCGAATCGGCGTCCACTCTGTGGACGGCTAGCCTTCGGGCAGGACGGATGCGCTTGTCATTCGTCGGTCGGATATAATCAAGGATGTCACAAGCCCTGACGTCGCCGCCCGCTCGGGATAGGCCGATCCGGGAGGGCTGGGAAGGAGCGGTCTTCGGGGTGGACGACCCGCTTTTCATCATGCTCGACGGCTACGAGTCAACCGAGTTCATCAGTGATAACGGCGAATTCACGCTGTTTCGCGCGCTGCGCGTGGCCGATCGGCTGCCCGTGCTCCTCAAGACTCCCAGCGCCGTGAAGCCCCTGCCCTCTACCCTGCGACAGCTCGACCATGAGGCCGGCTTGGCCGATCATCTCCCGTCCGATTGGGCGCTGCGGCCGTTGAGTCTCGTGCGAACTCCCGAGCGCGAGGTCCTGGTCCTCGAGGATTTCGGAGGCCAGCCGTTGGACAGCTTTGCGGATCCCCAGGATCTGGCGCGCTTCTTTCCCATGGCCATCGGAATCGCCAAGGCCGTGGACGGGATCCACCGGCAGCACCTCATCCACAAGAACCTCAAGCCCCAGAACATCCTGGTCGACCTCGCCACGGGCGAGACGAGGCTGACGGGTTTCGGCATCGCTTCCCTGCTCGCGCGCGAGCATCAAGACCTTCCCCGCCGCGACACCCTCGAAGGGACGCTCGCCTACATGGCGCCGGAGCAAACCGGCCGGATGAACCGCGTGATCGACCAACGAGCGGATCTCTACACGCTCGGAGTGATCTTCTACGATCTCTTGACGGGTTCCTTGCCTTGCAGCGGCCGGGATCCGATGGAATGGGTGCACTGCCATATCGCCATCGTCCCGCCACCCGTCGCCGAGCGAAACCCTCGGATTCCCCCGGCCCTCTCGGCGATCGTCATGAAGCTGCTCACGAAAGATCCGGAGGAACGCTACCAGACCGCTCGGGGCCTCCAGGCCGACCTTGAGCGCTGCTTCGAACGCTGGAGAACCGCTCAAGAGGCCCCTTTTCCCCTGGGCACGCGCGACGTCTCGGAAGCGTTTCACGTTCCCCAGCGGCTTTACGGCCGTGAGGAGGAGATCGCGGCCCTCCGTGAGACCTTCGAGCGGGTCGTCCGGGAGGGCCGCCCCGAACTCGCGCTGGTTTTGGGGTATTCGGGCATCGGCAAATCCGCCCTCGCCCGCGACCTTCAGCAGCCCGTCAGCCAGGCCCGCGGCGTCTTCCTCACCGGCAAGTTCGACCCGGTCAAGCGCGACATTCCGTACGCCACCCTGTCGCAGGCGTTTCACGAGCTCGTCCAGCAGATCCTGACCGAGCCAGAGGATCGCATCGCCGCCTGGAAGCGCCAGATCCTCGAGGTGCTGGGCGTCAACGCACCCTTGATCGTGGAGGTCGTTCCCGCGATCGCCCTCCTCATCGGCACGCAGCCTCCCGCCCCGGACCTGCCCATGACCGAAGCCCAGAACCGCTTCCTGATGGTCTTCAGGCAGTTCGTCGGAGTCTTCGCCACGCGCGCTCATCCCTTGGTCCTCTTCCTCGACGACCTGCAATGGGCCGACCCAGCCAGTCTCACGCTCATCCAACACCTGCTGACGCATCCCGACATGGGCCCGCTTCTCGTGGTCGGCGCGTATCGCAGCAACGAGGTCGGCCCCGAGCATCCTTTGGAGCGCATGTGCGTGGAACTCCGCGGGCAAGCGGCGGTTCAGCAGATCGTCCTCGGGCACCTTCACGTTCACGACCTCGTTCGCCTCGTCGCCGACACCCTGCGCTCCGAGCCGGCGCGCGCCGACGAGCTGGGGCGCCTGGTCTACGAGAAGACTCAGGGAAACCCCTTCTTCGCCATTCAGTTCATGACCACGCTCGTTCAAGAACAGGTGCTGGCCTTCGATCCGGTCGCGGGCCGCTGGGACTGGGACCTTGCCACGATCCGCGCCATGAGCTTCACCGACAACATCGTCGAGCTGATGATCGGCAAGTTGAAGCGGCTGCCGGATGTCACCCAAGGCCTGATGCAGGTCGCGGCATGCGCCGGAAACCAGGTCGATCTGACGATCCTGGCGCGGCTCACCGGCAAGACGGAAGCGGAAACCCTCGACGAGCTCCGGCCCGCGATCGCCGAAGGCCTCGTCCTCCCCCAGGGACGGCTCGTCCGCTTCATGCACGACCGGATCCAGCAGGCGGCCTACGGGCTCTTGAGTGAGGATCGCCGTCGGGAGCTTCACCTCCGGATCGGCCGGCTACTCGATCGCGAGGCCTCCCGCCGCGAGGAGGCGATCTTCGAGATCGTGACCCAGTTCAACCTGGGAGCGGACTTGCTCACGGATCCGGCGGAACGCACCCACGTGGCCGCGCTCAACCTCGTCGCCGGGAAACGGGCCAAGGATTCGGCCGCTTACCTTTCCGCCATCACCTACCTGGCGGAGGGGCTGCAACTGCTGCCCTCGGAGGCCTGGGAGATCCAGCATGACCTCACCTATGCCCTGCACGTCGAGCGCGCGACCTGCGAGCTGCTGAGCGCCAATTTCGATGCATGTGAGCGCGTCCTCTCCGAGCTGCTGGCGCATGCCCGAACGCCGCTGGAGAAGGTTCCCGCGTACCGCCTGGGCATTGCCCTCTTCGAGACGACCGGAGCGATTCAACGGGCCGTCGAATGGGGCTCCGAGAGCCTGCGGATGTTCGGCCTGGACTTGCCCGTCCACCCCAGCCCGGAGCTAGTCGGCGAGACGGTCGAGGCGATCTGGGAGCAACTCGGCGACCGGCCGATCGAGTCGCTGATCGACCTGCCGGCCATGACCGACCCCGAGCGGGAGGCCGCCATGGAGATCCTCTCGGCCCTGCCGCCGGTGGCCTCGTGGTGGGACAAGAACCTGTTTCTCCTGACGGTTTGCCACATGGTGAACCTCAGCCTCCGCTACGGGAACACGAGCCGCTCGGCGTCCGGTTACGCCACGTTCGGCATGATTCTCGGTCCGGCATTCGCGCGCTTCGAGGAGGGGCGGCGCTTCGGCCAGCTCGCATGCGCCATGGTCGATCGCCAGGGCATGCTGGCCGAGATCGGCGTGGTCTACTACGTCTTCGGCAACATGATCAACCACTGGACGCGCCACATCCGGACCGACCTCGCGCCCCTCGAGGTGGCGTTCCGCACGGCCAGCGAGGCCGGTAACCTGACCTACGCGGGTTTCGCATGCGTGGGCATCCTTTCCGCGAGGCTGGCCATGGGCCAGCCGCTGGCCGAGGTCTACCGGGAAGCGACGTGGCGCCTGGATTTCGTGAGGAAGTTCAAGTTCCGCCTCGTGGAGGAGACCTTGCTCGTTTATCAGCGGCTGATCGAGAGCCTGAGAGGCCATACGGAGGCGTTGACGTGCTTCGACGCTCCGGACTTCGACGCGGCGGCCTATGAGGCGTTTTTGACGGAACACGGGCATCCGGTCGCGGTCTTCTGGTACTTCATGGCGCGCCTCCGGGCCGCGTTCATGGCCGGCGATCACGAGGCGGCGCTTGTCGCGGCCGGCCGGGCGGAGCCGATGCTCGAGGCGGTCTTCATTTACTTCGATTCGACGGAGTACCATTTCTACGCGGCGCTGGCCATGGCCGGCGCATGGGAGAAGGCCTCCTCCGAGCGACGAGAGGATCTGCGCGCGAAGCTCGACGCCTCTCACGATCGCTTGCGGGTCTGGGCCGAGAGCGGCCCGGAGAACTTCCGGGACCGCTACGCGCTGGTTTCGGCCGAGCTGGCTCGGATCCGGGGGAATGGCTCGGAGGCCATGCGCTTTTACGAGCAGGCCATCCGGGCGGCGCGGGAAAGCGGCTTCGTCCAGAACGAGGCGATCGCCAACGAGCTCGCTTCGCGGTTCTACGCGGATCAGGGCTTCGAGACCATCGCCGATGCCTACCTCCGCGAGGCCCGTTACGCCTACTTGCGCTGGGGGGCGGAGGGCAAGGTCCGGCAGCTCGAACGTCTTCATCCCCAGCTTCAGGAACGCAGCGCCCTCCCGCATGCGATCACCCTGGGCGCCTCGGCCCGGGAGCTGGACCTGTCCACGGTCATCAAGGCGTCCCAGGCGATTTCCCAGGAGATCCTCCTGCCTCGCCTCGCCGAAACCCTGATGCGGGCTGTGATCGAGCACGCCGGAGCCCAGCGGGGCTACTTGCTCTTGGCTCAGGACGGCGATCTCCGGGTGGTGGCCCAGGCGCATGCCGACGAAAAGGACGTCACCCTCTTCCTGGACATGCGCCCCTCGCCCCCTCCGTCGTTGCCCGAAAACCTCATCAACTTCGTGAGGCGCACGGGGGAGAAGCTGGTCCTCGACGATGCCCGCCAGCAGCGGCTCTTCGCCTCGGATCCGTATATCCGCGACCATCGGCCGCGATCGGTGCTGGGGCTTCCGATACTCAGGCAAGCGAAGCTCGTCGGCATGCTCTACCTCGAGAACAACTTGTCGACGGGCGTCTTCACCGCAGAGAAGCTGACGATCCTCGACATGCTGGCGGCCCAGGCGGCCATCTCGCTGGAGAACGCGCAGCTCTACGCCGAGCGCGAGCGGGCCGAGGCTGAAGTCCGGACGCTGAACGCCGAACTCGAGCAGCGGGTCCGGGATCGGACGGCCCAGCTCGCGGCCCTCAACCAGGAGCTGGAAGCCTTCAGCTACTCGGTTTCTCACGATCTTCGCGCTCCGCTGCGCAGCATCGGCGGCTTCAGCCGGATCCTGCTGTCGCGCTTCGGGGAGCAGCTCGATGCAAGTGGGCGAGACTACCTACAGCGCATCCGCGTCGCGAGCGAGCGGATGCAGGCGCTCATCGAGGATCTCTTGCAGCTTTCGCGGCTGACCCGCGGCGACTTGCGGCGCTCGGCGGTCGATCTGAGCGCCATGGCCCGAGGAATCGCCGAGCGCCTCCTCCGGAGCCATCCGGAACGGCAGGTCGAGGTCCAGATTGCGTCGGGCCTCGCGGTCGAGGGAGATCCCAGGCTGCTCGAGGTGCTCATGGAGAACCTGCTCGGGAACGCCTGGAAGTACACGAGCAAGCATCCCACGGCCCGGATCGAGGTCGGCGCCTTCGAAAAGGACGGCCAAGCCGTGTACTATGTGAAGGACGACGGGGCGGGCTTCGACATGGCCTATGCGGATCGGCTTTTCCAGCCTTTCCAGCGCCTGCATGCCGACTCCGAGTTCGAGGGCACCGGCATCGGGCTGGCGACCGTCCAGCGCATCATTCACCGGCACGGAGGCCGCATCTGGGCGGAGGCGACGCGCGACAAGGGCGCAACTTTCTTTTTCACGCTTTGAGGGAATGACCATGAGCAAGCCGTTGCGCGTCTTGAGTGTCGAAGATTCGGAAGACGACTTCTTGCTGCTGAGTGAGCAGCTGCGAGAAGGCGGCTACGACCTCACGATCGCGCGGGTGGAGACGGCCGAGGCCATGGCAGCCGCGCTGGCCGAGGACGCCTGGGACGTCGTCATCACTGATTTTCGCTTACCTCGTTTCAGCGGAGCGGCGGCGGTGTCGCTGCTCCGGAGCTCCGGCCGCGACATTCCGATCCTCGTGGTCTCGGGGACCATCGGCGAGGAGAAGGCAGCCGCCCTCTTGAAGGCGGGGGCGGATGATTACGTCAGCAAGGAAAACCTGTCGCGCTTGGTTCCCGTCGTCGAGCGGGCCCTGCGGGAAACGGCCGAGCGCAGAGCCCGGGAGAAAGCCGAGGAGCGCTATCGCCTGATCGTCGAGACGGCCTACGAGGGCATCTGGTTGGTCGACGCCGCGGGCCGTACGGAGTTCGTCAACGCGCGCATGGCCGAGATGCTGGGGACCTCCCCCGACGCGATGCTCGGCCATCGCCTGCACGACTACATCTTCCCCGAGGACGCGGCGGAGATGGACCGCCACCTCGATCGCCGGCGGCAAGGGATCCGGGAGCTGCTGGAGTTTCGTTTTCGCCACCAGGATGGACGCCCCGTCGAGACCCGCCTGAGCACCAGCCCCGTCCTGGATCGCGACGGCCGGTTCATTGGATCCCTGGCGATGATCACCGATATCACCGAGCAGAGGCGGATCGAAGCGGAGCGCGCGCATCTCATGGCCAAGGAGCAGGAGGCACGCGCCGAGATCAAGGCCGTCAAGGAACTCGATCAGCTCAAGAACGATCTGGTCAACTCGGTGACCCACGAGCTACGGACGCCGCTGTCGTCGATCATGGGGTACGTCGAGTTCCTGCAGGACGGCCTGGGCGGCTCCATGTCGCCAGAGCAGCAGGAGTTCGTCCATCAGATCGAGATGAGCGCCCAACGCTTGAGGCGCCTGGTCGACGATCTCCTCGATTTTGCTCGGATCGAGGCGGGCACGTTCCAGTTGCGCGTGGATCGCGGGGATCTGCGGGCCAAGATCCGGGAGACCGTCGATAGCTTGAGACCCCAGGTCGCGGAGGCGCGTCTCGACATGGCGCTCTCCCTCCCGCCGGACCCCATCTGGGTTCGCATGGATGGCCAGCGCATCGAGCAGGTGCTCATCAACCTCCTCAATAATGCCATCAAGTTCACGCCGAGGGGAGGCCGGATTGACGTCCAGGTGACCAGCGAGGCGGGACAGGCGCGCTGCGAGGTCCGAGACACGGGAATCGGGATCTCCGCCGAGGAGATCCCCAAGCTCTTCCAACGCTTCAGCCAGCTGAAGAGCGGGGTCAAGATGGGGGTCGGGACCGGTCTCGGTCTCAGCATCAGCAAGGCGATGATCGAGGCCCATGGGGGCCAGGTCGGGGTCGAGAGCAAGCCGGGCAGCGGAAGCACCTTCTGGTTCACGCTTCCGCTGGACGTCCAGGAGTCATAAAAGGGGGGCTGTCTCATCGAGACAGCCCCCAGCCGTTGATAATTACCCCTTGATCTGGTGGGTCAGCTGCTGCAAGAGGGCCACGAGGGCGGTATCGGTCGCCAGGAGCTTGTGGACCTTGTCCCAGGCGTGGAGGACGGTCGTGTGGTCGCGGCCGCCAAACTCGGCGCCGATGGTGGGCAGCGAGGAATCGGTAAGTTCGCGCGAGAGGTACATGGCGACCTGGCGGGCCCAGGAGACGTCCTTGGTGCGGCGCTGGCCGATCAGCTCGGCTTCCGAGAGCTGGAAGTGATCGGCCACGATCTCGCGGATCCGGGCGATCGTGACGGGCTTGCGCTGGGCGACGCCCAGGACCTGCATGGCGAGGTCGACCGTGGGGGTGACTCCGGTCAGGGAGGCGTAGGCCATGACCCGGATGAAGGCCCCTTCGAGCTCGCGGACGTTGTTTTGGTAGGCGGTCGCGATGTAGGCGATCACCTGGTCGTCGACGTCGAGCAGGTCGGAGTCGGCCTTCTTCTTGAGAATGGCCATGCGGGTCTCGAGGTCGGGAGTCTGGATGTCGGAAAGGAGGCCCCATTCGAAGCGGCTGCGGAGGCGATCCTCGAGGGCCTTGAGGTCCTTGGGGGGGCGATCGCTCGAGAGCACGATCTGCTTGCCGGCCTCGTAGAGGGCGTTGAAGGTATGGAAGAACTCTTCCTCGGTGCGGCCCTTGCCCTCGATGAACTGGATATCGTCGATCAAGAGGAGATCGATGTTCCGGTAGCGGGTCCGGAACTCGGGCATGCGGTCTTCCTTGATGGAGTTGATCAGCTCGTTGGTGAACTTCTCGCTCGAGAGGTAGGCGACCTTGGTATGCGGGTTGCGGGCCAGCATGTGGTGGCCGATGGCATGCATGAGGTGGGTCTTGCCGAGTCCGACGCCGCCGTAGATGAAGAGGGGGTTATAGGCCTTGGCGGGGTTCTCGGCGACGGCGATCGCCGCGGCGTGGGCAAACCGGGAGTGGTTACCCACGACGAAGGTCTCGAAGGTGTACTTGGGGTTGAGGATCCCGTAGGTCGGGCTGGGCGGAGGCATGGGCATGCCGCCGCCGTATGAGGCCGCGTCGCGAGGCGAAAGGGCGCTCGGTCCTCCGGCATTCGGCCCGTCGGCGACGGGAAGCGGCGCGGCGCTCAGGCGCGCATCGGCGCTGGCGGTGCGCAAGGCCACGCGTAGGCCCGCGCCTCCGGCCTCGTTGAGGGCATGGTGAACGTCCGGCAGGTTCTTGGAGATCCAGTCGCGGGCGAAGTCGTTGGGGGTTTCGATGGTGAGGGTCTGATCTCCCAGGTCGATCGCGATCGCGCGGGAGGGTTTGACCCAGGTCTCGAAGGAGGGGGGACTCATCCGAGTGCGCAGGATGGTCTTCGTACGCTGCCAGAGGTCTTCGGCTTGCATGGAAACTCCTCGGATCACGGGTCGACGTCCCGCGTCGATGGGAGGCGGGAACACAGGTTGCAGCCGCTTGCCAGTCTAAAAGGGAGGCGTTGGCTGCCTCGAAGGCGATGGGGCGATCGCAAATCGGCAAGGGGAGAAGGGTCTACACCCCCTGGGATCGATCAGTCTACCTCCGAAACGTCCTCCAAGCTAGGGTTATGTCGGCGGTTTTCGTGATCTCCTCCTGTAAAGTTTTCTGATCCAGCAAGGGAGCAATTGAAACGAGGTAAAATCCATGCTAAGCTTTCGGATCTTGACGGGGCGATTCTTGCCCAGTTACTCGATTTCAGTTTCTTCAACATGATTTAGACGCCCCCCTGGGGCGACAGGGAGGTGAACCCACGATGGCTCAGCAAGCATTGACGTTCCGTCACGGCGGCAAGAAGCGCAAGCGCGCGAAGACCCACGGCTTCCTCGTCCGCATGAGCACCAAGAACGGCCGGCGCGTGATCAAGGCCCGCCGCGCGAAGGGTCGCAAGCGCCTTTCCGCCTAGCCTCATGCTGCCGCAAGGCGCGCGGCTCAGGCGCCGAGAGGAGTTCCGGCGGATCTACGCCGGAGGCAAGGCTTACCCGGAATCATGCGTGGTCTTGCACGTCCTGCCCCTCACCGACCGACCTGATGAATGTCAGGTCGGCTTTTCGGTAAGCAAGAAAGTCGGGAACGCCGTCGTCCGCAATCGGGTCAAGCGGCGTCTCCGGGAGATTGTGAAGCCCCTGCTTCCCCGCATCAAGGGCGGATCCCAGCTGGTGATCGCCGCCCGGACCCGGGCAGCCGGGGCCCCGTTCTCCGATCTTGCCGCCTCGGTGACGCGGGCCCTGACCCGCTCGGGACTCTTGGAGCCCGACGGGGCGGAGGCTTCGGAAGGCTCGCGCGCGTGAGGTCTCCGTCGTTCTGGACGCCAGACCTGGCACAGGGTAGACTTTTGGGCATGAAGCATCAGGAAAAGACGCCAATCGCGTCCGGGCTGGCGGCCTTCATGGTCGCCTTACTGCGCGTTTACCAATTTTTTTCGCGCATGACCCCGCCCCGCTGCCGCTTCTACCCGAGCTGCTCTCAGTACGCGGTCGACGCCGTCCAACGGCACGGCCCCTGGCGCGGATCGGGCCTCGCCCTCAAGCGACTCGGACGCTGCCATCCCTGGAACCCGGGAGGCTACGACCCGGTCCCATGACCGGGGCCCGGACGCGGTGAGGGCCGTATTTTTTCCATCCACAGCATCGTTCTTCGGGGCGCTGCGATAAGGAGACCTCGTGAACCCAATCGATTTCCTCAGCAACGACATCATGCTGCCCATCCTCAATGCGTTCTATTCCGTGACGCATTCGTACGGGGTGGCCATCATCCTCCTGACCATCGTCGTCAAGGCCGCGCTCTTCCCGCTGACCGCCAAGCAGTTCAAGGCCAGCCGTCAGATGCAGATGCTCCAGCCCAAGATGCAGGAGTTGCAGGCCAAGTACAAGAACAACCCCGAGGAAATGCAGCGCAAGCTGATGGAGTTCTACAAGGAGAACAACGCCAACCCGTTCTCCAGCTGCCTCCCGACCCTGCTCCAGCTTCCCTTCATCTTCGCGCTCTACGCCGCCCTGATGAGCCCCGCCTTCAAGGAGCAGATCTCTCACCAGAGCTTCCTCTTCATCTCGGATCTCGCCAACTCCGGCATCTTCACCAAGGCGGGCACCCACTGGGACAACCTGATCCTCGTGATCCTCTTCGGCGCCAGCACCTGGCTGATGCAGAAGATGATGACCACCAACCCCAACGATCCGATGCAGAAGCAGATGCTGGTCATGATGCCCGTCATGATCACCGGTATGTTCCTGTTCTTCCCCTTGCCCTCGGGCGTCCTGCTTTACATCGTGGTCTCCAACCTGGTCAGCCTCGCCCAGAACTACGTCCTCCTCAAGCGGATGCCGCCGATCCCCGTTTCCGCGACCCCGGCCTCCCAGGCCGTGATCGAGACCAAGGCCGAGACCCCGGGCGCCTCCGGCGGCCAGCCGGTGAAAGAGGATCGCGCCACCAAGCGTCAGCGCCTGCGGGATGCCGCTCGCAAGAAAGGGAAGTAATCCGTGGAGCAACTCGAGCTTACTGCCAAGACCTACGACGACGCGGTCGCCGAAGCCCTCCAAAAGCTGGATCGCCACGAGGACGAGGTGGAAATCGACGTCCTCGAGGAAATCCCCGGGGAAAAGGTCACGATCCGCGTCACCGTCCTGCCCAACCCGATCGATGACGCCCTCGACTGGCTCGAGGATCTCCTCGACGCCATGGGCGTTCCCGGCGAGGCCGTGGCCTACCTCGATCCCGATGCCGTCACCCTGGACATCGAGACCGACGAGGACGCCGGCATGCTGATCGGGCGCAAGGGCCACACGCTCGACGCCATCCAGTACCTCCTCAACGCCACCTTCGGCCAGGCCGTCGGCAAGCGCATGATCGTCGATATCCAGGGCTACCGCGAGCGCCACGAGGCCAAGCTGGTCGAGCAAGCGCATCAGGCCGCCGAGCGCGTCCGCATGTCGGGCCGGCCTTTCCGCCTGCCCCCCATGAGCGCCGCCGATCGCCGCATCGTCCATAACGCCCTTCTCGACTACACGGACCTGTCGACGGGCTCGCAGGGCGAGGACCCCAACCGCTTCGTGGTCGTTTCGCCCAAGCGCGGCCGCCGGCCCGGCTACCGCCCCGATCGCGATCGGGCCATGCCTCCCGCTCCCTAGCGCCCATGGGCATGTCCTTCGACGACACCATCGCCGCCATCGCGACCCCTGTGGGGTCCGGTGGCGTCGCCGTCATCCGGGTGAGCGGTCCCCAGGCCCTCGCCATCGCCGATCGCCTCTTCCGGACCCCCGATCTGGAGCCCCTCGATCCGCCTCTCGCCGAACGTCCCGGCAAGCAGTTCCTTTACGGCTGGCTGGTGGACCCGGAGGCCGAGGCCGCCGACGCGTCCCGAGGTCCGGGCGCGGCGGGTAGCCCATGGCATCGCCCTGGCGCCTCGAGCGTCATCGACGAAGCGGTCATGCTGGTCTTCCGGGCCCCGCATTCCTACACCACCGAGGACGTCGTCGAGTTCCAGTGCCATGCGAGCATCGCGGGCGTCCAGAAGATCCTCATGCGCTGCCTGGCCGAGGGGGCTCGCCTGGCGGCTCCCGGCGAGTTCACCAAGCGCGCCTTCCTGGGCGGCCGGATCGATCTCGCGCAGGCCGAGGCGATCTCCGACGTCACCTCGGCCAAGACCGAGAAGAGCCTTCAGGCCGCCATCTCGCAGCTCGAAGGTCAGCTCTCCGACATCACCCGCCGCATCCGCGACCAGGTCAAGCACGTCCTCTCCCAGCTGGAAGCCAGCATCGACTTCCCCGACGAGATCGACGAGATCCCTCCCGGCGATCTCGCCCGCTCGATCGGCCGGATCCGCGTCGACCTCGACGACCTCTTGGCCACGGCCGCGCACGGCAAGCTCCTGCGCGAAGGCGTCTCCTTGGCCATCGTGGGGCGCCCCAACGTCGGCAAGAGCCGCCTCTTGAACGCCCTTTTGCGCTCGGATCGGGCCATCGTGACGGATATTCCCGGCACCACCCGGGACATGATCGAGGAAACGCTCGCGATCCGCGGCGCATGCTTCCGGGTGATCGACACCGCGGGCATCCGCATGGACGCCTCCGACCAGGTGGAAGCCATCGGCATCTCGCGCTCGCGCGAGGCCCTGACGACGGCCGATCTGCGCCTGGTGGTCCTGGACGGCTCGCAGCCCCTGACCGCGGCCGATCGCGAGGTGCTGGACGCGGCCGCGGCCTTGCCCAGTTTGATCGTCTTGAACAAGAGCGATGCGGTGGAGGATCTGCGGGCGGCGATCGCCGCCGTTCGCCCCGATGCCCACGGCATGCCGATCGTGGCCGTTTCCGCCAAGTTCGGCCAGGGGCTCGAGGATCTCGAACAGGCCGTCCTCGAACTGGCCTTGGGGGGCGAGGTCGCGACGGTCTCGGGAGTCGCGATCAACGCCCGCCACGAGGCGGCGCTTCGCACGGCGGACGCCGCGCTGGAGCGCGCCATGGAAACGGTGGGACAGGCCATGCCCGCGGACTTCGTGGCCATCGACCTCAAGGCCGCGGTGGCGGCCCTGGGCGAGATCACGGGCGAGGACCTCACCGAGGAGGTCATCGATCACATCTTCGCCAACTTCTGCGTGGGAAAATAGCGGAACGCTCGATTGCGTTCGGAAAACCCTTGCTTGATTAAAAGTCAGGATTTCGAGTGGTTTTTACCCGAACGGGCCGCAATTTAAAGGCTATTGACGGCTTATTAACAAATCGATACGGCTGGATCTCCGTTTAACAGCCGCGATTCTGTTATAATTCCCAGTAAGCAGAGCAAACGGCGCGGGATTTTGTGCGCCTACCGTCAAAGTAATCGAACAAGCAGGGCTTTGCCTGCAATCCCCCCTTGAGCGCCCCGGAGGTTCGCCTTGGAACGCACCACCCGAAAGTGGAACCTTACGCCCAAGGAGCGCGAGCAGCTCGTGCTCGAATTCATGCCCCTGGTGAAGAAGATCGCCCGGGGACTCGCTCGACGGAGCACCGATCCGGTCGAGGACCTGATCCAGGTGGGATCGATCGGCCTCCTGGAGGCCATCGACCGCTACGAGATCGGCCATAACACCGAGTTCAAGACGTACGCGGTCCACTACATCACGGGTCATATCCGGCACTACCTTCGCGACCGCCAGAACCTCCTGCGTGGCCCCCGGGCCCTCCAGGAGCTCTCGTATCGCCTTTCCACCGTCACGGCCAATCTCTCCCACCAGCTGGGCCGCGATCCCACCCACGCGGAACTCGCCGCGGTGCTGGAAGTCTCCGAGAAGATGATCGACGAAGTTCGCCAGTACGACTCGCGGATCTCGGTCTACTGGCTCGACCAGGAAGGCCGCAAGGACGACGACGACTCCCGCACCCTCCTGGACACCCTCCAGGACCCCCGCTCCAGCCGGGACGGCCAGGTGGACATCGACGAGCGCCTGCTTCTCAAGGAAGCCATCTCGCGCCTCTCGAAGCCCCAGCAGGAACTCCTGGAGATGCGTTACTTCCAGGACATGACCCAGGCCGAGGTCGCGCGCCGTCTGGGCGTCTCCCAGATGGAGATCTGCCGCCGCCTCAAGCGCGCCGTCAAGCAGCTCCAGGCCATCCTGACGCCTCCGCCTCCGCCCGAGAACCAGGGCTAACCCCGGAATCGAAAGCGGCCCTCCCGAACGGGAAGGCCGCTTTCGCTTTTTTGCGCCCGTAACGCGCTAGCTCGTGCAGTTGACGCGATCACCCTTGTTGAAGGCCAGCGACGCGAGACAGCCGACGCCCACCGTCCAGAGGGACCAGTTTGCTTCCTTGAGCTTGAAGAGCAGGTCGCCGCGACCACCGGCCACGGCCTCGAGGTCCGCGTCGTCGAGCTCGTCGCTCATCTTGGGGGGGATGACCAAGGTAAGCTCGGTGGGCGTGTTCTGCACCACGGTCACCTTCAGCTCCGCCGGAAGCTCCGTGCCCAGGAACTGCGCCAGGGTCTCCTTGGGATTCGACAGCAGGGCCTCGCGGAACGCCTCGTCTTGGGCGGCTTTGAGCATAAGATCCTGCTGGAGAGTCGATGATTCTTGCATGGAAGGCTCCGTTTGTTTAGAAAGGGGGGATTTATTTGTATTCAGGTTGGGCGTGTGGCCGCACGGCGGGGCTTTTGCTATCGCGTGCCGCTAAGCCCGACGCACCGGACATGCCCCTCCATGCCCAGGGACATCAGACAGCCGAAGCCGAAGCTCACCAGAGACCAGGTCGTGTCCTTGGCTCGCCGCCGGTCTTCCATGCTGCCGCCGGAAATGCCGTCGAGCGCGTCGTCGTCAAGGTCGTCGCCGAGCAGGGGCGGGATGACCAAGGTAAGCTCGCTGGGCGTGTTCTCCACGATACTGACCTTCAGCTCCGCCGGAAGCTCCGTGCCCAGGAACTGCGCCAGGGTCTCCCTGGGTTTCGACAGCAGGGCCTCGCGAAACGCCTCGTCTTGGGCGGCCTTGAGAAGCAGGTCTTGGTAGGGGTTCTGAGTCTCTTGCATCGATTCTCCTTTTTCTGGGCGGCATGGGCGCGGTCGGGGCCAAGTCCCTTCTTGAATGTACCCACTTCTGATGCCGTGGCGAATGATCGCTATCTCATGCGGATTGCGGGCATGGTCACATGGCGATCGCCGGGACGTACGCGGATCACCGCATAAACCCCTGCTTGACTCTAAGCTGGGAGCGCCTCGCTTCCCCGTGGCGGCCCCCATGACCGCCTCGCGCATCTCCTCCACAAAGGATGGCCTCTCATGATCAAGAAGATCCTCCTCGCCGTCGTCGCCGTGATCGCGGTCTTCGTCGTCGGCGTTCTCGGCCTCGCCACGACCCAGCCCGACACGTTCAAGGTCGAGCGCTCGGCCACGATCCAGGCTCCCCCCGAGACGGTCTACGCCCTGCTCTCCGACTTCCGCCAGTGGGAAGCCTGGTCGCCCTGGGACAAGCTCGATCCCGCGATGACGCGCACGTACTCCGGCGCGGAGCGCGAAACGGGCGCCATCTACGAGTGGGAAGGCAACGACAAGGCCGGCAAGGGCCGCATGGAGATCACCGAGGCCCTGGCTCCGTCCAAGGTCGTGATCAAGCTCGACTTCATCGTGCCCTTCGAGTCGCATAACGTCACCGAGTTCACCGTGACCCCCGACGGGGACGCTCAGAAGCTCACCTGGACGATGACCGGTCCTCAGAGCTTCCTGTCCAAGATCATGTGCGTCTTCATGGACATGGACGCGATGGTGGGCAAGGACTTCGAGTCCGGCTTGGCCACCTTGAAGGCGCTCGCCGAGAAGTAAGCCGACACCGTGTCCCGGACGCGGAATCCAACTCGAAGGCCCTGGAGCTTGCTCCAGGGCCTTCGAGTTGGATGGGACTACGGGTTGACCGCGGAGTTCAGGAGATGCGGCAGCTCCTGGGAGACCAGGCGGATGATCTGGACGTTGTAGTCGACGTCTTCCTGGGTGTCGGGGTAGCGCAGGCCGGGGACGGGCACGCGGCCGAGGTAGGCCTCGGGATCGCCCATGTAGTCGGCCTGCCAGTAGAGGCGGGAGACCTTGTCGGTGATGACGGCGTTGGCCATCCGGTTGAAGTCCCGGGTGCTCATCTCGGGGCTCTCATGCCACCGCTTGGCGATCTCGCGCTGGGTGTCGACTTGGTTGTAGATGTTCATGGCGGTGATCATGTTGCGGTTGAACGAGCGGCCTCCCTCGGTGACCAGGAGGTTGTTCAGCGCCAGGCGATCCGTGTTGTAGATCGAGTTGAAGGCGGGCAACCGGTTGATGCGGTTGCGGATGTCGGTCTCGGTCCATTCCCGGACGCGCGCCTGGTAGGCAGAGTTCTCGGCGGCCTGCATATCACCGCGCTTCTGCTCCTTCACTCCGGCGAACAGGGGATCGAGCTCCTTGGCGGAGGTGATGGGCTTGTAGGCGCTCGTCTTGTTCACGCCGCCATTGGGGGCCAGGTAGATGGTCTCGCCCTTGGAGAGCTTGTCCTTGGCTTCGCTAGCGGTGATCTCGGGGTGATGGGTGATGAGCAGGGTTTTCTTCTTGGTGCGCAGGCGATCATAGCCCGCGAGCAAATCGATCACGTCGCCTTTGACGTCGCTGAGCTCGACCTTTCGGGCCGGGGCCGGCTCGGGAGGAAGCGCAATCTTGGGCACTGGCCGGGGATCGTTGGGAAGCAGGACCGGCATCTCGGGCTGCCAGTAGTAGCGGGGCACATGCGGAGGCGTGGGACGATCGGAACCGCCGGGAGGGGTCGGACGATCAGAGCCACCGGGAGGCGTGGGACGATCGGAACCACTGGGAGGGGTCGGACGATCAGAGCCACCGGGAGGGGTCGGGCGATCGGAGCCGCCGGGAGGCGTCGGACGGTCGGAACTGCCGGGAGGCGTGGGGCGCGAGGAGAAGAGGCTCTCCGCTTCGCGGGAGAGCATGATCCCGTCGCCGGTCAGTGCAAGGCCGCCCTGCTGCAAGCCTGCCGCCAGCTCCTTCTTGGAGATCTTGCCGTCGTAGGCCCCGCCGGCGAGTCCATCGATCCGGTCGCGGGCGCCCTCCGAGATCGTGAGGTCCTCCTTGGAGACCCAGGCGTCGCCGCCCGCCAGGCGATCGGCGATCGCCTCCGCATCCGACGCACCCAGCCGGAAGCCACTCAGGGCCGCCTCTCCGGCGGCAAGCGCATCCGCCGCCTCGCGGGTGCCGTTCCGGCTTCCGACCCGGCCAGCGCCCGCGGCTGACGTCAGGATCTGGGCCTCCGAACTGTCGATCTGGCTGTTTCCGTTACGGTCGATCCGTCGGGTGAAGTCGGTCAGGGTCTGGCGATCGATGGGCGTCGGCATGCTCCCTCCTCGTCGTGATGGGCATCGCGTGATGGCTTTCATCGAGGGAGGTTGTCGTCCGCATGTCAGGGTGTCTGTCTTATCGAGAGATTAAGGGCAGGATAACAAACGTTGAAAACGAAACGGCAGGTCTCCCGATGGAGACCTGCCTGGAGGGGGAAGCGCAATCCGGGCGCGGCGTGGAATCCTTAGAAGGTCGCGAGCACGTCCTTCTTGAAGGTCCGGGCGGGAAGCACCGCGGCCCGCGTCGAGGGGTTATGGATGAACTCCACGAGGCCCCGCTGCAAGGGGAGCAGGCCGACGTAGAGATCCCCACCGTTGCCCGCATACTTGGTCTGGCTGACGAAGAGGTTGATGTTCTCGGAGGTCGCCTTGCTCATGTCGAAGCCAGTGGTCTGCAGGGCGCTGATCGTGCGATCGTCGCTGTAGCGGCCCACGGGCGCTCCGAGGTAGTAGAGCTCGAGATCGGTGGGCAGACGCCAATCCGTGAAGCCCGCGGCGTTGTGGCCGAGAAGCTTGGTCTTGATCTCCGTGGGAAGGGAGCCCTTCTCGACGCTGAAGGCGATCTTGCCGCCGTTGGGAAGCGGGTACTTGTCCCACATCACCCCGGTGAAGGGGCTGATCAAGAGGTCGCTGGACGGGAGGCGCGTGCTGTAGATCGCTTGCTCTTGGATCTTCAGGTTGGCCATGATGCGGTCGTAGTCCCGCTGGGCGCTGACGCCGTCGCCCAGGAAGTTGCGGGCCTCGACCAGGATCATGATGCCGCGAAGCTGCACGCCCTCGAAGTATTCGAGCTGCTCGTTGAGCTGGTCGATGAAGGCGGAGTTCACGAGGTAGGGGTAGCGGTTGCCCCCGTTCTCACCGGCCCGGTTCCGGTGTCCGACCAGCCGGTGCCACTGCATGATCGCGCCTTCTCCGCCCCCGGCGCCGGTCATGGCCGCGTGGATGGTGTTGAGGGCATTGGGGATATGCGTGCGGATGTCGTTCGCCAGGGCCTGGGCGCGCCTCTTGCCGGCGTCGCTGCTATCCATCCGCTTGATCTCGTCCACGTAGGAATCGAAGTAGTAGTCGATCGCGCTGATCGACGAGAAGAGCGAATCCATCTTGGAGTTGTAAGCGGCGAGTCCGAACTGCTTGTTCATGCTGACTTCGAGCTTGGCGATCGAGGTCTTGATCTCGTTGACGCTGCTTTGAAGCTCGACGATCTTGTTGTCCAGCTGATAGATCATGTTCCGCTGGGTCGTCAGCTCCGCGAGAACCTCGTCGGTGCGATCGGGAGTGCTGCTGCTGCCGAAGATCGAGTCGAGCGCCCAGCCCATGGCCGAGCCGCCGATCTTGCCGAGAGCGCCCTTGCCGAGCTCGATGGCGATGGTCTTGGCGATCGCCCCGCCCACCTGCAGCATGGGGTTCGAGAAGTCATGGGAGGTCGTCTCGCCGCCCGCCATCTCCCAGACCATGGTCATGATCAGGGCGCTGAAGCCGTCGGTATCGGCCTGGGTCATGAACTTGCCATGGTGGAAGGCGTTGAACTGCGGGTTATCGAGGTCGACGCCCAGGGAGACGCTCTCGGGAAGCTTCAGGTACTTCGCGACGGCGAGCTGGGTCTCGGCGAGCGAGGCCGAGGGCGTCATGTCGAGCTTGGCGGCCACGAGCGTGGTCGCGGCGTTGAGGTAGACGCGATCGACCAGGGGGTTGAAGTTCCGGACATCCGCCTTGAGCAAATGGGTCGAGGCGAGCTCGTTACGCGTGCCGCCGGAGATCTCCACGCGGAAGTCCCGGGGCCAGGCGTCGGAGAAGGGGAGGGCGAAGAAGCCGTTCGCGTCCGTGGCGTTGGCGGCTTCGTGGACGACCTGTCCCGAGGTCCCGATGACCTTGAGAGTGGCACCGGCGATCGGCGCGTCCAGGAAGGCCTTGCCCAGCAACTGGGCGGGAACGGGAGCCGGGGTCGGGCTCGTGTGGCTAGGCGTCTGGTCCTGAACGGCGGGAGTTTGCGGCGGAGGCGCGCAGGCTCCGAGCATCAGGGATAGGGCCAGGGGAAAGACTCCGATCAAGCTGACTGTATGGCGACGTGACGTCATAGGTCTCTCTTTCCGACAACCAGGGGGGTGCGCCGAAGGCGCTCGGTCCTTCGAGCGTACAAGGGGCCCGAGACGAGGTCGATTGCGGAACTATCGATCGGAGTAACGGATTTATCGGTCTTTGCCGGGGCGCTCGCGCCATTCCTGGGGCGGGAGGCCGAAGCGCTCCCGGAAGCTCCGGTGGAAATGCGGGAGGCTCCCGTAGCCCACGGCCTCGCAGATCCGCTGGAGCGGCCAATCGGTAGAAGCCAGCAGGCGCTGGGCTTCGGCGAGCCGAACCTCGGTGATCCAGCGCTGCACGGTCTTTCCGGTCTTGCGCCGCATGGCATGGGTCAGGTAGGAGGGGGAGTAGCCGATCGCCGAGGCGACCTCCGCGAGGCCGATCGGCGTCTGGAAGCGTGCCGCGATGAAGCGCAGGGCCTCCTGAAGCTTGGGATGGTCGGCGATCGCCTCCATGACCGGCTCCAGCAGAGCCGCCAATCGCTTGTCGCGTGCCGACTCGGGCTCCGGCTCCTCGGCCTTCCGCCGCTCCAGGCACTGGGCATAGGCCCGCTGTATCACGCGTTCCAGGCGTTTCAGGTCGCCGATCGGCTTCAGCAGGAAGTCGAAGCTGCGGCCTTCCCGCAGGGCCTCGATCGCATCGGTCACGGTCGCCTGGCCGGTCAGGAAGATCACCTCGACCTGGGCATTGCGCTCCTTGAGTGCTTTGAGCAGGGCGAGGCCGTCCAGCTTCGGCATCTTGAGATCCGTGAGCACGACGTCCACGGGATGGCGCTCGGAGAGCTCCAAAGCCTCCAGGCCGTCGCGCGCTTCCAGGACCTCGTAGCCTTTCATCACGAGGAAGTCCCTGAGCGTCATGCGCAGGTCATTCTCGTCCTCCGCCAGGAGGATCGTGGGGTTTCGGAGAGCGTGATCGGTCATCTCCTCATGCGTACCCGTTTCCAGCCGCCCGGAATCCATGGCATGCTGGACGCATGGCCGTTTCCCCGCTTCGCTTCTCCGCCCGCAAAGGCGCCTTCGCCGCGATCGTCCTCGGGCTCGCGCTCTATGCCCTCGCGCACCTGATCATGCCCCTGGCCAGCCTCGACCGTCCCTTCCCCGGCTTCACCCTGCTCGACGACCTCACCCTCGAAAGCCAGCTCCCGGCCGCGTGGAGCGGCGCGCAGGCGGGCTTGCGCCCGATGGATCGGATCGTCGTCGTCGACGGCAAGCCACTCACGTCGGTCTCGGAGCTCGATCGCCTCGTCGAGGCCGTCCCCGTCGGCACGCCCCTCACGTACCAGATCGCGCGCACGGACTGGAAGGGCCAGGTCACGACCTTCGAGCGTCAGATACCCACCCAGCGCTACACGCTCGGGGATTGGCTCGTTGGCAAGCTCGGCTTCTGGCTCAGCGGCCTCTTCTATCTGATCATCGGAACGAGCGTCCTGGCGCTCCGCCCCGGGGATCCCGCGGCCCGCGCCTTTTTCGCCTTCAGCGCGCTCGCCGTTCTCAATACCACCGCCATCCTGGGCGAGTTCTGGCAAATTGCCATCCTGCGCACGGCCATGGGTGTCGCGGCCCTGTACCTGGCGCTCGTCTTCCCACGTCGCTTGCCTGACGCCCGTCATCGCCGCCTGGTCGTCCTCTGCGTGGCGCTCGGACTGCTCACGATCGCCTTCAGCCTCGCCTTTGCCGATTGGCCCACGCTCCGCTTCTGGACGCATCTCTTGCCCACCGCCGCCGGCTTCCTAGGCCCCGCCATGGTGATCGTCATGGCCTTCGTCGCTTTGCGCATGGGCTCCGAGCGGGAGCGCATGCAGGCCAAGATCGTCCTCACGGGCGCGCTCCTGACCTTGCTTCCCGCCCTGCTCTTCATCTTCGCTCCCCTGACGGGCCTCAACGACGCCTTGCTTCCGTACGGGTCGCTCCTCGGGATCGCCTTTCCCCTCACGATCGCCTACGGCATCGCCCGCCACCGGCTCTTCGACGTCGACGTCCTCCTGCGGCCCACCCTGACCTACGCGCTCTTAAGCCTCGTGCTCGTCGCGCTTTACGCGGGCCTCTTCACGATCGCGACGCTCCTGTTCGGGAGTCAGTCGCTCGTTGCCGGGGCGATCGCCGCCGCCGTCGTGGCCGTCGCCTTCAGCCCGCTGCGCGCCCGGATCCAGCGCGCGCTCGACCGCACGTTCTTCCGGATCGCCTACGACCCCGCCGCGGTCCTGGCCGCCTTCTCGGGGCAAGCCCAGGACATGAGCGAGCGGGAAGAGGTGGTGGCTTCGTGCTTGGAGGCGATCGAACAGGCCTTGCATCCGCGTTTCGCGGCCGTCGTCACGATGCCGGAAACCGAGGAGCCCGAGGGCGTGGCGGAGGCCTTCCCCCTACTCGTCAAGGGCGAGCCCATCGGGAGGCTCGTGCTGGGCCCGAAGAAATCCGGCCTCCCGTACACGGCGGGCGATCGCGACCTCGTCATGAGTCTGGCCCAGCAGCTCGCCTTGTGGCTGAACGTGCTGGATCGGATCGAGAGGGAGCGGGCGCAGGCCCTCCAGATCGAGGCCCTGCGCGAAGCCAAGATCCTTCAGGATCAGTTCCTCGACATGGTCAGCCATGAGCTGCGGACGCCCGTCAGCGTCATTCGCAGCGCGCTCAGCGTCCTCGAGCATGGGGGCGCGGGGCTGGAGGATCCCCGCGTGAAACTTTACCTGGACCGGATCCAGCGGAACTCCGAGCAGCTGACGATTCTCTTGAACGATCTGCTCAACGCCTCGCAGATCCAGTCGGAGCGCTTCGCGCTGATTCCCCAGGCCGTGCGGGCCGATGAACTCGTCGCCGAGGCCGTGGAGGACCTCGCTTCGACCGCCGCCTCGAAGCAGCAGCAGCTCTCGGCCGAGATTCCGGAGGGCTTGCCGATCTTCCGGGGGGATCCGCAGCGGCTGGGGCAGGTGCTGCGCAACCTCCTGATCAACGCGATCAAGCATACGCCCGAGGGCACGCGAATTCGCGTGAGGCTGGCGCATGCCGGCGATCGCCTGAGTATCGACGTCTCGGACGACGGTCCGGGAATTCCGCCCGAGCATCTTCCCTTGCTCTTCGAGCGCTTCCGGCGCTTCGCCTCCTCGGAATCGGATGCCGCGGGTCTGGGGCTCGGCCTCTACATCGCCAAGGCCATCGTGGAGGCCCACGGCGGCACGATCCAAGTCGAAAGCCGATTGGGGGAAGGCGCGGTCTTCACGATGGCGCTTCCCCTCGTCGAGGGCCCGAGGATCCATCAATCTTGATACAAACTTAAAGCCTCCTTTATCGGATCCGCCGTCGTCTGAACGATGACTAGGTAGGACATGGACAGGAGGCCGGAATGCTCGCAGCTCAGACCAACACCATCCAGGGACTTCTTCCGCAGCTCAACGGCGTGCCGGGTGCTGTGCCTCAGGTTCCGGCCACGACGCTTCCCGTCGGCCCTGCCCTGCCCATCGCGCCCGCGATCTCCGCTCCTGCGATTTCCGTCCCGGTGGTTGCCACCCCGACGGCTGCCGTCCCGGTGGTCGCGGCTCCCATCATGGCGGCGGACCAGTATCAGCGCGCGACCTACGGCTTCCCCATGCCGCAATGGGGCTACTTCATCGCGGGCCAGACGGGTCCCGACGTCGCCGCCCTCCAGACTCACCTTACCGCTCTGGGTTACCTCGCCGGCACGCCTGACGGGGTCTACGCCTACGGCACCATCGAGGCCGTCCGCTACTTCCAGTTCGAGTACGGCTTGCCGGCCACCGGCGCCTTCGACCACAATGCCTACGCGACGATGATGGCCGTCTTCGCGGGTCAGCTTCCCCGCAAGCGGGGCGTGGCGACGACGACTCCCGTCCAGACGGCTCCCGTGCAGCCCGCTCAGCCGACCCAGCCCACTCAGACCACGCAGCCCGCCCAACCGGCGCAGCCCGCTCAGCCGGCGACGCCCCCGTCGCATTCGACTCCGCTCGACATGGACTGGGTCACGGCTCCTCAGCCTTCCGGCAATCAGCCGGGCTCGGCCCTGGACGTGGACTGGCAGACCGCTCCTCAGCCCAAGCCCGAACCGAAGCCCGAACCCAAGCCCGAGCCGAAGCCTGAACCGAAGCCAGAGCCGAAGCCCGAAGCCAAGCCCGCGCCCAAGCCCGAGCCTCCCAAGGCGACCGATCCCGGCTACCAGACCTACACGATTCGGAGCGGCGACACGCTCTCGTCGATCGCGCAGTCGGCCCTCGGTGACGGCAGCCGCTGGCGCGAGATCTACGACCTCAACAAGAACGCGATCGGCTCGAACCCGAACGTGATCATCCCCGGCACCATGATCAAGCTTCCCGACGGCGCGAAGGCCCCGTCCTCCTCCACTCCGGCCTCGCCTCCTCCGTCGGTGAACTTCAACTTCCCGCTCAACGCCGATCAGATCGCCCGGGTGCTTGGCGCTCCGGTGGAGAACGTGCGGAAGTACTGGCCCGAGATCGCCAATTCGCTGAAGAAGCGGGGGATCACCTCGACCAACGCGGTGATCGCCGTCCTGGCCACCATCAAGGTGGAAGTCGGTCCCTTCAAGCCCATTCCCGAGTACGCCTCGGGCGCCGCCTACGAGGGCCGCCGCGACCTGGGCAACACCCAGCCCGGGGACGGCGTCCGCTACAAGGGCCGCGGCTTCATCCAGCTCACCGGTCGCGCCAACTACGAAACCTACGGCCGCAAGCTCGGTGTCGATCTGGTCGGTAACCCCAATCTTGCCCTCGACCCGCGGGTCTCGGCCGAGGTGCTCGCCGAGTACTTTGTCCAGCGCGGCATCCCCGCCATGGCCGATCGCGGCGACTGGCAGGCCGTCCGCCGGGCCGTCAATGGCGGCACGAACGGCTGGAACACCTTCATCGGAGCCGTCAACAGCCTCAAAGCCGCGGTCTAGCGCCGGCATGGGGCACGGGCCCGGAACCTCAAGGACAGTTTCGCCAAAGTAATTAAAAAGATCTCGTCCGTTGCGATGGTGTTCGGGAGGACGATCTGACCTAAGATAATCGTATGAAAACCAAACCCCCGGTGGCGCCACCGGGGGTTTACTCTTTTCTCCTGGTTTTAGCCCAAGCTTTAGGCCTGCTTTACCGATTACGGCGCCGCGAGCCGGATAACTCCCATGGTGGGCGCGAGCCCGCGTGAAAGGAGCCCGGCATGAGTGCGGTTGCCTCGTACCAATCGATTCTGCAGCGCCTGAACGCCGTGGTCGGCGCGACGGCCGCGCGGCCCTCGGCTCCCGCTTCGGGAGGCCTGGCCCCAACAGGGCTAGCCCCGGCAAGCACGACCTCAGGCACCGCCTCCGAGCTTCCCCGCTGGCTGATGCCGCAGGGCCGTCCCGCTTCTCCGCTGGGACAGGATCACTTCGTCCGCACGACTGGCCTGGCCCCGGCGCCCGCGCCGGCGCGCCGCCTCCTCGCGGATCCCAACGCCTACTTCATGACCCAGTTCTTCCATCCCCGCTGGAACCCTCAAGGACCGGACGGCTCCACGAACTGCGGCCCCGCCAGCCTCGCCATGGCCCTCAAGGCCTTCGGAATCAGCGCGCCAGGAGCGAGCAATCCCTACAACGTCGAGGACGTGATCGACAAGACGCGCATGGCGATGATGAATACCCAGAACGATCTTCAGCTCTCCTCGGACGACGACGTCCTGCGCGGAGCCCTCGCCTCGGGCGCCAAGGCTGAGAAGGTCCACGGCCTCGCGAGCGTCGAGCGGGCGATCGCCGAAGGCAAGCTCGTCGTCCTCGCCGGCAACCCCGCCGCCTACGGTCAGCGCTTCCGCGAGGATCAGCTCACCTCCTTCAGCGGCGGCCACTTCATCACCGTCACCCACATGGTGGGCGATCGCGTCTGGATCAACGACCCCCTCTCGCATGTCGGAAGCCTGGAGATCACCAAGGCCGAGCTCCAGCAGTACATGGCCTTCCAGAACTGGAACGTCGGGGTCGCCGTCTGGGCCTGAGCCTTCCCCGTCTTCACCTGAACCGGAGGAATCTTGGCCTACGATCTCAAACCCCTCAACGCACCCCGAGCGACCGGCCTCGTCCTGGACCTGGCGGCTAGGCTTCTCGAAAACCCCCTGCTCGCCCCTCATATCGCCCGAACGCAACTCGACGAGATGGGCCTTACGCGCTTGCGGAGTCTGCCGGTCTCCGAGCCCCTCGCCTCCGTTCATCCGATCTTCG
>Ga0180215_1000473_pt1 | contig 51806 bp, 57 predicted proteins | sample eDN3rd37CBELigBY_FD_128871 | JGI IMG/M metagenome (GOLD analysis project Ga0180215, IMG submission 128871) | Enriched backyard soil microbial communities from Emeryville, California, USA - eDNA 3rd pass 37_C BE-Lig BY (version 2) (version 2) | ecosystem: Environmental > Terrestrial > Soil >... | reverse complement strand
TCCCCCATTTGGCTTTTAACCAAGTGGGGGAATTTTAAATGACTATGTGGCGGAAATTTAAATTGACAAATACACCAGTAGGAGGTGGCGGCACTTCGCTTTCGATATAAGCAAGATTTATGTACATTGGGTTAGATAATTTAATTCCTTTTAAGTCCATTACGGAATCGTGAATCACAAGAGTATATTCCTTGTTTTTTATATAAGGGTTCTCGCGAAGAACAAACAGGGATTTTTTATCATCGGATAAGGTAGTTTTAAAATCATTTATGAATCGATACGTCTGCGGATGTTGACTAGAAGCTTCTATAAGTTGGACACTATTAGAATTAAACGATTCTGAATTCATCTCTTTAGAAAATGAAATTTTCACTATCTTATGATTGTCCGTCAATCTTATCGAATTGCTATTATACAGTTGATAATAATCTGGTAAAACAAGTATTTTTAAAGTCTGTGCATCCAGTTCAGAAATATTACCCGTATTATCCTCCGCTGTAATTTTTTCTATAACCCATTCCCCAGCTTCATCAACAGTTATTTCGTTGTTCCATATGTCTGAAAATTGGTTTCTTAGATCTACAGATATTGTTTCACTTGGTTTTGAGATTACAATAGAAACCTTTTTAACGCCAGATAGTTCATCCCGCACGCTTATATTAAATTTAACTTGTTGCGCAACCTGTCCAATTACAGTGCCATTTTGAAATCCAATGCTTGTCCTCAACTTATCAAAAAGTGGTGGGACTTTATCATACCCACCACCTTCGTCATAGACATCGGAAACTACACTGACATCCAAAATCCTAGGTGGCTCATTATCCGCTAGTTCTGTACTGTCATTTGCAAATGACAAACTAGGAATCATGACCATAAGGCTCAATAATAATGTAAACAATCTGCGTCCCATTACCCCATCCCCTTCTTCTTAGGTATATTTAACTAGGGAAATTATACCACAACAGGAGTTATACTCGGCCGAAGATAGTAGTATTTTGCGATAAAACGGTATAAATAGAAAATTATAACAAATAAAACAACCTGATTAACTTTAAAAGAGGATATCCTACTAATATCCAAGAAGCTTCCTCCAATCAGGTGGAAATAATTTCCCCTTTCTGTTTATCAAATTCCTCTTAGCTTATAATCCTTGTTTCTAAAAATTTTGGAAATTTTAGAATTACACAATCACCCCTTTAACTAATGTATTGATGTGACCGCACTATTCCCCTTCTTCTGATAGATAACCAGAAATTCTTCACAACATTAGATGTAATATCTTTTACATCTACTACCTCATGTTCATTACAATGTCGCAAAAATTGACCAAAGATGTTCTTATCACTCTCCATGCTAGTTCGGGATAGATTCTTAAAGTCTCTGTCGTCCATAAAATCTTGAATGGCAAATTTTTATAACAAAAAACCACCTCATCACCAGATGAAATGGTCTATTATACGTGTGGCAGTTTTTACTGCAACAACAACATATGTACTTGTCATTAATCGTTATTAAACCTATGGTATCGTTAAAGATGGTCGGGAAGACAGGATTTGAACCTGCGACCCCCACGTCCCGAACGTGGTGCTCTACCAAGCTGAGCCACTTCCCGAAACAACTTTCAATTAATATTTTACTCAAAAACGATCAAATTTCAATTCCTTTTTTTATGTCCAAAGTAGATATTGGTTTTATTTCCATCATCCTCACGCATTTCCTTCCATGATTAAATAAAGCCAATTAACCCAACCAATCATCGAAAAGAATTGCGTGAGGAGAGATTCACCCAATCTATGACCTGTCAAGACGATCCCCTTTCTTTTTTTAAACCAAGTGCCTTCGCTGTAGAAGCATGAATTTCTTTGATCAACTCCGGGTTATCCACTAGTGGCACACCATAAGAAGGGATAATTTCTTTTAATTTCGGTTCCCAGGCTTTTAGTTGTTGTGGGAAGCATTTTTCAATCAGCTCAAGCATAATAGAAACGGCAGTGGATGCACCTGGGGAAGCACCTAGCAAAGCAGCTAGCGACCCATCTGTGGCACTAATCACTTCTGTACCAAATTGAAGTGTTCCTCTGCCAGTTGCCGTATCTTTGATCACTTGGACTCGTTGTCCCGCCTTCACGATATCCCAATCCTGAATTTTGGCAGTAGGAATAAACTCACGTAAGCTTTCCAGGCGTTGTTCTTTTGATAACCTTAATTGTTGGACAAGGTATCTTGTTAATGAAACATTTTTTGCACCTGCTGCCATCATAGTTATGACATTATTCGGTTTTACGGAACCGAATAAATCTAACTTGGAACCAGTTTTTAAAAACTTGGGTGAGAAGCCTGCAAATGGCCCAAACAGTAATGATTTTTCTTTGTTAATAAATCTTGTGTCAAGATGCGGTACAGACATAGGCGGAGCTCCCACCTTGGCTTTGCCATAAACTTTTGCATGATGTTGAGCGATTACCTCCGGATTTTGACACACCATAAAAAGTCCACTTACCGGAAAACCTCCAATATGTTTCCCTTCAGGAATTCCAGATTTTTGCAGCAATGGAAGCGCTCCTCCACCGGCGCCGATAAAAACGAATTTGGCAGTGTGGCGTTCGACTGTACCGCTGTTAAGATTCCGAACTTTCAATTCCCAGCCACCGCTAGTGCGATAAATATTCTCCACATGATGTTTGAATCGAATATTAACGTTTTGTTTTTTTAAGTGGTCAAACAACAATCGTGTTAAAGCGCCAAAGTTGACATCCGTCCCCGCGTCGGTCTTTGTCGCTGCTATTGGTTCATCAGATTCTCGTCCCTCCATAATAAGCGGAATCCAATCCATTAGTTTTCCCGGGTCATCAGAATATTCCATCCCTTTGAACAGCGGACAGTTGGAAAGTGCTTCAAAACGTTTTCTTAAAAACGCTACATCCTTCTGTCCATGGACGAAACTCAAATGCGGCAACGGCATGATAAAGTCTTGGGGATTTTCGATCAGATTGTGTTTAACAAGGTAAGACCAAAACTGCTTTGAAACCTGGAATTGTTCATTGATTTTTACCGCTTTACTTATATCCATGCATCCATCCGGTTTTTCCGTGGTGTAATTTAGCTCACACAAGGCTGAATGACCCGTTCCCGCATTATTCCATTCGTTAGAACTTTCTTCACCTGCGCTTGCCAGCCCCTCAAATACAGTTATTTGCCAGTCTGGTACTAATTCTTTAAGCAGTGTTCCCAAAGTAGCGCTCATAATTCCAGCACCAATTAAGATGACGTCGCTCCCCATTTTCCTCATCCTTTCCTAGAGGTTCATTACCGTATTTCGTACGATAGAAGTACTTATTATAATTTCCCCTGTGGCTTATTCTATATGTGGAGACATTCATCGGAAGGAAGCATCGTACTTGTACTGATACTCCCAAGCATTAAATTTGCCTATTACCTATCGAAAGGAGATATTGGCTTTATTTCCTTAGCCCCCGCGCTTTTTCTTTCTGTAATCATGATCACGCCAATTAAACCAATCATCGAAAAGATCGTCGGAATAATAAAACCGTAATAATAGCCTTCTACGATGTTTGCAGACTGAAAATAATCCAGCACATTCCCAAAAATCCCCGGCAGCAATACAGCACTTAAGAACCCACCCGTATTTGCAAACCCTGAGACAAGCCCTGCTTCTTTGATCGAAAAAAATTGACGGACAGCTGCAAACGTTAAGGAATTGGCCCCATAACAAAAACCTATGATAAAGAAAAGTATGATGAGCCATGAAAATGGTGGGTTTCCTTTAAATAAAAGAAAGATAGACCAGCATAGTAACATGATGAAATGAACGAAAACATATGGCCGCTTAATGGTTTCTAATCGACTGGAAATCCAACTTAGTGAAGGCGCTCCTATAAGTGAGGCGATCAGACCAACCATGACAAGCTGACTAGCATCGGAACGTGTTAATCCATAAACATTCATCCCAAAAGGTACTGCCCAAGAACCGATAAATCCTATATACCCTCCAACAACCCCAAAGTGACAGAGAAATAAAGCCCATGCTTGCCGATTTGAAACAATTCTTTTTAATAATATCAATGTTTTTTCACGCTGCTGTTCATTTTTTATAAGTACCACTTGTTCGTTCGAAAAGAGTTGTTTCGTTTTTTTCACAAGGAGAAAATATAGGAGAATTCCGCAAAAACATAAAAGTAGTCCCACCGAAAAGAAGGCTTCCCTCCAACCGAGGTAGGCAATCCATGCGGAGAAAGGAACCGTCGCTAGAAGAAACCCTAGATTACCCGTCATTCCCACCACACCAATTAAGCGGACAAATTCCTTTGCCTTAAACCATTGGCTTAAGATTAAAATCATGCTAACCCAAATAGTCGCATCTCCTATTCCCGTCAATACCCTTGCAAAAAAAAGGATAAACTCATACGTACTAATGCTGTAAATAATTGTACCTAGACCCGTTAACATTGCACCTGAAATGAGAAAAAAATTGGGGCCAAAACGATCAACCAATATCCCCATGGGAATCTGTAAACCTGTGTAAACAAAAAATTGGATACTTGTCAGTAACCCAATTGTTGATGCTGTTACATGAAAATCCCTCATTACCTGCTCTGTAATCAATCCTGGGGCAGTCCGTTGGCTCGCCATGAATAAATAAGTAAACATAACAGTAGTAAATATAACCCATCTAAACCTGCTGTCTTGTTTTTCCAATGATTTCTACTCCCGTAAGCTAATGTTCATTTCCCTCTTTTTTCGGTCCAGAAACGAAACGATTTTAAGATTTTCGGCAACTCTTCATTCTCCATTTTGACAAGCGCTCTTAATTCTTGAATACGCCAATCATATTCACTCTGATCCTCTTTTAAAAATTCATCCGGAGGCTCTCCAGGGGAAATGGCGGCAAAAACCCTTCCCCATCTTTCCCCCAAAAATTGAAATGGTGAACCATCAAATTGCTCCAGCCATCGCCTTTTCGACATCTTAAAAATAAACACACTAAAAATGACACAGGAACTCCTTCCTCTGTATTTCTTCCGATATTTCAAATTGAAATGAACCGCTGCCTCTGGTCCGTTCTTCAATTGAGTGATGAAAACATGTGGCTTCCACCACCGTGGAAAAACCATTTGAAATCTGTATGTCTTGTTCGTATAAAGCATGTCGGGTCCCCCTTGGTGCTAAAGCTTATAGGCAGGATATTCAGAAAACCCATTTTTAGTGAAATGGTTAAAAGAAGATTAGTTATGCTGAGGGTGTTCAAGTCAATGGAGGTAAATCTTGCTGGTAATTCTAATTTCACTACACATACTATGCTCTCTTCAATTGTCTTTGAAAATGGATAAAAATTCCGTTATTCATAAGGAATCTTTTAATAAGGAAAATAAAAAAATCCTGCCACAATTGAAGTAGCAGGATTTTAATTGAACATTTATCAAAACCTAAATCCTATATAAATAAAAAAGCATTAAAGGTTTATGTATTAAAAGCTTATGAAGTAGAGCACTATTCAAGTAAGATTCATAATAGTTAGAGCTCTAAAAGAATACCAGCAAGGTGGTTTCATAATAAATGGAGCGGGTGAAGGGAATCGAACCCTCGCCGCTAGCTTGGGAAGCTAGAGTTCTACCATTGAACTACACCCGCACTGTTATATGGTGGACGATGACGGATTCGAACCGCCGACCTCTACGATGTCAACGTAGCGCTCTAACCAACTGAGCTAATCGTCCAATATTTCAAATTAATGGAGCGGACGACGAGACTCGAACTCGCGACCCCAACCTTGGCAAGGTTGTGCTCTACCAACTGAGCTACGTCCGCATCAGGAACAATATTTATAATAAACATTTTGGCCAAGCTTGTCAAGAACTGCGAAAAAGAAAAAGGTGGATTTCTCATTCGAAATTGATTGAATTTGATGCACCACCCATTATTTATTAACCATCGTAAATCAGTTATACTAGCCATACCATAATAACTAGAATGGAGGCATATCATATCATGTTGCGACCACTGGATGACAAAGACGCAGAAGCGCTCTATGAACTTTTCAAAGATGAGAAAGGGGCAAGTTGGATTGACTTCCCCATAACCTCTCTTCAAAGATTCAGTAGCTTTATTTCCGAACTCATAGCCAGTGAATTCCTCGGGTTTGCGGTTTCACGAGTGATCCTTGATGCAACTGAGCAAAAAATTGCCGGCATGATCCTCCTAACGAATATCGACACCGAAAATCAATCCGCGGAAATGGGAACTTGGCTTGGCCCAAGCTACCGTGGAAGAGGAGTAAACAAACAAGCAAAAGAAAAGATGCTTAAGTATGCATTTACTGAACTTAATTTAGAAAAAGTCCTGCTGGTCACCGCGGAACAAAATATAGCATCAATCAAAGCAATGGACAAACTTCCCTATGCACAGATAACCCCCAAGGAAGAATACGGTGCCCTGAAAAAACATTACGCCTTCCTTTATCAAAAAACGATTCTCATATATGAAATTACTCGCGAAGCTTTTTTTGCAAAGAGATGATTCCTTATCCATATTCTTTATTCCCTAGTCCATTCTCATTCTCATTTTCATCTTTCTTCTACCTTTATTATTCCTTTCCCCTCTTCCTCCTAGGGACAAGCGCACTTAAAATATAATTTTCTGTATCCAACAATCGGTTGGCTACCCGCTTCACATCTTCGGCAGTAACGCGCTGGATTTGTTTCAGTTCCTCCTCGGGGTCTTCCAGTAGTCCCCGAACCGCCATGGATCCCATATGGGAGTTAAAGGCACCTGCCCCTTCTAGTTCCATAATCCGTATTCCCTCTAGGGAGTTTTTGGCAATCAACAATTCCTCTTCGGAAACAGGATCCTTTTTAATTCGTTCCCATTCCTCGAGGATAATCTTTTCAACCTGATCGAGCTTCCTATGATCCAAACCGGCACTCACATAGAAACAACCCGCACCTAGCCATGCATCATGGGAAGTGTCGATGGCATACGCTAGACCTTTTTCCTCGCGAATCGTTTGATACAATCTGGAAATTTCATTCCCTCCAAGAATTGCATTCAAAACTTGAATCGCTGTACAATCGGGATCTTCCAGTCCTGGTGCGGGAACGCCCAGAATAATTTGTCCTTGATCGACTTCACGCTGATACTTATTCCATTGCTTTCGGGGGACAACTTGCTCGACTTTGGCATATTGATTTTTGACCACCTGGCGAGCACCGAGTGATTTTTCCAGTACAGGCAAAATTTTCTCCGGTTCAACTCTACCTGTAATAGAGACTGTTAAAGAAGAATCATGATACCATTGTTCATAAAACCCGAGAACATCCTCACGCTGAATGGCTTTCACACTATCACGATAACCCAAAATAGGAACTCCGATAGACTGGTCTTCATATACCATTTCCATAAATCGATCCATAAGAAATTCCCCTGGGATATCATTATACATGTCAATTTCTTCTAAAATAATGGATCGTTCCTTCTCTAGCTCAGTTTCCGGAAACAAAGGGTTTAAGAACATGTCCAAAAGAATATCAAGCGCTTGTTCCGCCTGCCGATATGGTACATCCATTGTATACGTGGTGGTATCACGTTCTGTAAAGGCATTGATGTATCCCCCTATTTTTAATGTATCAATGGAAATTTGCCGATGCCCTCTTTTTTGACTTCCGCGAAACATCATGTGTTCAACAAAATGAGCAAGCCCTCGTTTATCTTGAGGATCATTAAGCGATCCTGTTCTCACTAAAATATCCATACATACTTTAAAACTGGAAGGGATGGATTTTATATAGACGGGTATACCATTAGTTAATACATATTTTTGAAAACTCATTAAGATCTCCTCTCTATAACACCTCTCTCTATCATAAAAGAACCCCCTGCCCAGTTCAATCTTTTACTATAATAACTTTTTTAAACACGAATAAGCTCGTCCACCGGCTGTGTTTTCTTTGCCAAACTAAGCATCACCTTGGCAATTCCATTTTTCCAATTTTTATCTGTTGCATATCGGACATTCATCCCTCGTAGATCGGACCCATGATAATAACGACCTTCTTCATTTAAATACTGCTTGCTAACAAAACTGGCAACTCTATCAATACTATCCGCCTTCGTTTTAAATCCGTGAGCACTTTCATAGGGGCTTCTATCATATGCCATATAACCAAAGAGATTATTTTTTTCACGGCTAATGCGTGATTTTCCCCATCCGCTTTCCCATGCTGCATGAGCAATCAAATAATATGCGTTAACTTTGTATTTTTGTTCAGCTGTGACAAATGCCTTACCTAAACCTTCTAAGCCGGTTCCTTTTAATAGCTGCTCGGCTTGTACATCGCTCAAACCAGAAGGTTTACGTAAATCAAGTCGGGTTACATCCGTTGTTCGTACTATCCTAAGAAATTCTCCGTTTTTCTTATTTTTTTCTTGTATTGCTTTACGAATTTCTGCCGCTTTTATCGTTTGTATACGCTTTTCTTCTTGTGCATCTTCAACCGTGTGATATTCCTCTTTGGTTTTCGAGATGTGAGCTATTTCACGTTGCTTTGAATCCGAAACACTTTCATTCAGCTCTATATTTTTTTGACCTTCATTAACGGCAGGAAAAGATAGGAGGATTGGTTTTAACATCGGTTTATAAAGCTCTATGGCTTGTCCCTGCAAACCTAAATCTGCTGCAATCACTGGATTTTGAATGGAAATCGTGAAAAGGATGATGATGTTCATCATGAGCAAAAAGATTCTATTCTTCCTCAATTTTGGTTCCCCTCTCTGCTTTCAAATTAGTCTACTAGTTTTATATTCACAGAGAGGAGAAAATATCACCCTAATTTTGGACGAGCTTCCGAAGAAGTAGATTGCAATTTTATGTTCAGCAAGGGTAGTAGCTGGCTAATCTCTTTGCAGCCAAGGATGTTTGGGTTCAAATCACTTCGGCTGTACAATCCAATTCGAAGCTTGTTAATTTCTTGTAAAGATGCCTTTTGCTCCTTTCGGGGTAGAAAATGAATCACTAATCGGTTTTCCCCTTCACGGGACTGAAAGGGTCGAGCTAGTTTCGGAAGTATATGCTGAGGGGCTGCAAGTCTAATATAAGATTTAAAATAGGAATCATTCAATTTTTGCAACGTTTCTCCACTTAACCAGGGCTGATCGACTGCGCCTTTCTTATCGCTAAACAGGAACCGCTGAAGCATTGCATTAATAAAATAAAGAATATATCGAACCCAACCTGTTTGGGAAACAACCTGACGTAGTTCCTTTTGTCCCCCCTCCATCTTCTTTTTCAAAATGGCGATATCCCACTCTTCCCCCTGTATTGGGATAAAACAAAAACTAATTCGTGCACATTCCCCTGGTACCAAGGTCATTTGACTCGGTAATTGAACTGGGGGATCTCCACCCAAAGCAAAAAGATTCTCATAAGCCAGTTTCAGCTCACAAATCGACACCTTGGGCGGCAATTCAAGTTCCGAACCGGAAACCTCATGGATGATCACATCAGACTTCCTTCTCCTTTTTCCTTTTGGATACAAAAGAGAGCGGAAGGACTTATAGGCATTTTCTTCTAACGTTAAATAAACCTTGACGCTTTCACCTGGATGATAAATATAGTCAACCCATACAGCATTACGGACTTGCCTCCATCCCCCTTCCCTCTGATTCAAAAGTAACCGATGTGTCCGTTTCCAAAACTTAAATTGTTCTTTCATGCTGAATGGGTTTTGAATTTCCAGACGGATAGTTTGTAGCGAATTATTCAAGGTTTTCCACCTCCTAAAACATGCCTATGCTGTGAGTTGGAAAATGATGTGATGGAATCTGATTATCATCTATGCTATAATTAGGCAGGTAGGTAAAGATTTTTGGTACAATTGCCAGGCAAATATGCTTCTGATCGATGATAGAAATATGACGATTAGAAAGGTTGATGCCAGATGGAAACGTTGAAATTAGCAGAAATCGTTTTATCGGTTAACCCTGACCTGTATCAACTCTTGAAAACGGAAGAATTAAATCAAGACATTGTCCTCCGAAATGGCCTACATTCTCTGAAAGCCAATGATCTTCTGGAAATTGTGGAAGCTAGTATTGCTCATAATCAGAACAACGCCCTTCATTAATGTGGGGCGTTGTTTTTATGTTTTGCGAAAAGAACCCATTACCCCAATCGTCTGCGTAATATTGACAAACGTATTGGGGTCAATGGATTGAATAAAGCCCTTCACTTCCGATAGCTCATAACGTGAAATAACGACAAAGAGGATTTTACGTTTTTCCCCAGTATACGCCCCCTCACCATCAAGGACCGTAATTCCCCGTTCAAGTTCAGTAAGAAGCTTCTCTTTTATTTTGTCTCCCTGTGTAGAAATAATCATTAAGGTAAGTTTAATATGTCGAGTATGAACAGTGTCAATAACTCGGCCTGTTGTGTAAATAGAAACCATCGTATATAGAGCAAGATCCCATCCGAAGATAAATCCAGAAATAAGGACTACGATTGAGTTTAAAGAAAAAATCAGGATCCCTAAAGGAAAATCACGGTTTTGCGTTAACAAAAGTCCAATAATGTCAAAGCCCGCAGTTGAACCTCCAAAACGGAAAATCAAACCAACCGCCATTCCGGTGATCGCTCCGCCGAAGACAGCTGCCAATAAAGGCTCACTAGTAATTTGTTTTTCAGGAAACAATTGCATGGCAATGGAAGTCATCACCACGGACAATATACTTAGGGCTACAAACCTTTTGCCAAGTTTTATATAGCCAGCAATCAAGATTGGGATATTCAATAAAAATATGAATAAACCCGTATTTTTTAATGGGCTTACATTCGCGATAATCATCGCGATCCCAGAAACGCCTCCACTAAGAATTTTATGTGGGATCAAAAACATATTAAAAGAAAATGCCACAATGACCGATGCCAACCCTATAACAACGATCCGTGACAGTAAACGATTGCTGTCAAAGAAGTTGATCGTTGAAAGCAAAGTATCTACTCCTTCCATTTTACAGAGCATCCGTTATTATTTCACATGTTTTACCCTTTTATTCCAAAACACAAAAAAGCGATGAACTTTCGTCCACCGCTCCTAACTGTCTTTATACTTATGTTGTAGCCTTTTTGAATGCCTCAACTAGTTGTGGCACGGTTTCAAAGCACTCAATCAGGTTGGAGTAATACAGTTCAATATCCATGCCTTCTAAAGCGAACGTAAAACGAATGTCCCCCGGTTTTTCAAATCGATCATAATCAAACTCCACATGTTGAACCCGAAACTGTTTTGTCATCTCATGAGCAATATCTGTTGCAAGATGATGTGCATTGGTGTATTCCCGAATGACTTTCATCTTTACGTCCCCCTCCATATTTTTATCCACCCTCAACTATGTCTTAAGAAATTTAAGTTCTGCAAATAGATATGCAATAAAAGGACAGGTTAGAACGCTTCTTGAATGAATGAAGACGGAAAAATGTCGCAAAATAGGAACTAAAACATTTGGGAGAAGGACAGAGAGGAGACATCTTCATGATACCTTTCGATCAGGATGGTAATATCCCTCCCGGAATCCATCAATACACCTATGTAGATTTTAGACACCAATTTGTTGAAGTCTTTCCAACATCGAAAACCCGAACAGAAATCCATCATTTATCTTTGCTTTGGTTAGCTGAAGTTCGAAGACATGTACAACCACTAGAACTGTGGGTGAGTGGCGAGTTTATTTCTGTTGAGCAAAATCCCCATTTAATTGAAATGTGTTTATTTATTCATCCACATGGCTTGGATCCAAAAAAGGCAGATAACTGTTTACAACTAGTAAACGATGCATCCAGCTTTAGGAGCCGATGTTATTTTGGCTTTTGCGATAGGGAAAAACCCCACGACCCCTTAGCTATAGGTCCTTATTATTGGACCGAACAGTTTGGCTTCGATGCCCAGCAGATTCCAAAAGGAATTATCTTATTACCTTGGAACGAAGTTCTTACTGCCCTTGATTAGGCCACTTCAAAGCAAGGTGTTAAACATTAACACTTCTATATGGGAGGTGCCATTGATGATTGAACAACAACTTCTTGCGATCCGAAAAAAAATTCAGAGTACGGAAGAAGAGCTTGCCCGACTGAAAACGCAGCTTAATACCAATTCTACAGAATATGTATTTTCGACTGAAGTCTTGATGAAACGTTTGAAAGATTTACAGGAACAGGAACTAAACTTACAGGTTGATGAAAAAAAAGATGACGGAAAATCCAGCAATGATGAAAACTATCTGTTAGTTCAAGAAGAATCAAACGCTGTTCCAGAAAGATCAACTGAAAATATGGGTGACAAGGTAGAACGTCTTCGGCTTCAGCTAAGCCAGGAGGACTTAGGGCCAGACCAAATCCGCGTTCGGGTTTTAACCTATATCCTTCATAGTTTCCAAGCACTTCTTGATCAGATCGGAAGACAGATAAAATACGGGCACCGTGTTGAAGAGACGGACCCAGCACAAATCTTTCCTGAGACTGAACTGACTCTTGCAGCTTCAAAAGAAGGTCATATATTTCTTCTTGAAATCCACATAGATCCTGGTCAATCTCCAGAAGAGCGATGGGCCACTCAAATCTTGAATAAAACGATGAACTTGTTAAACAACCTAGACACTTTCCCCCAACTTGTTGGGGAAATCGCACAATTGGATATAAAAACACACAACCTCTTAAAAAAATGGCTAGGATTTATGGCAGAACAGAAGGTCCAAATCAAGATATCCTGGAGAAAGGGAATGGTACATCAGGAATGGACCGGCAATCCCAAAGATTTTAAAATTGGGCTGAAACATTTAGAGATGATTAGAGTCAATCTCTTGGAGGAAAAGGAAATGATCGTAGTCATTGTGGGAATGAATGTTCGAATTGGATTTCTAGAGTTTGAAGAAATGCAATCCAAACGAATCATTACCGCAAACTGTGCAATCGGAAAGCTACTCCAATATCGCTCTTGTATTGGGGAAAAGGTGCAAATACGGATTCTAAAATCTGTTGTAGAAAACATTCAATCCGGGGAAGTCAAAATAACGTGGATTGTCAACGATTGTGTGCCGATTTAAAAGGGAAAAGTCAGAGACTTGACTTTTCCCTTTTTGTTATTCGTTGCTCGCCATATTTCGAGGCGATATTTCCTTCTCCACCTGTACCATGGGAACATTACAAGTCGGACAAGTAACAAAAAAATGAGTTCCAACGCGATACCAAGTATCACATTGATCATTTGAACATACCATAGCTAATAACTTGTTATTGCTCACTTTCCCCATTCTGTATCTCCTCTCTACAGTTGTTGTTTAAATTTATGATAAGTATACAGGATGATGTATCCGTTTGCAATAAATTTTCTAAATTTTACAACATTAAATCAGGTATCTTATGCCGCTGATTGAATCTGCAAAAAGGTGCAAACTAACCGAATGTCATTATACTTCTCCCCTTTTTGCTCCTGTGGTATGTCTTCTGTACTTCCATATAATTTTTCAAAGATTGGCTTCAGCCTGTCATTCCCGAGAGACGAAGCCAAATCAACAATTAAATCTTTTTCCTTGATACGTTCTACTTCTTTTTGAAGGTAAGGGAGCACCTCATAGCCATCCTTAGATAATTCCCTGATCTTTTTCAGGAATTGCACCATGTTCAAAGACATTTTATCCAGGATGGTTCCAATAGACATTTGATCTTCAATGGCTTCAAGCAACTGTCGCTTTTCTTCTCGTTCCTGCTTCATCCTGATCTGTTGTTTTTCCTCACGGATAATTTTGTCTTGCAATAACCAAGTTGCTAGTTCTTCCTCAGACACCTTTCCCTGAATCCAATCCAATGGAAATGAATAGGTCTGTGGAAACTTCTTCGTGATCTTTATAATCTCTTGCCCATAAGAATCCAGTTTGGTCTGCCCTATCCCCGGTATTTGTAATAATTCTTCCTCCTTCTGTGGAACAAGTGCAGCAATGATTGATAGTAACCTATCCGTACCAATAAAATATGGAGGGATTTTGGCTGCATTAGAAGCGGATCTTCTCCATTCTCTTAATTCCTGGAAAAGTTGTGTATCATAATGTTTGCTGCAAAAGCACTCGATCTTGCGCACAGTCAAAAAGGGTTTAGGTATGGCAGATAGATAGAAGGTTATATGGGGTGTTTGCAAGCGAAATCCATCCCTGCATTTGGCCTGTCTCGTTGTTTCAGCGCAAAGCCACGCCTTGTCGAGGTCTGGACCACTATAGAGGGTTTCTAATGATTCTTCCTCTCCGGAAACAGAAGACCAATGTGTTTCATATCCATTATGCCTACTCAAAATAATAATTTTCCCTGCTTCAAAAGGGGGCTTGTCCAACGAAATTAGATACAGAATTTCATTAAGCATGCAATTCCTCCTTGTATGTAAATTGTATTTCATAGGCACAACAAAAAGACGTTCAAAATTTAAATGAAAAATCACCTCCATAAACTAAAAAACAGCATAGGATGATAGTTACGAAAAAATCGGATTAGAAAATCAGAAGAGGATAAGGGGTAAATAAGGGGTTGATTGAATTATAACAACTATTAGAATCTTTTGCAAGTAACAGATCGAAAAAGAGGAGAAAAATTCTCCTCCTCAATCTGTTTCAACCAAATGATTTATTCGTTAGAAACCAAATTCAATTCCTCCAATTGGAGAATGCCTTTTGCTTCGGAAACAGGTAATTCTTCAACGGTTTTTAGGTTCCTTTCGATCGCACGGGTCCGAACAAACGCTGAATCAATAACGTTACCTGCTTCTTGTAGTTTCTTCTGAGCCTTGGTTAAGATCGTTTCGAAATTCCCAAACTCCGTTTTAATGGCCCCCAACACCTTCCATACCTCACTTGATCGTTTTTGAATGGCCAGTGTTCTAAAGCCCATATGTAAGGAATTGAGCAAAGCTGTCAAGGTAGTCGGTCCAGTAACCACAATTCGATACTCTCTTTGCAGGGTTTCCCATAATCCAGGTCTACGCAAAACCTCGGCAAATAATCCTTCAATCGGCAAAAACATAATGGCAAAGTCGGTGGTATATTGCCCAAGATATTTCGCCTGTATATTCTTCGCTTCTCTTTTAATTCGTATCTCCAATTGTTTTGCAGCCTCAGCCACGGCATTCAGATCACCAATTTCTTCTGCTTCCAAAAGTCTGTGATAATCTTCCAAAGGAAACTTTGAATCGATGGGAAGATAAATATACTTGTCCTTTTCAACCTTGTCCGGAAGCTTCACAGCAAACTCAACCCGATCATTGCTGCCTTCCTGCGTAATTACATTCTTATCATATTGCTCGATCGTTAATGTTTGTTCCAGGAGGTTCTCTAACTGAATCTCACCAAGCGTTCCTCTTGTCTTTACATTTGTCAAAACCTTTTTTAGATCTCCCACTCCGGAAGCAAGGTTTTGCATTTCCCCCAAACCTTTATGTACTTGTTCCAAACGTTCGCTTACAAGACGGAAAGATTCCCCAAGCCGCTTCTCGAGGGTATCGTGAAGCTTTTCATCCACCGTCATGCGCATTTGTTCGAGCTTCTGATTATTATCTTTTTGAATGGATTCCAGCTTTCCTTCCACCGTTGCCCGCATCTGTTCAAATTTCTGGTCATTCAAAAAGGTTAATTCGGAAATTTGTTTGGAAAAACTGTCAAGTAAGTTTTTTTGCTGTGTAAACTGATCACTCATCCCCGTCAGGACCATCTGATTGAACGTACGCAAGGCTTGCGCTAGGTCATCCCGACTTTGTTTAAAACTAATTGCAGTTTCCGTTCGATTCTGCGAGATTTCCTCTCGGACACTGCGCTCTAGTCTGTCAATAGCCTTTTCAATAGATACCAACTGTGCTTCAAAAGCATGATTTTTAACACTCGGTTTCCTGCTCCATAGAACAAACAATAGGACTAGCATTATCATATTTAAGATTAAAGATCCAATTGGAATAAGGTTTTCCATCGCGATCCTCCTTTTCATCAACAAGAAAATATGTTCCCATTATACAATATTTTAAAGACATACTCTAGTTTTGGATGGATTTTTATTCATATTTTTACGTTCAACTACATAAGTATAGTAGACAATTTCCTTGCAAGCCCTAAAGGACAACGACATGGTTTGTTGAAAGAAAGCAAATCGAAGCAGTACACAAACCCAATTAAGGAAGGAGGTTTTGATGTGCTCACTTCATTACTTCTGCAAATTGCTTGGGTGATCATTATCGCACGATCTGGCTATATGGTTATTACCATGTTAAACAAAAGGAATAAACCTTGGTTTGATATTTTGTTTTACCTTTCCATCGTTATCGTATCGCTAGGATTTTTATTTTAAAGGATTTTTTATAAGGGAGACCCTGGAATGTAAAGGGTCTCCTTTTCTAAATCCCGTGTCGGATAATTTCAACCTCTAAGGGAATAATATGCTAAATTGGAAAATAGAGCGAGGAGGGTAAACATGTTTTTTAATCGTAAAAAGGATCCCGAACCGATTGAAGAAATGAATACCGACATTTGGAGATGTGTTGGTGATTCCTGCTCCGGATGGGCCAGAAAAGACTTTTCCTTCTCAACTGAGCCAACTTGCCCCTTTTGTGATGGACAAATGGTTAGCGATACACGTATGTTGCCAATTCTGATGGACAGACTGCCGAATTAAGACAAGCCCGGTGTGATCACCGGGCTTTATCTGTTTTATATAGATAGCGGAAAAAATTTCCATTATCTTAAAAAAATGAGTCATAGAATGGGGAATAGCGGAAGTTTTTTCCGTTAATAGCCTGATCTTTCGATTGTAGACCATTACATCCATCCATAACGGAAAACTTTTCCGTTATTCAGCCAAAACAAATCCAAAAACCAGAGATAACGGAAAAACTTTCCGTTATCTCATCACCCGTGTACAAGGAATTCATTGATCAGAGCAAAGACCTTATTATAGGGATGAAGCGCGTGCCTCATTACTCATCTTCAACTTTCGCCGCGGGCGATAAGAAAACAGAAGCAGTCCCCCGATTACAACTACGGTACCAATCGCTTGCAGCAAGGTAATTTGTTCACCGAGCAACAAAAATGAAAAGATGGCCGCGAAGATCGGATTCAAATTGAGAAACATGCCTGAGGTAGTGCCTCCAACGTGTTTAACCCCGATATTCCAAAATCCCATGCCCAACACAGTCCCAAGAACACCAATATAGAATACCGCCATCCAAAAAGCAGGATCCGGATCAACCAAATAAAAACTTGCTACGTCAAAAGGAACCAGCATGACCAACCCAAAAATCCCGCCCCATAGTGTCGACTTCAACGGTGATACATATTTCATCGCTGCCTTGGATGCAACGGCATAGAAGCCCCAAGTCAAGACGGCAGCCACCATAAACAAATCCCCTAAATTAAATCGTAGCTCCAGTACCCTTTGCCATTCCCCATGTGTCATAACAATGATTACTCCGAATAATGAAACAAACATCCCTGCAATCTGCCTGAAATTCATTTTCTCTTTCATCAAAAAAAAGGAAACCACTGCAATCGACAGTGGATTTAGGGCAGAAATTAAACCTGTGTTACTCGCCGTCGTTCTTTCAAGCGCCCAAAACATAAACAAATTAAAGAAAACAACGCCTGTTAGCCCCATAAAAATCAATGGAATCACAGCACCTTTTGGAGGAAGCAGTCGTTTTTCCTGCAGCCAAACAATGGGGATTAAGCATAATATCCCAACCCCCCAGCGCAAATCTGTCAAGGTTAACGAGGATGTGTGTCCGACCATAAACTTCCCTGCTACAAAATTCCCGCCCCATAACAAGCTTGTGCAGACGAGCAACATATAATAAAAATACTGCTTATTCATCACATTTATGATCTCCTATCTACCTATGCAGCACCCTTAAGCCAACCTCACTTCATTAACTTTAAAGCGGTATGAATAAACATCTTGAGTCCTTTTTCCAGAGCATCCTCATCGATCGTAAATTTCGGATGATGATGTGGATAAACAATTCCTTTTTCCTCATTTCCTGCACCGATAAAGAAAAAGGATCCAGGTGCTTTCTGTTGGAATGCGGAGAAATCTTCACCACCCATATTGGGTTTCATCAGGTCCAATGCTTCTTCACCAAAAACTTCCCTCACGGTTTCTTCGACAACAGCTGTGACCTCATGGTCATTAATCACTGGTCGGTATCCGTACTCGTATTTAAATTCGTATCCGGCACCATGTGCTTCGGTAATTCCCTTAATGACCCTCTCCATCAAGCCCGGAACACTCTCCCGAAGCTTTTGATCAAAACTACGAACAGTTCCACAGATCGCGACAGATCCCGGTATCACATTATGTGCGGTTCCGCCTGAAAACTGGGTAACAGATAAGACCAGCTGGTCAATCGGATCCGTATTTCGTGAAACAATATGCTGAAGATTGGTGACCACCTGTGCGCCAATGGCAATACTGTCAATCGTCTGATGCGGCAGTGCGGCATGGCCGCCTTTTCCTAGGATGGTAATCCAAAAAGTATCGGGTGCAGCCATCATCGGTCCATAGCATACACCGATCGTACCGAGCTTCATTGGTGCCCATAAATGTGTCCCGATTACGTAATCAACACCTTCCATCACCCCAGCCTGAACCATTTCTTCAGCACCCCCAGGGAATACTTCTTCCGCGTGTTGAAACAAAAAGCGAATTTCCCCCTTGATCTGATCCTTCATTTCAGAGAGAGCTTTTACCGTACCAAGCAGCATAGCAGTATGCCCATCATGTCCACAAGCGTGCATGACACCAGGGTTTTGCGAGACAAACTCAAACGTATTTTCCTCCTGAATAGGGAGAGCATCCATATCCGCACGGATGGCTAAAACAATCCCTGGTTCCTTTCCCAATAATCTAGCCATCACACTCGTCTTGGTGGGACGTGAAACTACTATCCCATCAAAACTTTGGAGGGTATCATAAATGAATTGGGATGTAGCTTCTTCCTGAAAGGATAGCTCAGGATGTTGATGAAGATAACGCCTCCAGGAAATTACCTGTTCTTTCAAACCTTCGACCACATTACTAATAGAAGCAGCAGGTCTCATCAATGGATCCTCCTTCGTTTTATCTTCCGTATAAATCTTACTTTAATCATACAATGAAAGTGGGCATCCTACTACCCACTTTTCCTTTGCAATGCTTTCGATTCGAAAGAACTCCAGTTCACTAAGTTTTCCAGCAAAATAGAAAGAATAATGCCTACCAACAAACCGCTGCTAATTAACGGTCGAATAAGCATCGGCAAGGATTCAAAGACAGATGACGGCAAATTCATGATCGCCACCCCAAGGAGTACTGGTGCTGCAATCCGATATATCGTTTTCGAATTAAACGAAATTCCTTCAATGTTACGTAAGGCAGATCCAAATAGCTGAAGATAAGCAACAAACAAAACAGCATCCCCTACACTAATTGGAAGCGTTGAAAAAAACGCGCTTAAAGACGGTACAAACCCGAGAAGGGAAAACAAAATGGCCCCAACAATAAATGGAGACCGTTGCAAAATCCCTGTGGACTGCAAAAAACCGATGGAAGATGTATACGGTGCATATGGTACAAGTCCAAAAATCCCAGAAATAACAGAACTTGCCCCGGTAATTGCAAAGGATCTGCGGTATGCCTTTTCTTCAACTTTTTCCCCATAAAGCATTTCTGCCCCTTTAATCGAAGCGATGGTATTCGTCGTATTTAGTAACCCTGAAATGACCGCTGTCAAGACGATACCTATGGTGAAATTAGGACTTCCCCAAGGGAAGAAAGTCAGCAAATCCGCAGAGGGCGTTACCTCTGGTGTTGGTTCAGGAATCAACAACGTGTAGGCCACCCAGCCAACGATGATCCCAATTAAAATAGAAAAATTGCTAAGCAATCCTTTTCCTTTGATATTCAGCCAGCACACGAACACGACAATAAAAAGGGACAGGGATGCCACGGGAACATTGATTGTATCCCCTTGCTCCAAACCGACCATCCCGCGAAAGAATATTTGAATTAGTTGACACGCAAGAAGCAATAAGAATGCGCCCATAACGACTGGGGTGAAAATCCGATTTAAAAATCTCCCCATGCCAATCAATCCCAGAACGGCAATGATGATACCGGATAGGATAATTCCAGTAGCAAGAGCCCCTCCAACCTGAGAAAGACTGATCCCTGCCGTAGAAGCCGAGGCACATAAGCTGAGAATTACCCCCCACCATAAACCAGACTGTCCTTCTACCAAGGCATATCGATGGCCTATCAACGCTTGTCCAATGCAGGCGATTCCCGTGTAAATAAAAGAACGCTGCATCGCGGCCGAGATTTCCTCACCTGGTAAAGCAAACGCGGCCCCGATTGACAGCGGTATCACAACTGTATTAGCAAACATAAAAAAAAGCCACTGGACTCCTGCAAAGAACGTGGCCGTGGAATTAAGCTGTTTCATCCATTTTTTCTCCCCTCAACATATCTCTTAATCTATTGAATGGAAAGTGATTTCTGCCATAGTCACCCCATTGCTGACCAGCACCTTTTATTTCTGCTTTTTTGGTCCATAATTCGGCTGTGCGGCCCGAAACAACTGCTCGATTTTCCAAATACATTCTTTAGGGTTACGATGGATTTCATTTGGGCTAAAAGATACCACTTTCCACCCCTGCTCTCGAAGCAATTGCTTTTTCTTCTTACTTCGATAATATAGAATGTCTGTATAATCTTGGTGGTTCCAAGTACACTCAATAGCAACTTTACGATAAGGAAAAGCTATATCGATTTCATACTGACCGACCTTGAAGCCAACCTCTGGATAATACCCCGCTTTCCATAATGCCTGGTATAAACGCCGCTGACATGGACGATTGCAATGAATAAATTGTGGTGTTTTGCTATATTCCTGTCTGTTAAATAAGAGAATAACAAGAAGCAGTGCAACCACAAGTACAATACCGAATGCCACCATTTTACAACACCTCAGTAAAAGTATGGCTATTCTTGCAATTTGGTATACGGTTTTTCCGTTCTACTGTTTGTCTTTTCTTGTAACTTTTCTTCCCTTAGCTTGATCACATCAGATCGGTCACGGAGCTTATGACGGTCAATAAGATCGCTGCACTCCATTGATGTAGTGGACCCCCAGATGAAATTTTTCTTTGAGCATGCTTCCAAGCATTGAGACAAGAGCTGTTCGTCCACAATAGGCAAATTTAAATCAGTATAAACACTGTGTTGGGAAACCTCTTTCACTCGATGGCTAATCAAGTCTGTCATTTTTTTAAAATCCAAGCCCAGCTGCGAGACTTGCTTTTGTTCCATTTTTTGCAAGGAACTTTTCAGCATTTTGATCGCTCCTGCATGATTTCCCCGTCTTTGATGGTATAAGCCAACAGCCAATTGAATGAAAGCCACCCAGATTTCATCCTTCATATTTTGCAATTTCCAATATTCTTCAAGAATCTCGTGACACTCAAAAAAATCACGATCCCCGTGAAAGTGAACAAGATAGTCAATAAAAGCTTGCGGATATTTCATTTTACATCCCTCTAATTGGAGTATTTCTAATGAATAAACAACATTATCCCAGACTTTTTAAGTTCCATCAATATAGAAGTGTAGCTGTCAGTGATTCGAATCGGCAATTGGGCCTAAAGGAGAAAGAACTTCTTTTTAAAAAGGAAATTCAGAAGGAAACGGGGTAAACGGTTGGTTTTAATCCTCACATTCGGTAAGATAGAAAATAGTTGAAATAGGCGACAAAGGAGTTACAAAATGAAATCATTAGTTTTAGCTGAAAAACCAAGTGTGGCAAAGGAAATTGCCCGTGTTTTAGGATGTCGGGAAAATCATAAGAACTTTATGGAAGGCCCCAACCATGTCGTAACTTGGGCTTTAGGACATTTAGTAACACTTGCTGAACCCGAGGATTATAACCCTCAATATAAAACGTGGCGGATTGAAGATTTACCCATACTCCCCACTTCTATGAAGTTGAAGGTGATGAAGGAAACCTCCCACCAGTTTCGTGCTATCTCCCAATTAGCCAAGCGGAAGGATTTACAAAATCTTGTGATCGCAACGGATGCAGGACGTGAAGGCGAGCTTGTCGCCCGCTGGATTATGGAAATGATTCATTGGAAAAAACCATTCCAACGACTATGGATTTCCTCGCAAACCGATAAAGCGATTAGAGAAGGATTCACGCAACTTAAACCCGGCACCCATTATGACAATCTCTATCAATCTGCCGTTTGCCGGGCAGAGGCTGATTGGTTGATTGGACTTAATGTCACACGTGCACTCACAACCAAATATCAAGCACAGCTTGCAGCTGGGAGAGTACAGACTCCTACCCTGGCCATGTTGGTAGAACGTGAAAAAGAGATTCGCTCATTTATCCCTGTACCATATTGGACAATTCAGGCGGATTTTTCATCCTTTCAGGCGGTTTGGCGCTCCCGCGAAAGACAGGATCAGCGGATTTTCGATGAAAAGACTGCGGAGAAAATTCGTACGCTAGTGCAAGATAAGCCAGGACAAATTATAGAAGTAAGCAGCAAGCAAAAATCAGAGGCACATCCTTTGGCTTATGATTTAACTGAATTACAACGGGATGCAAACCGTAGATATGGCTTTTCTGCCAAGCAAACATCCAATGTTCTGCAGCGGTTGTATGAAAGGCATAAAATTGTCACTTATCCGCGAACGGATTCACGCTATCTAACCAGCGATATGACTTCGACCCTCCCTATTCGATTACGAAGTATATCCGTTGGTCCCTATGCCGACTTGGTCCGCCCATTATTACAGAAAAAGCCACTTCCCGTTTCAGGACGCGTCGTGGACGATGAGAAAGTTACTGATCACCACGCCATTATCCCAACCGAAGAACCTTTGCGTCTGGCCCAATTGGATAGCGATGAAAGAAAACTGTACGACCTGATCGCACGTCGTTTTATCGCTTTGTTCTATCCACCCTATCGTTACGAATCCGTGAAAATGACGATTGATCTGGGAGGGGAGTTTTTTTACGCGGCTGGAACTACGGTAGTGGACCCTGGGTGGAAGATCGTCTATGGAAAAGAGGCACCTGATTCAGAAGATGAAGAAAGACAAAGCCTTCCGAACTTTAAAAAAGGTGATCGAGTTCCTCTAAAAAAGGTGGACGTTCATCGCAAATTAACAGAACCCCCACACCCATACAATGAAGCTGAACTGTTGAGCGGGATGGAAAAACATAATTTAGGAACACCCGCCACACGTGCCGACATCATTGAAAAATTATTGCAAACAGATACGATCGAACGACGAGGCAATCGACTGCACCCAACACAAAAAGGGATGCAATTGTTGGAGCTTGTTGCCTCCGACCTGCGTTCGCCAGAACTTACCGCCCGTTGGGAACAGGAATTGGAGCGGATTGCTCGGGGAAAAGGGAATCCGCAGCAATTCCTAACAGAGATTCGCAGTCAAGCTGGTCAGCTGGTTAGAGAAATTAAAACAAGTGAGACCAACTACAAACCACATAACCTAACCGGTTCCAAATGCCCGGAATGTGGTGAGTACTTACTCGAACGAAAAGGAAAACGCGGAAAAATGCTCGTCTGCTCTAACCATGAGTGTAATTACCGCAGAGCCGCCGAGAACCAGCTAATCAACAAACGCTGTCCACAATGTCATAAAAAAATGGAACTTCGTGAAGGAAAAGCAGGAAAGTTTGCACAATGTAAATCATGCAATGTGGTAGAGCTGCTTGATGGCGGAAAAGGGCAAAAGAAGACCAACAAACGCGAGGAAATAGCCCTTCTGAAGAAATATTCAGGTAAAGAGGAACAGGCCACCAATAATCTAGGTGATCTTTTGAAGGCAGCGCTGGAGAAGAAGGACCAGGAATAGTGAAATGGCCGGTTTCGGACAGGTCGAGGTGAAAATAGAGCCTCCCTGTCCCGATTCGGGCTGAAGGGGCGAGATATTCAATCGAACTCTCCACAATTATTTCGTGCAAACCTAAATCGGGTGTGAACGAATAATTTCCCCTCTATACTGACTGCTTCTTTTGCAATACCTCAGGCTTTTGATGAAACCACTTAGTATAGGAGAGCGAATACAGCACAAGGGCAATCCATATTAAGCCGTAACTCATCAAATGGCTTTTGGTAAAAGGCTCGTGATATAAGAAAACGCCCAACAACAACGTAATCGTTGGTGACAGGTATTGAATAAAACCGATGGTCGATAAAGGAACAGATTTTGCTGCCTGTGCAAACCATAGTAACGGAAAAGCCGTGACAACACCTGAAACCATCAGCAATAAAGAAGCGGTCCATGAACTGCCAAAGGCACCAGTTCCTTGACCATGAACAAAAAATAGATATACTAGGGAAACCGGCACAACAACAAGGGTTTCCAAAGCCAACCCAGTCATAGCATCAAACTTCACCATCTTTTTCGCCAAGCTATAAAAAGCAAAAGACACAGCAAGGGTTAATGCGATCCATGGAATTTTCCCCAGTTGGATTGTCATAATAATCACCCCAATTGCAGCCAAAACCAATGAAACTATCTGCCAAAAATGCAGCCGTTCCTTCAATATAACGACACCTACAGCAATACTGATCAACGGATTAATATAATAGCCCAGACTAGCCTCTACAATGTGATTATGATTCACTGCCCAGATATACAAAAACCAGTTGATGCTAATCGTGAAGCCACATAAAATCACGGCAAATCTAGATGTCCGATCAGTTAATACCTCTTTGACCAACCCCCATCTGCCGCGAATAAAAAGTAAAATGGCAACAAAAATAAAAGACCAGGCAATACGATGGGATAAAATTTGCCCGGACGGAATACCATTCAAAATTTTCCAATAAATCGGAAGGAGTCCCCATGCTGCATAAGCTGCAATCGCATACCACAGTCCCGCCTTTAACTGTCCCCTTGTATTTATTTCATTGTCCATGATGTGATGTTCCTCTCCGCTAAAATATCTCTTTCTAAGTTTATGTTTTATCATCAAAGAAATAGTGCTCTGCCTTAACAACACTCCCTAGTTCAAGAATACCATATGAATATTTCGGTTGTCTTCGCTTATCTGTCGGTGATCCCGGGTTGAAGATGAGGATTCCCGAATGTGTCCGTTGTAAGGGGATATGCGAATGGCCAAAAATAATCACATCCACTTTATCCTTACTAAATGTTTCCCATGCGCGGAATTCTGTCGTTTTTCTCGCACCATCGCCATGGGTGATGCCTAGGCGGAACTTGCCCAGGGACAGGATCTTTTTCTTGCCAAATCGCTTACGCATCGCCTCACCGTCATTATTTCCAACTACCCCTTCAACCGGAGCGATCTTCGCTAATGCTTCTACTACGCTAAGATCCACCCAGTCACCAGCGTGAAGAATCAAATCCACTCCCTGCAGCCCCTGAATCAGCGCTTTTGGAAGATTTTTGGCCCGCCCCGGGATATGGGTATCCGAAACAACACCAATTCTCATCCTTTTCCCTCCCTTCAATTATTTATTCCCTAACTAATTTCATAAACCAACCACTCTGATAACTTTCCGCCCATTTTGTTATACAATGCACGTGCTACTTCGTTATCTTTTGCTGTTTCCCATGTCATATAGGCAAAGTTATTTTCCCTTATATAAGATAAACATGTTTGAAATAACTTTTCACCCAGTTTCTTGCCCCTTGCTTCTGGTAACACAAATAAATCGTTCAGGATTGCCATTCTTTTGACCTGTAGAGTGCTAAAGGAGAAATACATTGTTGCAAACCCTAATAATTTCTCATCCTCCTCCACCACAAACTGTTTACCATTTGCGGGGTACTCTATAAGCTGATTTACCAATCCCCTCAATGATTGTTCATCAGGCTTAGGTCTTTTATAAAAATCAACGATATACTGGAACATCAGATTTAATAGTTGATCCATATCATCTTTCCTAGCAGGCCTAATAATTACTTCTCCCATTTAAATAACCCCAATCCTATTTATATTTCCATTTTACCATTTTTTTGAATATGTTCACCTAAAATCGTAAAAAAACAAGGATACCCCAAAGAGTATCCTTCTGCTTTCATTGTCCCTCTACGACATATATACACATCTTTCGCAGTACACACCTCGAATCTTGCGCTTGCCTAGGAAATAAACTACATGTCCCCATTTTCTTCTTCAGTTAAGCTGACAGTAGGAATCATCATGACCTTTTCAATCGTTTCACCTTTATCCAGGTCAACAATATTACGGCCAATGCCTCCTTGTTCTGTAATTTCTAATCCCGAAAGATCAAGCCCTATCTCCCGTGCTGCCGATGTCAATCCTAAAGCTTGCGGGAAAGCCTCATCGATTGATGCAAAAATAATTTCGTGTGGGTGCGTTTTTCTTCGTTTTAGGACGAGAAGTCCTTTTCCTCCTCTCGCCTGAAGCATAAAATCAGAAATATAAATCCGTTTTCCGGTTCCTTCCTTTGTCACAACTCCTAGCACACGTTCATCCTCTTCATGTGTCACGACCGATGCTATGACTTCATCATCGTCTGCTAACCGTATCGCCTTCACACCTGCTGCACTACGACCCATGCCCCCCACTTCTTTAAGCGTAAAGTGGATGCACATTGCCTGCTTGGTTACAAGTAATAACTGATTGGCTTCTGTCGCCAGAAAAACAGAGACGAGTGAATCCCCCTCTTTTAATTTGACGGCGGTAATTCCCCTCTTTCGCTGGTTGGTTGAATAATCTGCGAGTGCAGTCTTCTTAACCATTCCCTGGCTAGTGACGAAATGTACAAAAACATCCTGGTTAAAGTCTTCAACGGGTATAACGGAGATGATCTTTTGCTCTTTTGCTAACGTGACAATGTTCACCAAGGCTGTTCCAATGTCCTTCCAACGAACATCAGGAATCTCATGGACCGGAAGTTGGAAGTACATGCCGTCATTCGTAAACAGTAAGAGGGAATGGATCGTATTGATGCGAATAAAATCCCGGATTCGATCCCCCTCTTTCATTCCGGCGGTTTCCAGCGTTCCCCCGGAGCTTGTAAAGGATCTAATCGATACCCGTTTAATGTACATTTCATCCGATAAAGTAACCAACACTTCCTCAGCAGGAACGGTTACCGAAATATCGACCTCAATGGTCTCAATTTCATCCTCGATCACCGTTCTCCGTTCCGAACCATACTTATCGCGAATTTCCGATAGTTCTTTTTCAATTACCCGGTTAAGTTTCTTTTCACTGGACAGAATTCCCGCATACTCCTTTATCTTCTTCTCTAACTCAGAAAATTCTTTTTCATATTTTTTAATATCTAGTTTCGTTAGCTGATGGAGGCGAATATCAAGAATGGCCTCTGCCTGTTCATAGGTAAACTGGTATTTTTGGATCAGATTTTCCCTTGCATCTTCCCGACCCTGGGAGTCCATAATCGTATCAATGACCTCGCGAAGAATCGAGATCGCTTTCATAATCCCTTCTACGATATGTAGACGCTTCTCTGCTTTATCATAATCATGCTTCGTTCGACGAGTAACGACATCCTTCTGGTGTGCGATATACGCTTCCAAAATTTCTTTCAGACCCATTTGTCGCGGATGGGTATCTGAAATTACAAGCATATTGAAACTATATGGGATTTGCAGATCGGTCTTTTTATAGAGGTAGTTCAAGATTCCATCGATATCGGCATCTTTGCGAATTTCTAATACAATACGTAAGCCTTCACGATCCGTCTCATCGCGCACTTCAAGCAATCCATCGACATTTTTTTCGATAATCTCTTCGTCAATCTGCTGGACTAATGCCTTTTTCTTCACAGTGTAAGGGATTTCATCGACCACAATGAGCTGCCGGCCCTGCTTTCCCTTTTCTAGATGGGTTTTGGAACGAATGACAATGCGCCCCGCTCCAGTACGGTACGCTTTTTTTATTTCTGCCTTCCCTTGAATAATCCCGCCTAACGGAAGATCAGGACCTGGGATATAAGTCATCAGCTCATCCAAGGAAATATCTGGCCGATTTAAAAGAGCGATAGTCCCATTAATGACTTCACGAAGATTATGTGTAGGGATTTCAGTCGCAAACCCAATGGAGATTCCCGTTACCCCATTAACCAAGAGATTGGGAAAGCGAGCTGGGAGAACGGTAGGTTCTTTCGTCGTATTATCGTAGTTTGGTATAAAATCAACGGTATCCTTCTCGATGTCACGAACCATTTCGGTGGAAATTTCCATTAAACGGGCCTCAGTATACCTCATGGCAGCTGCTGAATCCCCGTCTACTGTTCCCCAATGTCCATGTCCGTCAATGAGTGGTTCTCTCATTTTGTGAGGTTGAACCAGATTAACCATTGTTTCATAAATCGAGGAATCACCGTGTGGATGATAATTCCCCATGACATCCCCAACTGTTTTTGCTGATTTTCGATAAGGACGATCAGCGGTGTTTTTTTCCTTATACATGGAATATAAAACCCGACGTTGGACGGGCTTCAACCCGTCCCGCACGTCAGGAATAGCACGGGAAAGAATGATATATCTAGCGTAATCACTAAACCGGGAGCGATAGACATCCCTGACACTCATTTGCATATACTGCTGGTCAAACAGACTCACATTACTCCTCCTCAACAACAAACTTCACATTTTTTTCGATCCAATCGCGGCGCGGTGGAACCTTATCACCCATCAAAATAGACACAATACGCTCCGCCTCAGCAGCATCTGCCACGTCCACCTGAATCAGCTTGCGTGTCTCCGGGTTCATCGTTGTGTCCCAGAGCTGTTCCGCATTCATCTCACCTAGTCCTTTATACCGCTGAACCTCGGCTGCTCGTCCAAGCTTTCTCTGTGCTTGCAGTTTTTCTTCCTCAGACCAACAATAAAAAGCTTCTTGCTTTTTCTTTTCTTGTTTATAGACTTTATATAATGGCGGTTGAGCGATATAGACCTTTCCTTTTTTTACAAGTTCCGGGAAATATCGATAGAAGAGGGTAAGCAGTAAAATTTGAATATGTGCCCCATCATAGTCTGCATCTGTCATGATAATAATCTTTCCAAAGGCACACAGGTCTGCATTGAAATCATCACCAATCCCTGTTTCCAGCACCTCAACGATCGTATTAATTTCTTCATTCCCATTTGGACCAATCACTTCGTATATTTTTTTCTTCTCCACATTGATCGGTTTACCGCGCAAGCTTAGAACTGCTTGAAAGTTTCGATCCCTTCCGTTGATCGCAGAACCACCCGCACTGTCTCCCTCAACGATGAACAATTCATTTCGCTCTGGGTCCCGTTTGGCTGGTGGAGTAAATTTGTCACTGATGCTTTTCTTCCCCTTTTTCTTTTTCTTCCCAGGGTTTCGCAGCGCTTCCGCGGCCTTTTTAATTTCATCCTTAATTCTTCGGGATTCAATCGCTTTTTCAATTAACAGTTTAGCGATTTCCGGATTTTCCTCCAAAAAAAAGCCAACCTTCTCACCGATAAACCCTTCAACGGCAGACCGCGCGTTTTCACTTCCCAGCTTGTCCTTTGTTTGACTTTCAAACTGCGGGTCGTCCATCCGAATACTCAATACAGCTAAAAATCCCTCGCGATAATCATTTCCGGAAAGATTCTTATCATTTTTCTTGAGAAAATTATTTTTCCTCGCGTAATCGTTGTAAGCCTTGGTTAACGCATTTCGTAAACCCGATACATGCGTCCCTTCGTCAATCGTCGGGATTGTATTCACATAGGAAAGCAAATTCTCCGTTACTGAATCATTATATTGAAAAGCAAATTCAATATCGATTCCTTCACGTTCTCCTTCAATATAGACTACATCGTGGAGGGCATGTTTTCCATCATTCAAATATTCAATAAACGTCTTGATTCCTTCATCAAAACGAAAGTTTTCTTCAATGATGGGAGTTTTTCTTTCGTCCCTTAACAGAAAGGTTACTCCCTTTAATAAATAAGCATTATCTCGTAGCCGCTCTCTTAGTGTTTCATAATCAAAATGGGTTTCGCTAAAAATACGTGGATCAGGTTTAAAGCTGACGATTGTTCCTGTCTTTTTACTCTTGCCTATTTCCACTAACCCGGTAACAGGATGGCCAACTTTCATCCCCTCGTCATCACTAGAAACGCCATCTATATATTCAAAGCGTTGCTTGAACACCTTACCATCGCGGTGAATTTCAACCTCCAGCCATTCGGATAGCGCATTCACGACACTAGCGCCGACGCCGTGAAGTCCACCAGACTTTTTGTAGCCTTCTCCACCTCCGAATTTCCCCCCAGCATGAAGCACTGTAAACACCACGGTCGGAGTTGGGATCCCCTCATCGCGGTTCATCCCTGTAGGAATCCCTCGGCCATTGTCGGAAACCGTAACACTATTATCTTTATGGATGGTCACCCCGATTTCATTACAATATCCTGCAAGCACTTCATCCTTGGAATTATCGATAATTTCCCAAACCAAATGGTGAAGCCCCTTAATCCCGGTAGATCCTATATACATTCCAGGCCTTACGCGTACAGCGGTAAGACCCTTCAGAACTCTTATATCTTCATCACTGTATAGTTTTGCCTGCGTTTGACTCAATGGACATCCCCCTTTGTTTCTAAAATGTAAAGGTTTTTTTTCAATATTGCAAGAAGGAAAAGTGAGAATGGATAGAGAAATGGGCTTGTATGATTGTTTATTCGCGGAAATTTATCGCGGATAGAAAAAAAACCACCGAATAAGCCCTCAGTGGTTTTGCCTGTTCCTTATGTCTCGTTTTTGTTGTGCTCTGCAAGCGCAAGCATCTTCGTGACGCTTTTCAGCAAATCCCCTATATTTCTTCCACAGTCAGGACAAAACTTCGTATCGATCGTAACGATCTTTTCACATGAATCACATTGAACCTGGTTTTTAAGATACAATACCTTACTTTTCATCACCTGTAATTCGTTTAATGCATATTGAATATTTTTTATTTGGGATTCAATAAAGTTTCGAGTTTCTAGGTTCTCCAATAACGGATCTATAAATACCTTTTCACCTAACTTCTGATACAGGTGATCAACTTGTAATTCCTTTTTTTTAATTTGATTATTTACCTTATTGATTTCCAGAACGTCGTGGGATTTTCGGGTCGCCGTGTCAATGGTACCTTTCATCTTATTTAGAAACCTCATGCTAATGTCTACACCCTCCATCTATGTGATGGTAATACGTTTGATTGCAATATATGATGAGTGATAAGATCATAGAACCAAGAGGGGCAGGAACCCTTATCATAGCCAAAAAAAGTTTTCTCTATTTTCTCCAACTCATGCAAAAAGGCCCCGTTGTGGCAGGACCCTTATACCCGAAACTATTTCCTTTTTTCTCTTTTTCCTAAATCACTCATTCTATCTTCACTATTTTTCGCCCATTTTTTCATCATGGACTCAAAGTCTTCTTTGTGCCTGTTAGGCGTAGCGCCTTCTCTGCTGCCACCGCGAGGTCCAGCATGAAACCCACGATCGTCACGCTTTCTCGGAGGCCGGTTGTTCTGTTTGGGTTCTTCATCAATCCGCATGGTTAATGAGATCTTACCATCTGGCTTGATTTCTGTTACTTTCACACGAACTTGGTCATTAACCTTAAGGACTTGATTAATATCTTCGACATACTGCGAGGATATTTGGGAAATGTGAACAAGCCCTTGCTTATTCTCACCGATGCTGACAAACGCACCAAAAGACTGTACACCAACAACGGTACCTTCAATGATGTTACCAACCTCAATCGTACTCAAAAAATGTTCCCCCTAAATAAATATATACATTATGAATATACATCATATTGATTTTAAAATAAAGGGTAAGCCAAAGAAAAAAAGTCCAAAAGGAAAATATTACACCATTTTGATCCTTATCCCTTCCAGATTGCTATTTTCTCACCCATTTTAACCGCTTTACCTGGGGTTAATTCGCGGGTCCAATCGATCTGTCCCTGTTCAAATACTAAAATGACCGTTGAACCAAATTCAAAATACCCGATTTCTTCACCTCGATTAATTGGCTTTGCTGCTAATAATGCCTCGTGATGAACTACACCTGCTTTCATGTTCGTAGTTGCTTTTGGATGGTAGCCTACACGCACGCTGCCTACCATTGTTGCTCCAACCTTAACAACAGCAACAACTCCCATTTGCTCTGTGTCAATATAAGATATTAGCCGTTCATTCTTAGCAAAAAGCCCTTTTACTGCGCGGACACCAAAGGCGTTAACGGGAAACAACGTTCCCGGGATATAACTGTATTTTGTAATATACCCCTTAATTGGAGAATGTACGCGATGATAATCTTTTGGGCTCAAATAAATGGTAATATACTTCCCCCCATTAAAAGAAGCAGCCTCATCTTTTGAAATCCCAAGCAAATCCCAAACTGAAAAATAGACCCCTTTGGCTTGAACTAGCAACCCGTCTGAAATCGTTCCAAAAGCGGCAATCTTACCATCCGCAGGGCTTACAACAGCATCTGGGTCAGCGGAGATTGGACGAAACTCTGATTTTAACCGACGAGTAAAAAAATCTGTCAGTGATTCATAATCGTGCATTCCCTTTTCCGCTTCTGCTAATGAGATTTTATATTGTTTCGCAAAAATAGGGATAAACGCCTTACTGATTGAGTGACGTGCCAGTCTCCCCACCAAACGTGAAAGGGAATGGGTTGGCATACATTTCATCAATTGAAACAAAAACCAATCTTTCATCTTTTCCTCCATGCAAATGCGACAATCCAATAATATCCATTCTAACCTAGTCCCATGCGGAAAAAAAGATAAAAAAGTCAGTGTGAAAAAAAAGCCTATGGATGGTATACTCATATTTGTGATTAAACATATTGAGGGAGAAACTATGAGAAAAATGTGGTTAGGCTTTTTATCCTTCTTTGTCGTTAGCACATTGCTTGTCGGTTGCGGCCAAGAGAAGGTAATGGATACGGATTTTATTCGTTTGCAAAACAAAGTGAATGATCTCGAAAATCATCAAAAACAAATGGAAGAGGAACGGACCCTTTTAAATCAAAAGATCACCGATATGGAAGAGTCCCTAAAACAGCAAAAAGAACAGTTGGAAAAGATGCAAGGCCCAGCATCCGAACCCAGTGCACAACTGCATCCTGTGGTCATCCAGGATGTTAAGTTAACCTCTGAAAAGATGGACGCCCAAGGACGGGTTTGGGGGCCCTTCAATCTAAATATTACGTTGTATAATGGTACAGATCATGATATTTCTGATTACCTAAATGCCTTGGTTTTAAAGGAAAATACTCAAACTCCAACAGAAGCGCCAACCATCGAAAAACATGGACAAAGGTTTGAAATCAAGGCCAAAGAATCTAAAATTATTACCTTTAACAATATTGAAATCGGCGATCCGTCCAAAAGATTTAATATTGTAATTAAATTACTTGAACAACAGCCGGAAACAGGATCTATTGGTGTCCCAGGTAAAGTCACTTGGACGGAGGTTCCATCTGTTGTTTTCCCACCGAAAAAGTAGGTGAGATCACTAATATGTAATGGAATTCACCTAAAGAAAAATACCCCTTGCCATTTGGTATAGGGGTATTTACCAGCCAACAATTTTCTGATGTTTATTCAGTGGCTTCACAAAATCATAATGGAAATTGGCATGCCGTTGACTTACCTGAGATAGGATCCAACCCTTACGGTTCATACTATCTAATAATTCATTTGATAAGGTTGTTTTTGTCACCAGCATATGATGCCCGCCCATCCTTTTTCCAACTAAGAAGATTCCATTCTCCATGCTTCAACACCTCTGTCGTTTGATTTGTGAGGCTTTTCCCTATATTCGTCATGTTTTTTATGTAATCGCCAGATTTCCTTTCGGTATCTTTATTTTATAAAACTCCTTCGCTCATTCCAACAGAAATCGTTCCTCTTCTTTCGACGAAAACAAACAAATATTCCCACGATGCCTGCAATACACACAAAATACTTGTCGTAATCAGTCAACCACGCTGTTTTAAATTACGACATACAAAAAAGGAAGAGACGACTCTCTTCCTTTTTTAAACTAATCTGCTGCAGTAAATTGTGTAACCCTGTCAATTTCGGCTTGGATTTCATTCCTTATTTGGTCCACTTTGTTGAAATCCATGGCATTTTTATAATAGCTCTCCAACTGGTCTCTCAGACTTTTCGCCTCAGCCAGATACCCTGTTCCAGCATTCATATTTTTCCTATATCGGTTAGCAATTTCCTTTAATTCGGCTGCATACTTTTCATCTGTTCCTGGACTAATAGCTTTTTCGTACATATCGATTATTTCATCCGTTTCCCGAACCGGGTCATACTCGTGTGGAGCTGTGCTATCAAAGATGGCGACACTTAGTTCACGAACCACCACCATGTCAAGACTGTTAGGGTCGAATCCGCAATGATAAATTTCTACATCAAACCCAGAATTTTCAGCTCTAGCCGCTATTTTTTTCAACATCGTCGATTTTCCGGAACCCGGCCTACCTTTGATAAAGTATCTTTTGGCAATATCCTCAGTTAGATTATTGATGAAATCATTGGGACCTTCCGGAGTCGCAGCTCCAAGAAAACGATGACGTACATCCGGACTCTTATTTACCCTTTGATCCTGAAAAATAGTCTTAATCAAATCCTCTGTTGTCTTGTTCGCTGCGACAAAATCCATATTTTGAATATAAATTCTTTCCCATTCATCATGAATTTTAAGTGCTTCCGCGAAGGACGCATAAGCCTTTTGATAGGCACGGCTGATTTTTTCATTTAATTCTTTGATTTCTTTCTTATGTTCTACAAGTTTAGCCGAATCCCAAGCCACACCAAGGTTCACGTATTCTTCCACAATCCCCGGTAAATTAGGCTCAAGGACATGTGGAGCTGTTCCATCGACAATCCCAAATTTCAGGCTGTTAATGATGACACCGTCTATCGATTGATTATCCGATGCACAATGGATCTGCTGAATATCATATCCGCGATTTACCATTTCTCTTGCAATGCTTTTCATTAAAAAAGACTTCCCTGTACCAGGACCACCTTTCAAGATATACAAACGGTTTAGCCCCTTAAGTGCCGAATCAAAGAGACTATAGAATCCTTTAGCGGTATTGCCCCCGGCATAATAATTTATGATCTTCCCCGTCATACTACCACCCCTTGCCTGAATCGAATGATCTTTCCATCGTGTTTTACATTATATGAAAAGAGGGGGTCGTAGGTGTTTACCTAGAGGGGAACTTATTGTAAATGCTCATGCTCCACGTGGCGAGTAATTTCCAAAACTTCACCGTTCCCTTCAGCTTTCACTGAATTTGCAGTGGCTATCGCTTTAATTCCTGCACTTAAAAGAATGTCTGTTCTAATCAACTCAGACTCATCGTCAACAGGACTAAAATAACAGGTTAGAGTTTCTGCCCCATTTATTATTTTAATGGAAACATCCTCTAAATACCCCATAAACTCCTGTCCGTCATTATAGCGAATATAAAGCATATCGTCCCGATATTTCTCATCGATCATCCGTGCTAATTCATCTGCTTTGGTATATTCCACTTCGATCTCGCCTAAGTGAGCAAATGGTGCAAACTCATCTTCCCATAATAAATCATCAAGGAATAGGTGAAATTCATGTTCTTCCAGCTCGCTAAAATCTCTTTTTCGGTAGACGTCCATGGCTTCGTCAGAAAATGAAATATCCGCTAATTCCTCGCCACTTTTCATCACGGTTATATCTAAAGCATTGGTCCCACTATTTCCAATTTTATAATCCCATTTAGTTAAATCATAAACTACCGAAGGGATTCCCCGTTTAACCTGTTTTTCAAATTGCAATTGGAATTACCTCCCTCCTGTTTTCCGCCCGATTGACGCCAAAACAGGTTAATTTTAAGTAATCCCTTATAATTTTACCTTCTTAAAAAAGAATATGTGCAAAAAAAAATGACTTCCTCAAAGAAGAAGCCAATCATACTCTCAACCAACTATTTTGTTAGTTGTACATTAACAATAACATAACTTAGTAGAATTGTATAACAAAAAATATTACCAATCGACATATTTTTTTCTTGTGATTACGATTCCTCCGAACTATTTGAATCCGCTTCCTCTTCCTTTTCCTTTTCTTCACCGTCAAACTTTAACATTTCGCCACCCATATTTATAAAGACGTATGGTTCATGACTCGAGTCACCCACGACGGATTGTTTCAAACCATTGATGTAATGAGTCGTTATGTCCAAGAAATTTTGCTTCTCACCCTCTTCGCTCAATTGCCCTAAAATGTAAATTTCTCCGCCATCTTTATACATATAGGACAAATAACCAACGGCCTTCCCTTTTGTATCAATCACGTTGAGGATCTCCCCATGTTCATTGCGAAATTGAGGTTCGAGATAAATCATTGTTAATCCCCATTTCATGGTGTATTTAACTCTAGGTTTTGCTATTTTTCATTTTTTAATCTTGTGAGCAAAAAAGCCGCCCTCAAAACTTCCTTTGGGGCAGCCATTAGATTAACCTTGTGTCACCTTTTTTATTAATTCAATCATTTCCTGATCTTCTTCATCCATTTCTACATCATAGCCGCCATAATTTCCTTCACCCGAACGAAAACGCTCTAATTTTTTATTCATATTCTTTTCCTCCCGAGCGTTCTTATCAAATAGCTGGGTGTAAAAATCGGATTGCTTTATAGAACTTAATCGTTTGGAAACAGGATCGGAATTTTCAACCATCCATTTGACCCCTAAAAATATAAAAGGAGAGGATATCAGGAATGCTGTCCAAAGTCCTTGTCTAAAACCATCTCGGTGTCCTTGTTTAAATCTGTTATTAATAAACAAAAAACTTTTCTCCTTCCTGCATACGCTGATTTACACCTTAACGTCAAACTACATCAGCATAGGGTTTCCCATATATTGCATTTGTGTCGGCCTGGATTGTTGCAGCATTGATGTAGACATCCCTGCAGACTGGCCAGGATACCCCTGATTTGTCGGTTGATAGTGATGCAGCATCGTTTTTGCTGTATGATCCTGTAGGGTCGGGACCTGGTACCAGCCACGTTGATTCATATATAGAAAAACCTCATAACTTTGATTACAACAGGTGACAGACCCACTCATCAACATTTGCCTGACATTGGGATCGGCGCATTCAGTGGCAGCAGACATTTGGTTTTTTGCGGAATTTTTATGATTGCTCAGCATCGCCCCGGCAATTTGCTTATCAGAAAATCTCATCGTCGGCATAGAGGGCGATTCAGGTGATGGATTCCGTAAGCCATATTGAATATCTTGTGGTGAAACAGAAGTATTTCCCATTCTAAGGGATGGTGCCTGCCTGTAATCATGGGTATAGGTTACAAGCTGATTATAAGATTGGATCGCCGTTTGCATATGTCGCTGAATCATCTGATGCAAGGCTGGATCCTGGCACTGGCTCATATAAAACGAGAAATGATCTAGCATACAAATCTTTTCACTTAAAATCTCATGAACGGCAAGGGTCTCTGCTGCTCCGAAAGGCATAGTTTGAACTCCTCCTTAATGGAAATCAATCTTTACCTGTTTACCTTGTGTTAATTTTTGCTTTTTCATACGAATCTCAAGAACCCCATTTTTATAACTTGCGGTAGCCATTTCTTCATTCACTTTCTCAGGAAGCTGAACCTCGCGATAAAAATTCCCGAAAAACCGCTCTGTCCGATGGTAACGATTATCCCTCGTATCTTCTGATGCACGCTGAATAATTCCAGTAATCGTGATGGATCGTCCATTTAAATGGATATTTATATCATCCTTTTTTTCCAACCCTGGAATTTCACAAGATACAATAATTTCTTCAATCGTTTCATAAACGTCAACAAGTGGCCCCGTGCGATGAAAATATTCTGTGTAAGGCTCCATTCCTAGGTTTTGTTCCACAGTTTGTCTGATTTGTGGATTCGGTTGAAAATTAGAAGGGTGGATTAACATGCGCATACCTCCGCCTAAAAAATAGTTATACCTTCTTATACCTTTTCCCAATTAGAAAAGAAAAAAACGGACGATCAAAAGGACCGTCCGTCTTATTTTATATTTTTAGTGGCTTTTTCACGAAACCGTGTTTTTCAAAACATTTATGGATCAATGCCATTCGAACATAAAGTCCGTTCTGTGCTTGTCGGAAATATGCGGCCCGTGGATCTGCATCTACCTCGGTTGCGATTTCACCGGCCCGTGGCAGCGGATGCATAATAATTGCATCCTTTTTCATAAGTTTAAGGATAGAATCATTAATGATATATTTTCCTTTAGCCTTTTCATATTCATCAAGCGAAGGAAACCTCTCTTTTTGGATCCGTGTTTGATAAAGGACATCTACCTTGGCAGCGACCTCCTCAAAATCGCTTGTCTCAACATACTCCACATTATTTACTTCCAAGAACTTTTTTACGTAAGGTGGGATGAGGACATTCTCCGGCGCTGTGTAATAGATCTTGATCCCGTTAAATTTAGAAAGCAGGTAAGATAAAGAGTGAACGGTTCGGCCATATGTTAAATCACCGATCATGGCAATTTGCAGGTCATCCACATGACCAAGTTCCTTTTTAATAGTATAGATGTCAAGAAGTGCTTGCGTTGGATGTTCCCCGGCTCCATCCCCGGCATTGATAATCGGTACGGTAGCTACTGCTGCTGCGCGTTCTGCTGCACCGATTTCGGTATGACGCATAACAATCACATCGCTGTATCCTGACACGATGCGAATGGTATCTTCCAAAGTCTCCCCTTTAATTGCAGATGAAAATTGAGATGCATTCTCTGTCCCGATAACCTTCCCACCGAGTCGGCACATGGCAGATTCGAAGGATAAGCGAGTTCGGGTACTTGGCTCGAAAAATAAAGTAGTCATCACTTTGGTTTTATATCGATCAGACCCCCCGCTTGCTTCCACCTTTTCCATTTCTTCCGTTAATTCAAAAATTTCCTCTAAAGCTGTACGATCAAATTGTTTAGCCCCAATAATATGAAATTGATCCATAAAAACCATCCCTTCCATCAAAATTCTCATCTATTTTATACCACAAAACGAATTATTTCCATCAAACTGTAATCTTTGTTCGTGTTTATCTTCGGATTGGTGTATCCGCTAAAAGATAATCGTTATCAGCGTCAATGATCATCAATCTTTCATGACAGCACGGCAAAATAAGTGCTTTTTTTATTCTTTCCTTTACCATATCAAGATCTTTTAGCTTCCAAGAAAGCAAAATTCGTTCACTGCCGCAAAAAGGACATTCATGGATATACAGGTCTGATCCGATCCTTTCGTACGGCAAGGTATGACTAAATGGAATCAATGAGTTGCACACTCCTTCAACTTATGGTTAAATCTTACTCAATCTAAGTTTCTAGTATACAATATAAGAAAAGCTTCTATGGAAGCCCAATCAAAGAAGAGGCATCCATCCTTAGAGGAAGCTTTTCATGCCGATAGGGATGTCAACTCGATGAAGCATGTAGATTCCTATAAGGTAAATAAGGTAAAATTCTTTTAAAAAGAAGGAGGATGAAACATTGGAATACATCGAAAATATATATGAAAAAATTGGCGGGGAAGAAACCATTAGTAAACTAGTTAATGCCTTTTACGGGAATGTTGCAAAACACCCCGACCTGATCCCAATTTTCCCGGAGGACTTAACAGAAGTTGCAAACCGACAATATAAGTTTCTCACCCAATTTTTTGGAGGTCCGCTCTTGTATTCAATGGAATTTGGCCATCCGATGTTGAGAGCCCGGCATCTTCCTTTTCCGATTACACCGAAAAGAGCAGAAGCCTGGCTGTCGTGTATGCAGGATGCTATGGATAAAATTGGTTTGGAAGGCCCCATTCGCGAGCATATGTTTCAAAGATTAACACAGGTTGCTTATCATATGGTCAATCAGCCACCGGAAAATGACTAACCTTTAACAGACCGGACTAAATGAAAAAAGGTTCCTGTAGAAGTAACGACGAGTTCGTCCTTGTCATTGACAATCTTACATGATGCCTGCATCACGTTTTGTGCACGATGAACAACTGTACAGTGGGCAATTAGCTCTTTCCCACGGCCGGGGTTATGGTAGTTGACATTCATGTCTAATGTCACTACCTTATCCCTCGGTTCAATTAGTTCCTCCAACATCCACCCCATCGCCATATCTGCCAGCATCGCAGTTACACCGCCATACACAATTCGGTAGGGATTCAATAGATCCCTTGTAATCGGCATTGAACAGCTGAAGTCAAAGTTGCTTGGGACCACCGTCAACTGAAGGAAATTACCCATAAAGGGATAATCATTCTCTCTCATTCTCCCTACAGCTTGTACAGCTTTTTCAATGATATCCAGTTCCCTATCAGACATGGTATGTATTAAATCAATTAGCTTATCACGCCTCATTTTTGTTCCCCCGTTACGAACTTAGTCGGTTATATCTTGCTGCACATTTTCCATTAATATAACGTAACCCGGGTATAAAGTCGATGAAAAAGAAAGAAAGCGGTTTCGTTAACCGCTTTCTAAGTTCTCAGGTTTGTGTTTTTGTAAAACGGGCTAAGCAAAGGTTTCCTAGGTCTGGCAGGAGGGAAACGCGAAGGTTTTTTCTGGTCAGCAATCTGTTGCTTTTCGGTAATGCCAACATATTGCTCCAGCAAGGAAATGGCTTGGCGTAGTGAGAAGGACTCGGTAGGGTTCCTGAATTCATCATTCCATTCACCCAAATGCGGAAGCCCCTGGAGATCTTCACGGGTTGACAAAAGATGAAAACCATATTCACCAACTTTAACTAGTGTATTACATGTCTGTTGATGGTATTTACTGGGATTGGGGGATTGCTGCAGTCCGACCTTTTGTGCTTTCCCTTCAATCATTAATTTCTCTAGTGCTGAGGTTTTTAATTGATAGAGTTTTTGCGGTTGAGGACTTGTCTTTGCATGCCGGTTAACTACATAAATGGCAATCGCCAAATTTTCCAAGGTTGGTTTTAATGTGACCGTATTTCGATTAGGGATAGGTGCGGATTGATTCTGGTCAAACAAATAATAAATCCTATTCTTTTCTACAAGTTTGGCAATTGGTGACCCCACGGGAATCCTGCCGATCTTCTGCAGTTCTTCCTTCGTTTTGAAATGTGAAGGGACCTGATTTTTTTTCGAATACTGCTTCAAATTACTCCTCCTTCTTCTATGGCTTCCTGTATACCTCGAATCCCTTCCCGCCAAGGGTTTCATTAGAGGGTTAATGCACTGTGTATCAATACTTTTCAATACTATTTTAATAAACTTCGTCTTGATTCTATTTTATCATATTATCTTGATAAGATGTCCAAAAATAATAAAAAATAACCACAAAAAGGAAATGGAATACTTGAAGGAGAGCAGTTCGGGGACTTCTCAAATGTTCCTAACAAAACATATAATAAACATATATGAGAGCCTAGAAGAAAAGGATGAAGCTATTTGAATGCCATTGTATTTGATCTTGAATTAGTGAAGCGATTTAAAAAGGGACAGCTTAGTGAAATTGTCGAGATTGGTGCTTGTAAAGTGGATGTGGAGAAAAAACAATTGATCGACCAACTGCAAATCTATATCCTGCCAAAAAGTGGCTATGTCACCAAAAGTACGCGTGAATTTATCAATATGAAGAAGGAGGACTTAAAAAGATCTATGCCCTTTCGCATGGGGGTTAAGCAATTTTCGCAATGGCTGGGAGAGGATTATTTTCTTTGTTCGTGGGGAAAGGATGACAAGTTCCATCTGGTGAATCAATGTGAACGCTTAAATGTCCAACTGGATTGGTTTAAAAATTATAATGATATTCAAAACCAAATTGGAAGAATATTAAATCCCGGCAGCAAAAATCAATTAGGTTTAAAAAACGCCCTGGATCTGGCAGGTATCGAACCATTAGGCAAAGCCCACAGAGGGATTGATGACGCAATTAATACGGCATTTTTGCTAATTAAATTTATCGACCAAATCCAGTTACAACACAATACCCTTCGAGCGGAAACAAAAATCCGAAAAGACTAGGACTTTTGAAAAACTCGATAAATGACTTCTGAGAAGATCAGCCCAATAGCGATTGAACCTGACAGCATAAATGCCTTTGCAGCCAACTGAATAGCTGCATTGTAATCATTTTGCACAAAATTTCGCATCGCATCATAGGCTATGCCACCAGGCACCAAAGGAATAACCCCGGCTACACTGAAGATAATCATCGGAGTTCGGAAGATTTTTGCGAAAATTTGGCTTACAAAGGCCACAATAAACGAGGCGGCAAGTGTTCCTAGTACCGGATCAAATCGATAAGATACAAAAAAAAGATAGACGGCCCAGCCAAGCATCCCTACGAAACCGCATTGCAGCAAAGAATTCTTCGGCGCGTTAAATATGATGCCAAAAGCCGCCGCAGCAATAAAACTAGTTATTAGTTGTTCGATCATGGTAGATTTTCCTTTCAATATATCAAAGGAATGAAAAAACGACAGCAATCCCGGTACCAATCGCAAAAGCAGTAAGGAAAGCCTCTGCCCCTTTGGAAAGTCCCGATACGAGATGGCCAGCCATTAGGTCCCTTACGGCATTGGTGATTAACAGTCCCGGCACGAGAGGCATTACGGAGCCGATGATAATTTTGTCCATCTCCAAACCAATTTCCAGAGAAACAAAGATCAGCGCAAGTAAACCAATAACAAAGGCCGCCAGTGATTCCGAAAAAAATTTGACACGTACAAAGCGATCCAAATTCACTGCACAGAAATACCCTACCCCGCCCGCAATAAAGGCAGGAAGGAAATCACGCCACTGTCCCTGAAACATAATTAAAAAACAGCCACTGGCTATTGCCGCTGCAGTAACTTTTAAAAAGGCGGGATAGGCAAGTCTAGCTGTCTCCAGCATTTTTAATTGATGACGGGCTTGCGCAAGAGGAACCTCCCCACTACTAATTTGTCTGGACAGGCTGTTTACCATCGTCACCTTCCGCAAGTCCGTAGAACGCTCTAAAATTCTCGCAAGTTTAGTCGACTCGGACCCATCCGCAGAAAAAATTATTCCTGTCGGCGTAACAAAACTGTGGGATTGTTTAATCCCATACCCTGCCGCAATGCGTGACATCGTGTCCTCTACCCGGTACGTTTCCGCCCCATTTTCCAACATGATTTTCCCTGCAAGTAAGCACACATCCATAATTTCATTGATATTTGGTAGGCTTGTTGCCATTTTACTCCTCTCCATGACTGTTGTTAAAGATATTTGGAAATAACAGAATTATTTTCCGCTTTTATTATTGTACACTTAAAATCGCCTAAATAACGAAAAAATCGGCTAAATGCCGATTTTTTTATACATCCTCCGGCCCCTTTAACCTCGTTAATGGGCCCTCCGTAGTAGATATGTTGCCTTGCTTCTCTGAACTTTCATCTGTCACACGATAATCTCTTTTTTTCACCTGACTATATACACCGCTTGCGGTTAATCCGATTAAAAGGGCTGCTACACATTTTTCCATTAACCAGCTAGGCATGGATACAAGAATTACTCCGATAACAATGGCAATTAAAGCGCGATACTTTGTTTCGATATGAAAAGCGTTGCCTAAAACAGATACTAGAGCAGCTACAAGTGCTGATAACGTGGCATAGTCTAAAACAATGTTATCAAACATATGGAACACCTCCATATCACAGCTTATTCTCCTTTTTCTGAAAAGGTGTAAGCCACTCTACGGGGTGTAATCTACATTTTTGGTATATCTGTTTGCGGCATTCCAAAGTAAGAATTCCTTAATTCCTCCTTCATTTAGTGCTTTGATCTGCGCTTCCACTTCCTTTTTCCCATACTGAATATAATTTCCCTTACCCAACCATGTCGCGGTAAAATCCTGAATCCAGGGCCTTGATATCGGGGGATTTTTCATTTTTCCCATCTTTTCTTTTTCCATTTTTGCGTATTCCTGAACTAACTGATAAGGCTTTAAATCTGGCTTTGTAATATTGAAATAACCATGGCTCCAATGACTTGGATAAATCATAGACGAGATCACATCAACTTGTTCACTAATTTCCGTAAAGTTCTGACCGATCCCCGGTGCCTCTGGCAAGGTTGCGGTGTAGCCAAAAATGTCGACGGAAATTTTTACTCCGAGAGGCTCCAATTCTTTCCTAGCATAAGTGACAAAATCGGTAACCGCATTAACCCTTGCTTTCACCCCATCATCTTTCTGTTCTTCAGCGGGAACTGGCTCAGTGGAAACTGTTAGATTTTCCATTTGCTGCGGACGATTCTTATAATCCCCCATCGTATATTGAAGTGTTGCTTCCCGTTTTTCAAATCCTTCCGGGAACCTTACATAATCAAATTGCACCTCCTGAAATCCCATGCGAACTGCTTCCTTAGCAATCTCCAAATTATGTTGCCATACTTCTTTTACAAAAGGATTAACAAACGCCTCCCCCCTCCCATTCTTCCAGACCTTCCCTTGATCTATGAAAGAAGCCTCTGGATGCAAGTTGGCGTAAACAGAATCCTTAAATACAACTATTCTAGCGATCGGATAAATCTTATGTTTTTCCAAGGTGTCCAGGAGCGCTTTTGGATCTTTGATAATCGGTTTACTATAAGGAGCTAGCATTCCATCTGATTGAAAGGTAAGATAGCCATAATCATCTTTAATATCAATCACCATCGTATTTAAATCGGTTGAATCAATCAACCCTACTAATTCTGTGAGCCGTTCTCCGCCAGCCGAATGGGCTGTAACATAAATCCCGCGAACAGCATCGGGATAGTCAAAATGGCGCTGCTCCGGTCGAACTGGGGATGAAGTTTCAGTTGGAATTGTCGCGGCAGGATTAACCATATCAGTTTTCGCAGAAATATTGAGCTGTGTCCCAGTATCATTATGTTTGGTCGACACGGTCTCGGTGCTGTGCTCCTCCATTGCTCGCGGCTCTTCCTGCTTAACTTCCTGTGTCACTTGTTGACGACTAACAGGTTGGGATGTAGATACCGGCTGACCGCATCCAGCAAATAGGGTTAAAATTAATAGCATGGGAACTAGCTTCCGCCCCGTTTTGAACATATTGGTTTCTCCCCTTATGTGAAATATTTCATTCTATGTCTCTTTATAGTTATAATGAGATGTACCGTACCCTCTAATTGGAAAGGATGAAAATTTGTGAAGAAATGGACTCTGACTTGGGTCGCCATGTTCGCTGCTTTCTTTTTAGGCGGCTGTGGAAATGATCAACCACAATCGGAAGCAGCACCAACACCTCCCACATACAAACAATGGGACAAGCCACCGGCTATGACGCTTGACCCAAACAAAAATTATGTGGCCACAATTCAAACAAATAAAGGTGACATTACGATCGAATTATTTGCCAAAGAAGCCCCGAAAACTGTCAATAATTTTATCTTCTTGGCGAATGAACATTTTTACGAAAATGTGGTGTTTCATCGCGTGATTAAAGACTTTATGATTCAAACTGGGGACCCTACGGGGACAGGCACAGGTTCTCCTGGCTATAGCTTTGAAGATGAACTTCCCCCTGCCTATCCCTATGAGAAAGGGATTGTTGCAATGGCGAATGCAGGACCAAATACAAATGGCAGTCAGTTTTTCATATGCAATGGACCCGGGAGTGAAAACTTAAATGGTACACCAAATTACACCGTTTTCGGTCGGGTGAAAGATGGGATGGATGTGGTAGAAGCGATTTCTAATGTGCCTGTAAAGGAAAATTCTTTTGGAGAAAAAAGCGTTCCCACGGAGGAAGTCTTTATCAAGACTGTCACCATCGTAGAATAATACCCATGGAAGGGCCAGAATGATCTGGCCTTTTCCTACGTCAAATTTGAAATCTCTTGCTTTCCCCGTATTTCCGTAGAGCCTGTACCTGTTTGAATTCCTTTTCCGGATAGCGGAAACAGGTTAATTTTCCGCCAAAAACACATCCTGTATCAATATTCAGTATATTTCTCTCCCATTCTGGGCGATGAAGCGGTGTATGTCCATGAACTAACAAAGCCTTTCCGGCATAATGCTTCTTTACCGGTGAACGTTCCGGTAAACCATGCTGATCCAATTTACCTGTTGGAAAACCATATAGGCAAATTTCCTTCAGTTTTTTGTAGGGAAGCCTTTTGTATTCCGTCGGGAGCCCTGCATGTGAGACAAGAAGGTTACCGTGATCGAAGATAAAGTATAAGGGCAATTTGGTCAAATATTGCTCAATCCATTGTTTTGTTGCTTGTGGATCTTTAGTTTTCTTGATTTCCTCAACGGTTGTTTCTAATCCGTGCTTCAGTTGTACTTTTCTCCCCTGGCACCAACGCAGTAACTTGTCGTCATGATTTCCTGGACAGTGTAAAGCTAACCCAGCTTCTTTATGAGCCCTCACAAATTCTAATACATCAAGGCTATGGGGGCCACGATCACACAGATCCCCTAGAAAGACAAGCATTCGCCCCTGTGGGTGATGGTAAAGCCGGTCTTTCTTTATATAGCCTAATTCTTTTATTAATAATAAAAGCTCATCATAGCAGCCATGAACATCTCCAATAATATCTAAATAACGAATGGAGGTAAAATCCATTCCCATACCCCTCTCTAAAATAAAGGTAAGCTTTGTCAGTATTCCCTACTTGTCCTTTTCTTAGGAATCCTTTCTAAGTATATCTCTATAATGATCGCTGATTCAACAATCGATTTTAGGGTACAAAAAAAATACCCTTTTCAGGGTACTTTTTCTAGGATATCCTATTATTCACTCGCTGCGTGAGAATTTTTTAACTTGTTGGAAAGTTTTTGTTTACTGGCCTCTTTTTTAATATCCTGTAACTTCTTCAAATATTCTGGTGATCCAATTTCCTTACTTCGAAGCTTCAGCTTTGTCATTTCACTCTTCACTCCTTCAAAGCCTCACTTGCTTAATTTACGGTCTTCCTTATTCCTTATACTCATATTATACTTCTTACTACATTATATTCAATATTAAATTATAATAATTTTTATTTAGAAATCGAACAGACTTCTATCGAAGCCTATTTAAAGAATTTTCGACTTTCCTATGCTTTAAAAGGATGGAAAAATGATGCTTAAACCGATACACTATGAACAATAGGATGTTTTTTAGGAAATGCTTCCATTGAAGCCTATAAGAATAAGTTGTATCTCTCTTTAGAGGAAGCTTTCCCCCTTCGGGGACTACAATCCCTTCTGAACAGGAAGCAAATTCGACGTAGTTCAGAAGGTAACAGATGCTGTCATGCCGATAGGGATGTTAATTCGAAGAGGTTAAGTCTATCCTATGCGGAAAGAAAGGGTGTCCCATTATGTCCTGGTTTGTGCGAAATGAAAACTGGCGAACCTATATACGTCGGTATCCAATTACCAGTCTTTTTATTGCGATTAATATGATTGTTTTTATCCTCATGTCGTTGAATGGGGGTTCCACTGACTTTGTCACTCTAATCCAATATGGTGCGTATTTCAAACCTGCTATTCTTGAAGAGGGAGAATTTTTCCGCTTTCTTACACCCATCTTCATACATATTGGTTGGGAACATCTTTTGTTCAATAATTTTGCGATCCTTATTTTCGCTCCCGGACTGGAAATTATGCTTAGGAAGTTTCGTTATTTGCTGCTTTACCTGGCCAGTGGAGCTTCCGGATTCATCTTAACTTTCCTCTTTTCCGGTCCGGAGGTCATTGCAGCCGGTGCTTCTGGTTCGATTTTTGGGATATATGGCATGTATGCATATTTAGCCAGATACAGGCGGGATCTAATGGATATCTATTCCCGCCAGACGATACTCCCAATTCTTGTCTTTGGTGTCATATCCACCTTCGTGATTCCAGGGATTAGTATTTTGGGGCATATTGGTGGACTCGTCACCGGGTATCTATTAGGTTTCTTCTTAGTGAAAAAGAGACCATCTTACTATTAATTCCTCTTCTTTATCTGCTGTCGAATCCCGTTCCAATCATTCTGTACCAACCCCAATCGCCAAAGTGCAATACCTTTCAAGTGATGTCGCTTGGCGATTGCAATTTTCTCTTGCAAGGTTTCATCATCCTCTTTCCAAAGATTGATAGCAAGCACTAATTTCTCCGCTGGAACAGCTGCTTTTGCCATTTCAACCGCTTGTTCCACCTTGTTCAAAGGCTCAGGCTGCTGTGATTTAGGATCTGTATAATCATAAGCCATAATAATAATTTGATCGGCGATTTCCCCTAATGCTTTATAATCATACCCTTTATATACACTGTTTGGCGCATGCAACGTCAGAGTTAAATTCTTATTCCTTAATTTTAACTGTTCTGACAGGTCCCGTACAAAACTGGTAAATTGATTCTGCGTTTTAACCAACTGCTCCCCGCTTTGCCCAAGTCCTAGCCCTTCTAAATCGAGATTGACTCCACCATAAAGCTCTACTTCATTTACGATTTGTGAGATCGCCTGTGATTTCACCTGCTCATCTTTTAATAGAGTTAATAGAATGGGATCTTTCTCAGGCAGATGGATGGTCATCTCTGTTTTCATTTGATAGTCTTTTGCAGCAGTCAAAACCGACTGCCAATCCGTAGGACGATTCCAATAATAGGGATTTGTTGACAACAAGTTACCTTCCCCGTCCATACTATACCACCCTAAAGCCAATTCACTAACCAAATCCGTATTCCCTATATCTGTGCGAGGATAGGTCAAGGTAAATAAATCGGTCCAACTGCTTGTTTGTGAATCTCCCAGTGTATAAAAGCCAATTACTGCCATTGCGGTTGGAGGAGTGGTCATATAGATGCTTTGGGTCTTCGAGTCCCATGTAACCTTGGCATCAAACGTTTCTGCAAAGAAACGAAGGGGGATATATGTTTTCCCATTTTTGATCATCGGTGCGCCGTCCAATTCAAAATTCCCCTGATTGGTAACCGCCTGTTTCGAACCAATGGTGAGCTTCAAATTGATGTTGTCACTATTAGCATTTACTGTGCGATCCTTGTCATTCCATATAACGGTTACATTTAATGCTTCCGCTAAGGCACGAAACGGTACAAAACTTCTCCCACCCTCAATAAGTGGAGTGGTATTTTCCAATGCCACCCCATCGACCAATACCCGATTCTTCCCTTCTTCGAAAGCCGAAGCTGTAGGCATTGAACTAGATAACAAAGCCAAAGCTAACGGTATAGCGAACAAACCTTTTTTCATCGATTTCTCCTCTTCTTTTCTTCATTCTTTCTATTTATAATCTATGGTTAGTATGACAGATTTGCATTTTCCCGTCTATTAAAGACATAAAAAACCTGTACCAAAGGATCCTTGGTACAGGTTATACAAAATGTTCATTTATGCTGATGCTTCCTCTTCTTGCGTAGGTATCATGACTTCAAAAACCTCACCATGCTGCAAAATGACGATTCCCTGTTTCTTCACCTTCATCACAGCAACTTCCGGCTTTTGTCTCATCTTTTCAATATACTCAAGTTCCACATCTCCAGCATCACTAATGGTAATGCCATCAATTTCTTTTTCCTCATTTTCATCTAAAGATGATTCTAATATCTGTTCAAATATATCTGAAAATTTCTCAAAATCTTTCGTATATACACTAATACACTTCATCCACTCTTCCTCCGTTCTGTTGTATATCTTTCTACATAACTATCCCATTCTAATTCATTACACACCAGAAAACAACCTGCCGTTTTCCATTTTATACTGAATTTGAACATTTTATTAGTAGATTGGGAAGAAAAGTTTTTTACCAAAGAGGAAGGTATAAGCTTCCTCTAAAGTGTTACCTCTTCTTCGAATCGTTTTTTATAGAAACTTTTCTTAATAAGCAAAATGGTGACTGCCAATCTCCTGAATTACGACCCTTGAACGGATCCATTTGCTTCTTGCCGTTGTCGGGTTATAGAAGAAGAGCGCCCCTTTTGTTGGATCGATTCCCTTCAATGCCTGTCCAGCGGCTTTATAGGAATCCTCGGAAGGTCTCACCTTATGAATTCTTCCATCACCAACAGGCGAGAATTGATACACACCGTTCACTTTTTGAAAAATCACTTCCGTGACCGTATCAGGGTAATCCCTATGCAAAACACGATTAAGAACAACACTCGCAACGGCTACTTTCCCCTTAAAGGATTCTCCTCCTGCTTCCGCTTCAATGATTTTTACAAACCACTGAAAGTCTTTTTTGCTCATCTGTATTTCCATTTTGTTTCGTGCCTTTGGAATCGTTAGCATATCACCCGGGTAAATCAGATCTCCCTTAAGGTTATTCACCCTTTTGAGATGGTATAGATCAACATGGTTCATTTTTGCGATATGCCATAGTGTATCTCCCTTTTTCACCTTATAAACTATGGAATCTACTGCTTCGACGGCATTCATAGAAAGGCATGTCAAAATAAAGCAAATGGATAGACTTATCCATTTTTTAAACATCCTTCTCCTCCTATTCTATGATCTTCATTTATAAATCTATAGGATGAAAATCTTCATCCTTCCTAACTTTTCCAGAATCAGAATGAAATATACATCATAAAGTGGAAATAGAAAGGGAGGACGACCCATGTTTAAGCGATCACGAAATTGGTCACCCATTAGGGCTTTATTTGCCGTACAAATTATTTTCTCTGTGATCTTTTGTTTTGCCAGCCTTTTTCTTAACGTCTACTTATGGGATAAAGGGCAGTCTTTTCGAGGGATAGGGATTTACAATGTGTTCTCGGTGGTATCCATTTTTGTAGGATCCATTCTAGGGGCTTATTTCTTACAGTGGATTGGTTCAAGGGCTACTTTTATTGGTTCCTCCGTTAGTGCCCTTCTATTATTCAGCTATTTGTTTTTCTCCAACCAGGCTACAGATTACGATACGCTTCCTCTTCTGGGGATTCTGTATGGTAGCTATGTCGGTCTGTTTTATATCGGATTCAATCTACATCTTTTATGGCTTACGGAAAAAAGAAACCGTTCATACCTGCTTGGTGTTGAATCTGCCATTGCGACTGCAGCACAACTATTGACTCCAGTCTGTGCTGGAATCATGATTGCCAATCAAGGATATGTCCATACCTTTCTCCTTATTCTTGTTCTTTTATGTATTCAACTGCTTCTAAGCTTTTCTATTCCAGGAATACAAATGGATGGAGGGTATCAAAAGCGGTATTTCTTCCTTGCAAAAAGCGACAAGCTGGCCCGCATGGGTTTTTCCTCACTTGCCTATGGATTTTACTTTTCTTTTATTCAGATGTCATTTGGCTTGTTTTTTTATTTCATTGTTAAAGACGAATTCCAATTAGGATCCTGGAACTTGCTCTTTGGTGCGATCAGCGCGATTATGTACTGGCTAACGGGCCGTTTTTTATCCTTGTCCAACAGGGACATCTTTCTCAGCATGGGAATGCTTGGCACATTGATTATTACCTTATCCCTGCTGCTTGCTAAATCCAGCTGGTTTATTCTGTTTAATATTGTCATTGCCGTCTCGTTTCCGTTATTGTGGCTACCGGCAAAATCAACGCATTTTTCTGATTTAATAACAGAAGCAGAAAAAAATCCGATTAGAAATAAAATTGGGCAGTTAATGCAGTTTCTTGTCTTCCGGGAATTCTCCATAAGTGTAGGGCGGCTTTGCTTTTTTCTCCTTCTCGTT
>Ga0180215_1000472_pt1 | contig 51888 bp, 43 predicted proteins | sample eDN3rd37CBELigBY_FD_128871 | JGI IMG/M metagenome (GOLD analysis project Ga0180215, IMG submission 128871) | Enriched backyard soil microbial communities from Emeryville, California, USA - eDNA 3rd pass 37_C BE-Lig BY (version 2) (version 2) | ecosystem: Environmental > Terrestrial > Soil >... | reverse complement strand
GTACCGAAGGTTCGCGATCGGCGCGGTTGTGGTCCGCCCGTGCGTGGGTGGTGACAGTGCCTCTGGAACTATCGTGGCATCTGTACGGCGCGTCCGGACCCGGAGGTTCGTACTGAGACCGACGGTTGCCCGGCGTATATGATCGAGCCGCTGCCGGAGATGCGCCCGGAGATCGCTTCCTCGACCCGGATCATCGCCGAACCTGACCCGGAGATCGTCGCCTCGGCGCGCTGGCTATGCAGGTCACGTGCGTCGAAGTCGCCAGATCCACTGATTCGGATTTGCTGCTCGCGGGCTGTCCCGCGCGTCGCAACCGTCCCTGCTCCGGTGATGTTGGTTGTCAGCCTCCCGGCCTCGATGGCCAGCGCGATGATCTGCCCCGATCCACTGACGGTGAGCGTCAGTTCTGGCCGATTCATCTCACCTGCGTGGATGCTGCCGGATCCGGAGACGGTGAGTGCGTCAACAGCCGGTGTCGCTGCGCGCAGCAGGATCGGAGACATTGTCCGGATGGAAGGCGTTTCTGGCTTGAAGCGGATCGTCAACTTCCCATCGTTGACCACTGTCTCGATCAACGGCAGGACGTTGTCGTCCGCCTCGATCGTGATGCCCTGATTTGCGCCCGTTTCCAGATCCAGCCTCGCTGGGCAGGAGAGCGTGACGGTCGACCAGGGATCCAGCGGGCGTGTCTCGCGCGCGATAGTGCCTGAACCGGTGATCATCGACGCCCTCCCTGTCTGCCTGCGCTATGCCAGCGCCGTAACGGTGATCTCGACCTGCGCCCCGGCCGGGAGCGACGAAACGCCCACCGTCGTCCGCCCTGGCGGATTGCTGGTGAAGTATTCGGCGTAGACGCCGTTCATCTCGCTGAAGGTGTTGATGTCCGTCAGGTAGACGGTCGTCGCGACGACACGCGAGATCGACGATCCGGCCTCTTCGAGGATGTTTCGGATGTTCTCCAGCGTCTGCCGCGTCTCGGCCGCGATGCCGCCCGGCACGATTGCGTTGGTCGTTGGGTCGATCCCCTTCTCACCGGCGACGAAGATCAGACCGTTGGCGCGGATCGCCTGCGAGTACGGCCCGATTGGTGCGGCGGCCTTGTCGGTCTGGATAACCTCGATCTCCTGCGTCGTATCGACCATCGTTCCTCCACTATCTCGATTGGCCTGGCCGGACACGTCCCCTCCGGCCGGGCTACTGTAACACCCCCCAGCCGCCGCGCGGTATCTCTGTTGTCACGGTTTTCCTGAGCCAAACCGTTCGAGTGAGTGAAGCGACCAGTTCGATTCATCCGCGCAACGGGAGCTTGCCCATCTGTGGCAGGCGTCCCTCGCGCTGATAGAACCCGCCGGAGGTCACGATGCCCCGAACTATGACACCGGCCGTCCGTTCCCCACGGCCAGCCACCGACCGCGAGCCGTCGACCGAAACGCTCAACCTCGATCCAGCCACCACCTACGAAGTCCTGACTCGCCGGATGGTCGAAGACCTCGCTACCGAGGTCGCCGCCATCCGCAATCGCATCGACACCATGTTCTGGGTCGTCATCGTCTCCGTCGTCACCGACGCACTCCTGCGCATGGCGGGATGAGGGGCGGGACGTGGGACGCGGGACGCGGGACGCGGGACTCGAGGGAGTCAAACCAAAAGGCTTGTCGTGTGGCCGAGCGCAGTTTGACTCCCCGCGTCCCACGCCCCACGTCCCACGTCCCACGTCCCACGTCCCGCGACAACGAAAGGTTTCTCCCATGTCCGATCCATCCACGCTGCTGGACGCCATCGCGAGTGACGTGAGCCAGTTCAGCGCACGGGTCCTGCCGGAGCGTGTGTTGCGCAGTTACCAGTTGCCGGTAGCCCAGGCTGCCGCTCGAAGTGTCGAGTCCGGGTCGGGGATGGAGTTCGCGGCGGTCTTCTCTCGTCAGGCCGGTAAGGACGAGATGTTGGCCCAACTCTGCGCATACCTGCTCTGGAAGCATCACCAGGAGGGCGGCAACATTATCGTTGGGCTGCCGGCCCTGCGACCACAGGGACTCATCACCCGCGACCGGCTCGCCGAGCGACTCGACACGCCGCTGACGCGTGGTCTGTTGCGCATTCGTGGTGGCACGACCATCCAGGTCGGACGCGCCAGCGCCCGCTTCCTGTCGGCGTCACCGACTGCCAGCAGTCGCGGCAACACCGCCGACCTGCTGCTGGTTGCCAACGAAGCGCAGGACATCGACACCGACACCTGGGACGCCGTCTTCGCACCGATGGCCGCTTCCTCGAACGCGACCACGCTGTATATGGGAACGGTCTGGTCGAGCCAGTCGTTGCTTGCCCGTCAGCTGCGCTTGCTCCGCGAACTGGAACGTGTGGACGATGTCCAGCGCATCTTCCGCGTGCCGTGGCGCGAGGTCGAGCGCGAACTGCCGGTCTACGGAGCCTACGTCCGGCGGCAGATGGCGCTGCTCGGCGAGCAGCATCCGTTCATCCGCACCGAGTACGAGTTAGAGGAACTCGATGGCGGTGGCTCACTCTTCCCGCCAGATCGTCGCGAGCCACTTCGCGGCCGGTATCGAGCGCAAGCGCGGCCCAATCCGGCCGACTCGGCAGACACGGTCTACGCCTTCACGATCGACGTCGCTGGTGAGACGGAGGACGGTGTCGAGGGTGAGGCCGCCCGGCGTGCCAACCCACGTCGCGACTCGACCGCGCTGTCCGTCTTCCGCGTCGATTCCGGCTCCAGCCAGCCTGTGTATGCGTTGGTCGCTCGCTATGCCTGGACCGGCGCTCGCCAGACCGACCTGCATGACCGGATCGTCCGACTGGCGAAGGTGTGGGACGCCCGGAAGGTCGTCATCGACGCGACCGGGATCGGTGCTGGCCTGTCGAGTTTTCTCCGCGCGACACTTGGTGAGCGCGTCGTTGCTCCCTTCGTCTTCTCCTCCGTCTCAAAGAGTCAACTTGCCTGGGACCTGCTCGGAATGATCGATGCCGGTCGCATCAGCGTCTTTTCTCCCCGTTCCGGCGACGAAGCAGATCAGGTTCGGCTCGATGCGCTCTTCTGGCGGCAACTTTCTGCCTGCCGGTTCACCGTCCTGCCGGGCCCGGGCAGACTTCTGCGCTGGAGCGTCGAGGATGCCACCCTCCACGACGATCTTCTCATCTCGTTCGCTCTCGTCGCCGCCCTTGACCGGCACGATCTGCGTTCCCGTCAGGCACGTGGCTATGAGCGATGACGGGTAACGCGACAACACCAGAAGCCCCGCGAGGACATCACCTCGCGGGGCTTCTGGTGCACCAGCAACGTTACTGGTGAGGTCGCTACTCGTCGATCCCTAGAAGAGGATGATGAGCAGGACGATGATGAGGAGAAGTGTTAGAAGTCCACCACCGATAACCATTGAATTCCTCCGTTGCTGACTCAAGTCACTGCTACGTTAGCCAGATCGGCGTTAGAGCAGGATGATGAGCAGAATGATGATGACGAGAAGCGTAAGCAGTCCACCGCCGATATACATAACTTCGTCCTTCCATTATTGCGCGATTAGCGAACGTGTATCAGAAGACGCTCGCTCGATTCTGGAATCACTAAGGCAATCGGTGTGCCACGGCTATCGCGGTTTACGCACGACGGCAGATTAACCGGTGCGGTATCCTGCCGTGCCGGTGCCTGCACGTCTGCAAACCTGTCCAGTTGGACGGGCTGTCGCTGTCCGGTCTCTGTATCGCGGCGGATAGTCGGTTCGCCCTAGGCTATCTGGTGGGCTGCGACAGGGCAGCCGTTTTCGCCAGTCTGCAGACGCAGAGGCGAGTCGGGGAAGAACAGGATTTGATGGGGCGAAGAGTCGTAACAGCAGCCATGGCGGTGCTCGTACTGGCCGGGGTCTTGATGCCGCTGCTGGCCAGCGCGCAACAGTCTACTGGCGAAATGACCCAACGAGGTCGAGTCCATGTCGTCCACGTCGACGGCGTGAGTGGTGATCGCCCCCAGCATGACCAGCGAATCTATCTCATCACCGACGACGGCGACGTGACCGAACTGCTTGGTGCCGCCGGTGCGCTGGATCAGCAGCAGGTCGTCGTGCGTGGCCGGCCATCAGGAGCCAGCCGCCTGCATGTGTCCTCAATCGCCCCGGTGGCAGCCGCCGCAACTGAGATTGACTACTGGCAGATGGAACCGCTCATCGGCGAGCAGCACTGGCTGACGGTCCTTTGTGAATTTCCTGACTCGAACCCGCAGACGTGGCGACCGATCGACCATTTCGACCGCCTGCTCTCCGACGAGTGGCCGGGAATGGGACACTACTTCAACGAGGTCTCGTATGGCGCGGTGCAGATCGTCGATCCGGTTGTAACCGGCTGGTACATGATGCCGCAGTCGCGGGATGCCTATTTTTCGGTGGATGGTTATCTCGACCAGATCCGGATCACCGAGGATTGCGCGACGGCTGCCGATGCTGACGTGAACTACACGACCTTCGACGGCATCAACCTCGTCTTCAACGATGGCCTCGCCGGCGTCGCGATGGGCGGTAGCTGGAGCTTTTCGTTCGACGGCCAGTCGCGTACTTACCCGACCACCTGGCTTCCAGATTTTGGCTACCTCAACCAGAACATCCTCGCCCACGAGATGGGCCACGCCTTCGGGCTGCCGCACTCGTCTGGCCCGTATGATTTTACCTACGACTCGATGTGGGACATCATGAGTGGTGGCGGGACCTGCAATCCCCCGCATCCTGACTACTCCTGCGTCGGCGTCCACCCGATCGCGGTCCACAAGGATATGCTCGGCTGGATTCCTGCCGGACGGCGCTTTATCGCCGACTCACCGTCACGCCAGACGATCGAGATCGAACGGCTGGCCCAGCCTGATGATGATGGCTACCTGATCGGCTTCGTTCCGATTCAGGGCAGCCTCTCCCAGTACTACACGATCGAGGCTCGCCGTCGGGTTGGCTACGATGTTGGTCTTCCGGCCCAGGACGCGATCGTCCTCCACCGCTTCGATCTAAGCAGCTACGACCAGTCGTCACGTGTCGTCGATGTCGATGGCAACGGGGACGTCAACGATGACGGAGCCATCTGGCTTCCCGGTGAGACATTCCAGGACGAGGTCAACCGGATCAGCATTACCGTCGAGAGCGCGACTGACACGAGTTTCACCGTCACGATTGACGTCTCCGACGCCTATGGCCGAACTTGGGAGCGGACTGACAAGCCAGTCAGCGACCTACAGGTCGACCGCACCTGGATGTGGGGGCCGGAGTCATTCACTGGCACCGTCCTCGAACCATACGTTGAGGGTGTCCAGGGCGACGGTAGTTTCGGGCTGCGGGCGGTCCGCTACTTCGACAAGTCGCGGATGGAAATCACTGATCCGCGCAAGGACCCCGATGACGAGTGGTACGTCACCAATGGCCTCCTCGTTGTCGAACTTGTGACAGGTCGTCTCCAACTCGGCGACAACGAGTTCGATCAGGTCCGACCGGCCGAGGTCAACGTCGCCGGGGATGCGGACGACCCGGTCGGACCGACCTATGCCACCTTCGGGACACTGCTCGACGCTGCACCCTATCCCGCTGGCTCGACGATCACAACCCGCCTCAACCGTGACGGAACAACCTACAGCGACCCTGCCCTGGCGACGATGGGAGTTACGGCGGCCCATCTCGTCGATGTGCCCGGGATTCGGCATCAGATCGCATCGCCGTTCTGGGAGTTCCTGAACGCATCCGGTCTCGTTTACGACGGCACCGCCCTCGTCAACGCGCCGCTCTTCGAGCCGTGGTTCTACGCAACCGGCTACCCGATCAGCGAGGCGTACTGGGCGACTGTCGAGGTCGGCAAAGTTCCGATGGACGTCCTGATGCAATGCTTCGAACGCCGCTGCCTGACGTACACACCTGGTAACCCCGTCGGCTGGAAGGTCGAGGCCGGGAATGTCGGTCGCCACTATTACACCTGGCGTTACGAGCGGCCCGAGTTCGAAGGTCGGATCGCCTACGTCCAGGACCACAGTGACGCGGCTGACATCTACGTTATCGAGCCGGGAGACGACGCTCCTCGCAACCTCACTAACCTGCGCGGTGAGGACACGGCTCCAGCCTGGTCGCCGGATGGCAGCCGGATCGCCTTCACCAGCACCCGTGGCATCTTGCCGGATGTCTTCGTCATGGATGCCGATGGCACGAACGTCCAGCAACTGACGTTCGGGATGAATGCCAGTTCCCCGGCCTGGTCGCCCGATGGTAGCGAGATCGTCTTTTCCAGCATCTCTGACATCGGCGAGTGGAATGCGGACCTCTGGATCGTTTCCGCCGACGGCGGCGAGCCACGGCAGTTGACGACCAGCCCGACAGTCGACATGCAGCCTGACTGGTCACCGGACGGTGAGACGATCGTCTACGCCAGCAACCCAGATCAGCACTTCGACCTCTATACGATCAACGTTGACGGCACCGGCGTGACGCGTATTACCGACCATCCTTCGAGCGACCTCAACCCAGCCTGGTCCCCGGACGGTGACCTGATCGCCTTCGAGCGTGACGCTGACTTCAACGGCGAGATCTACGTCGCCGATGCCGATGGTGGCAACGTTCGCAACCTGACCAACCACGAAGGCTGGGATTCCGAACCCACCTGGTCACCAGATGGCAGCATGATCGCGTACTCCACCATGCGCCGCGCCGGTGGCGACGAAATCTACGTCATGAACGCCGACGGTAGTGACCAGCGCAACCTCACGATTCGCCCGGGTGCAGATTTCGCTCCGGACTGGGGGCCGTAAGGCGATCCCCGGAGGCGTCGCGATGTCATCCTGCCCCTTTCGTCGTCGCGAACGATCGTGAAGGTTGACCGGGGAGAGCGCACGCCCAGCGAGGAAACGCCGCATAAGACAACGCCACCCCGATTATGGGGTGGCGTTGTCTTGTACAGCGATTCGGAACTAGCGGACGGTGACCGACCGGGAGGTGACCGTGTTCCCAGCCGCGTTGTACGTCGCGCCGGTCTTGGAAACGGCGGTGACCGTCACCGTGTAGTTGCCTTTGACCGTGACGTTCCGGTTGAAACTGGCCGAGCCATTCGAGGCGGTCGTCGCCGTCATCGTGTAGCGCGACCCATTCGGGTCGGTGAACTGGATTGTCACCCGCGCACCGCTGACGGCTGCCCCGTTGGCGCGAATCTGTACCTGTGAGGTCAGCCGGTAGCTGCTGCCCGATCGCGTCGAGGTCAGCGTCAAGCTCGATACCGACATCGACGTGCCCGCAGGCGCAGTCACGTTGATCGTGGTCGACGCCGTATTGTTCCCCGCGTTCGAATCGCCTGAGAGTGTCGACGTTGCCGTCAACGTGTGGTTGCCAGTTGCCGTCGATGCACTGGTCGACCAGCTATAGCTGACGGTGCCGGTTTTGCCTGCTGCGAGCGAGATCGACTTCGTCTGGTTAAAGCCATTCGGCGACTCCGTCAGCCGAACCGAGATTGTCTTGGTCGTCGTGCTGTTGTTCTTGACCGAGACGTTGATCGTCGCTGCCGAGCCACGCGCAACACTGGCGGGACCAGTGACCGAAACAACCTGCGCATCGATCGACGGTGACGGCGATGGTGACGGAGAAGGCGACGGCGATGGCGACGGCGATGGCGACGGCGACGGGGAAGGTGATGGCGATGGGGATGGCGACGGAGACGGTACTGACCCCCCACCGAGCTTCGATGCGTCGATGACCGGTTCCTTCGTGCTGTCGCGGTCACCGGTCCAGTTGGTGTTCCCACTGGAGATCAGCGCCGAGCGAACTGCTGCTGGCGACGCCGACGGATTGACCGCCTTGTGCAGCGCCGCGGCACCCGCGACGTGCGGCGAGGCCATGCTCGTGCCACTCATCGTCGCGTAACTACCGCTTCGGGCCGTCGAGTAAATGTTGACGCCGGGTGCAATCACGTCGACATCCGCGCCATAGTTCGAGAAGCTCGCCATCCGGTCGTCGGCACCGGCGGACGTCGATGCGCCCAGCCCGCCTGGCTTTCCATCGGTGTCCACAAGGGCTGAAACCGTGACAACCTCGTCGTAGCTGGCCGGGAAGTAGTTGGCGGCGTCGGCGCCATCGTTACCGGCTGCGACAACGTAGGTGACGCCAGCCTGAACCGATTTGCAGATCGCCTGGTGGACGAGATCTCCGTTGGTACGGCCACAGTTGCCGTCGTCCTTGTAGCTGGTCTTGCCGCCAAGGCTCATGTTGGCGACTTCGATCGTCTTCGCGTTGGCCGTAACCCAGTCGATACCGCAGAGGATCGTCGACGCGGTGCCATTGCCCGCCGCGTTGAGGACCTTCACGGCCCAGATGCGAGCGCCCGGCGCAACGCCGACGACACCGCTACCGTTATCGATCGCGCCGATCGTCCCGGCGACGTGGGTGCCATGGCCGTGACTATCGGAGTAGGTTCCGGATCCAGTGCAGTCCTTACCACCGGCGATGACCAGGTCCGCGTGACTCGCCACACCGGTATCGAGCACCGCAACATCGACATTGACGCGCTCATCAACGCCATTGATCCTGGCCGTGGCGTTCTGTGTCGCGTTGATGCGCGAGATTCCGGTCGGAATGGTCTGCGCGTAGGCCTGGACCTCGAAGTCCGGCATGATCCCGAGGACTCGCGGGTCCGCCTTCAGTGCCTCGACGTACTCCTCCGGGATGCGGGCCGCGAACCCGTTGATGATCTGTGAATAGCGCTGAGAAATAACCTCGCGCTTGCCCTGCATCCGGTCCTGGGCGATCTCATCGATGGAGACATCTGGTTGCAGGCGAATGATCCAGGCAGGGGCATCCTGCCAGTCGATCGTGCCCTTACCTTCGCCATCGTTTCTGGCGGCAACCGGACCGATCGATCCAGCCAGCAACGCCATAACCATCAGCGATACGGACAATAGTCGAGCCACTCGGCTCATGGGACGTAACCTTTCCACCCCTGCGGCTCCGCCTGCGGGAACATCTCCGGTCGCCGCGAGTTTTCGCGACCGTTCGACAACGCGCAAAATGAGGCTGACCGGGGTGCCCGTCGGCTCCCGGTCGCCCCAAAAACAACGAAAAGATAATGATGAGATTGTATGCGGCAGTTGCGGTTTCTGCCGAGACCCAATCGTCCTGTTCGGACCTGCCTGTTATGGCGATTGGTACTCCCTGGATGGGCTAGCGTAGGCGGTACAGTCCCGGTAACGTGCCTCGAACTCCTGCTTGCTGACAATCGTTCGCACATCGGTAATCCGATCGAGCGCCAGAACTCCGTCCAGATGATCGATCTCATGCTGGAGCAGTTCGGACAGATCGCCCTCCGCATCGACCTCGTGGACTGTCCCGGTCGTGTCCTGATAGCGGACGCGTATCCGCGCATGGCGCGTCACGCAGAAGAAGATCGTCAGGAACGACAGGCAGGCATCCCAGACAACGATCGTCTCTTCGCTGGCGTCGACGATCTCGGGGTTGATCATCGGCCACGGGTCACATCCACCGATGTTCAGGAAGATGACCCGTTCCAGCACGCCGATCTGCGGTGCTGCGATCCCGCGCCCGTATCCCGTTGTCCCCTTCCAGTGCGCCAATGTGTCCCGCAGGTCATCCAGCAGCGCCGCGATTTCCGGCGCACCCGGATCGGCCACCATCGCTGCCTGCTCACGCAGAATCGGATTCCCGAGTTGAAGGACTTCTCGCACTGGCATGCTCGTGTCCGTCCATTCTGAATGTCATTAGTTGAAGGACTTCTCGCACTGGCATGCTCGTGTCCGTCCATTCTGAATGTCATTGAAGGCCGACGGATTGCTTCGTAATCGATCAGTCTACTCCCGGCGGAATCACTCGTCGGTACCCATCGCTCGTATCGTTGCCTCAACGATCAACGCCGCCCGGCGGCCGACCTCATCCGCGACGTGTGCAAGCAGTCTGGCACCCTCGATCGACATATCAGTGAACTCGCGTAACTCGTTATTCGAGATGTCTTTAACGGCCAGAAATGGGATTCCCCATGTCGCCGCGACCTGTGCGATCGCCGCTGCTTCCATCTCCTCGCAGAGCGAGCCGTGGATCGTGTGCATGTCGCGAATGCTCTCGCCATGCTGGGTCCAGATATCTGCCGAGCCGACAGTCCCGGTCAGCACGCGCGGAGGATGACCGACGCCTGCCCACTCCGGCAGCATCACCTGCTCCGCGACTGCGGTCGCCGTCTCCAGCAGCGACGCATCGACGTTCAGTCGTTCTGCCAGCACTTCCTCGTAGTCGATGTAGTAGCGGAATCCTTCGTAGCGCCGCCCGCCATCTGGCAGAACGATCAGCGACGAGAAGTGGACGACATCACTGGCGATAACGACATCGCCTGGGTCGATATCCTCCCGGTGCGCCCCGGAGCAGCCATAGTTGAAGATTGCGCGGGGACGTTCAATCGCACATAACGCCGAGGTTGCCGCCGCGGAGTTGATCAGCCCGATCCCGCTGACGACCACATCGACCGGCACGCCGCCAATCGTCCCGCGAGTCCGTCGCCAGCGTGGCAGCGGCTCCTCGCGAGCGTCATCCAGCATCCGGCGCAGATGGACGGCTTCCTTCTCCATCGCGCAAACAACCGCGATCGAACCCATGTGATCCATCAGAGCGTCAACCCCACACTCAACGACAGGATTGCCAGCAATGCCAGGCAGACCCCAACGAACAGCAGATCGCGCTCGCGTAGAAACGTCACCAGCGCGACAACGACGTAGGCGGCTGGCGTCGCCAGCAGGACGATGATGCCCAGTTCCAGAACATCCTGCGCGCGTAACCTGAGCGCGCCCGGCAGGATATCCCCCAGCGGGTCGGTCTCCTTCGCGACATGGTCACCCGTCACGAGCCCGACCAGGATTCCTGCCAGCATCAATCCGATCGCGATCAGGAAGCCGGCGTTCATCACACCGACAATCCGGCGGTAGAGGGTGGTCTGCCTCCGGAGGCTGCCCGGCCGTTGCTCCTGCTGCATCAGAGAACCCCGAACCCCTGTAATCCCATCGACACCGCCAGCAGCAACAGGACGACGACGAACACCAGCGTCAGTCGCGTCGGGTGTACCCGCCCCGACACGCGCGCGCCAATCCGCGCGCCGACGATGATCCCGAAGACGGCCGCGACGGAGACGCGTGGGTTCACCGATCCGTGGGTATAGTAGATCAACGCCGAAGCCGACGCCGTCAGCCCGACCATGAACGAACTCGTGCTGGCCGCCGCCTTGACCGGAACGCCCATCACCAGCGTCAGCAGCGGAACCGTAATCGGCCCACCACCGATCCCGAACATGCCGGATGCGACGCCAGCCAGCGACGAGACCGGAATACCGATCCGCAACCCGTGCGGCACGTAGTTGACGATCTCATTGACGGAGACATCCTGATAGCGTCCCGCCAGCCGGTATGGATCAGGCGGCAGGACGATCTCGACACTCGATGCCGGGGCCGCCGGAACCCGCCGCCGGGCCATCACGTAGGCGACATAGAGCAGCAACAGTGCGAACAGGCTCTTCGTCACCGCTTCCGGAAGCGAAACGACCAGTAGCCCACCCGCCAGCGCTCCGGCGGTCGTTGAGACCAGCAGGATCAGCGCGAGTCGCACGTTGGTGAGACGGGCACGCAGGTAGTAGCCCGAGCCCGAGACGGAGTTCGCGACGACGGCGATTGCGCTGGCCGCGACGGCGACATCGAGGTTGAGCCCGAAGACGAGCGTCAGCACCGGAACGAGGATCACGCCGCCGCCGAGGCCGAGCATCGTCCCCAGCGTGCCCGCCCCAAGCGCAACCAGCCCAATCGCGATCAGCTCAGTCAGCGACCGCCCCTTTCATCGTGCAGGATTCTCCCCCACCCAGATGATAACCGTGTACGGACGCTGACGCGAATCCGATACCGAATGTACCCGCGTGAGTTACCAGGGTGTTCCTTTTGATACACGACACGACGCCCGGTTGATCGCTACCCTCATCAGCACGAAAGCCACTCGCTGCGAGTCGCTGACGGTCCCGGTGCGGTGCTGCGGGCATCCTCCGTCCGCGGATCCTCGGACAGGTCCCGTACCACCGAATTCCGGGCCACGGTGAGGCTGGTGTCCTGCAAACACCGGCGTCACGTAACCGATCACTCCATCCTTACACCCCGTTAGACCTCCGGGCTGGCTCCCCGGAGGTCTTCTTGTGTGGGTCTCGGGAGTCGGGAACCGGGAATCGTCGTGGTCCCGAAGTGTTCGGTCACCTTCGACGGCTTCGGTTCTGGATGAATGTACCTTTTGATACATGCGCCGACAGGTGGTTGAGTCTCACAATGGATGACGCTCGCTGCTCAGGCGGCATCCTGACAGCGCTGGGCACCGACCTTCGGCCTGTGCGGGAAGGGCAGAAGGCGACTCGAAATCCTCCTCTACACACCCCAGGACGCGACGAGACCTCCGAGCGGCTCCTCGGAGGTCTCGTCGCGTCCTGGCGCTGAGCGCACGCGGCACGATCACTCCAGCATCATGCGATGTCAAACACACTTGACATGAGCGTTTTCTGTCTGTAGCATGTCAAGTAGATTTGACATCTACCAGAACGGAGAACCACTCGTGCAAGCACATGACCAGGTTGGTGGACAGCAGGTGTCAATCAGGAGGGAGATGCGCCTTGCCCTGTGGGTGGGAGCCTGGGCAGCGACGCTTGCCCTCGCGACGTTTGGGCCGCGTCATCTGTGGGAGTCAAACGAGGCGGCGAGTTGGGCTGCCATCGTTGTCAATCTCGTCATTGGCATCGGTGCAATCATCGCTAACGCTCGCTATCTCCGGGAGATCGATGAGTTACAACGAAAGATCATGATGGACGCGGTGGCAGTCACCCTGGGTGTCGGGTGGGTTGGAGGCTTCGCCTATGTTGCCGCCAGTAGTGCCGACCTCATCGGCCACGACCCTGACATTGGAATCATTTTCATGGCGCAGGGAATCGTCTACGTGATCGCCATCATGGTGAGCAACATCAGGTACCGATGAAGAACCGCATCAAGGACCTGCGCGCCGAACGCAACTGGACTCAGGCCGACCTCGCTCTGCATGCCGGCGTTTCCAGACAGACGATCAACGCAATTGAGAAGGGCAAGTTCGACCCAAGCCTCCCCCTCGCCTTCCGTCTGGCGAAACTCTTCGACCTGAAGATCGAGGACATCTTCTGCGATGAGGACTGACCGTATCGATTGAGCCTGCGCCATCGCCCTGTTGCAGACTGGTTTGCGACTCCGTACCATCCGCCGGACCGTCTTTCAGGTAACAGGCTTCACGAGGAGCGCACGCATGAGCGTCTGGACAGAGGAACAGTTCGAGGTCGTCCATCAGCACTTCCACGGCGAGTCCGAGCCGTCGTTTGAGTCCGATGAGATGCAACGTCATGTCTGGGGCCGTCGCTGGGGCGTCTTCAACGATGTGGGCCGTTTGCTGACTGTCCTCGTTCACCGCCCCGGCGACGAACTCCGAACCGTCGATCCCTCGATGCGGCATCCCGATGTCCCGGCGCTCATCCATCCCGAGGCGAAGTGGTACTTCTGGGGCGAGCAGGCTCCAGACATCGAGCAGATGCAACGCGAGCACGATGCGCTGACGGCCGCGCTGGCTGCCAACGACGTTGAGATCGTCACGCTCGATGATCCGCGCCCAGATGACATCAACGCGATGTTCACTCGCGACATGATGATCGCCGTCCCAGGCGGCGCGATCATAGGCCGGATGGGTCCGATGATGCGTCGTGGCCAGGAAGTCAACGTCCTCCGGACGCTGGCCCGGATCGGAATGCCGGTTCTCGCGACCGTCCACGGCACCGGCACCTTCGAGGGCGGCGGCTTCGCAATGCTCGATGAGACCCACGCCGTCTGCGCGATTGGCCATCGTGGCAACGAGGAAGGCGCTCGTCAGGTCGAGCAGGTCCTCAACACGCTCGGCATCGAGTTGCTGCGCGTGCAATGCCGTGGCTGGTCATGCCATATCGACGGCGAACTGGTGATGGTCGATCACAAGACAGCGCTGATCGCGCCCCACAAACTGCCGTGGACATTTCTCGAAACGCTCAAGCAACTCGATATCCGCACGATCGACGTCGACCCAACCGAGGCCAACTTCGCCACCAACTGCCTTACCCTCGCCCCCGGTCGCGTCCTGATCGCCGACGACTGCCCGCGCACGATCGAACGCCTCATCGCCGCCGGTATCGAAGCCACCCCGATTCCGTACGGCGAATGCCACAAGAACGGTGGCGGCCTGCACTGCTCGACGATGCCGCTTGTTCGTGATGCGTAGTGCGTGATGCGTAATGCGTGTCCACCAATCATCTGTAGAGGCTGTGCGTCCGCGCCGGCCCTGCGCGGGGTGCCCTCTGGGCCATGGCGCTCGGCCTGACGATGGGGCGTTTAACCACAGGTCCCCAGTGTTTGTGCCTGTTTCGATGCACCGATGTCGTTACGCAGGCGCCTGCGGGAGCGGGACTGGCGCGGAGGCGCCTGCGTTACGACATCGGCGCGTCACGCGTTACGTGCTCCGAAACACGTCCAAGCCGATATCATCTGATGCATGTGCGTTGAATGGGGCGAGGGGAATCTGTGGGTACATCATCACCAGAAATACTGATCATCGGCGCAGGTGCGATCGGTTGTGCGATCGCGCTTGAACTTGGGCGACGAGGACACACAGATGTGCTCGTCGTCGACCGCGGGCGCGCTGGTGGTGGGTCGAGTAGTCTGGCGGCTGGTGGGCTGCGGGCGCAGTACTCGACCGAGTTCACGATCCGCTCGACGCAACTCAGCCAGTACATGTTCCGAGAGGCCGAGGACACTCTCGGCGGCTCGATCGACTATGACGAGTCGGGCTACATCATTCTGGCCCGGACCGAGGAGCAGGCAGAGGCGTTCCGCGCCAACGTCGATTTGCAGCAGTCGCTCGGCGTCGATGTCAGCCTGCTCTCGCCGGACGATCTGGAGCGAGGCTGGCCGTGGATTCGGACTGACGGTATCCACGTCGCCGCCTGGTGCCCGACCGACGCGATCTTCGATCAGGTACATTTCATGGACCTGCTGGCGGACCGCGTTCGAGACACTGGTATTGAGATTCGCGAAGGTGTCGCCGTCACGCGCCTGTTGCGTGACGGCGAGCGGGTCATCGGCGTTGAGACGGACCAGGGGCCGATCCATGCTGGGACGACGATCCTCGCGGCCGGTGTCTGGTCGCCGTTGCTCAGTGCGACGATCGGGCTGGACCTGCCGGTGACGCCCCGCCGCCGTGCAATCTACCTGACTCCGCAGACTGCCGGCCTCCCAGAGCGGATGCCCTTTGTCGCCGACTTCGACCGTGGCGAGTACATTCGGCGCGATGGCGACCGTATCCGCATCTCGGGCGGCATCGCCGGGGCCGACCCGTGGGACGATTCGTTCGATCTGGCATGTGGTGCCGACGACACCGCCTGGGTAGGCGAACTCTTCCCATCACTCCATGACGCACCATTGACCGGCGGTTGGGCTGGGCTGGTTGAGCTGACGCCCGACCACCACCCGCTGCTTGGGGATGTTCCCGGCTACGACGGTCTCGTCGTCGCGACCGGCTTCTCCGGCCACGGCGTCATGCATGCCCCAGTTACCGGCACGCTGATCGCCGAACTGCTGCTTGACGGCCACGCCACGACGCTCGACATCGCCCCGCTCTCCCCACTCCGCTTCGCCGAAGGCAAGCCGATCGCCACGTCGAGGCTGGAACGCCAGACGGAGCAGGGTGACATCGTGTTGCGGCCAACGGAGAATCAATAGTCCAGACACGGCCGATCTCTCAATCAATCCGGTACGGGCGACATCGCAATGTCGCCCTCCGTTTGCCACCCGAACATGCCAGGCGGGGAGCAGGGCGACATTGCGATGTCGCCCGTACCGGATTGGGATTGGATTGTTAGAGGTTGAGACCTCTGAATCCCGAGTCCCGATTCCCGCCGCAAACCTACGTCATTCTCCCCATTGATATTGACCCCAAATCCGGCTACGATTGCCTCCGCGTCAATGGAAGGACGGTTCGGTCCACCTCTTCGATCCCGACGCGTTGGCGACGCGGCGATAGCCCGGTCGTCGCTGGGATCCCAGATGACATTGAACCTGCATGGTGTCCGTCAGTGGCTGCGATCACTGATGGCTGAAGGGTGTCGCCGTGTCACGCGCGGTTGCCAGCAACGCCAGTGATAGCCGCCGCGAGTTCACCGTCGAGGGCGCGTTCGTCTCCGACCGGCGCTCGCCTGTGCGCTGGATCGTCTCGCATGTCCTGCGCAATAAGCTCTTCGTGGCGATCTTCATCGGCTTCACGCTGCTGGCCAGCATCCTGACCTCAGTCACTCCGGTTCTGACCGGTCAGGCGTTCGACAACGTGATCGACAACGACGGCGACCGGCTCGGTACCATCGCTCTGATCATCCTCGGCGTCGTCCTCGTCCGTGGTGTCCTTGATCTGGCCGGGCGGTTTGCGATCAGCATCCTCGGGATGCGGCTGGCCCGTGATGCGCGCGAAGAACTCTACGTCTCACTGCTGGGTAAGAGCCAGACATTCCACAACCGCCAGCGCGTCGGCGACATTATGGCTCGCGCCAACAACGACATGACCCAGCTGGCGCTGATGATGAACGTCGGCGTGGACCTGATTCTCGACTCATCGCTGACCGTCATCGTTCCGATCATCTTCATTGCGACGATCGACCCGCAACTGCTGCTGGCACCAGGCATCTTCGTCATCGGCTTTGCGCTGGCCCTGCGCTCGTATATCCGGCGGCTTGGGCCAGTCTCCGGCAAGATGCGTGCTGACTTCGGCGCGATGAATGCCGGACTGGCGGAGACGGTGACTGGCATCGAAGTCGTCAAGTCCACTGCCCAGGAGTTGCAGGAGGCACGTAAGTTCACGACTGCTGCCCGGACATACCGGGACTCATTCGTCCGGCAGGGTGAGGTTCAGTCGCTCTATCTGCCGCCGCTCGTCTTCGCGCTCTCACTGACGGTCGCGTTCCTCCACGGCGTCCTGCTGGTCGATAACGGCACGCTGACGGTCGGTGATCTCGTCGCCTTCATGGGCCTGATGGGGATGCTCTTCTTCGCCTCCCACATCTCGGTCTTTACGTTCGCGCTCGTCCAACTCGGCGTGGCTGGAGCGCGGCGTATCCTCGGCATCATGAACGAGGAGACCGAACTGGACGAGAACGAAGGTGGTCATCGCGACACCATTCGCGGCGAGATCGTCTTCGAGAATGTGTCGTTCTCATACGGTGGGACACCGATTCTCCAGGACGTCTCGTTCCGCGTCGAGCCGGGCCAGACAGTCGCCATCGTCGGCCAGACCGGCTCCGGCAAGAGCACACTGACCAAACTCGTCAACCGCATCTACGATGTCGAATCTGGCCGAATCACGATCGACGGCGTCGACGTCCGCGCCTGGCAACTCGACGCGCTACGCTCGCAGGTCTCGACGATCGAGCAGGACGTCTTTCTGTTCTCGAAGACGATTGCCGAGAACATCGGCTTCTCGCTCGGTGGCCGCGCAACGCAGGCCGAGATCGAACGGGCCGCTCGGGACGCGCAGGCGCATGACTTCATCATGTCCTTCAAGGACGGCTACGAGACCGTCATCGGTGAGCGAGGCGTCACCCTCTCCGGCGGACAGCGCCAGCGGCTCGCGATCGCCCGCGCTCTGCTGACCGACCCACGTATCCTGATTCTCGACGACTCAACCAGCGCCATCGACTCCGCGACCGAGGACGAAATCCAGAAGGCGATCGACCGTCTCCAGGAGGGCCGCACGACGCTCCTCATCACCCATCGTCTCTCCCAGATCCGCTGGGCCGACACCGTCCTCGTCCTCCGCAAAGGCCGCGTCATCGACCATGGCACCCACGACGAGTTACTAGATCGTTGCGACCTCTACCGTCGCATCTTCGCTCACTATGGCGAGGTGGTCAGTTCGCCAGGTAGTCAGTTGGTCAGCCAGTCCGATGACTGACGATGACCTCACTCGTAGGGACCGATCTCAGATCGGTCCGCGGCCCGCAGGCCGACGGCAAGACACAGGAGCGTTAGAGAAACGAGTGCAGACGTTTGCGATCCGTTCAAGGCACCGTCTGTTGACGCGTCGGCCTGCGGGCCGCGGACAGGTCTCAGACCTGTCCCTACGAGGCGAATTGCTAATAGCTGAAAGCTGACAGCTAACATGGGCTTCATCATGGACGGCCTCGACGCAGAGGCCTACGACAGGACTTATGGCGACCGGGTGCTGTTGCGGCGGGTGATCGCCTACTTCCGGCCCAAGTTGCCGATCATGCTGCTGGTGGCCGGTGCGATTGTCCTCGCGTCGCTGGCCGATACTGGCTTGAACGTGCTGTTGGCCGAGGGGATCAACCAGCTAGAGGATGACCTCAACGGCGGCTCGATTGGTCTGATCGTCGGCGCAATCCTGATCGCCGGTGCCGTCTCGTGGACGACCAACTTCCTGCGCCAGCGCTACACCGCCCGTGCCGTCGGTGATGTCGTACTGACCCTTCGTCAGGATGCCTTCCGGGCCGTCATGGACCGCGACATGTCGTTCTACGACGAGCACCCGTCCGGCAAGATCGTCTCGCGCGTTACCTCGGACACCGAGGAGTTCGCGTCGGTCGTCACGCTGACGCTGTCGCTGCTCTCACAACTGCTGCTCTTCGTGCTGGTAACGGCCATCCTCGTCTACGTCAACTTCACGCTGTCGCTGTTCGTTCTGGCGATGGCGCCGTTCATCGTTGGTCTCGCGCTCGCCTTCCGTCGCTATGCGCGTGTCGCGACCCAGCGGACGCAGCGATCGTCGGCTCGTGTCAATGCCAACGTCCAGGAATCCGTCGCGGGCATCTCGGTCGCCAAGGCGTTCCGACAGGAGGAGAGCGTCTACGACGAGTTTCGGGGCATCAACAATCAGGCGTACCAGACAGCCCTCCGGTCGAGTTTCATCTTCAACGGCATCTTCCCGGTCCTTACCACTGTCGCGTCGACTGGGACGGCGGTCGTCGTCTACTTCGGTGGCAACCGGGTGCTGGACGGCAACGTCTCGGCTGGCGACTGGTTCCTGTTCGTCCAGTCGATCAACCTGTTCTGGTTCCCACTGACCAGCATCGCCTCGTTCTGGAGCCAGTTCCAACTCGGTCTGGCTGCAGCAGAGCGTGTCTTCGCCCTGATCGACGCCGAGCCGCGTGTTGTCCAGACTGGCGACGAGACTGCGCCACTGCTCCAGGGACGGATCGAGTTTCGTGACCTCGATTTCTCCTACTCCCCACGCCAACGGGTGCTGCAGGACTTCAACCTGACGATCGACGCCGGGGAGACCGTCGCCTTCGTCGGCCACACTGGTGCCGGGAAGTCGACGCTGGGCCGGCTCGTCGCCCGATTCTATGAGTTCGAGGATGGCGAATTGTTGATCGACGGCCACGACATCCGCTCGTTCAACCTGGCGTCGTACCGCCGGCAACTCGGCGTCGTCCCACAGTCGCCGTTCCTGTTCTCCGGCACGATCGCCGACAACATCCGCTACGCCCGCCCCGACGCGACCGACGCCGAGGTCGAGTCCGTTGCCCGGCATGTCGGTGGCGGCGACTGGCTGGAAGCATTGCCGGAAGGCCTGCAGACGCCGGTCGGCGAGGCAGGTCGCGGCCTCTCGATGGGCCAACGCCAACTGGTTGCCCTTGCCCGTGTGCTCCTCCAGGACCCGGCCATCGTCATCATGGACGAGGCGACTGCCAGCGTTGACCCGCTGACCGAGGCCCAGATTCAGGAGGGCCTCGATACCGTCCTCGCTGGCCGGACGGCGATCGTCATTGCTCACCGCCTCTCCACCATCCGCGAGGCCGACCGCATCATCGTCCTCCGCGAAGGCCAGATCGTCGAAGAAGGCAGCCACGACAGCCTGATGCTACGCGGCGGCCACTACGCCGACCTCTACAACACCTACTTCCGCCACCAGTCGCCGGACTACCGGCCAGGTGAAGGGTTCGTCCCGGTGAGAGTGGCGTAATTCGGTAGGGGCCGTGTCCTGTACCGGCCCGCGCGGGGTGCCCTCTGGGCCATGGCGCCCGGTATGACATCGGTGGGTTGGACATGGGTCGCCAATGTCTGCGCCCGTATCGATACCCTCGTGTCGTCACGAAGGCGCCATGGCCCAGAGGGCACCACGCGCAGGGCCGGCACGGAGGCGCGGCCCCTACCGAAGATTCGCATCACGCATTACGCATCACGCATCCCGCGTCCCGCATTACGCATCCCGCATTACGCATCCCGCTCCCCTGTCCGACAGGACAGCCGATCTGGTGTCCATTTGCACCACTCGTTTCTCATCCCTCGGACGTAGGAGTGAACCGGCAATCTCCTTAACATCGTCTTCGTGTTCGTGAATGTCCGCCAACATTCGCGAACGGAATGCGGAACGATCGACATACGGAGGTTGCGGGATGCTTGAGATGTCAGCCAGGGTAGACAACGTGGTCTGGCTTGGTGATCGCGATGCCGCGTTGCAGCAGATTGGTGGCAAGGCGTCGCAGTTGAGCCGCCTCGCGAGCCTCCATCGTGTCCCGCCCGGCTTTGCCATCACGGCGCGGTCGTTCGGCAGCGGCCAGCATCTCTCTGACGAACTCCGCACCGAGATCGCAGCGGCGTATCGGCAACTGGCCGAGCAGACCGGCGAGGCCGAGCCGCGTGTCGCCGTCCGTTCGTCGGCCATCGACGAGGATGGCCCACAGGCGTCGTTCGCCGGCCAGCACGAGACATTCCTGAACGTCGCCGGTGTTGATGCGGTCATCGAAGCCGTCGAGCGTTGCGTCGATTCGGCGACGACCGCTCAGGTTCTGGCATATCGCAACCTGCACGGCCTCTCGACCGAGGGCATCGGCATCGCCGTTCTCGTCCAGCAACTCGTCCTGGCCGATGTCTCGGCTGTCCTCTTCAGCGCCAACCCGATCAACGGCCGGCGGAACGAGATGGTCCTGACTGCCAGTTGGGGGCTCGGCGAGAGCGTTGTCGGCGGGACGGTTTCGCCAGACACCTGGATCATCGACGCCACCAGCCACGACGTCATCATGACCAGCATCGGTACAAAGCAGCGCATGACGGTCGCGATCCCAGGTGGGACGCGCGAGGTCGAGGTGCCGAGGATGCTTCGCGAGCAGTTCTCGCTGACTGAGGCGCAGGTGCGCGAGGTTGCGCGCTTGGGACGTATGCTGGAGTCTGTCCAGGGCTGGCCGGTTGATATTGAGATCGCCTTCGCGGGCGGCGAACTCTACCTGCTGCAATGCCGCCCGATCACGACGTTGAATCATGCAATGGAAGGGGGCCAGCGATACGAATCTGCCGCCTGAGACGCGGCAGAAAGCCGGGGAGTTTTCACGCAGATTCGCACCAAGGATCACCGCCGACGTCGCCGGTGGACGCGAGCAACGACGCAAGAGAACGTGAAGGACACACCCTGATGTCGATGACGACAACCAACGAATCGCCAATGGTCCCGCAGTGGGAGCAGCCGGAAGATGCGCAGATGACCTGGATGCAGGATCGGATGCACTTCCCCTATCCGATCAGCCGCCTGGACGATGACTTCATCAGGTACGCGCTCACCCACAGCCTGAACACCGTCCACGAGATGTACCACGTCCCCACCCGAATGCACGCTCGCCGCTTCTGGACCTACCACTACATGTCGTCCGTCCCGCTTGACCTCTCTCCCGAAGAGATGCAGGCGATGGGCTCCCGCGCCGAGCAGGCCAGCCGTGAGGCCGTCGCGAATCTCAGCGATCGCTGGGAGAACGACTGGCTCCCAACCATCAAGGGACACCTCGCCCATTTTCAGACCTTCGATCTGCGTGGCGCTAGCGATGGCGACCTGATTGCGCACCTTGACGACGCCGTTCAGCGGATGCAGCAGATCTGGACGATCCACTTCGAGGTCGGGATGCCCGCCTACCTCGCGATGAGCCTGTTCGAGGAGTTCTATCGCGAACTGTTTAGTGACCAGTCGGCCTTCCGGCCATACCAGTTGATCCAGGGGTTCGAGAATCGCACGGTTGCTTCCGGCACCGCCCTCTGGCACCTGAGTCGCAAGGTTGCTGCGTCGACGATGCTGCGTGACACGTTCGTGCTCTATCCGCCGCACGGCGTCATCCCGGCGCTCGAGTCATTCCCAGAGGGACACGACTTCCTGATTGAGTTCCATGCCTTCCTGAACGAATTCGGCAAGCGTGGCGAGACGTGGGGACTGAACTACCCGTCGTGGATCGAGGACCCGACACCCGTCATCAAGACGATCCGCGATTACCTCAACAACTCAGGCCACGATCCGGAGCGCGACCAGCAGCAACTAGCTGGCGAGCGCGAGCAGTTGATTGCTGAAGCGCGGGCTGCCCTCGCGCACTACCCAGAGGCGGTTCGCGGTCAGTTCGAGTTCCTGTTGCACGCTGCGCAGGTCGGTATCGTCCTCTCCGAGGATCACGGCTACTGGATCGACTTCCAGTCGATGTACGAGTTCCGCCGCATCTTCATGGAGATCGGGCGACGCTTCGCTTCGGCAGGCGTCCTGACCGCCGCCGACGATGTCTTCCACCTCTCACTGGACGAGATTCGTGACACTGCCCGGTATCTGCCGAGGCTCGACCGGCGCCAACTCGTTGCCACCCGCCGTGCCGAGATGGAGCACTACAGCGCGATGACGCCGCCGCCGTTCGTCGGTGCTCCGCCGTCCGCGCCACCATCCGACGATCCCGGTTCGCGGACGATGAACAAGTTCTTTGGTGGCCCGCCGCCGGCATCGGAGGATCCGGACGTGCTCATGGGTGCCGCTGGTTCGCCAGGCGTCGTCCGTGGTCCTGCCCGCGTCATCACCGACATCGCCGACGCCGCGCGGCTCCAGCCAGGCGACATCATGGTTACGGCGACGACTGCCCCACCGTGGACGCCGCTCTTCGCCACGGCTGCGGCTGTCGTGACTGACACCGGTGGTGTCCTGAGTCACTGCGCCGTCGTTGCTCGTGAGTACCGCATCCCGGCCGTTGTCGGGACCGGCTTCGCGACACAGGCGATTGCCGATGGACAGATCGTCGAGGTCGATGGCGAGCGCGGCATCGTCCGAATCGTCCGGGACGCCTGAGATGACCGCCGACCGGCAGCCGACGACCGACATCTCCGGGCGCACCGTCCTTCTGACGGCCGCACTCGGGACGATGCTGGCACCGCTTAACTCAACGATGATCGTCGTCGCGCTGCCGGAGATCCTCAATGACTTCGGCCACTCGCTGGCCTGGGGCTCGTGGATCGTGATCTCCTATCTCGTCGCGATGGCTGCCGTCCAACCACTGGGCGGCAGCCTCGGCGACCGCTACGGGCGACGCCGGATGCTGCTGGTTGGCTTCACTACCTTCCTCGCGGCAACTGTCGTCGCTGCTCTGGCCCCCAGCGTCGAGGTCCTGCTGGTTGCCCGGACCATCCAGGCACTCTCCGGCGCGATGGCCATTCCGAACGGTACTGCCCTGGTCCGCTCGCTCATCCCACGAGAACGGCAGGGCCGTGCCTTCGGATCGATCGGTTCGGCAATCGCCGTCGCCGCCGCAGCGGGGCCGCCGCTCGGTGGCGTGATCACCGACGCATTCGGCTGGCGCTGGATCTTTGCCGCCAATGTCCTGCTGCTGATCCCGGCCCTCTTCCTTGCCAGTCGCCTGCCTGCCGAGCGGGGGAACCGAGAAGGCAGTTTCGACCTGCGTGGTGCGTTGCTGATGACCGGCGGTCTCGTCACGCTGGCGCTGGCGCTGACCTCCTGGCGGCTCGATGGTATCCCGGTCTGGAGCGCTGCTGCCTTCGGGTTGCTGGCGGTGAGTGCAGGGTTCCTGCTCCGTCGCCATGTCGCCAGCATTCCGAAGCCGATTCTCAACCTCGGCCTGTTCCAACGGCCCGGCTTCCTGCCGGCATCACTTATCGTTCTGCTCAGCAACCTGACGATGTACACGACCCTGCTGGCACTGCCGGTCTTCCTCACCGAACGAGAAGGCTGGCGCAGCAGTCAGGTCGGCCTGCTGCTGACGGCGCTCTCGGTTCAGATGATCGTCTTCTCACCGCTGGGTGGTCGTCTGTCCGACCGGCACGGACGGCAGTTCCCAGCCGTCATGGGAATGAGCCTGATGGCACTCGGTAGCCTCCCGCTCCTCGCGCTCGGCGATGGCTGGATGTGGTGGATGTTCCTGCCGCCGCTGATCGTCGTCGGCATCGGGACCGGCCTCTCGTCTGCCGCCGTCCAGACCGCCGCAATCGAGGCGGCCTCCACCAGTGAATCCGGACAGGCCGCCGGGCTGTTCTCTACGATGCGCTACCTCGGCAGCATCCTCGGCTCGGCGCTGATGGCGGCCATCCTCGTGGGCGATGTCCCGTCAGAAGACGCATTCCGGCTGCTCTTTGGCCTGCTGGTCGTAACTGCGCTGCTCTCCGTCTTCGCCGCAAGCCAGTTGCCGGGTCGCTCACGTTCACCCGAGACCACACAAGCGCTCGAAGTCGGCACACCTGCCCAACGCCCCACCTCGTAGGGACAGGTCTCAGACCTGTCCCTACGAGTGCTCGGAAGCCGACTCATCCCCGTAGCGTCCCGTACCCAACAGGAACGTGTATTCGCCGAAGTCGTGGACATCGACCGGGACTCGCTCGGGGAAGCCGATGTCCCACTTCAGATGGCGATCCGGCTTCCGACCGGCCCAGACCTCCTCGTACTGCTCGTGAATCCGGCGCAGGTCGGCAGGCGGCAGCGGCACCTTGCCGTGGGCGGGGTAGACGGCACTGACACGATCGGCCAGGCTGGCCAGCAGTCGAGCCGTCTCGCGGAAGGCGGCGGCATCCGATCGCGGCAGGAAGAGCCACATCCCCCCGTAGTTGACCGCGTCACCGGCGAACAGGATGCCTGTCTGCTGGTCGAGGAACGACAGCCCACCCTGCGAGTGGCCTGGTGTATGAAACACCTCAAGCACCCGACCTCCGAGGTCAACGAGATCGCCGGTATCCAGCGTACCGGTCGGCTCGACGGCTGGGATTGCAGCCGTTGTCGGATCGAAGTCCGCAGGTAGTGCTGCCTTCTTCAAACGCTTCGGTGAGAACAATGGCGCATACATCGCGTTCGGAAATCCGCGACGTAGCGCATACGCCTCGCTCTCGTGGATCAGCACCCGCTCGAAAGCGTGGCTGCCACCGATGTGGTCCCAATGGCCATGCGTCTGCAACACGATCGGCGCTTTATCGCTCACCGACCGGACAGCCGCCGCGAAGTCGCCAACCCCCAGGCCGGTATCGATGACGGCCACGTCCCGCTCGCCCTCGACCAGATACGACTTGATGTTCTCCTCGTGCATCGGCTCACCGACGATCGTGATGCCATCGCCGATCGCCGAAACCTCGTACCACTTGCTCAACAACGACACTCCTTCAAGGGATGTAGGGACTGAGGGACGGAGGGATGTAGGGATTGGCGGTTGTCGTCCCACAAACCTCCGGATTCTAACCTGTATGTCCCCTCATCCCTATGCCCCTATGTCCCTATGTCCCTCTTCCCTAATCCCTCCGCCTGCGTTATCGTCGCGTTCCGGCGAGGACGGGCCGAGGGATGGATGGGAGAGAGTGATGTCTGCCGGTCAGTTTTCTGATGAGCGGATCAACGAGCTCAAGCAACAGGCACTCGCGAAGGTCGATGAGATCGCGAGCCAGTTGATCGATATCAGCGACTGGATGTACGAGAACCCGGAATTGGGCCTCCAGGAGCGCGGCGCAGTCCAGCGGCTGACGGCCATGCTGGAGCAGCACGGCGCGAAGGTCGAGCGTGAGATCGCCGGACTGGAGACCGCCTTCCGGGCAGCCTTCCCGGCGCCAATTGGCGAGCCAACCGTCGCGATCCTGGCCGAGTACGACGCCCTTCCGGAAGTCGGTCACGGCTGCGGCCACAATATCATCGCGACAGCAGCCATCGGCGCTGGGATCGCGGTTGGTGCGATCGCGCAGGACCTGCCGGGCGCGGCAATCGTCCTGGGTTGCCCAGCCGAGGAGTCTGCTGTCCCCGATGCCGGCGGCAAGATTCCGCTGATTGAGTATGGCTACTTCGACGATGTCGACGCCGCCATCATGATTCATCCCGGCACGGAAGACTACGTCCCGCTCGACTCATCGCTGGTCGCCTACGGCATCGAGTTCGAGTTCCACGGCAAGCCGGCCCACGCCGCTGCCGCCCCGCACGATGGCATCAACGCGCTCGACGCCGTCATCCAGACTTTCAACGGCATCAGCGCCCTCCGCCAGCAACTCAAGCCAGATGTCCGCGTCCACGGTGTCATCACCCACGGTGGCAAGGCCCCGAACGTCATCCCGCCCTACACCGCCGCTCGCTTCCGGATCCGTGCCAGTGACCCGGTCTATGCCCGCGAGGTGGTCGACAAGGTCGTTCGCTGTGCCGAGGCCGGTGCGCTCTCAGCCGGTGCGCGGCTCGAATGGCGACAGTACATCAAGCCGTACCAGAACATGATTCCGAATACCGGTGTCGCAGGCCTGATCGCCGCAAACATGGAAGCCTCCGGCATGTCGATCTCCGACCGGCAGCGTGAAGGCGCAGGCTCGACCGACTTCGGCAACGTCTCCCACGTCGTCCCGGCTGCCCAGGCGACGATCCGCATCTGCGGCGACGAATGTGGCTGGCATTCGAAAGAGGTCGCCGCCAGCACCATCATGCCGGAGGGCCACGAAGCGATCCTGAAGGGCGCCCGCACTCTCGCGCTGACAACGATCGACCTCCTCTGCCGCCCCGAGTCCCTCCACGCCGCCCGCGAGGAGCACGACCGGACAGCAGCACCAGTGAGAGCGAGCCTGCGGGAGATTGCACCGATCTGACCCCACCCCCAGCCCCTTCCCATACAGGGAGGGGAGTCTGGCACGGTGGAGCCAACGTGATACATGTATGTAAGAGTCCCTTCCCCGCGACGAGGAGGGGCCGGAAACCCTTGGGTGGAGGTGGGGTTAAGACTTGTCATACGAAACCGACTACCAACGCATCGACCACGACACACTCCGTGAGTGGGTCACGAACGTACTGATGACCTGCGGCTACTCGCGGGACGACTCCGCAATCGTCGCCGACATCCTCGTCGAGTCGGACCTGCGCGGGATCGACTCGCACGGCGTCCCGCGCCTTTCGCGGCTCTACGTTAACCGGCTCGACGCCGGAGTGATCGACCCGAAGGCCGAACTGAAGGTCGTCCGCGAGACCGCCGCGACGATCACGTTCGACGCCCAGCACGGCATCGGTCCGTTGATGGCCTACCGCGCGATGGAGCGTTGTCTCGACAAAGCGCAGGATGCAGGTGTCTGCATCGCGACCGTCGGACACTCCGACCACTTCGGGATCGCTGGTTACTACGCGACGATGGCTCTGGAACGCCCCGGCATGGCAGGCATCGCGATGACGAACGCGACGCCGCTGCTGGTGCCGACCTTCGGCAAGGAAGCGATGCTCTCGACGGCGCCGATCGCCGCCGCTTTCCCGGCTGGTGAGCAGGACCCATTCATCTTCGACGGTGCGACGACCGCCGTCGCCTGGGGCAAGATCGAGATCTATCGCCGGATGAACGCGCCGATCCCGCTGGGTTGGGCCGTCGACGCTGAAGGCAAGCCGACGACCGATCCGCACGCTGCTGTCGCGCTGATGCCGCTCGGCAGCGAGCGCGAGACGAGCGGCCAGAAGGGCTATGGCCTCGCCTTGCTGGTTGAGATGCTCTGCTCCCAACTGTCAGGCTCGCTCTGGAGTAAGGACGTTGTCTACTCGCGCGGCGAGACCGACCGCCCAGCCGACACCAGCCATGCGTTCATCGCCATTAACATCGAAGCGTTTCGGCCGCTCGACGAGTTCACCGCCAGCGTCGATAACGTCCTCGGTCAACTCCGCGATGCAACCCCCGCCGAAGGACACGAGCGCGTCATGGTCCCTGGCGACCCGGAACTGATCGCCAAAGCCGACCGCCTCGAACGCGGCATCCCACTCCACCCACTCGTCATCGAAGATCTGCGCGACGTCGGAGAACGCAAGGGCGTCCCGGCGCCATTTTGACGAGCCTTTAGCTGTTAGCTATTAGCCGTTAGCCTGGTTGGTGGTATCGACATAGTCGGCTCACTCAGCACTAACGGAAAAGCTAATGGCTAACGGCTAATAGCTAACAGCTAAAGGAGCATGCAATGTCTACCCCCGAAGTCCTCGTTGAAATGACGCGAGGTGGAATTGTTGAGAGTGTCCATCGTGGCTGGGTGGCGGTTGCCAGGCCGGATGGGTCGCTGGTGGCGTCGGTTGGCGATCCGGAGCGGGTGACGTTCGCCCGGTCGGCGATGAAGCCGTTTCAGGCGGTCGCGCTGGTTGAGAGCGGCGCTGTCGATCGCTTCGACTTTGGCGACGCCGAACTGGCGGTTGCCTGCGCGTCGCACAATGGTGAGGAGCGTCACCGGACGGTCGTCAAGGGGATGCTCGACAAACTCGGCCTGCCGGTCGCGGCACTCCGCGCTGGCGATGACGAGCCACACGACGAGCCCCCGACCAGTTGGGAACCGGAGAAGCAACTCGCGCAGAACTGCTCGGGGAAGCACGCCGGGATGCTGGCGGCCTGCACGGCGCGTGGTTACTCGCTGCACTACTACGATGACTTTGACCACCCGCAGCAACGCGACATCAAGACGATTGTCTCGAAGTTCTGGCGGATCGATGAGGACTCCATGATCCCGGGCCGCGACAATTGCACCTTGCCGGCCTACGCCGCTCCGCTGCGTGCACTCGCGACCGGCTGGGCCGCCATCGCCGACCCAACCAGCGCGCCAGCCGAGCATCAGGCCGCGATCACCCGCATCGGCGACGCAATGGCCGCCGAGCCGTTCATGGTTGCCGGGACTGGCCGGCTCAATACCCAGTTGATGACGGTGACGAAGGGGAGAATCCTCGCCAAGGATGGCGCCGAAGGTGTCCTCTGCATCGCGCTGCGCGAACGCGGCCTCGGTATCTCCTTCAAGGTCGAGGACGGCAGTTTCCGCTCACACCAGCAGATTGCGCTGGCGCTCCTGCGGCAACTCGACGCCCTCCGCCCGGATGAAGACGCCGAACTCAGCCGCCTCTGGCGCACCGACCTGCGCTCCAACCGCGACCACCACGTCGGCGATATTGTCTCGCGGGTGGAGTTGGCGTTCGCGTAGCTCGTCGGGATTGGGGATTGGGGGCGGGTGGGTTGGCATTCTCGCTCCCAAGCCACCGTGACCAGGATGAAGGAACCGGGGGCTCAAGACCACCCCAATCCCCTATCCCCAATTCCGACGCTTACTTCGCCGCAGCGACTCCGCCGCTGACGAGTGCCTTCAGATCTTCGATGAAGATCCGGTTCCAATCGAGCATGTTGTTCCAGCGGTAGTTGCTGGAGTTGGCGCGGACTGCCACCCGCGTCTCCTCCGGCATGTTCTCGTAGGAGCGGTTGGCGCCTTCGAGCTGTGGATTCTCCTTGGCGAAGCGCGCCGTCTCGGCTGCCATCAGCTTCGTAACGGAGTCGGGCCGCTCGTTGTAGTGGCCGAGTTCGTTCCAGTCCTTATCCATCACGATGAAGGCTGGAATCGAGGCGTACTTGCCCTCTTTGAGGTACTGGTTCATCAGGTCCATGTTCTCGTCGCGCTCGAAGATCCTGAGTTCGATCGACGGGACCTCTTCGGCCAGTTTGATAACGACCGGCAGGAAGTGGATGACGTCGGTGCACCAGTCTTCGCCCAGTGCGGCGATCGAGACCGGGTGGTCGTTGAAGAACTGGCGATCGTCGAACGAGAAGGTGTTGGCCTGGATGTTGTCGACGAAGCGCTCTTTGTTGACTTCCATCCGCTCGATGAACTGCTCGGGCGTCAGCCCCTGCTCGAATCGCTCGCGTGAGATTGGCATTACGAACATCCTCCCGAAAATTCCCCAGTGAAGCGAAGCACCGCTTCAAATCGCGCACAGCGCATCTGTTCATCCTAACAGAGCGGATGAGGAGACTATTCCGCCCCTCCCTGTCGTCCTTCGCTGCGGCTCAGTAGTCCACCACAGTGATTGTGTCGGGTTGCGTCTTTCTGTTCCCCTGTCATCCCGACGAACGGAGGGATCTCGTGACTCGTCCGCGCTGCACGGGTTCAACGAGCACCAGATCCCTCCGTTCGTCGGGATGACAGGGGAAACGGGACAGCACTCCCGAACATGTCATCCAGCAAGATCATTGTGGTGCACTATTCAGGACGACAGAATCAGGGCAAAAAAAGTGGGGCCGCTGGGACGGCCCCGGGTACAGGGAGGGAGGGAAGAGATATACATGGTTGGGTTGATCGGTCGCGACCGGTTGGGCCGGGGTTCCGTGCGAACCTGCCGGCGAGGGACAGGGCCGCGAGTGCTGCGCCGCGCGAACGGTGTGGCACTGCGGTCGCCCGGCTCAACCGGGTCGCGTGCTCCAGATGTGCTGACTGACGTGCCCCGGGAAGGCGCCATCCGTCGAACTCACCTGGCCCGATCCTGCTGTACTATCACCCGTCGCCCACGTGTCACGGCCGCTGTCGCGTCTCATTCCAGCGATCGTGTCACCTCGGCGCCCGAGATACCGCATAGCCTGCTTCCGATCGTCCGCCCGTTGCCGTCCCGAAGGCCGGAACACCAGACATCTCACCCGAACCAGACCGCCGATACCGGGTAACCGCCGCTCCCTCCGAACTGATCTCTCCTTCCAGCGGGAGCCTTGTACGTACACCAGTAACGCTATTGTACGTACACTTGCCGGTTTGTCAAGGGGGTAGTTTTTGAGGTGTCAGGTGTTAGGTATTAGGTGTTAGGAGATAGCCGGTATGGACGGGCCAATCGGGTCCGCTCCTGTGAACCGACTCCTAACACCTAATACCTAACACCTGACACCTCCGTTGACACCTCCGTCACTGGTAAACGCGCACCAGCAAGTCGGTCGGCTTGAAGCCATTCATCGGGCTCTGTTCATTGGGGCAGGCCGAGATGACGATGAGGCAGTCCATCAGGGCTTTGAGGAGGACGTTGTCGTTGCGGTTGGAGAGTGGCTCGCGGATGTCCAGTTCTCCGCCGGCCTTGAAGCCGACGTTCATGAAGAAGTTGATCGGGTCGGGGATCTGGTCCGGTTCGATCTCATACTTCCGTGCCGCCATCGCGCGAACGATGTTGTCAACGCAGTTGGGGTGATCGGCGATGCCGTAGTCCTCGACGAAGCGCTGCGCGTTGCAGGCCGGCATCAGCATGTCGTGGCGGCCAACCGAGTCGGCCAGGATCGTCATCATCCGGTTGTGTCGGTTGGAGTAGAGGATGTGCCCCTCACGCAGCATCAGTGCATTGTTGCCGAGCCGCGTGTTGGCTGGCGAGAGCGTCTCGTTGAAGTCGTTCAGGTTAAAGCCGACGCAGACGGCCACCTGCTTGCCGAGCATGTCCGAAATCTGGAGGAACTGCCCCTCCTTGACCTCGAACGCCTGTCCCTGCGCCGGTCGTACCTGCGACGCGCGCCGGGCGACTCGCCCTGTCAGTGGAGATTCAGCGACCATATCCCACCCCCATCCCCCTCCCCCACGGGGAGAGGAGGCTCTTGCCCGTTCGTATCTAACAGCCCCTCCCTTCTCAGGGGAGGGGTCGGGGAGAGGTCAGTCCCCCGCCCACTTCCGAAAGATCAAAGCCGCGTTCTGCCCACCCAGGCCAAATGAATTCTTGAGCGCGACATTGACTTCAACCTGCCGCGACTCGTTCGGGACGTAGTCGAGGTCGCAGGCCGGGTCGGGCGTTTCCTGATTCAGCGTCGGGTGGACCCGATTGTCGCGGATGCTCAGGATCGTCATGATCGACTCGATTGCCCCGGCCGCGCCCATCGTGTGGCCGATCATCGACTTGGTCGAGGAGATCGGAATCTGCCGCGCATGTTCCTCGCCCAGTGCCCGCTTGATCGCCGCTGTCTCAGCCGCGTCGCCGAGCGGGGTCGATGCCGCGTGTGCATTGACATAATCGATCTGCTCCGGTGCGATTCCCGCATCCTCCAGCGCCATCCGGATTGCCAGCGCTGCCCCACGGCCTTCCGGCTCGGGTGCGATCGGGTGGAAGCCGTCGTTCGACGACCCGGTCCCGAGCAACTCGGCATAGATCGTCGCGCCACGGGCGAGAGCATGGTCGAGTTCTTCGAGGACGACGATTCCGGCGCCGTCGCCGATCACGAAACCCTCGCGCTCGCCATCGAAGGGGCGGCTGGCGTGGGCGGGATCACCGCCGCGAGTCGTGGCCGCCTTCTGGACGACGAACGATCCCAGGAAGAGTGGGAAGACGGCGTGCTCCGCGCCACCACCCAGCATGACATCAGCCTGACCGCGCCGGATGAACTCGGCGGCGTCGGCAATTGCCTGGGCGCCAGTCGCGCAGGCGGTTGAGACGGCGGAACTTGGTCCGAGCAGCCGGAACGTCTGGGCGACGTGATAGGTCCCCATGTTGTGCGGGAAACTCACCATGAAGAACGGCGAGATGCGACGATAGCCGCGCGCGTCGAACGTCCGCGTCGTTTCCGCGATGACGTCCATTCCGCCTGCTGCCGTCCCGACGATCGCGCCGGATCGCTCGGGGTCGTAGTTCGCGGCGTCGGGTGAGAGTCCCGCGTCGCTCATCGCTTCAGCCGCCGCTACGACGGCGTAGCGAGCGAAGCGGGCGATGTTGCGGGCCTCGCGGCTATCCAGCCACGGCAGGTCAGGCGTCTCCTTGATCTCGCCGCCGATGCCGACAGGTAGATCGTAGGTGCTCGGGTCCCAGCGTTCGATCCGGCTGATGCCCGACTCACCGGCGAGCGCTCGCTCCCACGATGACTGGACGTTCCCGCCCAGCGACGTGTATGCGCCGAGCCCGGTCACGACGACCCGTCGACGCCCATTTCCATCCCGCTGACTCACGACGATGTCCCGTCTCTTGTCCGTGCCCAGAGGTCTCGGTTGCATGCAATCCGGCATGCCATCGTACCAAATTGCTCGTCCGGGGAAGACCCTCGGCTGAATTGGCGCACGCGGGATGCTGCCCTATAATCGCGGTTGGGGCGAAGGGTTCGTCGCGTTGTGGGGTGTTGACCCGACGAACACCGGCACCAATCGAGATGCAGCGCAAACCGGCACGCCGGGACAATGTAATGAGGGACGCGTGGCCGACGACGTCGAGAAATTGCTGCGATTCATTGCCCGGCGCTACGTTGCACGCGAAGAGATCCTCGAGATCGAGCGCGATGCGACAGCCGCCGACGAGGGGCATGAGATCGTCGCTGACCAACGCCGCGCGATTCAAGTTGAGGAACAGCGCGCGATCGAGATGTCCGACGCGTTCCGCGAAGGGCTCATGCGGGCCGAATCCGCACGCCGCGCTGGCGGGAACGCGATCTCGCTCGACGATCGCAAGCCGCAGGACGACCGGATCGCCGATGCGCTGATCCACTTCCTCGTTCGTGCCGATATCGCGTCATCGACCACGCGAGAGACTGACCAGCACCATTACATCTACACCATCTCTGTCGACTGGAGTGCGCTGGACCGCGTCTCGCGTGATGCGAAAGTGAATCTCTCCGAGATGCTTGGCCGTGGTGGCTAGCGGCATGCGAAGATCCGTTGCCCGACCCGTGGTGCTTCATCTATCGGTGGCGAGCCTGTGACCCTCAGAAACCAGCCCCCGGCATCAACCAGCACTGACGAATCTGCGGAGGCAGATGCGTTCGTCGTCGACCTCTCCGAGTTGGAGGCCGATGATGGCCGTGTCGAGCGCGCGATGGAAGCGCTCGGTGTTGAGTTCCGCGACCGCTCGCTGATCCGGCTGGCGCTTGTCCATCGCTCCTTCCTCAACGAGCGCGGTGCGGATGTCCAGACCGTCATCGATCAATCGAACGAGCGGCTGGAGTTCCTGGGTGACTCGTTGCTCGGGCTGTTCAGTGCCGAATGGGTCTACCGCCATTACCCCGACCAGCCTGAAGGCGTCCTGACGGCTCATCGCGTCTCGCTCGTCCGAACCGAGACGCTGGCCGAGTGGGCGATGCAGTTCGGGCTGCACGAACTGGTCTATATGGCTCGTGGTGAACTCGGTCCGAATGGTGAGGTGCGACCGCGGCTGCTGGCTGGTGCGCTGGAAGCCGTCCTCGGTGCGATCTATCTCGACCGGGGCATCACGACCGCGCGCGCATTCGTCAGGAAACTTTTCTCTGCCGACGCTGCTCGTCGGATCGAGGAGAGTGAGGCAACCAACTACAAGGGGCGTCTCCAGGAGTTGATCCAGGAGCGGGAACGCGTCACGCCCGGCTACCGCACTGTCCGAGCGTCCGGCCCGGCCCATGACCGGGAATTCGTCGTCGAGGCCGTCCTGCGCGGCCAGCCACTCGGGTCGGGAACCGGCCCGAACAAACGCGCCGCCGAGCAGGAAGCGGCCCGCAATGCACTCGAGCGCCTGGCGCTGGAAGGGATCATCGACGCCGATGGCCGGACTGTATGACGAACTCACGATCTTTGGCGGCAACTCGAATGTCGCCCTCACACAGGAGATCTGTAACTACATCGACGTTCCGGTTGGGCGGGTGGATATCCTGAAGTTCTCGAACGAGAACATCTTCATTCGAATCGGCGAGAGCGTCCGTGAGAACGATGTTTTCGTCGTCCAGTCGCTGACCTCGCCCGTCTCCGACTCGATCATGGAACTCCTGATCCTGATCGATACCCTCAAGCGTTCGTCGTCGGGCCGGATCACGGCCGTCATCCCGTATTACGCCTATGGCCGGACCGACAAGAAGGACCAGCCGCGTGTGCCGATCACGGCGCGACTGCTGGCCGACATGATCACGGTCGCTGGGGCCAACCGCGTCCTGACGATCGACCTGCATGCCGGTCAGATCCAGGGCTTCTTCAACATCCCGGTCGATGAGATGTCGGCGATGCCGATCCTCGTCCGCTACTTCTCCGAGAAGCGGCTGCGCAACCCGGTCGTCGTTTCGCCGGACCTCGGCAACACCAAGCGGGCACGCAACTTCGCCGAGGGCGTCAACGCATCGCTGGCCGTCATCGAGAAGCGCCGGGTCGGGAACGCCGACAAGAGCGAGGTGCTCAACCTGATCGGTACCGTCGAAGGCTGCCCGGCCATCCTCGTCGACGATGAGATCGACACGGCTGGTTCCATCACCCAGGCAGCCCGCGTCTGCATCGAGAACGGCGCGACCGAAGTCTATGCCTGCTGCACCCACGGGATTCTCAGCGGCCCGGCCATTGAGCGGCTCCAGGCGTCACCGATCCGCGAGGTTGTCGTCACCAACACGGTCCCGATTCCGGCCGAGAAGCAGATCGACAAGTTGACGGTCCTCTCGGTCGCCGCCCTGATCGGCGAGACGATCCAGCGTATCCACACCGGTGCCAGCGTCTCGTTCACCTACAACGCCATCGACCGCGTCGCCAGCATGCGCTAGTCGCCTGTGTGATCGTGAGTAGTCCACTACAAGACCTTGAGGGGTGAATTGTTCGACGATTGCCGATCCCCTTCCCCTGTCATCCCTCCGTTCGTCGGGATGACAGGTCAACAGACAGGCGCAACTCGACACCCCTGGGGTGGTCAACCACTGATGCTGCGTTAACAACGAGGGGACTCAGGAAGGCGCAAGAGGGTTTGCGACAATCGCTCCCCATTCGGCGGGGTCCGCGTCACGGACGTGCTGGGAGATGAGCCAGTGGTGCCCGCCACAGTCGACTGCCCCGTATTGACGCTCGCCGTAAATCGTCTCGTTCAACTCTTCAAAGACGCGTGCGCCAGCGGCGACGGCACGTTGGTAGTGTGGTCGACATCGGTGACGAAAATCGTCAGGTACTGCATCCGTGGTGCCGTGTCGGTCGGTAATTCACCTCGCGCCCGTTCCAGCATGATCCACGCACCGCCGAGCGACATCTGCGCTCCTTGTGGCTCGCTCGGGTTCCCGTAGCGGTAGTGTTCGGTAAATCCGAATGCCGCCGATAGCCAGTCAATTGCCGCTGCGACATCGGCATAGACCAGGTGCGGTAGGACGCTGCTGACCGGGATTGAACGGTTGTGCATGCTGACCTCCACGCGCTGAAACGATGAATCACTGCCCAACGAGTAGCACGGTCACTGGCGGTCTGTCATCAGCCCCTTGAAGCGTTCGGTCTCACGCTCGATGAATGCTGCGTGGACATCAGGTGATTCGCGCTGCAACACCCAGTTGACGACCCAGACGCGGCGGACGAGATGAAGAATGTCAATCTGGTTGGCGTACTCCTGCGACCAGGGGAGGCGGGTGGTGTATCCGCGCTGGAATGCTGCGGCAAGGTCCGCGTAGTCGTGCTCGACGGCGTCTGTGAAGTAGCGGAAGTCGTAGAACGTCAGCGCGATGTCCTGAATCGGGTAGGCGTTGATGATGTCCTCGAAGTCGACCGGCTGTAGCCGTCCGCGGTGGATGAGCACGTTCTCGTGGTGCAGGTCGCCGTGGACGACCTGTGGCGGCGTCGGGCTGGCGTAGAGACGATCCAGTACAGCCTGGGCTCGCTCGATACCGGCTTCGAAGATCGCGCGGCGCTCGGGCGGGAACAGATGCGCATACTGCGGCTCGAAGATGATGTTGCGCTCGCCGCGCGGGAAGAGGCTGTCGAGCCGGCGGGTCGTGAACCCGGCTGGAGGAACGAACTTTGCCCCATGCTCGTGCAGCCGCGCCGAGAGGACGCCCATCTGCTCGACATTGGCGTCCGTCAGCCGTTTGGCTAGCTGGACGCCTTCTGCCCAGGTGAACAGCACGGCCCGTTGCCGCTCGGGGAACCCGTCAACCGCAACGCTCGTGATCAGGTCACCGTGCCGGTTCGGAAGCGGCCGGTGTGCGCCGATGTCGGTCTCGTTAGCCAGTGCTTCCAGCCAGACCAGTTCCGACCACAACTCAACGTCATCCCGCCAGTCCCAGTGGCTGATGCGAAGTGCGTAGACCGCACCATCGGTCGTGACGACCCGGTAGATGACATTCAGGTGGTAGGTAACGGCCCGCATCGCGCGGACGTCGAGGTCATAGTGCTCCAGGGCGGCGACCGCTACCTGCCGGGCACGACCCAACTTCCCTCTGGTCGTCAGTTCGCTGAATGGTCGTAAACGTCGAGGTCGTGCGGCCTGGCTAGCGGACAATATCGAACACCAGCATGATTGCCGCGACGATCGCACCACTGCTGAGTCCGGCAATCAGCGCGTACTTCCAGACATCGACGCGAATCTGCTCCTCGGCCACCCCTGAGACGTCAGCGATCTGCTCGGAGCGCGCCGAGAGGGCCGTCATCGTGTAGTGCAGGCTGCGGGTTGTCGAGGTCAGCGTGCGCAGGCTCTCGGCAGTCTCGTCGTGCTGGCGGCGCAGGTCTTCGCGGAGCGTGTAGAGCGTCGCTCGGACGTCGCGCAGGTGCTCGATCGTCGTCTCGCGCTGAAGGTCACTCTCCTCAAGCTTGCGGATCAGTGTCTCAAGCTGACCATCGATGGCCGCCAGCGCAGGCTGCCCGGGCATGCCCCAGTCGCCGGCATCTACTCTGGGTGGAAGATCGGCAACGTCGGCTGCCAGTTCCGGATCGACGAAGGCGAGCATCTGGTGAATCTCGCGCTCGATCCCCTGAACATCCTCACGTTGCTGGTCCGGGACATCGCCGACGATCGCCAGCAGCCGCGCGAGGATGGCACCGGCGTAGGCGTTCACCTCGGCGCGCGGGTCTACCGACGCGTCGTCGTGTGCCTGCGTATCGTCCGGCAGATCGCCGGGTGATCTGAATGCATAGTTTCCGGACACCAGCGACTGGCCTTCGAATTCCTGAAGCTGTTCATCGGTGGGGCTTGCTGTTCGCGCCATTCTACCGCTTTCGCTGCACGATCGAATCGCCGGTCAGAGGTTCACCTCGTTGGGACGGGATCTGCTCATCCACCCCGTTCGAACAGGAGTTGTACCCCTCCGCCGATCACCATGAACATGCCGGTGGGCACGAGGATCAGTCCAAGACCGGGAAGCCCAGCAATGATTGCCGGCAGCATCATCGCCAGGAGGATGACGCCACCTACGACCATCGCCAGCGATCGGCGTCGTTCGCTTCGCACGTTTCGTGCAACGATCTCCTGCCGCTCGCGCTCTTCTCTCGGGATGTCATCCTGCCAGATTGGTGGGACGACCATCAGGTATCTCCCCGATCTTCCTGATCCGGCGACTCGATCAGCCGGGTGACGATTGCCCGAACGTTCGGTGCGCCACTCAGCAGCGTGGCGCGCGCGACACCCAGTAGATCGATCGCAATACCGTCGGCACTGACGATCGTGAGCGAATCGTCCGGCATCGGATCGTCGGGGTCGGGCGTCAGCCATTCGGCGCCGGTGGCGTGGCGCAGGTACTCGCCGGTCAGCGCTGCTGTCGGAAGCGCCAGTGGCTCCAGCGACGGACTTCCATCGTCGTAGACCGAGGCGAAATCGAGCAGTTGCCCCAGCGCGAGATCGAGTCGTTCGATCGCCGCCAGCAATACAGTGAAGCCGCGAGCATCGCTCACGGCTTCGGGCGTTTCAATGTCAACATCGGTTCCCTGGCGAAGATAGGCGACGAATTGCCCGGCCAGAGCCGCGATCTGCTCGTCTCGGTTAGCGGGACTTGCGTCGGGCATTTGATCTCGATCGCCCTCGTGCCGGTCGCTCCGTGACTGCCGTGCGCGGGCCTGCCTCCGGCTGGCTGCGATTCGCGCGGGCCGGGCGAGCACGAACCGGCTCGGGGGCGCGCGGATTCTTGTAGTCCTGATACGACAACAGCCCGGCAATCGCCATGATCGTTGCCGTCAGCGCCACAGCCACAATGAGCGTCACGTTCGAACTGAACGAGTTATGCAACTGGATGAAGAGGAGCCCGGTTGGAATACCGATACCGAGAACCATCACCAGCGCCACGAGCGGGATGGTGATCATCAGCGGTCCCCTGAGCAGCTTACCCACCTGCGCGTACCCTCCTCCAACAACCCGAACCGATCGACCTAATCACGATGTACCCGCCCCACAGCATACACCGTCCCCTCGCATCTTACCCGCTCTGCCGCCACTTGCGCCACTGCTGGCGTGGGGGGCGGAGGGGAGAAGGGATTGGGGATTAGGGATTAGGGATTAGGGATGTAGGGATTAGATCGTGGCATGCCGCCAACTCCGTTGTCATCGGAAGTGGCAACGTCCCCAATCCCCAATCCCTAATCCCTAATCCCTAATCTCTCACGACGGCAGGAACGCGTCGATGTCAGCGTGGAAGGCGTCGGCGGCTTCTCGGAACGGGTGATGGCCGACGCCGGGGTACACCTTGAGGATCGCGCCCGGGATGCCGGCGGCCAGCAGTTGGCCGCCCTTGATCGACACCAGCGGGTCGACATCGCCGTGTGCGACGAGTGTGGGAACCGCAATCTCGCCCAGCCGCTCGCGCACGTCGTGCGTATCGCTGATCGCGTTCAGTTGTCGCGTGTAGCCCTCGCGGGTGATCCGGTTGGTGGCCGAGATGCGTGCCATCTCTTCGAGTTCGTCCTGCCGGGTGTCGAAGTAGCCAGGTGCGTGGGTCTGCGGGGCACGTTGCCGCGTTCGCTCGACCGGATCGTCGATCCATTCGTCTTCAGTCGGCGCGGCAAGCGGCTGGCCGAGCGCTGCACCGGCAGCCGGTGAGGTCCCAACCAGCACAAGGTGGTCGATCATCTCCGGGTGGTTCAGCGCGAGATGCTGGGCGATGAAGCCGCCCATCGAATGTCCGATCACGTGCGCCCGCTCGATACCAAGCGCCCGCAGCAGGCCAGCCGCGTCGTCAGCCATGTCGGCGATCGAGTACTGCTCTGTCTCTGGCTGGTTCTCACCCGCATCTCGGTTGTCGAAGGAGATCACCCGAAAGCGCTCCGCCAGCCGATCGACCGTTGAACCCCAGTCAGCACCCTGGCCGCCAAGTCCACGAATCAGCAGTAGCGGCGGCCCGTCACCACTGACCGCGTAGTTGACCGTCCGACCACCCTCGATCTGGATCGACGCCATAACTTCCTCCCGGCTGTGCGACGCATTCGTCTGAAGAGAGGCGCATCGTAGCACGAGAGGGCGAGGTGAACGCGCCACATGCAGAAATCAGAACGGGCGAGACAGTGCCTCGCCCGTTCTGATTGAGTCAACTCATTCCCGCCAGCGCAGCAGCCGCATGCCGTTGGCGATGACAAGGAGTGAGGTGCCGAGATCGGCGGCAATCGCCATCCAGAGCGTGGCAGTTCCGGCAACCGCCAGTCCGAGGAAAACGGCCTTGGTCGCGATCGAGAGGGCGATGTTGGTTGTCACGATCCGCTTTGCGCGTCGTCCGAGTTTGATCGTCGCAGCCAGGCCGCGCAGATCGTCGCCCATCAGCGCGATGTCAGCGGTCTCGACAGCCGCGTCAGTCCCTGCGACACCCATCGCGATCCCGACGTCTGCCGCCGCCAGCGAAGGTGCATCGTTGACGCCGTCACCGACCATTGCCACGACGCTGCCGCGGCCGCGCAACTCACCGATGGCCGCCAGTTTGTCCTCCGGCAGCAACCCGCTGCGGGCTTCGTCGATTCCGGCGTTGCTCGCGATGTGCGTGACAGCGCCTTCGCGGTCGCCGCTGAGCATGACGACCCGCTGGACACCAGCACGGTGCAGCGCACCCAGTGCGGGCGCTGCATCTGGTCGCAGCGTGTCAGCGAACCCAAGCACGCCGGTAACGGCGTCCTCCCGGCCAACCAGCACGGCTGTCCCACCCGCCGACTCGATCTCTTCGACCGCGCGTAGTACCGCCGGGGTGAGGGCATCGCTGGTGAACAGCCGCGTCGAGCCGATCCGGAACTCGTCTCCGCCGACGACACCGACCAGCCCGGCGCCGTGGACGACCTGTTCGTCGGTCGCCTCATCAACGGACAGGTACCGGTCGTGGGCGGCCTGGACCACCACGCGGCCAAGTGGATGCTCGGAGTGACGTTCGAGTGTCGCCGCCAGTGAGAGGATGGCCGCTTCGTCCGCCGTACCAGTTGGAACGATCTGCGTCAGCGTCGGCTTGCCGGTCGTCAGCGTCCCGGTCTTGTCGAAGGCAACCGTGTCGATGGTCCCGGCTCGTTCGAGGATCGCGCCACCCTTGATCAGGATGCCATTGCGCGCTGCCGCCGAGAGGGCCGAGACAATGGAGATTGGTGTCGAAAGCACCAGCGCGCACGGGCAGGAGATGACCAGCAGCACCAGCGCGCGTGAGAGCCACTCCAACCACTCGCCGCCGAACAGCGGTGGGACAAGCGCGATCCCAAGCGCGATCGCGATCACCGCCGGGGTGTAGACCCGCGCGAAGCGGTCAACGACCCGCTGGACCGGTGCGCGCTGGGCCTGGGCCGTCTCGACCAGTCGAATGATGCGCGCAACCGATGAGTCGCCGGCCAACCGGGTGACCTGCATCACCAGCGGCCCGCTGCCGTTCATCGTCCCGGCGAAGAGCGCGTCGCCCTGTTCCTTGCCGACTGGCATGCTCTCGCCGGTCAGCGACGACTGGTCGACGCTGGACGCACCGCTGACGACGACGCCATCGAGTGGTACCCGCTCGCCTGCCCGGACGACAACCGACTCTCCAACCGCGACCTCGCTGACTGGCATTTCCCGCTCGACGCTGCCACGCCGGACCAGCGCGACGGGAGGCGCGAGTGCCAGCAGCGACCGGACCGAGCGACGGACCCGATCCATCGCGTAGCCCTCAAGTGCTTCGCCGAGCGAGAAGAGGAAGACGACCGTCGCCGCTTCGAACCACTCGCCGATCGCAACGGCACCAATCACGGCAATCGTCATCAGCAGGTTGATGTCCAGCGAGCGCGTCGTGCGGAGGACCCGCCAGCCCTTCAGCGCCAGTGGGCCACCACCAATGACGACTGCCGCTGCGTAGGCCGTGATCGACAGCGAGGGTGGCATCGAGAGCAGGTGGCCAATCCCGCCCGCCAGCGTCAACACGCCGGCTATGAGTGCCAGGGCGTTGTCGCGACGGCGGACGAGCCGCAGGAGCGCACCACGTTCCGTCTCAACGGCGGCGTCGGGCCGGGTGATCGAGTATCCGAGTTCGCGGATGCGCCGGTCGATCGTCGGCAGATCGATGGTGCGCCGGTCGTACTCGACCGTCATTCGGGCTGCGCCGAAGTTGACGCTGGCCTCCTCGACGCCAGCCAACCGGTTGACACCCCGCTCCAGCGTCATCGCACAGTCGGCACAGTCCATCCCTTCGATCGCCAGCACCTCGTGGATGTAGTGCTCCTGGTTATCCTCCAGTTCACGGGCAACCAGTTCCTCAATTGTCGCCGGTGAGATTTGCTCCGTCTCATAGACGTAGTGCAGCCGTGCTGGGGATGGCTCGCGGTCGAGGACGACTGTCTGAATGCCCGGCATCCCGCGCAGGCGTGACACGACCCGCTCGACGCAGTTTGGACAGTCGAGCCCACCGCCTATCTCGCTACCAGAAAGGACAACCTGTCCCTCGTTGGTCATGAATCTCCCTGCACTTCGTTGCCATCGCCATGCGCGACGTGGTCGAGCGCCTGACGGTAGAGCGTCCGGACGTGCTCATCGTCGAGCGAGTAGTAGACGGTGCGTCCTTCGCGCCGGGTACGGACGAGCCCGAGTGAGCGGAGTAGCCGCAGATGGTGAGAGGTAGCCGATGGACTCAGCCCGACCGTCGCTGCCAGATCACCGACGCAGAGTTCGGTCCGCTCCAGTGCGGCGATCAGCCGAACGCGCGTCGGATCGGCCAGCGCGCCGAAGAGCGCTGCGAGTCCCTGCGTCTGCGCCACCCCCGGAAGTCCGGCGCGCGCCTCTCGCACTCGCGCGATGTCAACGACATCGCTGTCAAACGCACTGAGTTCCTGTAGTTGATCGGTTCGACGTGGTCGTGCCATGGGTCTCCGTGTTGATACTCGGTATCATGTATGAATAACTACTCAGGTATCTTGCGGAAAGCGTACACCTATGCTCGTCTTCAAGCAAGCGGAGAGTCGGGATTGGGGACTGGGGACTCGGGGGTCTCTCACTCCGGATTCCTGGATAAGGATGCACGGGGTTCAAGACCCCCGAATCCCGAGTCCCGAATCCCGATCATCCGCGTATAATGGAAAAACCGAACTGGACTGGCTGAACTGGGAAGTGGGAGAACTGCAAACGCAGATTGCCATCCGCGCCGGATCGTCGCGCGTGGTGGCGAAGAAAGGCGAGGAGCGCACCGATGTTCATGCAACGCATCTTTACCGAGGGACTGGCTCAGGCATCGTTCGTTGTCGCATCGGACTCAACTCGCGAGGCAGTTGTCATCGACCCGCGCCGTGACGTCGAGGTCTACCTCGATGTCGCCGCCGCCCATGACCTGACGATCAAGCACATCTTCGAGACCCATATCCATGCCGACTACGCCTCCGGCGCGCGGGAACTGGCCGCCCGGACCGGCGCGACGATTTACGCCAGCGCTGTCGGCGGCAGCGAGTTCGAACATCACCCTGTCAACGATGGCGACGTGCTGGAGGTGGGCGAACTGACCTTCGAGGTCCTGCTGACGCCCGGCCACACGCCCGAGCACATCTGCGTCCTCGTCCACGATGCGACAAACGCTGACGAGCCGCCGACGATGTTCTCCGGCGACATGCTCTTTGTTGGAAGCGTGGGCCGTCCCGACCTGCTCGGCGAGGAGCAGACGCGTACGTTGGCGACTGCCCTCTACCACACGATCCACGAGAAGATGATGGCGCTCGACGATTCGATCGTCGTCTACCCCGGCCACGGCGCGGGCTCGGCCTGCGGCAAGGCGATCGGCAACGACCCGAGCACGACGATGGGTCAGGAGAAGCGCTTCAACTTCGCCTTCCAGCCGGCGACCGAGGAGCAGTTCGTCACGATGATCCTCGATGGGCTGCCCGAACCTCCGCCCTACTTCCCGGTCATGAAGCAACTCAACAAGCGTGGTCCGGAGATTCTCGGCGGCATCCCATCGGTCGACGCGCTGGATATCGACGCACTGCGCTCGGTGCAGCAGTCGGGTGCGGCCACGTTACTCGATGTTCGCCCCGCCGAGCGGTTCGGTGAAGCCTTCCTGGCCGGTTCGCTGAACATCGGCCTCGGCCCCAGCCTCCCGAACTGGGCTGGCTGGGCTGTCTCGTACGACCAGCCGATCGTGCTGGTCGTTGCCGACGCCGCAGATGTAGAAGAGGCCGTCACCTGGCTGATCCGCATCGGCCTCGACAACGTGCAGGGCTACGTCGTCGCCGATCCCGACGCATGGCGCGCCGCCGGGCTTGAAGTTGACGTCATCGAACAACTCGACCCGCGCACCGCCCAGGCGAAACTGGCGGCTGGCGAACTCCAGATTCTCGATGTCCGCAACCGCGACGAGTGGGACGGTGGCCACGTTGCCGATGCTCACAATATCCCGGTTGGCCCGCTCGTCCGTGGCGAAGACGGCCTCGACCGGGACCAGCCGGTCGCCGTCATGTGTGCTGCTGGCTACCGCAGCAGCCTCGGCGCCAGCGCCCTCAAACAACGCGGCTACGACAAAGTCATCAACGTCGTCGGCGGGATGGACGCCTGGCGTGCCGCTGGTTTGCCGGTTGAGTAGTCGGGACGTGGGACGTGGGACGCGGGACGCGGATTGGCGGCTTGATGATGAGTGGCCTCTGGAACTCGAAATGCTTGAAGAAGAGGCTACGGCGTATCAGGTCATCCGAAACTTCGAGGACCTCGTCGCATGGCAGAGGGCTCGACAACTCACGTCTGATATCTACGCGTTGACGAATGCAGGCGAGTTTCGAACAGACTTCGGGCTGCGCGATCAGATTCGCCGGTCTGCGGTGTCTGTCATGTCGAACATCGCCGAGGGTAATGAGCGTGGTTCAGCACAGGAGTACTTTCGGTTCCTAACCATCGCGAAAGCCTCGTGCGCTGAAGTTCGGTCGTTGCTCTACGTCGCTCACGACGCGGGCTATATTGACGAAGCGACATTCATACGGCATATGGACTCCGCACGCCGTGTCGCTCAACTCGTCGGCGCACTGCGCAAGAGTATTGGTCGCCGAATCGCGGATCAACGACGCTGACCCAGTTCGCGTCCCGCGTCTCGCGTCCCACGTCCCGAACGAAAGGACCCCATCATGTCCGCACCCGTCTACCCCAATCATCGCCCACCGATCATGGGCCGGAATGGGATGGTCTCGTCGGCGCACTATCTGGCGTCGATGGCCGGACTACGGGTGATGATGGAGGGCGGCAACGCCGTCGATGCGATCGTGGCGGTTGCGTCGACGCTCAACGTTGTCGAGCCGTATATGTCGGGGTTGGGCGGCGACGGGTTGATGTCGATCACGCTGCCGGGCGCGACTGAACCGATCGTTCTCGACTATTCCGGTGGCGCACCGTACGAGGCGACGCTGGACAATGTTACGCCGGAGTCGATGGTGGCAGGGCCTCGGGCGATGCTGGTGCCGGGTGCTCCCGCTGGATGGCTGACGGCGCTCGAGCGCTACGGCACGTTGCCACCCGAGCGTGTCTTCGCCGATGCGATCCGGCTGGCCGAAGATGGCGCGCCGATCTCCTACCGTAACGTCGAGTTCTTTGGCATCGGCCGCAACCAGATCGCCAACAACGAGGATGCAATGGCGACATTCTTCCCTGGCGGCGACGCGCCACGTCCCGGTAGCCTGCTGCGCCAGCCGAAACTGGCCCGGACGCTGCGGCGGCTGGCCGAAGGCGGTATCGATGAGTTCTACCGTGGCTCCCTCGGACGTGAGTTTGTCTCGGCTGTCCGGGCGGCTGGCGGCTTCCTCAGTGAGGATGATCTGGCGCAGTTCCAGGTCCAGTGGCAGCAGCCACTCTCGGTTGACTTCCGTGGCTATCAGGTCTTCGCGCCGCCGCCTCCGTGCGCGGGCTTCCAGTATCTTCAGACGCTGAAGATGCTTGAGGACGACGATCTCGTTGGGCTCGGCCACAACTCTGCTGACTACCTGCACCTGTTTGTCGAGACTGTCAAACTGGCGATCGCTGACCGGATCGCCTTCACGATGGATGACAGCGTCGACAAGCGCGACCTGCTCGATCCCGCTTACGTGGCGGCTCGACGGCGTGAGGTTGACGCTGAACGGGCTGCTTATGGCCCCGGCGAGCGGTTCGACTCACCCGAAACCCGCGACTCCCGCGCCGTCCGTGCCGGGAAGATGCTGACCCGCCGCAACGGCGAGCACACGACCCACTTCGCGGCCGCCGATGCGAGCGGGATGGCCGTCAACGTCACCCAGTCGCTCGGCAACCCGTTCGGCTCCGGATTCATGGCTGGCGAGACCGGTCTGATGACCAATAACTTCATGAACTGGGTCGATCTCGACCCCAACAGCCCCAACGCCCTCGAAGGCGGCAAGCCGATGGAGAACTGCATGTCGCCGCCGCATGTCTATCGCGATGGCCGCTTCCTGATGACGATGGGAACGCCCGGCTCGTGGGGCATCGTCCAGACCCAGCCACAGGCGATCCTCAACGTGCTTGCGTTCGGCATGCACGTCCAGCAGGCGATCGAGGCCCCGCGCGTCCGCCACATGGGCGGCGACAAACTCTCGGTCGAGGGCCGCATTCCGCAATCCGTCATCGACGAACTGACCCGGCGCGGTCACGCCATCACCGTCCTGCCGGACTACACCTGGGCTGTCGGCGGCATGCACGGTATCATGCGCGATCCGGAGAGCGATGTCCTGATCGGCGGCGCCGACCCACGTCGGGATGGATACGCGGTGGGCTGGTAGCGTCGGAATGTCGGGGATTGGGAATCGGGAACCGGGACTCGGGGGTGAAGCAAGGACCGGTTCCGTTCAAGCCCCCCGATTCCCGATTCCCAATCCCCAATCCCCAGCCCTCTCACGCCGTCACAAGACCGCGCTCCCGTTCGATCAGCTCGCGGCGCAGGATCTTGCCGGATGCGGTCTTCGGGATCGCATCAGTGAACTCGACCAGGCGGACCTTCTTGTAGGGCGCGACCCGTTCGGCGACGTAGGTGATGATTTCGTCTTCGGTGACCTCGCCGGCGCAGACGACGAACGCCTTCGGCAGTTCTCCGGCGTCCTCATCGGCCACGCCGATGACGGCGGCGTCGGAGATCGCGGGATGCCCTTTGAGGACGTCTTCGAGCTCGGCCGGCGCGACCTGATACGCCTTGTATTTGATCAACTCCTTGACGCGGTCGACGAAGTAGAAGTAGCCGTCCTCGTCGGCGTAGCAGACATCACCGGTCCGCAGCCATCCTTCGGGCGAGATCGTCACAGCCGTCGCGTCGGGGCGGTTGAGGTAGCCGCGCATGACCTGTGGGCCGCGAATCCAGAGTTCGCCCCGCTGGTCTGGCCCCAGATCCTCGCCGGTCGTGAGGTCGACGATCCGTCCCTCGGTGTTCGGGATCAGCGGGCCGGCTGAGCCGAGAACGACCTTGTCTCGACGGGTGAGATGGGTGCCGGGGCTGGCTTCGGTCATCCCGTAGACCTCGCGCAGATCGCAGCCGAAGCGGCTCGTAAAGAGCTCACCCAGCTCGCGGCCAACCGGCGCCGCGCCGCTGACGATATCGCCCATGCTCGACAGGTCGTACTGCTCCGCCAGCGGGGACTTGCTCATTGCCAGCAGGATCGGCGGGACGAAGATCGCGCTCGTGACGCGATACCGTTCGATGTTCGCGAGCAACTGGCCGAGGTCAAAGCGGTCCATCAGGACAGTCGTTGCGCCGGTGGCGAACCCGATGTGCAGATAGGCCCCGAACCCGGCGGCATGGAATAGCGGCAGGACGCTCAGCAGGATGTCATCGTGCCGCCAGGTTTCTGCACCGATCATCTGACAGGTGTTGGCGACGATCGACTGATGGGTGAGCATGACGGACTTCGGGAGGCCGGTCGTCCCGCTCGACGTTGGCAGCAGGCAGACACTGGCCGGGTCGATGCTGATCTGCGGCGGGGCGCTACGGCTCGCCAGCAGGTCGCCGAAGCTGGTGGCGCTGTCCGTGTCGCCGAAGACGAACGTCTGTCGCAGGCGTCCGGTCTCGTCAGCCTCCGCAACCCGGCCCATCAACTCAGTAGTTGTCACGATCATCGTCGCGCCGGTGTCGTCGAGTTGCCGGCGCAGTTCGTTGGCGGTAAGCAGCGGGTTAACGGTCGTTACAACCGCCCCGGCTCGCAGTAGCCCGTAGTAGGCGATTGGCCAGTCGAAGGTATTCGGGCTGTAGATAGCGACGACCTCGCCGGGTGTCAGGCCCTGCTCCGCAAAGCCGGATGCAGCCCGCTCGCTGGCCGCGATGACGTCACTGAACGTGCGGACGATACCAGTCGCGGCCTCGATATAGGCGGGCTTGTCGGGCCACCGTCGCGCTCGCTCGAAGAGGTAGTCGATGAGCGCGATGTCATTCGGGATTTCGACAGCGGCGTACGGACTCTGGAAGATCATCGCTGACTCCGTTCTCCGGCAATGAACCGGTCGCTGATCTGGCTCCGATGTTGACAGTCTGAACTCATCCGGTTGGGCGCGCATCGTTGAATGTACTGATCTGTTCGCGAGCAGATGGGCGGCGCACGCTACGCACAGTTACGTATCGAGCGTCAGTCCAGCAGATGGTGTTCGACGGCAGCGAGAGCGGCGGCGGTCCGTGAGTTCACTCCCAGTTTGTTGAGGATCGATGTCAGGTGGGTACTGACGGTGCGTCGGCTGATGAAAAGCTGATCGCCGATCTGCCGGTCGGTTAACCCCTGGGCAACCAGCCGGAGGACATCCAGTTCCCGTTCGCTCAAGCCGTATCGGGACTCCTGCGCGCCCGTTGGCTCGATCTGTTGGTGAAGTTGCCTGATCTGGCTCAGTGCCGGCAGTGCCCCAAGCGGCGCGACGATCGCCTCGGCTTCCACCAGCACATCTCGTGCGACATCAACGTCACCACGCTGGATGTGCAGGCTCCCGACCTCAATCAACGACATCGCGCGCTCGTATGGCGCCCGGCACCGTTCCGCCAGCGTCACCGACGCCGTCAGGTGCTCCGCCGCCGCATCGAACGCACCCGTACCGGTTAGCAGCGTCCCAAGCTCCCGGTGGGCTGCGATCAACGCCAGCGGCTGCCGTGGCTGCTCTGCCAGGCGCAGGGCCTCAGTGGCGTGGGACAATGCCGCTTGCGGGTCGCCGGCGACCCGATGGTAACGAGCTTCGAGCAGCGCATTCTCGGCCTGGCCCAAGACGCGCTCGCTCCAGTCGAGCCAGTGCCGGCGCCGGTCGATCCAGCCGCGTGCGTCGTCGAGGTTGCCGTCGTCGAGCGCAAGGTCGGCGGCCGTTCGCTGCAGGTCGAGCGACTGCGCGAACCAGAAGCGCATCTTCTCAGGAGGCGTCGCCCAGCCGTTGGGAAACGCGATCCGGAGGCTGGCGCGGGTGGCTTCCCCGTCGCCGACGCGACGCCAGAACTCGGCCAGGACCGGGAAGGCGAAGTAGTAGGCGAACACCGACTGGCTATGACGATCGGTCTCCAGCCCGATCCGGCTCAGTTCGTCCCAACGTCCGTCAAGCAGGTAGAACGGCGCCAGGCAGGCATCCGGAGGGTCGTTGGTGACACGGGCGAGATCGTCGGCGATGAAGACATGCAGCTCGTCCTCGATCTCCTGCCGCAGGGCGAGATCGTCGGTCCGGTACGGCAGCGCGCTGAAGATCATGGTGTAGCCGATGAGTGTTCCGACGTAGAAGTGGCGTCCGACCGCCCTGAAGGCATCACGCGACTGCGTAAACGACTGGGCAGCTCGCGCCGGGTCACCAAGCGCTGCCCAGGTGATGCCTGCGCCCCAATGCAGGCTTGCCGCGTGCAACGTGCTGCCGGTCGCAGCCGGGTCGAGCAGGCTGAACGCGCGCTCCGACGTTGCCAGCGCGTCCTTGTAGAAGCCGGTCGTAGCCTGCCAGAACGCCATCTGCAGGCGTCCCTGCTGCGATTCCAGAAAGCGACCCTGGCGGCGGCTGCGTAGCCTGTTGGCGTCCTCGTCGGACAGCGCGTCGATCAGGTCGTAACCGCGTTCGAGACGGTCGTGTCCGATCTGACCTGAGTAGACGAGGTTGATGCCTTCCGCGAGCGCGGCGACGGCCTCAAGCGCGTTATCCTCCAGCACGACGGCGATCCGTTGCGCTTCGACCGCGTAGTGCAACCCCCTGGTCGGATCAGCGTAGCGGGCTGCCAGCGAGAGCTGGGCCAGCAACCAGCCGCGCTGCTCGGTGTCGTTTTCACCGAGCAGGTCGAGCGCCTCCTGATAACGGGCGATCGCGATCCGCATCGAGTAGGCGGTGTAATGGGCGCGGTCTCCAGCCCGGGTGAGCCACTCAGCAGCTCGATTGTCGCCAGCCTGCTTCAGATGATAGGCGATGGCGTCCGGGTCGGCCCCCGGCTGGTCGATCAGGATATCGGCGATCTGACGGTGGATCTCCCGGCGGCGAAGCGGCAGGATGTCGGCGTAGAGTGCCTCGCGGATCAGCGCGTGCCGGAACGAGAGCCGCTGCCCATCAGCCGAGGACGCGACGAGCGCCGCATCGGTCGCGCTGGTGACGGTATCGAGGATGGCCGTGTCGCTTAACCCCGCGAGTTGCTGCCAGACGTCGATCTCGACATCCTGCCCGATGACGGCGGCCAGCCCGAGTGACTGCCGCGTGTCACCCGGGACCCGCCGCAACCGCGCGTCGAGCACCTGACGCAGCAGAACCGGCAGGCCTGCCCCGGCGAGGTTCCCCAGTCGCCAGCCATCGGAGGTCGGGTGCAGGATGTCCCGGTCAATGAGGTCACGCAGGATCTCGCCGGTGAAGAATGGGTTCCCCTCGGCGTGCTGCTGGAGGTACTCAAGCAGGCTCGCCTCATCGTCGCGTGACAGGCCGTAGTGATGCTGGAGCCACGACCGTGTCGCCTGCCTGTCGAGTGGCCTGAGGTCGATTCGTTCCGGCGATGATTCGCGGACGATCGTCGGGACCATCTGGTAGAGCGGGTGCTCCGGGCCGAGTTCGTCCCCACGATATGTGACGACCAGCATCGCAGGCATCGCGGCGAGCTGGCGGCCAATGACGCGCAGGAAGTCGAGTGTGGCGCGGTCGGTCCAGTGCAGGTCTTCGAGGATCACGATGAGCGGCTGGCAGTCGGCGAGCGTCTGGAAGAGACGGATTCCCCATGAGAACAGCTCGTCGCCCCGCATCGCATCTTCAGGATCGTCCGAAGCGCCCGTGATCCGGCTGAGCGACGGGATCTCTTCGACACGTGGCGATGCGCGGATGATTTCGATCCACGGCCCGTACGGTGGCGTCGTCGTCAGGTCGTAACAGTGGCCGGTCAGCACGAGCGCGCCGCGGACGATCGCCGCATCGGCTACGATCTCAACGAGCGTCGTCTTGCCGACGCCGGCCCCGCCACTGATGAGCGTCAACGATCCGTGGCCGCCGAACGCTCGGTCGAGCAGCCCAAGCAATCGCTCTCGTTCGCGCTCACGCCCAACGACGAGTGGCTGGCCGGTGGCAGAACCTGTCGAGGGCAATGCTTGCTCCCCTCGATCGAGGTAACGTCTCGATACCCCCATGATCCAGCCGAACAGGCTTGCTTGTCAACTCAGCTACTCGATTGTCGTCCTGAGCCGCAGCATCCGTGTCGGGTCCGTGATCTGGTAGGGGCCGGTCCTGTACCCACCGGTTCCAACTAAATCGCGGTAGGCTCCATGGATTGACTAATCGTCACACCATGGAGTCTGGCCTGATGCACGAGCGTTCGACGTTGTCTGCTCCAGAG